>Ga0210384_10002463_pt1 | contig 22556 bp, 21 predicted proteins | sample IncBWH2MmetaG_FD_160574 | JGI IMG/M metagenome (GOLD analysis project Ga0210384, IMG submission 160574) | Forest soil microbial communities from Barre Woods Harvard Forest LTER site, Petersham, Massachusetts, United States - Inc-BW-H-2-M | ecosystem: Environmental > Terrestrial > Soil >...
CCGGTTGACAAACATCAAGACCAAAACGCCCGGCAGATGCCGGGCGCATGGTCTCAACTTCAATGCAACGCGAACGATGAACGGCAGCCGTCCATCGCGTGCGACGCACTCAATCGCGTGCGACGCCCTCAATCGCGTGCGACGCACTCAATCGCGTGCGACGCCCTCAATCGCGTGCGACGCACATTGCAATGCCCATGCCACCGCCGATGCAGAGCGTGGCGAGCCCCTTCTTGGCATCGCGCTTCAGCATCTCATGCAGCAGCGTCACCAGCACCCGCGCGCCGGACGCGCCGACCGGATGGCCGATCGCGATCGCGCCGCCATTGACGTTGACTTTGGAGGTATCCCAGCCGAGATCCTTGTTGACGGCGCAGGCCTGCGCGGCAAAGGCTTCGTTGGCTTCGATCAGATCGAGGTCGCCGATCGACCAACCGGCCTTCTTCAGCGCGGCGCGGGAGGCCGGGATCGGGCCGGTGCCCATGATCTTTGGATCGACGCCGGCATGGGCCCAGGAGACGATGCGGGCGATCGGTTTCTTGCCCTCTTTCGCCGCCTGCTTCGCCGTCATCAGCACCACTGCCGCCGCGCCGTCGTTGATGCCCGAGGCGTTGCCGGCGGTCACGGTGCCGTCCTTCTCGAAGGCCGCCTTGAGCTTGCCCATCGCGTCCAGCGTCGCGCCATGGCGCGGATACTCGTCGGCGTCGACGACGATGTCGCCCTTGCGGGTCTTGATGGTGACCGGAACGATCTCGTCCTTGAACCGGCCGGACTTCTGCGCTGCTTCGGCTTTGTTCTGCGAGGCAACCGCGAACTCGTCCTGCTGCGGCCGGGTAATCTGATATTGGCGGGCCACGTTTTCGGCGGTGTTGCCCATATGGTAGCCGTTGAAAGCGTCCCACAGCCCGTCCTTGATCATCGTGTCGACGAGATCAACCGGCCCCATTTTCACGCCGCCGCGCAGATACTGCGCATGCGGCGCCATGCTCATGGATTCCTGGCCGCCAGCGACGACGATCTCGGAATCGCCGTTGAGCAGCGCCTGGTAGCCGAGCGCGACGGTGCGCAGGCCGCTGCCGCACAATTGATTGACGCCCCAGGCCGGGCTTTCGACCGGGATGCCGGCGGCAATCGAAGCCTGGCGCGCTGGATTCTGGCCCTGCGCCGCGGTCAGGATCTGCCCCATGATGACCTCCGAGACGCGCGCCGGCTCGACGCCCGCACGCTCCAGCGCAGCCTTGATGGCGATGGCGCCGAGGTCGTGAGCGGGCATGGTTGCGAAGGCGCCGTTGAAGCTTCCAACGGGGGTGCGGGCGGCGCTGACGATGACGACATCGTCTGACATGGGCATCTCCTTATGTTGTTATGATGTGTCTCGAGATCGGCAGGCGCCGGAGTGGCAGTCCAATCTTGCTTTCCCATCCTGTTAACGACATTGAGGCATGTCAATTGGCCGCGGGCCCTAAACTCGCTGCGGCGCATTCAAATCAGCGTTGCTGCGGGCATGCTGCATGGCCATCGGACGCCCGGATTAACCGTAGTGCACAAAACGGTAGCCGAAACACGTTGAAAGTGCTTATTTTGTTGCGACGCGTAGCTCGTTTGCCCTGCGGCAATGTGCCCCCAGGGTGTCCCCCTCCTCGGTTTGCACGTGTGAGCTCATGGCGAAATCTGACCAACCTACGACCATCAAGAAGTACGCGAACCGGCGGCTCTATAATACCGGGACGAGCACCTATGTGACGCTGGAAGACCTGGCGGCGATGGTGAAGGAGGGCGAGGATTTTCTCGTCTTCGACGCCAAGACCGGCGATGACATCACCCGCTCCGTGCTGGCGCAGATCATCTTCGAGCAGGAGAACAAGGCCGGGCAGAACCTGCTGCCGACGACCTTCCTGCGACAGCTGATCCGCTTCTACGGCGACAGCATGCAGATGGTGGTGCCGAAATATCTCGAGCAGTCCATCGACATGCTGACGCGCGAGCAGGAGAAGTTCCGCAAGCAGTTGCAGACCACGTTCAGCGGCACCCCGTTCGCACAGCTCGAGGAGCAGGTCCGCCGCAACATGGAATTGTTTCAGCAGACCTTCTCGATGTTCAAGCCGTTCGCTCCGCTGAACACGATGGTACCGGACAAGGCCACCGAGCCCGCAGGCGGCGAGGACGATATGGAGGAGCTGCGCAAGCAGATGAAAGAGATGCAGGATCGGCTCGAGCGCATGTCGAAAGAACCGAAGAAGGAAGAGTGATTTCCTGCTTCATCCCGCGGCGGGCAACGGAACGCCGCCGGGCTTCCACGGCCGCTCGGCGGAAGCGAGCCCAATCAGTCGGCCCTGGATGAAGTCGCAGCCCCAGTCGCGCAGCAGGCTAGCGGCCTCTTCGTCCTGAACCCATTCGGCGACGGTCTTGATGTCGAGCCGGCGCGCGAGGTCGATCAGGGTCTGAACGAAGGCACGATCGTCGGCCGACCGGGTCAGGTTTTGGACGAACGCACCGTCGATCTTGACAATATCGACGCCCAGCTTGCGCAGGTTGCGGAACGAGGTGTAGCCGGCGCCGAAATCGTCGATGGCGATGCGGCTGCCGAAATTCTTCAACCGCGTGACAAAACCGCGCACGTCGTCGATATCCTGGATCGCAACCGTCTCGGTGATCTCGACGATCAGCCGTTCGGCGACGCCGGGATGGGCGCCCATGATGGACTCGATCGACGACCACCAGTCCGGATCCATCGTCGTATCGGGAGAAATATTGAGGCTGAGCATCACGCCGGGCGAGTTGACGAGTTCGGCCACCACGAGCTCCAGCACGCGGTGATCGACCAGCCGGATCAGGCCGAGCCGCTCCGCCACCGGGACGATATCCGGCGCCAGCAGGATGCGGCCGTCATCCTGCTCCATGCGGATCAGGCACTCGTAGAACGCGGTCTCTCTCGCGTGCGCCGCCATGACCGGCTCGAATGCCAGGACCAGGCGGCGCTCATTGAGCGCGGTGACAATCTGGTCCGTGACGCGGATGTTGACGCGGCGCTGGGCGTCGCGTGCCGCATTCGGGCGCCAGGCCGCGAACGAACCGGCGCGCCGGCGCTTGACGCTGTCGAGCGCTTCATGGGCCCGGTTGATGGCCTCGTCGGCATCGCGCGCATGGCGCGGCAGGCTGACGGCGCCGATCGAAACGGTGACCGAAACCGGGCCGGACCTGGTCGGGACCACCTCGTCGCGGACCCCGGCCAGAAAGCGGTCGGCCGCGATCGTCATGTCCTCGACGGTGCAGTTCTTCAGGATCAGGCCGAACTTGTTGCCGGAGAAACGGCCGAGTACATCGCCGCCGCGCAAGCGCGCACGGATCCTCCGGGCGATTTCCGAAATGACGCCCTCGGCGACATCGAAACCGAAGGCATCGTTGATGCGCGCCAGGTGATCGATGCCGATCAGGAGGAATGCGCTGGAGAAACGGTAGCGCTGCGCTTCCTCGATCGCTTCGGCAAGGGCTGCGATCAGGTGGGTGCGGTTGAGCTCGCCGGTCAACGGGTCGTGCCGCGACAGTTTGAGCAGCTGCTCCTCCCGGGCGTGGCGCTCATTGTTGATGCGCACGACGCCCTGCGCGCGCGCCGGCCGGCCGTCGGGGCCGGCGAACCAGCAGCCGGTTTCCTCGATCCAGAGCACCGCGGCCGAGGTGCTGGCGCGCACGCCGTATTCGATCCGGTAGGGGATGCCCTCTTCGCCATGGGTCGGCGGCGACTGGGCCAGCGCGTCGGAGCGGATTGCGCGCTCGGGCTCGATCAGCTTGGCGAATTCCGTCCCGCTCGCCAGTTGGGTCTGCGGAATGTCCGGAAAGACCGCACCGGCGTGATCGCTCCAGCTGATGGCGTCGGAGGCGATGTCCCAGATGAAAGTGGCTTGCCCGAGGGACGCCAGGATCGCAGAGGTTTGCAAGGCAGCAGAGGTCAAGGTCGCCTCGTTTCGGGACAGGGCCAAGTGCCGGCTTTCCGAAGTCCGCACACCATCGCCGCAACATCCTCTCGCGGACTTCGGAAACTCGTGGGCACTAGCAAATATATGATTCTCGTGCCGCTTTCGATCTGAAGTCCGTCAACGGGTCTTGTGGCGGCTCAAGTCAGCGACCTGAGATCGGCGGCACTGGTGATTCTCAAACCCTAAGATAGTGCGTGCGCCGGCCCAAACCCTAGGTAAAGTTGTTAAAATTCTACAAACCATGTGGAGCGCCCCGGCGGTCGGGGAGTGGCACGCCCTTTGCGATCAATGGTGGAAGAAAGGAATCGGCGTCCCAAAATGGGGCAAAAGCCGAATTTGGGTCTGAGATGCGTAGCGATCGACCGGACCAGATGGGGGAGCATGACGTCAGCGGCGCGGACGAACCGGCCAGCCTGACGCTGGTGCCACTTGCGCCCGCCCGGCGCGCGCCGATCACACGCCTGACCAGACCCGATCCGACCTTCGTCGCGCAGCTGATTGCGACCGCGGCGCACTTGCCGCAGACGCGCAACCTGCGCCGAGCCGCACCGTCGGACGCTGTCTCCGCCTATACGGCGCAGCCGAGGCCACAAGCCGCAACTGGCAGTCGCACGCGCCAGGTGATCTAGCAAATATCTGGAACTCTATTGCTCCTGCGAGCCGTTACCGGGCTGCAGTTCGGGCGAGGGAATCTTGGGCTCGATCCTCGCCTCACGCCTAGGCTCGATCTTGGGCTCGATCTTCGGTTCGATCTTGGGCTCGATCTTGGGCTCGACTTTCGCCTGGGCCGTCGGTTCGTCGGTGAAATCGCCGTTGGGCTCGCGCGCGTTCGCCACGGGCTGGGCGATCTTCGGCTCGGGATGGTCCATCAAAACCGACTCGGCGATGGACGCGGCCGCCGGGACGGCCGAGGCGGTTCCCAGCGCAACGGCCACCGGCGATGCGGCAGTGCGATCAGGCCTTGGCTCGGCTGCAGCCTTGGCCTCGATTCTCTCTTCCACCACCGGAGCAGGTCCGGTCCCGCTTCCCATGACCGGCATGCTCCGGTGACGGCTGCGCAGCGCGATCCCGGTCAAAAAGTCCGTCATCGCGAGCAGCGTGAGCAGGAAAAAGGTCGAACTGCCGAATTTCTGCCACATCACGAATTCGAAGGCGGCGCCGCCGAACAAGATCAGCGACAGCAGATGGTCGGTCAGATATTTCGCGCCGGGACGCGCGCCCTTGATGACCTCCAGCAGCAGCAGGAGAACGCCGAGTGTGAGCAGGACGTCACTGAGCGTGACCGGCCAGGCCTTGCCTGATACCAGCGTCACGCTGAACAGCGTGTCCGTGACCGAGACGGTGGGCATCAGGAAGGCGATGGCGTTGTACAACGCGATCGGAATCAGGAGCAGGGGGAAACCGACCATGGTGGCCTTCTCGGAGCTTGGCAAATGAACGGGCGCGGGATCCGTAGTGACTCGGCAAGACGCTGGCGCGTATTTACCGCCTGTTCGGTCTTACGTCACTCATTGGCCAAATTCGGGCAGACCGCCACAATGTTCGAGCTTTTCTTGTGCAGCTGGATTGTGGGCACAAACAACTGACGCCTGTTCACAGCATTCACTTCAATCCCGCCGGCCTGCGCCTGCCGAACGGGCGTTCGCAAGAAGCCGGACCACGGCGCCCGACCTTCGGCAAAGGCGAGCGCAGCCGCGATCAGGAATCCTTCTTGCTCTTCAATACCTGCCGGCCCTTGTACATGCCGGTCTTCAGGTCGAGATGATGCGGCCGGCGGAGCTCGCCGGAATCCTTGTCCTCGACATAAGTGGGCGTCTTCAGCGCATCCGCCGAGCGGCGCATGCCGCGCCGCGAGGGCGAAGTTTTTCGTCTGGGAACGGCCATATCGGTTGTCCTCTTGGAATGATTTCGGGGGCATCGTCCTCAAACGGACGGCTTTCGCGCCAAGAATAAGGGAAAAGCCGGAGATGCCGCTCAAGGCCGGGCTTATAGAGGATGGAGTGGCCCAAAGCTAGGGTTGTTTCGGGTCAATTGGCCCGAAAATCGGCCCACGACTAACGATTGCCGGCCCAGCATTGTGCGAGGCTGATGGCCTGCGCCCGCGCCACATAGGTCCCTGCCAGCCGGCGCACCCCGGGGCCTGGACTGCGGGCGCTGCGCTGATGCGGATTGGGCAGGATCGACGCCAGCAGCGCCGCCTCCCGGCCCGAGAGACTGGCCGCCGAATGTCCGAACGCATATTGGCTGCCGGCCTCGGCGCCGAACTGGCCGGAGGGACCGAGCTCGGCGATATTCAGATAGATCTCCAAGACCCGCTGCTTGCCCAGCACGGCGTCGATCCACAGCGCCAGCGGAAATTCCAGCGCCTTGCGGACGAAACTCCGGCCCTGCCACAGGAACAGATTCTTTGCGACCTGCTGGGTGATCGTCGAGCCGCCGCGCGTCACCTCGCCATCCTCCGCGTCGTTCACCACCTCGCGAACGGCCCCCCAATCGATACCGTGATGCTTGCAGAAATGCGCGTCCTCCGCGGCCACCACCGCATGCGGCAGGGCCTGCGACATCTCCCCGAGATCGATCCAGGGCCGCACCACCGCTGCGCCCTGGAGCCAGCGCCACGCCATCAGGGTCGAGATGGGATGGCCGACCCGGTAGAACGGCGTCACGACATAGGGCACGAGCAACACTGCCAGCACGATCAGAGCGAGGGTCCGGGCAAGGCGCAAAATGTGAGGCTTCGCTTTCGGGAGGAAACGGATGGAGCGACCAAAAGTCCCCGCCATTATCCGATATCTCCATGAAAAGTCCCGCTTTTTTCGATCGCCTGGGAGCATTGGCAGAAGCTCGCGCGCGGATTGACGAAGCCCGGCACTTAAAGGATTGTCCGCGGCGCATTTTTCCGAAAAGGAGCTGTGATTGATGACCGGCACTGCCCTCTCCGATTTCGCCTCCCGTCTCGACAGGACCGCGGAGGAGACCGAAGCGCTGCTGGCGAGGCTGTTGTCGGACGCCCCCATGGCGGACGAGATCGTGCGGCCGAAGCGGCTGATCGAGGCCATGCGCTATTCGAGCCTGGGTGGCGGAAAAAGGCTGCGGCCGTTCCTGGTGGTCGAAAGCGCGGCTGTTTTCGACGTGCCCCGGGAAGGCGCGCTGCTGGCGGGCGCCGCGCTCGAATGCATCCATTGCTATTCGCTGATCCATGACGACCTGCCGGCGATGGACAACAGCGACCTCAGGCGCGGCCGTCCCACTCTGCACAAGGCCTATGATGACGCGACCGCGATCCTCGCCGGCGACGCGCTGCTCACGATCGCCTTCGACACCATCACCCGCGACGAGATCCACCGCGACGCCGGCGTTCGGCTTGCCCTGACCCGGGCGCTGGCGCGCGCCTCCGGGGTCGGCGGCATGGCCGGCGGCCAGATCCTGGATCTGGCCGGCGAGGGCAGGTTCGGCGACCGCGAGCCGGTCGACGTCGCCCGCCTGCAGCAGATGAAAACCGGCGCGCTGCTCCGCTTCGGCTGCATCGCCGGCGCACTCCTGGGCCAGGCCGGACCGAAGGAGTATGAGGCGCTCGACGATTTTGGCCGTGCGCTCGGCGAGGCCTTCCAGATCGCCGATGACCTGCTCGACGTCGAGGGCGACGCCGCCGCGCTGGGCAAGCCGGCCGGCGCGGACGCGGCCCTTGGCAAGACCACCTTCGTCACCCAGCTCGGGATCGACGGCGCCAAGCAGCGCGTGCGCGATCTGCTGGCGCGCGCCGACTCCGCCCTGTCGATGTTCGGATCGCGAGGCGAGGTGCTGCGCGCCGCCGCGCGCTTCGTCGCCGATCGCAAGAATTAGAACCAGAGCATGCTCGGCGACGACCTCGAACAGCGTCTCGTTCGTTTCAGGCGATTGCCGAGGCCGGTCCGCGTTGTCTACGCGCGGCCACGGACGTTCATCGGACTCGTGGTCGGCATCGCCGTGTTCTTCCTCGCGCCGGCGTCGCTCCGGCCGGTGACGCGCTTCCTGATCGGCTGGGATGCCTTCACCGGTCTCTATCTGATGCTGGTCTATGCCATGATGCTGAGCAGCGAGCACCGGCACGTCCGCTTCCGCGCCGCACAGCAGGATGACGGCCGCTTCCTGATCTTGCTGGTGACTGCGATCGGCGCGTTCGCCAGCATCGCAGCGATCGTGTTCGAGCTCGGCGCGTCCCGGCACGACGCGCCGGGGCTGGCACTCGCGACCACCACGATCGTGCTATCCTGGGCGGTGGTGCACACCGCCTTCGCGCTGCATTACGCCCACGAATATTATCGCGGGCACAAGCCCGGCGGCCTGCAATTTCCGAGCGGCGACACGCAGGATCACGCCGATTACTGGGACTTCGTGTATTTCTCCTTCGTCATCGGCATGACCGCCCAGGTCTCCGACGTCGGCATCACCGACAAGGTGATCCGCCGCACCGCAACCGTGCACGGCATCATCTCCTTCGTCTACAACACCGCGCTGGTCGCGCTGATGGTCAACATCGCCGCCAGCGCGATCGCGAGCTGAGGTCAAAGCCCGACGAGCTGAGGTCGAGTGTCGCCGCGTGACAGGCGCGCTCCCTCTCCCCGCTTGCGGGGTCGCGCGAGCAAGGGCTCGCGCTGTGAGGGCTGGGGTCAGGGGGGTTTTCGAGGGACTGAGATTGCGGAGAATCCCCCTCACCCGCACGCCGGGAGAGGTGGACCGCGTGCGCGGCAACCGCTTCAACCACTCTTCATCTCTAATCGCAGACCTCCACATTGCCGCCGCTGCCATCGCGGGGCGAACCACCCAGATGGCCGACGTGGCAGCCGCGCTGCACCGGCCGGCAGGTGAGGCTATCGCAGACGATCTGGCCGGAACTCTTCGGCGACGCGGAGGCAACCGGCGCAGCCGCCCGCCCGGCTGATGAAGCGCGATCGGCGGCCGCCGCGTTGCCGCGCCGCGCGACTGGCGTTTTCGCCCGCCGCTTCTCGCATTCGTTGTCGTCGTTGAGGAAGCTGCCCTCGGCACAGACGATCTTGGTGCATTCGTCGCCGTCGGCCTTGAAGCCATGCTCGCAGGCAAGCGGGCACACCCGCGCCGGCTTCAGCCTGATGGCGTCGAGTGCATCGCTGCTTGCGACCTTGGCGTCGAATGTCGTGCCGGCATAGCGGTTGAACTGCGCCAGCGACCGCTGCGAGGCCCTGTTCCAGTCGCCGTCGGCGTCCGTCGCAAGGCACCCGACCCGGCGCAACTCGGCTTGCACCGATTTCGCAAGCTCCGCCGCTGACGGACCTGGAGCGGCGGGACTGGCGCTCCGCTCGGGCGCGGGCGGGGGATTGGCGACCGCCACGTCAAGCGGCTTCCGGTCGGCTTCGGCGGCCGTCTTCGCGGCACGCGCCTCGTCTGCCGCGAGCTTGTCGAGCTGCAACCGGGCGAGATTCGCATAGAAGCCGTCAGGATATTGCGCGAGAAACGCCTTCAACGCCGCCTGGTTGCCGACCTGCAGCGCGAGCTCATAATCGCGGCGCACATCCGACTGGCCGTTGGATGCGGACGGCGCGGGCGATGCGGCAGCAACCGGCGCCGGCACCAGTGCGACGTCATCGCCGCCGAGCGACCCATAGACGAACGGCTCCTGGCGATTGCCGGTCGCCTTCAGCACATCGTCGCGCACGAACCCGAGCGCCTTGCGGATGTCGAGACCAGGCGTCGTCAGGTGACCGGACAGCGCGACCGTGAACGGGCTGTTCTTGCCGTCACCGTCCTGCGCGGTGGAGCCGGCCCTGGCCGAATAGGCGACCAGCGTGTTGGGCGAGGCCGGCTCGATCTTGGCGAGCCCCCGCCCGAGACCGCGCGACGCCACGGAGCGCCTCATGGTCTTGTCGAAGGGATTGTCGCGACAGGCGTCCAGGATCACCAGCCGAAGCCGCTTCGCCGGCTCCGCCGCGAGCAGGATGCGGTCGAGCGAGAACGCCTCGTCATAGACGTCGCTGTCGCGTTCGAGCTTGGCATCCACCGGAACCAAATAGTTGCTGCCGTCGACCTCGAGCCCGTGGCCCGCGTAATAGACCACCGCAATGTCGGCATCGCGGGCGGAATCGGAAAAATCGCGCAGCGCCCGCCGCGTCTCCAGCGCGGAGAGATCGTGGCGGGAATCGACGACGTCGAAGCCCGCCTCCTTCAGCGTCGCGGCGATCAGGGCGCCGTCATTGACCGGGTTCGCAAGCTGCGGCGCATTCTGATAGGCGGAATTGGCGAGCACGAAGGCGACGCGTTTTGCGGCCTGCGCCGGCTGGCAGACCAGGACCAGGGCCAAGGACAACACGTAGCCGAGCAGCAGATGCTTGCTCTTGAAAAATCTGACGATCATGGCGTCAACCCTATCATCCACCCCTGTTGCCGCCTTGTGACCGAGGTCACGCAAGCGTCGTCGAACCGATCGACGGCCCAATGCCCCTAAGACTTGGTCGTCTGGAAGAGATCATGGTTCGTGCCTTGCCAGGCACAATTTTCGCGGCAGAATGGCACCCGTGCACTTGGCGAGAGGAGCAACCCGTGACACCTGACCGTTCCAGCATCGAGGCCGTGGTGCAGACCTATTTCGACGGCCTTTACGAGGGCGATGCCGACAAGCTCGCGAGCGCCTTCCATCCCTCCGCCGACCTGCGCTCGGTCGAGAAGGGCGAGCTCAGGGTCCTGACCGTGCCGGACTGGCTCGCCTGGGTGCGCAAGCGGCCGTCGGCCAAGGCCGAAGGCAAGCCGCGCGAGGATTTCATCGTCACCATCGACCGTTCGGATGACAAGACCGCCTTCATCAAGGTGCGCTGCCAGCTGCCGCCACGCTTTTTCACCGACTATCTGGTGGCGATGAAGCTCGCCGACGGCTGGCAGATCGTCTCGAAGTCGTTCCGCTACGATTTGCGGGAGTGAGGCGAACTGCACGATCATTGCGGCAGCATGATTTCGCTATTGCTCCGGCGAAAGCGCGAGTTTCCGTCATTGCGAGGCGCGACAGCGCCGAAGCAATCCAGACTGTCAGCGCGGCGACTTTCTGGATTGCTTCGCTTCGCTCGCAATGACGTCGCACCTGGAGACACGCTAACCCAACTTGCGCAGTTGGAGGGCACGTTTCGCGATTTCACAGAAATCGGCGCGAGTCCACCGCATCCCCGCCTCAGGTGTCGTGACGATCGCGATACGTCCCTCTGCATCGAGGCGGGATGACATCAAGGAACCACATAATTCTGGAAAACGGAAGCAAAGATTTTTGTGCGAGGGATTGGCAGCAGACTCAAAGGTTGCATCGTATTGCGAATTTTCGATTTTTCGCGCGCGAGATTTTTGTGGCGGGCAACCTCGTGGGCGGTGCGGCGGAGCGAAAAACGCAACCGATCCGCCCGGTTCAAGGTAGAATCAGCCGCCCCCTCGAGAACCGAGAGCGGACAGGTGCAGTCACCTGGGCAGATCGCGCTGCTTCCTCCACCTCTCCCTTGCGACTGGATTATCGGGATCAAATCTGAGAACGATCGCGACGTCATGATAGCTGCTTTTCTGCATCCCAATTCCCGACAGATTCGGAATCGTGACCTGCAATTGTCGCGGGGAGAGCCACTGCAGGACAGGCCGGCTTTCGAAATGCCCATAGTAGTCGACCACCAGAACATCATTTTCATGCCGCGGTTGATCGGGCGATCGCTCCAACGGGATGGTCTGAAGGGAGCTGCGCGGCACCAACTGCACGGTATCAGTGGAGACCGTGACGATTCGTCCATCGCTGCACTCGCCTTCCCTGACGAGCGCCATCCACTTGCCGTCCGGCGAACTTGTCATCGCGATCGTCTCGCGTTCGCAGTCCTCCCCGCCGTATGAGGCTGAAACAGCGCCCAACGAGATCATGGTCGAGACAACCATCACTCTCACCCTGTGCGTGATCATCTGCACCCCGCTCCGCTTCGGCCGCCGTGTTTCACTTGGCGGATCACGCGGTATGGGTCCGGGATCGGCGCTCGCCGCTGCGCTGACGCGCTGTCGTCGAGCTTGTCCGGGACGACAACGATGATTCCATGCACCGACCTTCCCGCGGGCCGCGCTTTTTCACGCCCCTGCGCCGACCCGCGTCACCTGCGTCGCGCTGCGCGCGTGGCGGCGAAAATTGCCCTTCAAGACCCTCGCGACCACCGCCGGCTCCAACAGGGTTTCCGGCAGCGCCTCCAGATTGGTGACACGCAGGAACGCGGCCGCCAGGGACCCGTCATGCTGCGCCGCCTTGTACAGCTTGCCGACATACCAGTTGATGAAGCGCACTTTTGCGGGCCGCGGTCCCACCACGCGCGGATGCCGCAGGTCGTTGCCGACCGCGATGTCCCAGGGCACGTCGACGATGCGCCCGGCGGCGGCGAAGAAGCGCCGCGCGAGGCCGGTCCCGGCCTCCCGCAGGGTGTCGCGCAGCACGATCGCCTCCTGCGCCGCCACCGTCATGCCCTGGCCGTAGATCGGGTTGAAGCACGAGACGGCGTCGCCAAACACCAGAAAATTTCTGGGAAACCGCACCAGCCGCTCGTAGCGCCGCCTGACGTTGGCGGGATAGCGATAGCTCACGAAGTCGCCGAGCGGCTCGGCATGGGCGACGATGTCGCGGATCTCGGGGGTCGGAAACGAGCCGGCATAGGCGGCGAACATCTGCGCATCGTCGGGGGCGTGGTCGCCGAAATAGCCGCCGATGGAGACGATCCAGCAATCCTCGCTTTGAAACAGGATCGCCCCGTTGCGCCAGTTCGGATCGTTGCCCGCGACCACCACCGCGACCTTGCCGCCGAGCTCGCCGGCCTGGCGGCGGTAGAGCCGCGTGGTGTAGCCGATGCCGACATCGATCCGCTCCTCCTCCGGCCGCTGGTAGCCCAGAGCCTCCAGCCAGGCGGGCGTGAGCGAGCCGCGGCCGGTGGCATCCACCACCAGATCGGCCAGGATGGTGTGCTCCTCGCCGTTGCCGTGCCCATTCTCTTGTCCGTTGCCGAGCCGGACGCGCACGCCCTTGATCGCGGAACGGTCATCGCTCGCAACCAGGCCCAGCACGGCGCAATTCTGGATCGCGCGAACGCCCGGCAGCGCCAGCAGCCGGCGCCGCACGTGTCCCTCCAGCACCGGGCGCGACGCCAGCAGGCCTTCGAGATCGCTTGGCGCCTGCTTCAGCGCGACGCCATGGCCGAACCAGGCGACATCGCGGACGACGTCGACCCTGATGCCGCCGGCCTCGACCACGCCCTCGGTCCAGCCGGGGAAAAAATCCTCGATCACGCACCGGCCGCGCGACAGCAGGCCATGGGCATGCGGCCCCTGCGGCACGCCCTTGCGTGGGATATCGGTGTCCGGGAAGCCGTCACGCTCCAGCACGGTCACCAGGGGGAAGACGTCGGCGAGCGCGCGCGCGGCCAGCAGCCCGCCCATGCTAGCGCCGATGACGACAGCATGTTCGCCACAATCCGCCATGGTCATGCTCCAGCCCTGATTCTGCCCTGCTTACGGCAGTGTCTTGCTGGTACGGAGCAGCCCCACAACCGGTTTTGCCCGGGTCGCCACTTTTCAATCACAGATTTGTTAACACGGCGGCCAAAACCCGGCGGTGCCGTAACAGGCCACCGCCGGATTGACCTGAAAAGCCTTTTTGGGCGAATTGCGCGTCATGGTGGAGATTCAATTTCAGACCTTTCTTGTGCTGCTCGCGGTGCTTGCCGGCACCGCGCTGCTGGCGCGGCGGCTCGAAGTGGCGCCCGCCATCCTGCTGCTGCTGGCCGGCACCGGGGTGGCCTTCGTGCCGGGGATGCCGGCCGTCGAGCTGCAGCCCGAGCTGGTGCTGCTGGTGGTGCTGCCGCCGCTGATCTACTCGGCCGCCGTGGCCATGAGCTGGCGCGAGTTCCGGCACAATCTGCGCCCGATCATCCTGCTCGCGGTCGGCTGCGTGATTTTCACGGCGTTCGCGGTCGCGGCCGCAACGCACTACTTGATGGGCCTGCCCTGGGCCGTCGGCTTCGTGCTCGGCGCCATCGTCGCACCTCCGGACGCGGTGGCGCCGCTGGCGATCGCGCGCAAGCTCAACCTGCCGCGCCGCATCCTCGTGGTGCTGGAGGGCGAGGGACTGGCCAACGATGCCACGGCACTGATCCTCTACCGGTTCGCGGTGGCCGCGGTCGCAACCGGCATGTTCTCGCTGCCCACCGCCACTGGCACCTTCGCCGCGATCGTGTCAGGCGAAATCATTTTCGGCGTCGCGATCGGCTGGCTCTCGCTCCGCACACGTCACTGGGCGCGCGACCCGCAGGTCGAGATCACCCTGTCGCTGATCACGCCCTATGTCGCCTACTGGGTGCCGGAACATCTCGGCGGCTCCGGCGTGATCGCAACCGTCGTCTGCGGTCTTTATGTGAGCTGGAACGGTCCGTTGTGGATCTCGGCGGCCACCCGTCTGCAGGGCATCTTCTTCTGGGATCTCGTCATCTACCTGATCGAGGGCCTGCTGTTCCTGCTCACAGGCTTCCAGATGCGGTCGCTGTACGCGCAGTCGAAGGCCTTTCCGCTGCACGACATCCTCGGCGCCATCGCGCTGGTCTCGGTCATCATCATCGTCGCGCGCTTTGCCTGGCTCTATCCCGCAACCTATCTGCCGCGCTTGATGAGCAAGAGCCTGCGCGCGCGCGACCCGTCGCCGCCATGGCAATGGCCGTTCGTGATCGCGTTCACCGGCGTCCGCGGCGCGGTGTCGCTGGCGGCGGCGCTGGCGCTGCCGTTCTTCTGCGAGGACGGCAAGGCGTTTCCATATCGCGACATGGTGCTGTTCGTCGCGTTCGGCGTCATCCTGGTGACGCTGGTGGGACTGGGCCTCAGCCTGCCCGCGGTGGTGCGCGCCCTTGGCCTCGCGCAGGCCGGCCGTGCCGAGCACGTCGCCGAACACGAGCAGGAAATATCGGCACGGCGCGAGGCGCTCGATGCGGCGCTGCGCCGGCTCGAATCCATCACGCTGGACCACGAGCTCTCCGCCGAGGTCATGGGGCTGCTGCGGGCGCGGCACGAGATTCGCGTCAACCAGCTGCCGGCATCGCTCGATCCCGAGGCGCGTGAGATCACCCGAACGGGGATGACGCTGACGCGCGAGCTGATCGCGGCCGAGCGCAAATTCATCCACGAGCTGCTGCGCGACGGCAAGATCACCGACGAGGTCCGGCGCCGGATCGAGCGCGATCTCGACCTGGAGGAAGCAAGCCTGGAGAACCGGGAGCATCGGCGCCTGCCGGTGTGACGGCCGCGTCATTGGAGCGAAGCTCCGAAGCAATCCAGACTGTCACCGCGGAGACATTCTGGATTGCTTCGCTTCCGCCTTCGCTCTTTTAGCTACGGCGGACAAGTCGTTCGCAATGACGCTGTTCACAGCGGGCCGAGGATCGCCCAGCGCGGATCGCAAAATTCCTTCACCGCCGTCGTGACGCCGCTTGCGATGATGTCCTGGTGTTCAGGCGAGCTCATCTTGAGCTCTTCGTCGCGGTTGATGATCGAGCCGGCCTCCAGCAGCACGGCGGGCATCCGGGTTTTTCGCAACACGACCAGCTCATCGTAACGGTAGACACCCGTTTCCTCGTCCAGAAGCTCATGCCGGTAACGGCCCATGATCGGCATCGTATATTGCCGCGCGTAGTCGAGGCCTTGCGCCTTCATTTCGCGCCCAATCAGCTCGGCGAATTTCAGGCTGATGCCGAACTCCGGATTCTCGCGCGAGACGAACACCGAATAGCCGCCGAAGCGGTCGCTGAAATGGCTCTTCCGTCCCTCGAAATCCCAGTTCTCGAGAAGGGCGTTCGGCACGGAGTCGTGATGGATCGACAGGAAAAGGTCGGCTTGCAGATCGTTGGCCACGGCCACGCGCCTGAACAGGCCCGGCGTCGACCTGCCCTGAGTGACCAGAAGCCTGGTCGCGGCGAAGCCGTCAGCCTTCAATCTTTCCGCAATCCGCCGCGCGAGGCGCAGGTTGAAATCGAACTCGGCCACGTTGCGGGCGGAGATCGCGCCCTCCGACTGCGCGGTGTGGCCCACATCCAGCACGATGCGGAATGTCGCGGGATCGCATGCCGCGGCGGACTTGTTCGGCACGGCGGGCTTCGGCATGAATGGCGTGAGCGCGGCGAGCCGCAATCTGTGGGGTTTTGCGGACGCGTGCTTCGACGCGTGCCTGCCAATATGCCGCGCCAAGCCGGACTCCATCATGCCGATCGACAGCAGCGACACGGCGGCGATCGACACGAGCCTCATCCGGCCGCAACCCCAGCGATCCGACACGGCGAATATCCCCCCGAACAGAATCCCCTACTCCGCCGCCGCGACCCGCGGACGGCCGACGAAACCCGCCGCGTGGCCGAAACGCTCGACCATCACGGCGGGAAAATCCTTGGTCTTGTGCGTGACGCAGGCGCCGGAGCGCACGGCGTAGCGATCCTGGTGATCGAGCTGCGGCGGCGCTTCGCCGGCCTCAAGCGCGCGCGCCGCATCCATCACGAATTTCCGGAAATGCAGAATGCCGAGATCGGTCGGACCGAGATGCTCGCGGCTGCGGTCGGCGATCGGGCCCTGGCTGTCCTGCACGGCGGCATCCTGCTCGGAGACGCCCTTGATGCCGGTGTAGCTTTTCGTCTTCTGCAGCTTGCGATCGATCAGGTAATTGTTGCCCTTGTGGCGCAGCGGCACGTAGTTGTCGTCGACCTCCGCGATCACGCCATTGCCGCGCGCATAGGCGTCGCGCTCGCCTTGCGTCAGCGGACGCTCCGGATTCCAGGCATAGGTATAGATCCAGCAATTGGTGTCGCTGACCGGCACGAAGCTCTGACCGAAGATGCTTTCGCCGGGCATCGCGCTCGGCGCATAGGCATGCACCGGCATCAGGAACTGCGCGATGCGCCAGTAGATGTCGTCGGAGCCGGTGAGCCGGCCGCCGGCGACCGTCAGTCCCGCCTCATGCGCCAGCACCTTGATGACCGGGCGCGGGTCCTCCGCGATCCAGCGCATGTGGTCGGTCGACATCCGCGGCAACGGGTTGATGAAATGCTTCTTGATGTCGAGGATCTCGTTCTCGTCCTTGTCGAAGGCGAGATGCGCGAAGGTGAAATGCGCGGTGTCGATCGAGCCCTCCAGCGCCTGCACCCAGTTGCAGTCCTGCCATTTCTTCGAGACGTAGCGATGCGAGGCCGGCATCAGCGCCATTTCCAGGTCAGGCAGGTCCGGCATGGCGTCGGCGGGACCCATATAGGCCCAGATCATGTCGCCCCATTCGCGCACCGGATAGGCCTTGATGCGGATCTTGTCCTTGGCGTTGAGGTCGGGATAGGAGGTCGGCATGTCGACGCAGCGGCCTTCGGTGTCGAACTTCCAGCCATGATAGACGCAGCGGATGCCGCACTCCTCGTTGCGGCCGAACCAGAGATTGGCGCCGCGATGCGGACAATACTGGTCGATCACCCCGACCACGCCGCGGCTATCGCGAAAGGCCAGCAGTTCCTCGCCCATCACAACGATCTTCTTCGGCTCGCCGTCCGGCTCGGGCAGTTCCTTCGACAGCAGCACCGGCAGCCAGAAACGGCGCAACAGATGGCCCATCGGCGTTCCCTGACCGCTCTCGGTCAGGAAGGCGTTGTCCTCCGCGCGCAGCATGACGAACCCTCCGCAAAGCTTGTCTTGCTTTAGGGCAAGCTTGGCGCAGCCGAGGCGAAGCGTCAATGCAATCGTAGGGACAGCCACCGCGGCCGCACCAGCCAAGCGCGGCGTCGCATCTGGCCCGGAAGACAGTTTCAGGTCACGGCTTGATGTAGGCCCAGCCCTGCTCCTCGAGCTCCATGATGTGCACGACGCCGGACTCCACCAGTTGCGCCTGCGGAATGATTGGAATGTCCTTGTTCTCGGCCTTGTGCATGTTCTCCAGCGTATTGCCGCACGCCTTGAAGGAGACCTGCGGCGTGTTCCGCGCCATCGCCTCGATCCGCGCCTTCACCGGCGAAGTATCGTCGCGCAGCATGTGAAGCCCGGGGCCGAATGCGACCACCTCGATCTTCACCGGTTCGCCGGTCCCCTGATAATATTGGGTGACGTTCATTGCATTGTTGAGCGTCAGATTCATCGCCGCGGGATCATTGGTGTTCACCTGCAAGATCAAATGATGCTCCTTTTTCTGCGCAGGAGCCGGAGTCTCAACCGCCACCGCGGACGGCTTCTGGATCGGCCCGGTCGCGGCGGGCTTTGCGCGTCCAATGTCGGCATGCCTGTGCGTGGCGGCGTGATGCCTTGATTTCGGTGTCGGCGGCCGAGCGGCGTCCTGTGCCGCAGCAAAGCCTGACGTGACCAGTAACGCGATCGCACCGATCATTGCTGCTCTCGCGATGTGCCGAAGCTTACTCATTGGCTTACTCCCTCGAAGAAAGACGAAAACCTTGATCATCGGTCGTTGGGCTTTGCAATCGCGTGCGGCCATCTGCATGTCGCGCCGATCTTCGCGCGCAACGTCTCCAGCCCGTTGAGCGAGAAGATTCCATCCGACGCCTTCCCCGACAGGGCGAACACGCGCACGACAAGCTCTCCCTCGGCCGGAAGCGACTGCAACAACGCGACGATGTCGCCCTTGAACGCGACACCGTCGCCAAATGCCGGCGCGACGCCTGCGAGTTGCACCGACCGGCCACCATTCACCCGATAGGAAAGGAAGTAGTCATCGCCTCGGCCGGTGATGGCCGGTCCCGCCACCGTGAGTTCCGTGCGTCCGCCGCGGCAGCGAATCGACAGCCGCATCACCGAGTCACCGTCCAGCATGTTGAGCGATGAGGTTGTGGCGGTGGCAATCGGGGAATAGTCCACGGGCGACGTGGTCTCGCTGATGACCCAACCATCGCCCGCGAGCGCCTGCCGGCGTGGAGGCGCTGCGGCAGGCGATGGCCTGTCGAAGCATTCGGACCGGTCCGCACTTTCCGTCGGAGAGCACGCACGAGGCGGCGCCGTCGGATCGTTCGCACCTTGCGCTGACGCAACCCCACCCACGACCGCGATAGCAACCAGCAACGGGAGGAGCGCGCCTGTCATTGCGATGCCTGGCTTCCATGCGGGTGTTCATCGAGCCAGGCCTGTGCCGCTGAGAAGCGCGCCAGGCCTGGAACCGGCGCGGCAAGGTTGATCGCTCGCCATTTGGGATCGAAGGCTGGCCCCTGCAACTTGTCGAGCCGCGAGAACAGATGTTCGACAAAGCGCGCGACGCGATCATGGCGGTTCGATGTGGCCTGCCAATTGAAGGCGACCAGTGCCGTCGGCACCGCAATCGTATCCACGCGCTCACCCTGCTTGATCAGGTTGGGATAGTCGGCCGCATCGAGGGTCGCGGGAAGATAATAGTCCTCCAGCCGGCGATCGTAAGGCACCGGGAGGAACTTGAAGCCTGGCTCGAAGCGCCCGCGCACGAAAGCATCGACCGGCTTGGATGTAACGAACACCACCGCCGCCATGCCGCCCTCGCCCTTGCGCATCTGCTCCAGCGCGACCTGATGCGGGACGAACGTCTTCTCGACGTCGAGACCGAGGCGGCTGAAGATCAGCGGCCCCGAATAGGCCGCGGCGGTGCCCTGGGTATTGAAATTCACCTTCTTGCCGGCGAGGTCGCTGAGCGACTGAATCTCCGGCCGGACGAGAATATGAAGTTCGGACGGGAACAGATTGAGCACATAGGTGATCTTGCGCTGAATATCCGGGATCTGGCGCTTGTACTCGTCGAGCGAGTCGGAATTGATGATCGCCAGGTCGATGCCGTGCAGGTAGAGCAGTGAATTGACGTTCTCGGTCGGCCCGCGCGTCACCACCGGCAGGACATGCAAATTGTCGCCGTCATCGACCACGCGGGCCATCTCCGCGGCAAGCCGGATCGGCGCGCCCTCCAACAGACCCCCGGCGAGGCCGACCGTCCAGGCGTTCATGACCTCGGCCGGTTTTGCGCTCATGGCTTGTTGCGGTTTTGGCAGCGGATTATGTCGCAGCGGTGGGACGTTCTGGGCGTGAACATCTTTGGCTTGCGCATTCACCAGGGACGGCTGAACGGCAACGAGCAGCGCAGCCAGTGCTGCGAGCAAAAGCAACGAGCGTGATCCGACATGTCTTTTCATCCACCAACTCCTACATTCCACTTTGTATACGACGCCGTGCGCCGAGCCGTGTTTTCGCGAGAACCTTGGCTCAGCCCTAGGTAGCGGCTTGCCTTCGTTGCATCGTTACCCGTCGCAATTGGGGCAAAACGAGCGGGCCGTAGATTCCCGGGCGCAGAGTTGCGCACGTTTGCGTGCACAACCACCCACAAATCGAGACTGGAAAGCCAAGCTCGACCTGATCGTCAATGCGTTCGAGGCCGGAAGCTCGGAACCTTGGTCGAGAGCCGCCGCGGACCGGGTGACACAAGGCCAGGACTCGCCAATCCTAAAGGCCCTGCATCAACCGCGCGCCTTCTCGGTCACGCGAGCCGGCCCGGCGCATATTCACAGATCGCAATCGGCGCCGAGATGCCCTTGACCTGCTCGGCGCCGATCACGCGGACGCGGGTCCGGTCGGCGAGCGCGCCGGCGACCACCTCCGAAATCACGCAGCGAACGTTGTGGGCCCGCGCGGCCTCTTCCATCCGCGCGGCGATGTTGATGGCGTCACCATAGATGCCGATGGAGCGGCGCGCATCGCCCTGCTCGCTGACGATCACGGCGCCGCCATGGATGCCGATGCGAAACGCCGGCGCCACGCCGAACCAGCGCTGATAGGCATCGGTTTCGTGCGCGACGGTCGCGAACATCGCATCGACCGCCCGCAAGATCGCATCCTGCCTGAACGCGTCGGCCCAGTTCCCGCTCGCGAGCAGGCCGTCGCCCTTGTAGAGATAGATGTCGCCGCCATGGTCGACGATCGGCGGCGACAGGTCGGAGAGGAATTTTCGCACGAAGGCGCGCATCGTCAACGCGCCGAGACGTTCGCTCAGCGCCGTCGAACCGTTGATATCGAGGAACAGCAGCACCTTCCGCTCCTCGACCGGACGATGATAGGTGCCGATGATCAGGTCCAGCAGCGTCCGCAAGCCGACGAAATGCGCCACCCGCATCATCAGGATGCCGACAATCGAAAACGCGGTGAAGAAGGCGAGCCCATAAGGCAGCCGCCGGTACACCACCGGCAGGTCGTCGAGCCGGCCCAGCACAACATGCGTGACGTGCAAGGCGACGAGGTAGAGCACCATGACGACAAGGATCTCGATGACGATCACGCGCAGCGGATGCATCGCGCGCATCCAGTTGCCCCGCGGGCCCTGCACATAAAACTCCTCGAACAGCCCGATGCCGGCGCCGATCAGCAGCGCGTTCAAGGTGCCGATTTCGATCGGCCGTCCAACCGCGGCCGTCGTCACCAGACCGAGGCAGGCAAAGATCGCCATCGCCAGCAGGACGGCTGCAAGCCTACGGCGCGTCGTTGCGGTCATGGCATGGCCGTGGCTCCGCCCCTACACCGGCCGCTCGCCCTTCACGGTGACACGGGTGCCGGAGCGGGTGTGCGGCCAGTAATCCCACATCGCGCGATGCTGGGTGCAGCGGTTGTCCCAGAACGCGATGGCGTTCTCGGTCCAGCGGAAGCGGCACTGGAACAGCGGGTTCTCCGCGTGCTGGTAGAGATAGGCCAGCATCGCCTCGCTCTCGTCACGCGGGATGCCAATGATGTGGCGCGTGAAGCCGCGGTTGACATAGAGCGCCTTCCTGCCGGTCACCGGATGCGTGCGCAGCACCGGGTGCTCGGCCTGCGGATAGCTCACCTTGTCGGCAACGCCGTAGTTCGCATAGAGCCCGCGATAGACGGAGGCGCCGTCATGCAGCGCGATGAGCCCATCGAGATAGGCCTTCATGCGGTCCGACAGCGCCTCATAGGCGGCATACATGCTGGCAAACAGCGTGTCGCCGCCCTGCGGCGGCGACTGCCTGATGTAGAGGATCGAGCCCATCGGCGGCTCGACGTCGCAGGACACGTCGGAATGCCAGCCCTCGCCGTTGGCGCGCGGCGAGTCCTTGTCGGCATGGATCTTCATCAGTGCGGGATCGTCGCCCTCATGCGGCGCAGCCGGATGGACGTGCAGATCGCCGAAGCGGCGGCCGAAGGCGAGATGCTGGTCGGGCGTGATATGCTGGTCGCGAAAGAAGATGACGAGATTTTCGGCGAGCGCGCGATGGATCTCGTCGACCTGGCGGTTGGGACGGTTGTCGGAGACGAGCTTGCCCAGATCGACGCCGGTGATCTCGGCGCCGATGATCGGGGTCAGCTTCTCGACGCTGATGGTCTCATAGGGCCCGGTGTCCGAGGCCGTGTGCTTGTAGCGCGGGCCGTCCCGGCCTGACAGCGAGCTCATGGGTGTCGCTCCCGATCGTTATTGATTGGGAGGATGGTAGCTCTACCGAAATGAAACGCAATGCGCGCAATTTCGATAGCCGTCATTGCCAGGCGCAATAGCGCCGACTTGTCCGCCGAAGCTCGAAAGAGCGAAGGCGCAAGCAATCCAGA
>Ga0210384_10002464_pt1 | contig 22556 bp, 13 predicted proteins | sample IncBWH2MmetaG_FD_160574 | JGI IMG/M metagenome (GOLD analysis project Ga0210384, IMG submission 160574) | Forest soil microbial communities from Barre Woods Harvard Forest LTER site, Petersham, Massachusetts, United States - Inc-BW-H-2-M | ecosystem: Environmental > Terrestrial > Soil >...
GCCGTCGTCATCGATCCCTCGACCGGCGCGGCCGAGTGCAATGGCGGGTGGTGCCGGTACTTCGGGCAGTTCGAAGGCCGGATGCCGCTCGAGCTCCAGACGATCGGGCCGACCGATCCGAACGGGTCGGGGCCGGTCGGGACCCTCGGGCCCCTCCTCTCGTACGGGATCGCCGAGCACGCCCAAGTCTTCGAACTGTATATCAACGACTGGCTGACCGCGTTCGACCCGAACTACCCGGGGTACCCATCGTACCACGCGGCCTACTTGACGGCCCTCGACGCGGGGTCCAATCTGTTGGGGCAAGCTCCCGGCGGTTGAACCGCCCCCATGGGCCGAGCGCCCCTGCCGGGGCCGGGCCCGAACGTTTCCTTACGGACGTCGCCCGCCGCGGCGGAGATACCCGAGCCCGGCGACCGCGCCGGCGACGGCGACGACCGCCAAGGCGGCGAGGAGCCACGTCCCGCCCGAGAGGGTCGAACCGGTACTTCCGGTGGGATGGGAACCGTCGGACGGGGACCCGGGGGCCGCGGCGAGGAGGAACTCGATCGAGCTCTCGTTCCCCGGCGTGAGGGTGACGTTCTGGAACTGCGGCGTGTACCCCGGCGCGAGCGCCTCGAGGGAGAACGTCCCCGGGATCTCGGAGACGTTGAAGAACCCGCCGGTCACGGCGACCGGTTGCCCATCGAGCAGGACCGTGGCGTTGGAGGGCCGGACCACGCCCACGACGTACCCGGGCCGAAGCGAGAAGGCGATCGTCACCAGGGTGGAGGCCCCTGGGACCGAGACGTTCCCGAGCGACGGTTGCGGCTCGTAGGCGTTGGCGACCCCGACCGAGTACCCGTAGGTCCCGTTGGGCAGCGCGAAGACCAGATCCGCGCCGCTCCCGGAGATCGTCTGGCCCCCGACGGCCACCGACCACATCGTACCCGTCGGAAGGTTCGACGCCTCGAACACCACGGAGAAGTTGAACGGCCAGAATCGGAGGTCGACCCGCTGCGTGACCCCGGCGACGGCCAGGGCCGGCGCGTGGGGCGGCGTCACGTACCCGGGGACCGGATCGACGGAGTACGGGTAGCTCCCGTTGAGCTCCGTGAAATTCAGCCAGCTGCCGGTCGTGGTCGGATGGAGGCCCCCGAGATGGACGCCCCAGCCGGTGCCCGGGGCGAGCCCGGTCTGGTGGAAGTCGACGGCGAAGGTGGCGAGGGGGAGCGTCACCGTGAGCGGCGTCCCGGCCGTGAGGGTGACGTTCGTCGCTCCGGCGTAGCCGGCCCCCAGGAGGACCAGGTCGTACGGACCGGGGGCCAACGAGAGGACGGAGCGTCCCCCGCGGAACGGAACCGCGGCACCGTTCACGGTGAGCGTCCCGGAGCCGGCCGACGGCATCAGCACCGTCAGCGTGGAGTAGGACGAGGCGTTGTAGAGCTCGGCCGGCTTACCCGATCCCGAGCTCACCGCGGCGGCGGGAAGGCTGCCGTTCGCCGCGTCCGCATAGGCGATGCTGACCTTGCTCATCGTCTCCGCCGTGTCGCTCCCGAAGTTGTACGAGTTCGGGACCACCTGCAGGTTGTGGCCGTTGTCGTACTCGAGCGTCAGGTCGACGCCCCCGCCGGTGACCGAGCTGGAGCTGCCGCCCCCCGGCCCCCCGAGGACGAGCTCGGCGTCGTCGAACAGTCCGCCGAGGATGTACTGGGTGCCGTCGACCCGGAACGCCGCCGAAGCGACGGACGCGGTGAACGAGAAGACGGTGGTGTCGAACGTCTGCCAGCCGAACCCGTCGTTGTAGTCGAAGTAGACCCGCGGGGTTCCTCCGACCACGGCCGCGATCGTCCGCAGCTGGATCGTGTACGGGCTCGTCAGGTTGACGTTGTTCCCCGGCTGGGAACCGGCGACAGCGATGTAGATCCCGGGGGTCGTCGTCGAGCAGCCGCAGCTCCCGTTGCCCGAGACCGAGTTGGAGTAGAGCCCGAGGCCCGAGCCGGTGGTCAGGTTCCAGATGTTGTCGAGGAACTGGACATTGTTCGTCGACGTACCCACGAACAACACGTCCTGGATCCAATAGGCGAACGTCGTCCCGCCGCTCGTGAAATAGAGCACGACGTTCAGCTGGAGCCCAGACTCGCTCGTCCGTTGCGCCGAACTGTACGACGTGTAGTTGTGGAACCTCGCGGTGCCCACGAACTCCGAGGTCGAGTACGAGTAGCCGCTGCCGTCGGGCCTCACCCCGAAATCGGTGAGCCCCATCGGTGCCGGTTCCGAATTGAAGATCGCGAACGGATTCACGCCGGAGGCCGCCGGCCGGTTCAACGGGACCGGAGAGCGCAAGGACATCGGCTCGCGGGCACCGATCGGCACCTCCGCGTGCCGATGGACGACCGCCGGGAGGGTTCCGGGGGCGGCGGTGGTCCAGGCGGCGCCGGCGAGTCCGACCGTCGGCAGCGCGAGCAACGTCGAGATGACGAGCAAGGCGAGCCGGCTCGAAACCCGCGCGGTCGGGGGGGAGCTCCTCCTCACGGCGGGTCCCGAGGATGCGCACTCGTACAAAAGCCCGCGGGGATGCGGGGGCCCGGGGTCTCGCGGAACGCTCCGACGCGCGTCCCCGCCTGCGCCCGGCGCTCCGGTCCGACGAACGTCGCCGCCGGCCGGCTCGCCCGGGCGATGAGCGAGAGACGGCCGATGAGCGTTTAATCCGTGCCTTCCTCGCCGGGCCATGGCGCCCCGGAGCGGTCCGTCCGATGCCCCGGCGGGATCCGTCTCCCCGCGCGGGAGGTCGCGAACGGGCGACGGCCGAGCCGGGTCGAACGCCCCCCGACCCGGAACCTCCGGCGAGGTGCCGAAGATGGCGCGGAGCCCGGAAGAGCGGGCAGCGCGGCGGGCGCGCCGCAGGCGCCGTCGCCTGGTGCTCTACTCGTTCGTGACCGTCACGATCGCGGCGGCCGTCACGCTCGGCGCCTGGGCCTATTGGACCGTCTTCCTGGCCTCCCCGGCGGGCGGGACCGTCAGCAGCGGAGCGCCGATCGGGAACAACACGACGAACCTCCCACCTCCGCCGACGACGATCCTGAGCGGCGGGACCCAGTACACGATCCTACCCAACCAGCATGAGGACACGCCGTTCCAGCTGAACAACACGTCGACGATCTCCGGCCGGTTCAGCGCCAGCACCGGAGTGAACGCGCTCCTCATGACCTCCGCCCAGTACCAGAGCTTCCAGGGCGGAGCCCCACCGACCGCGGTGTGGAGTACCGGGGCCACCCGCTCCGGCGTGATCCAGGCGAGCCTCCATCCGGGAAGCTACGAACTCGTCTTCCTGAACCCGGGAACGACCCAGCTGGCCCTGGTCATGATCCTCGGCCCCGTCACCGCGACCTCGCATTGAGACCCGGCAAAGCCGCCGGACGTCCCCCGGAACGGGAGACGGGGATCAGGGCGGGCCTTCGTCGTACGGAGCGGGCTCGTACGACGGGGGGAGCTGATACGCCTCGGGTCCGGGGGGCTCCTCCCCTTCCGGCGAATACCCCGGCGACGGCTCCGGCGAGTACTCGGGGGCGGGCTCGCCCTGGGTCTCCGAAGCGGGCTCCTCGGGTTGATACTCGTCGGTCGCGGAGGGGCCATCGGCCCCGGGGGACTCGGAGGCGTCGGAGGCCACCGAAGGACGGCCGCGGCGTGCGACGAGAACGGCTACGGCGAGGCCGATCAGCAGGCCCACGGCGAGGAGGCCGAGGGCGAGAGGCTGGCCGGCCGTCGACGCGCTGGCGTGCGGGGCGGCGTAGATGGGGGCGAAAGAGGCGGACTCCGTGATCGGTCCCGTCAGGGTGAGCGAGGTCGAGGCGGAGGTCCCCGAGTAGCTCGCGGTCCCGGTGCCGTTCCAGGATTCGAAACGCCACCCGCTCTGCGCCGTCGCACCGAGCGTGATCGGGGTCCCGGCGGCCTCCCAACCGGTCGCGACGGAGGTCGTTCCGCCCTGGCCCACCACGACGGTCACGAGGAACTCCTCCGTGAACACGAGGTCGACGGAGCCGTTCGCGGTGACGTTGAAGGCGCCGCCCAGGTCCGGTTCGAGCACGAAGCGGGTACCGCTCCCGACGTAGACCGGAGGAACCACCAGCGGATAGCTCCCATTGAGGCCGGAGACCGTCAGCGACGTCCCGGAGCCCGAGGCACCGGTCGATCCGGCGCTGACCTCCCATGGGGTGCCGGCCGGCAGTCCGGACTCGTTGAACTTCACCCAGTAGACCGCCGGCGGGGGGAAGACGCGCCAGACGAACTGCGCGGCCTCGGTGACCGGCCCGCTCATCGTGACCGTTCCGGTCGGCGACGCCCCGGCGAAATGTCCGGCGCCGGTCCCGTTCCATCCGACGAACCGGTAATGGTGGGACGGGGCGGCGCTCAATCCGACCGTCGCCCCCGCCGGCTCCCAGTAGACGCCCGGCGACGGGGTCGTGACGCCGTTCGGCGTGGAGGTGATCGTCAGGCTGTACTGCGTCGAATAGTTGACCCAGATCGTGCCGTTCGACGCCACTCGGAACCCGGACGGGAGCGGGGCGAGCGTGGAATCGACCGACGACGCCGCGAATCGGGTCGTCTCCGTCGCGTTCAGGTAGACGTCCGGCCAGCTGACCGGGTAATCCCCCGTCAACAGGCGGGGGATGACGAGCGAGCCGAACCCGGCGTAGCTGGTGCCGCCGAACGTGACCCCGAAGGAGGTGCCGTTCGGGAGACCTCCGGCGACGACGGTGACGTTCCAGGTGACCGGAGGCACCTGGAGGAACTCCGCGGCCTCGGTGATGGGGCCGCCGACATGGATCGTGATGTTGGGCAGAAGGTTCTGGCTACCGGAAGAGGCGCCCTGACCGGTCCCCGACCACGTCAGGAAGTAGTATCCCGCCCCCGCGACGGCCGTGAGGTTCACCGGCGCGCCGGCCACGACCCAATGGCTGCTCGGGGTGACGCGTCCGCCCGGCGTCCCCGTGACCGTCAGCCAGTACATCGGCGCGTAGTGGACGACGGCGGTGAGCGAACCGTTGACCGGGACGTTCGCCGGCACGTTCACGGTCTTCGCCCCGGTGGTGTTCTCCACGAACCGGTTGAAGGTGACGTTCGTCGCATAGTAGCCGACGCCCCCGGTCGTGTAGACGAACGAGCCGTTCACCGGAACGGTGCTCCCGCCCGGGAGGAGGAGATCGAGGCCCTGCGGGCCGACGGAGTAGCCCGTGCCGCCGACCTGGGCCGACCAGGTGGTCCCGTTCGGAAGCCCCGCCTCGGTGAGATTCAAATCGAAGGTGGCGAGTGCCGGGGACTCGAGGGTGTAGGTGACGTCGACCCGGGAGGTCGAAGGGACCTGGACCGGGGAGCTGGCGTCCTCCGTCGGTACCCAGAGCTTGCCGCCTTTCGCCGGGACGCTCCAGACGGTGTAGGTCACCGGGGCGACGGCGACGCTGAAGCCGATCGCCGAGCCGGCGCTGCTCCCGGTGGATTTCCCGTCGACCGTCACCGACCAGGTGGTGCCGGTCGGAAGCCCGCGCTCGAGGAACCCGAGCGAGTAGCCGGTCAGGTTGACGCAGGCGAAGGTGACGTAGCCGTTGCAGTGTCCGATGTAGAGGAAATTCGCGGTCTCCGTGACCCCGGAACGCATCTTCAGCGTGATCGACGTGTGGTTGGTGCTCTGGCTGCCGACACCGCTCCCGGTCCACGACTGGAACGAGAGGTTGGCGTAGTAGCACCCGGTGGCGCACGAGACCGGCGTGTAGTTCGCCCAAAGCTGCTGTGTCGAGTTGACGGGGACCCAGTGGGGGCCGAGGGTCGGGGACACGTTCCAGTCGGCCGATTGGGTATAGTAGGAATACGGCCACGTCGGGACCGACCGCACGTCCAGGAGCGCGAACTCGGAGTACTTCGCCGCGACCGCGGTGTTGGCCGTCAGGGTCCCGGGCGAGGCCGGGGTGACCGTCGGCTCGAAGGAGATCCCCGAGCTCAAGTTCACCCAGCCGACGGACCAGGCGATCGGCTGGCCGGTGGGAACCCCGAGGACCGACAAGGTGCTCCCGGCGAGCCCGGAACGCAGGTTCCCGAGCACGTCGGCGCTCCATCGGAGACCCGCCGAGAGGTTCGTCTCGGTGAAGCTCAGCGTGACGCCCGCCCCCGTGAACGGCTCGGAGATGGTGACGGTCGACGCCCCGGTCGCCGCGAACGGGTAGCCGCACCCGGCGGCCGTCGGACACGACGGGTCCGACCAGGCGAAGACGAGGCGGGAACCGGTCGATACCAACGAGGAGTACTCGCCGTCGTACTCGTTCGGCTCGATCGATCCCCCATAGTTGACAATGAGCGGCTCGGAGAAGGTGGTGCCGTTGTCGGTCGAGTTCAGGTAGACCTTCGTCACCTGGCCGCAGACCGAGTAGGAGGAGGTGATCGCCACGCACTTCGAGTAGTCGTTCCACGTCGCCACCAGGTGGAGCGTCCCGTTGGCATCGACGCCGATCGCCGGCTGGTAGGCGGAGTTCTCGGTGCCGTTCTGGACGTTCACGAGGCTCGATAGGAAGGCGGGTGCGGACCATCGCGCCCCGCCGTCCGACGAGTTCTGGACGTAGATGTCCTGCGTGGAGACCCCGAGCTGACAGCCGCTCGTCGAGGCCGGGTTGCAGAAGTCGCCGACCACCGTACCGGCGTAGGCGAGGTAGACCTGGTGCCGGGTCGCGGAGTAGGCGAGCACCGGGCTCGGGTCGTGGAAGATGCCGCTGGGTCGGAAGTTGAAGTATTCCGAGGTCGAGACGTTCGCCGCCGCCATGTGGACGGACCACGTAGAACCGTTCGTCGACGAGTTCGCTACGACGATGTCGTCGGTGTAGACCCCGTACCCGCAGGCATAGGGGGGGTACGGGGCGCAGTACTGTCGGCTGTAATCGTAGGTCCAGCCGGTGGAGTAGGCCACGAACACCTCCCCGTTCGGGGCGGCGAGGACGGTGGGGTTGACCGCGTAATCGGTCGGCCGGAACACGCCGTAGCCCCCGTACTTGCCCGGCGTGACCGGAAGATCGATCGTCTTCCCCCACGTCGCGCCGCCGTCGGTCGAGACTCGGAGATGGATCTGCGAGGAAAAGTATCCCGAAACGTTCTGGTAATCCGGGTCGGTGAGGTTCTCCCAGGTCACGTAGACCGTGTTCCCGGTGGCGGTCACCCAGTCGCGGTACGCCGGGCGGCCCGCGGGCGAGTTGTAGTAGCCCGCATGCGTGTTGTTCGACCAGTCGAGCACCCTCGGCGAGGTCCAGGCGAGCCCGCCATTGTAGCTCTCCTGCACCACGAGGCGGTCGTAGTTGGTGAACTGCGGCTCGAGGTACGGAGCGAAATTCTCGTAGTAGCTGTAGTACGAATAGTTCGAGTACTGGATGTAGGTCAGCACCATCGTACCGTTGGCGAGCGATGTCAGGCTCGGGTCCATCGCGGACGCGAAGTGGGCCGGGCTGGTGCAGTTCGTGTTGCCGAGGTAGGTCGGGGCCGACCAGGTCGTCCCGAAGTTCCCCGACCTCTGGAAGCCGACCATCGTCGTCGTGTTGTTCGTCGCCGCCCCGCAGATCGCGGCGTTGACGAACGCCGTGTAGGCCACGCCGAGAACACCCGAGCTCGTGAGGTTCAACGACGGGTCGTTGGTGATGTTGACGCAGTAGTGCGATCCGTAGTAGCTGAGGCACGACTGGTTGGCCGCCGCGGGCGGGATCAAGGTGTTCGTGAAAAAAGTCCCCCGACCGCTCGCGGCAGGATTCGAGGGGGGCGGCGCCGCCGTGGGACGAGCCGAAACGAAGCCGGCCGACGCCACCGCGCCGACGGCCGCCGGCTCGGCCGCCCCCGGGCGGACCGGGGTGGCGTGAGAGCCGGCGGAGATCCCGGGACTCCGGCCGATGGCCGGCCAGGCCCCGCCCGGAGGCACGAGAAGGCTGGGCAGCAGAAAGAGGCCCACGACGCCGATGGCGAGAACCACGGCGGAGAACGCCGGTCGAGGTCGGGGCAGAGCGGGGGAACGGCCCGAAAGCCGGATCAACGGGGGATGGGCGATCGACGTCATGGCGCCTCTCCGTTCGGGAGGTCGGAAACATCCGACGGATTTCCCTCGGGGGCGTACTCCGGGGGGAGCTCCTCGGCGGGCGCGGGGCCGGAGGAACCCGGATCCGGGGGCGCCGATCCCCGGGCACGCCGGCTGAGGAGGGAGCCGACCGCCACCCCTCCGATGACTCCGGCGAGCAGCAGCGCCGCCCACAACCCGGGATTCTGCCAGACGCTCGTGCCCTGGGTCGCCACCGGGGCGACCGGTACGAACACCGCGACCTCCCGGACCGGACCGGTCACCGTCAGGACGGTCGCCGAACTACTCCCGGTGTAATTGCCCGGACCGGTCCCGTTCCACCCTTCGAACAGGTAGCCGGGATTCGGCGTCGCGTTGATCGAGACGGCCCCGGAAGCGGCGATCCATCCGTTCGCGCCGCTGACGATCCCTCCCGCCACACCCGAGACCGCCACCCAGAACGCTCGGCCGTAGGAGATGGCGATCGTCGTGTTGGCTTTCACGGAGACCTGGGTGGGCGGGGAGAGGGGGGTGTACCGCGTGAGATTGTCCGGCGAGTGGGTGACGCCGATGCTGAGGGGGTAGCCGTTCGCGGCGAACCCGGTGAGGTTGAGGAATCCCGAATCCGAGGAGTATCCGACGCCACCCAGGGTGAGGTTCCAAACGGTCCCCGGCGCGAGCGGCGTCGTCAGAGCAAAGTGGACCGAGTAGAGCGAAGTGACCTTCGTCGGGATCGGAACGAAGGTGGCGAGCTCGGTGACGCTTCCGCTCGGCGAGATCGTCGACACGGAGGAGGCGCCGGTGAACGACCCCGAGCCGGTCCCGGTCCAGTTCACGAATTGGAAGCCGGGGGCTGGGAACGCCTCGACCTGGACGAAGTCGGTCGACGATGCCCATAGGCCGGAGCTCGACTGATTGTTGCCGACCGTCAGGGCGACCGTCCCTCCCGCCGTCGCTTGGACGCTGACCAGGTACTGGGCAGTGAACTGGATCACGTCCGGCGGTGGGATCCCGTTGAGGCAGAATCGCCCGACGTAATGGCCGGGGACGAACCGGGAGAGCGTGGAGTCGTTCGAGTACGCGTAGGGGATCAGTAGCGAATAGGTCCCGGCGGGCCCCGCCGAGCAGGAGTACAAGCCGCCGACGGTCAGGTTGGCCTGATCCGTGGAATACCCGATGCCATTGAGGAACACCGACCACCACGTTCCCGGGGCCAGGCCGTTCCCCGTGAACGTGGCGTTGAAGCGGTCCGTGGGAAGTGGGGCGAAGCTGGCCGTTTGCACGAGCGGCCCGTCGGCGGAGACGAGCGCGGACGGAGAGGTACCGGTGTAGTTCCCGGCGCCGACGCCGCTCCACTCGACGAACGAATAGCCGGCGTTCGGCGTGGCATTGTACGTCGCGGTGGCGCCGTGGGCGAGCCAGTGGACCCCGCCTCCCGTCACCGAGCCCCCGACACCCGCAAACACCTGCACGCGGTATGCCGGGAGGAACGCGACATCGACCGGCGTGCCCGGGGTCACGGCGATTCGGGACGGGACCGGGGACGGCGTGTATCCTACGGAATCGTTCGACGAGATGATCGCCGCGCCGACCGCCCAGGGGTACGTTCCGGGATGGGTGGTGACGTTGATCCAGGGAGTGGACGAAGAATAGGTGGTGCCGTTGAACGTGAGGTCCCAGACCGTCCCGTTCGTGAATCCCTGGGCGTGGAAGCTGACCGGCCCCGTCGCCGCGGCGACGTCGACGTCCGCGAAGGAGAGGTTCACGATCGGCTCGGCCGGGATCACGACCGTCGAACCCACCGACGACACGCCGAAGTATTCCCAGCCGAGTGCGGAGGAGTTCGCCTGGATCGCCGAAAGTCCGTAGGCACCCGTCACGAGGCCCGAAACGTTCTCCGAGCCCGAAGCCGGGGCGGAGTAGCTCTTCTGACCGAGCTTGAAGCTGAATACGGAGGTCGACGGCAAGCCGGTCGGGTTGAACGTCTCGTTGTAGATCCCCGCCGCGATCGCCCAGGCCGTCTCATTGATCGGGGCGTCCATCGTCACGTTCGCGTCGGCCCCGGTTCCCGTGTAGCTGCCGTTCCCGGTGCCGTTCCAGTATCCGACCAAGGGCACGGCGTTGGGGATCAGCGAGAGCACGGTCCCGGCCGGGAAGTACCAGGGGAATGCCGGGCTGAAGTAGTGGTTGCCGTAGCAGTAGCCGTTGCTGTAGCAGTACCGGTACTCGTCATCGTAGTAGGTGGTGCCGTTGTACACGAACGAGATGTAGAGCTGCGGCGCGTTGACCGTGGCGTAGATCAATTGGAATCCGAACAGCTCGGTGAAGTTGAAGTAGACCGTCGTCGGGCGACTGAACATCGCGGAGTTGGGCACGCTGAGCGAAGAGGCGATCTGGGTCCAGTAGCCGGGGAGGAGTCGCTGGGTGTCGATGAGCACCGTCGTGTTCACCGGGATGCCGCTCACCACCACCGCTTTCGTCGTCTGATTGAACGGGCTCCCGTCGATCGAGAACGACCAGGCCGCCCCGGGGGCCAGACCGTTCTCCGTCACCGTGATGGAGACCGTCGGCCCCGAGTACGGGTACGCGACGCTGAGGTTGGTGGGGTAGGAGGTGTTGTAGTACGCATTCGACCCGGCGGTCTGGGTCGTCGAGTGCGTGGGCCGCGGCAGGGAGAACCCGAGGAGGGGGACCCCGGCCGGCGTGAAGGCGACGCTCGAAACCCATCCGTTCCACGAGAGGTAGGTGGTGGCGGGGGTCGCCTTGATGACCGCCGTGACGAACGACGGTTCCGTCCAGGAGACCCCGTCGGGGGACGAAACGACCCACTGGGAGAACGCCCCGTTGAGTCCCGAGCAGCCGTTGCAGTTGGTGATGTTCTCTTCGGTGTAGGTCAGGTAGACGGTACCGTTGGGACCGACGCCGATCGCCGGAAGGTAGAACTCGTTGCTCGGGTATCCGTTCGTGTTCGCCTGGATGGTCGACGCCTTCCAACGGACCGCCGCGCTTGTCCCCGCCGCCGCGAAAACGCCGGAGTGGATGAACGAGGCGGAGTTCGCCGCGGCGCCGGGCACCGAGTAGGACCCGGCCCATGCGGCGAATAGGTTAGTACCGTTCTTCGAGAACGACAGCGAGGTCTGGGGAGTCCACTCGAACGGGGCAGTGTAGCAGGTCGTGAGGCCGTTGTATCCGCTCCAGCAGTGCGATTCGCCGACCGCGGCGTGAATGCGGTGGATCGGGCTCCAGGTGCTCCCGTTGGTCTTCGATGTGATCACGACGATGTCGTCCGCGTAGCGGGCTGATCCCGCGGCCGCGCAACCGAAGACACAGCTTCGGTTGGTCGCATACGAGACCGCGAGCAACCCGGTGGCATTCACCGCGACCGAGGGAGCAACCGACCAGTATCCCATCGACGCGTTCTCCCCGGGCAGGGTCGACGGTCCGGTCCAGTGCAATCCGCCGTCGGTCGAACGGAGGAATTCGAGCTCCAGCGCGTGGAAGCTCCCGGAGCTCGAGCCGCCCGGATAGGTCGTGGAGCCGTTGGACGTGTTCTCGTAGACGATGTAGACCGTCGAGCCGAACGAGGCGATGACCGGCTTGGTGATGTTGCCGGAGGTGTTCAGACTCACGACCGTCCTCCACGTCGCGCCGTTGTTGGAGGAGGAGCTGAATCCCAGGGCGTCCACGGTCCGGGAGGTGTAGCTCGGGGGAAGGACCGGCACCTTGGCCGTGCTCTTGTTCTCCTCCACGAACGCCGTAAAGAGAGCTCCCGAGCCGCTTACCGAGAACGAAGGCTCCGTCGCCTGAAGGTAGGAGCAGGTGTCGTTCCCGATGTACGAGAACGTCCCGAAGTGATGGCCCCCATCGTGCGAGGTGGCGAATCCGACGCGCGTGAAGGTGTTGACCGCCGATCCGGCGCACGCCGTGGCGCTCCGGTTGGTGAACACGGAGTAGCCTACGCCGATGTCGCCGTTGGCCAGGTCCACGATGGTGGGGTTCTGGGATTGCGAGTAGCAATAGGACGTGTGAGAAGTGCCCGTGTTGGATCGGGTACACGCCTGGGAGGTGCCGGGCAGGTCCGAGAAGGTGGAGTTCGAGCCCCAGAAACTGAGGGAAGGCGGTCCTCCCGCCGGGGGACCCGGGGAGGAGACGGCCGAGGGCGTCGTCGGAGACCGAGCATCTGCGGCGATCCCGTGGTGAGCGGGAGTCGGGGTCGTGACCGCCGGTTGGTGGGCGAAGGGCACCGAAAGGTTCGCGAGGCCGGGAATCCCGGCGACGACTAGGAACCCGATCAGCAGGATGAGCGCGGGGCGGCAGGCGACGACACCGGTGGTGCTCTGGCCACTCGAATGCCGTAGCATGACGCGCCGCCGAGTACGTTCGGACCGTAAAATACCTCTTTGCCGACCCGGTGCGCCGCCGGGGTCGCGCGGGGGGTCATCCGCAGGGGACCGATTGGGACCCGGCCGGTCCGTCGGATCCCGTCCGGTCGGTGGCGCCCGCGTCAACCCTCGGGCCATCATCGGGCTCCGATCCGGGGCCCCGCCAGGCCGACGCATCGATGAGTCGTCATATAGCCGACGGCCCCTCCGAGAACCGAGGGGGTCCATCCCCCCGGAAAGTGGAATCATGGCGGTCCGAAACCTCCGGCAGACGGTGACGATCCCGGGCTCGCCACACGATGTTTTCGAGGCGCTGGCCGATCCGGAACAGCACGCGCAGTTCTCGGGAGCGTCCGCCTCGATGGACCGGGTCCCGGGGGGTCGGTTCGAGCACTACGACGGATCCCTCTCGGGCTACGTCCTCGAGCTCGTGCCGGACAAGCGGATCGTTCTCGCCTGGCGCTCCTCCGGCTGGCCGGAGGGCCACTTCTCCATCTGCCAGTTCCGGTTCCGCAAGGTGAAGGGAGGCACGCGCCTCGAGTTCGAGCAGTTCGGGATCCCTTCCTCGGACTACAAGGACATCTCGGACGGATGGCGTCAGTACTACTGGGCACCGCTCAAGCAATTCCTCGGCGAGTAGGGTCCGTCCCGCGCTCCGCGCGGGTTCCCTTTCCCGTTCCGCACTCCGCCGGGGGCGAACGGGTCCATCTGTCGGGCCGTTCGGAAAGTCGGTGAGGCTCCAAGCCCGCCTTCGGCCGTCCGGAGCGCCATCGCCCGCCGGAACGGACCTCCCGGAAATCCCCGGAGCGGTCGGCCGAGTCCGGTGGCCGAGGCGGGGTGTGTCACTTTGTACTAGGACCGCCTGCGGCTCTCGATGCCGACGTGCCAGAACCAAGCCGCGGCCCGCCACGCGCTGCCGCAGGCCCCGATGCCGGTCCACGACCGACGAATCACGCTGACGATCCCATGCCACGAGGATGCAACGTACGATTGCGCGCTCATGGGTGTGGGAGTCGGAAAGGCCCGACAGGGCGCCGTGGTGCAGCATTTCGAGTTATGCGATAACCACACGGAACTGTTCCAGCAGATCGACTTCGAACTGGTCCAGGACGGCTGGACCCGATCCCACAGTGCCCCGCCGGTGCGCAAGTACTGAGCCGACCCGGAGGCTTCCGGCCCCGCGGAATCTCCCGTTCGCGAGACTCGGGTCCGGCGGAACCCGGCTTTGGGACTCTATCCATGGCCTCGGTTTCCCGTGGGGCCGAACTCGTCCCTCCCTCTCCCTCCGCTCCGCCCGTGCCCGTCCGATCTCTCAAACGGGTAGAGGGGCCTCATCGCCTCCTCGGAGAGGGCGTCCAGGTCAAGCCTTAGACCTGCCAGTTCCGCCCGACCATAGTCGCGCAGAACGATTCCTCCGATGTTCACTCCCGCGTTCAGCTGCCGGTCCATCCGCCAGTGGCAGCCCGGGCACTCGAACACCGGCCCCACCCTGCTTCGGGGTTGCTTCACTTCCCCACATCTCGGGCAGGTGATCGACGTGCGGTACGGATTCGCCCAGTAGATGGGCACCCCGCGCTCCGCCGCCTTGTAGGCGATCTGCCGATGGAGCTCGCGTCGGGGCCAACTCGAGAGTCGGCGGCGAAGCCCACGGCTCCGAGGAGCTCCGGGCCGTCGGACCCGACTCGCTCTCCTCCGGGGCGTTCCCATCCGAGTGAGGTCCTCGAGGGCGATGGCCGAGTGGTGGAACTCGGCGGTCTCGATCAGCCTCCGGGAGAGCGCGTGGAGACGAGAACGGACCCGGTTCCGCTCCCTCCGCCCCTCGCGGCCGAGCAATCGCCGACCGACCCGTCGGTCCGTAGCCTTCTTCCGGGCCAGATGACGACGCCGGTGGACGTGACGAGCCTGGATCGCTCGGACCTCGGGGAACGCCACCGTCGCGAGATGGTTCTCCCCGGGACTGACGGTGACCCCGTCGAGCGAGGCCTCGTTCGTATCGAGCGCCAACAGGGAGGTCGGGCGGAACGGTTCCGGGGCGGAGAACTCCAGCAACAAGACCGCCCGATCGGGGGAAACGTGCAGCTGTTTGATCCGAACGCCGACGGCGCCGAGGGTCTCCCGATGGTACTTCGCGACCTTGACCTGAAACGAGCACCAGAGCCCGTTGCGGAGCGACAGGCGAACTTTCCCGCTCTCGGCATCGAAATGGAAGGTGGTGCGGTCGGCGCGGACGAAGGGACGGCGAACGTACGGGGCGCGCGAAGCCGGGGAGAGCCGGAGGCGTCGACGGTGGCTCCGGACGAGGGAGAGTCCGATCTCCGATGCGACGACGGCATGGCTCCCGGTGAGCTGCAGGGCGAACGCTCGGTCTCGAGCGAATCGCGACATCGAGCCTCGGGAGGTCTTCCCGGTGGAGAGCGCCTCCCGAACGACCTCGTTGACCAAGCGTCGGTAGTCCTGAAGGGTGGAGAGGAGGGCGGGAGGAAGGGGACCGACAAGGGCGAAGGGGAGAGCGCGAATAATGGAGGGCACGCTGGGGAAGAGACGAGAGCCGACGGATAGACTCGAGCCGGTCGACGAACGATGAACGATGGAGGGAATCGGATGAATCCCAAACCAGCGGAACCCTACCAGACTAAATACCCCGACCTCGGTCGAGGCATCCCGCCTTGGCTCCCGGGTCCCGCAGGCCGGGGATACGGGCGGGAGGGAATCGAAACATGAGGTCGGGTCAATCGGCCAGGGAACGTCGAACCGGAACTTGGGGCACCGCGATGATGGGGGGAGGACTGCTCACGCTGACCGCGGTGATCCTGTTGGCGCCGGCCGGCCTCGGCGTTTCCGCCTCGCATACCACGACGCTCAAGGCGCCGTACCGGACCCTCGTGACCGCGCTGTTCAGCTCGACGAACACGGTCGGATGCGGGTCGGACAAGATCGTGACGGCGCCCCATTTCGTGGCCAAAGCTGGGACCGGCGGGTTCTCGGATACCGGGACCGCTCCGGCGTGCTCGAAACTGCCCAACGGGATCGCGAACCGGGGTTCGGCCACGAGCCAGGTCTCGATCGTCGTCCCGATCGCCGTCCACCGCACCAGCACGTCGATCGCCGCCAACTGGACGATCTCGGCGAGCGGGACCGAGTCGCTGGTCTCCACGGCCTGTCCGGCGGCGACGGGGGTCAGCTACGACTGCTTCGAGATCGCCGAGGTCTACCTCTTCGGTCAGGCGTATCTGATCGACACCACGAACGGGACCTTCTACTTCAGCTCGAACTTCTGGCCCGGTTTCGTGAACATCTCGCAGAACGACACCTTCTGCAGCCCGACCTGCAGCACTTCGGTCACGGGCGGGAGCGGCGGGTCGTTCTCCGGGTCTCAGATGTTCACCTTCCTCGTGAACGCCACGGGTCTCAACAACACCCACAGCTACGTCCTCGAGGTCGACCTGTACGGCGGGGCCTACGCCGAGCTCGACGCGTCGAACACCAAGCTCGTCGGCGGGCATGCGACGGCGACGCTCAACTTCGCGACGCTCGGCAACGGGGCCAAGCTGAACAAGATCACCTACACGTAGGGAGGCCCTGATTCCGACCCCGCCGGGGGCCGTTCCCCCGGCGGCAACCTCTTCCCTCGGCCTGGACCGGCGGCGTCGGCGCAACCGGGCGGGCCAACGCCGGCAGGAGCGATTGGCTTATCCGCCGAGATTTGGTCGAGGGCCCCAACCGACCCATGCGAACCGGATCGAGCTCCCACCACCCAGGCGCGCGGCGGAACCGCGTCGTTTCGCTCTCGGCGTGGGCGGCACCCGCGCTCGTCCTCATCCTCCTCGCGAGTGGACTCTCGGCCACCCCGGCCCCGGCCCCCGCCGCGCCCCAGAGCCAGGCCAAGTCGACGTGCCCTGCCCTCAAGCTCCCCACCTCCGTTTGCCACGTCTTTTTCATCTTCCTCGAGAACCAGGAGGCCTCCCTTGTCCTCAAGCGATTCAACTTCGAGGCGTACCTCGCCGCCCACTACTCGTACGCCTCGCAGTTCTACTCGATCAAGCACAACTCCTTCCCCGCGTACACGGCGACGACCTCGGGGTACGCGCACAATCCGATCGTTCCCCTCAACCGGACGAACGTCGTCGACCTCTTCCACAAGGCCGGGACCGCGTTCACCTGGAACGCCTACTACGGTGGGATGGTCGGGACCTGCAACCGAACCGTCAACCTGGCGTACCGCCCGTCGCACAACCCGTTCGTCTGGTACAACGACGTCTATGCGAACCAGACGGAGTGCAACGCCAACGATGTCAACCTCTCGGTGTTCCAGACCCAGTACACCGCGGGGACCCTCCCCGTCTATGGGTTCATCTCCCCGAACGTCACGGATGAGTGCCTGAAGGTCGGCGCCTACTGCGACCCGTGGCTTCGCAGCTTCCTCAACCCGTTGCTCAACTCGACGCTGTTCAACAGCTCGGTCTTCTTCGTGACCTACGACGAGGGTCCCCTTAACGACACGACCGGGATCAGCGGCGGCAAGGGAGGCGGGCACGTCTACACCTCCGTCATTAGCCCGTTCGTGTGTCGGGCGAAGAATTCGACGGCGCAGTACAATCACTACAATCTGATGACCACGACCGAGTGGTTGCTCCACCTCGGACGATTGGGGGTCCCGGGCGACGACTGGGTGTCGCACCCGCCGATGAAGGATATGTTCTGTTTCGCGAACAACGGGAATGGGTCGGTCGGCGGAGTGGTCGGCGCGCCCTCCGGCGGCGGGTCCCATGCGTCCCCTCCGCCGCACGTCCACGCGGTCATGGCCTCGGCGACCCGTGCCGTGATCCGCTGAGTCCCCGACGACCGCCGACCCGGATTCCCCCCGATAGGAACCCCTCCGATATCCGAGGCCGCTTGGGCCGGCGGAAAGGGCTCCCGGCCACCGACCTCGAAGCCGCGGCGCTGCCCCAAGGAGCGCCGTCGCCCTACCGCTCGGGGATGGGGTAGCGGATCATTGGCGCGTCGACGAACTCGAGCACTTTCTCCACCCCCCGCTCCAAGGCCACGGCGCGCGCCGCCGCCAGGGTGGCCCGGACCTCGGGTTCGCTGGGGACCGGCACCCGGTCGATCGACACCTGGGTCGGCACGGTGTGCCGATCGAAGCACGCGAGGTAGCCCACGCAGGTCGGGAACGCCAGCTGGAAGATCCGCAGCTGAAGGGCGACATCAGGGGGCGTCGGCACCGCATGGTAGCTCTTCATCTCAAAGAACCGCGCCCGGCCGTCCCAGTAGTCCGGCTGGGCGTAGATCCCCGCGTCCTCGCCGATGAGGATCAATCGGGATCGGGGCCGAGCCAGTCCGAACACCTCGCTCTTCCGGAACGCCCTGAGCACCCCATCGATCTGCCCGAGGATCGCCTCGCGATCGGCCGAGCCGAGCTCGACGGCCCCCGCGTCCAACTCATCGTCCAGCACCTCGGCGGCATACCGATGGATCGAGGAGTGGGTGGGCCGGAACTGCCGGCTGAATTCGTGGCTGTAACGCGACAGCGCACTGTCGATCGCCTTCCCAACCGCCTTTCCGACCTCATCTTCCGCCGTCACCGGTCGGGGGTGGAGCTGCTGCACGACGTCGTGCGTGGCCACCGCCCGGATGGTCGTCATGGCGCGGGCCTCCTCCGGGGCGGGATCGGGTCCGATGCCATCGCCCTTTCGCCTCCCGGGTCGCAAGAGATCGCCGCGCTCATCGGGCTCGACGGGGCCGGGACCGGAACGGTTTTAGGGGTTCGGCCTGCTGGGCGCCACCGGGAAGGGATCGAGTGCAGGCGTTCGTCAAGACCGATCGCGCGCCCGCCGGCCAGCTGCTCTCGGTGCCCGAGCCCCGAGCCAAGGACGACGAGGTCCGGGTCGCCGTCAAGGCTTCCTCGATCTGCGGCACGGACCTCCACATCTGGGAGTGGAACGAGTGGGCGCGCTCCCGGGTCAAGAGGATCCCGATGATCTTTGGCCACGAACTGAGCGGCGAGGTCGTCGACGTCGGTTCGAGGGTCCGAAGTCTGCGGGTCGGAGACCACGTCTCGGCGGAGACCCACATCGTCGACGGGACGTGCTACCCGTGCCGGACGGGGCGCATGCACATCTGCGAACATGTCGAGGTCCTGGGCGTCGACCGCGACGGCGTGTTCGCCGAATACGTGGTCCTTCCGGAGATGAACGCCTGGAAGAACGACCCTGGACTCGATCCGGCCCTCGCCTCGATGCAAGAACCCCTCGGCAACGCGGTCCATTCGCTGCTCCCCGAGGACAACATCGAAGACCTCGCGGGCAAGAACGTCCTCGTCACCGGCTGCGGTCCGATCGGCCTTCTCGCCATCGCCGTCGCCAAGCTGCTGGGGGCCCGGCAGGTGTTCGCGAGCGAGGTGAACCCCTTGCGGATCGGGCTCGCCCGGAAGATGGGCGCCGACCTCGTCCTCAACCCCGCCGAGCCGGAGGCCCGTCCCGCCCGCACCATCCTCGACGCGACGGACGGGAACGGCGTGGACGTCGCTGTCGAGATGTCCGGGAACCCCGGTGGCCTCAAGCTCGCCTTCGAGGCGTTGGCCCCCGGCGGGAGGGTCTCGCTATTGGGGATCTTCGACGGCGAGATCCCCCTCAACGTCGACGACGCGATCATTTTCAAGGCCGCTCGGGTCCATGGGATCTACGGCCGCCGGATGTTCGAGACCTGGTTCCAGGTCAAAGGGCTCCTGGGCCAGGCGGCGTTCCGCGAGAAGATGGCCCAGATCATCACCCACCGCCTGCCGATGCGCGAGATACCCCGCGCGATGGACCTGATGAGATCCGGCGAAGCCGCGAAGGTCTCCCTCGAAGCGAGGTGGTGAGGTGCGCGACCCGAGCGCGTTCCTCGCCCAGGAGTATGGCCAGCTCGTCGACCGTCAGCTCGACTGGAAGCTCCGGGTCCTTCACGGGCCGAGCGCCCCGCGGTGCGACGTCGACGGCCGGGAGGTCTTGATGCTCTGCTCGAACAACTATCTGGGGTTCAGCAACCATCCGAGGCTGAGGGACGCCGCGATCCGGGCCGTCGCCAGCCACGGCGCCGGTTCCGGTTCCGTCCGGCCGATCGCCGGAACGATGGACCTCCACATGGAGCTGGAACGCCGTCTCGCGAAGTTCAAGGACGCGGAGGCGTCGCTCGTCTACCAATCCGGCTTCGCGACGAACGCCGGGCTCATCCCCCAGCTCGTGGGCGAGGGGGACCTGGTCGTCAGCGACGAACTGAACCACGGCAGCATCATCGACGGGGTCCGACTCTCCCGGGCGGAGCGCGCGGTCTACCGGCACGCCGACGTCGAGGACCTCCGGCGGGTCCTGCGAGAAAGCGAGGAGCACCGCCCGGCGTACCGCCGCGTGCTGATCGTCACCGACGGGGTCTTCTCCATGGACGGCGACATCGCGCCCCTCGACCAGATCGCCAAGGCGGCCGCCGACCACGGGGCGATGCTCTACGTCGATGACGCCCATGGAGAGGGGGTCCTCGGGGAGGGCGGCCGCGGGATCGTCTCCCACTTTCACCTCACCCGGGACCAGGTCCACGTCGAGATGGGAACGTTCTCGAAGGCGTTCGGGGTGGTCGGAGGCCACATCTCCGGCTCGAGGGCGCTCGTGAACTTCGCGTGCAACAAGTCGCGCACCTGGCTGCTGAGCGGATCGCATCCGCCGGCGGTCGCGGCGGCCTGCCTCGCCGCCATCGATGTCCTGGAGAGCGAACCCCAGCATGTCCGCCGGCTCTGGGAGCTGACCGAGCGCTTCAAGCGGGAGATGGCGGGGTCGGGGTTCGACGTCGGCCGGAGCCAGACCCCGATCATCCCGGTGATGGTCGGCGAGAGCTCGACGGCCAGGCGGCTCAGCGACCGCCTCTTCGAGCTGGGAGTGTTCGCCTTACCGATCATCTACCCGATGGTGGCTCAGGGGAAAGCGCGGATCCGGACGATCATGAACGCGGCGCTCACCGACGAGGACCTCACCGAGGCCATCGCGGCGTTCGCGCGGGCCGGACGCGAGCTGGGTATCCGATAGTCCCGAGTCCCCGAATCGGCTCGCGAGCCGATCTCGGAGCCGGCGCTCGATAGGCGCCCCCACGACGGGGAGACTCCTGAAGCGCCGATTCGTCAGGCTATGTAGGCCGGGGGCGTTCCCGGGACGTGCTCGACGTGGGCACGCCCCGCCCCGGCCCTCGGCTCCGCGTGCGCGTATCGGTGCTCCTGGTGGCCGTGCTGCTCTTCCCGACGGTCGCCGGCGGTGCGTCGTTCGCCACTCATTCCCCCACCCGGCATCCCGCCCATCCCGTCGCCGTCGAGTTGGCCGATGGCTCGTCGAGCGGAGCGTCCTCCCCGGCCTCGACCCCGACCTTCGGGGACTGGCCGACGTACGTCCACGATGCGGCCCGGAGCGGGACGAACTCCCTCGAGCGGACGATCGCTCCCTCGAACGCCTCTCGGCTCCAACTCGCCTGGTCGGCTCCGATCGGCGGGGCGGTCCAGGACACCGCGGTGGTCCACGACGGGGTGGTGTTCGTGAGCAGTTGGGACGGCTACGAGTATGCCTTCAACGCTTCGAACGGGACGCAGAAATGGAAGACGTTCATCGGCGCGACGAAGTTCGCGGCGTGCGGTTACGCGGGGTTCCGCGGGACCACCTCGACGGCCTCGGTGACGGGTGGATCCGTCTACGTTGGCGGCGGAGACGCCCGCTTCTACGCGCTCAACGAATCCGACGGGTCGGTCAACTGGAGCGTCTCGGAAAAGGTCAACAATCCGAGCACCGGGGACTACAACTGGGGCTCCCCGCTGGTCGTCGGAACGACGGGCTACATCGGCCTCTCGACCGCCTGCGGGAACCCCTCGTCGCAAGGGGCGCTCGTCTCCATCAATCTCAACGGCAGCTCGCACGCCGTGCTCCACGAATTCGTCGTGGTGCCTTCAGGCCAGGCCGGCGGGTCGGTCTGGTCGACCCCCGGGTACGACCCGATTTCCCACTTGGTGTGGGTGACGACCGGCGACGAGATCTCCGCGTCGAGCGGCTACTACCGGGCGATCCTCGCCCTGAACGCCTCGACCCTGGCGCTTGTCGGCGACTGGCAGCAGGGGAACGCCGGGGTCGACTACGACTTCGGGGCCGGCCCGACCCTGTTCCACGACGCGCGCGGCGTGGCGTACGTCGGGGCGACCAACAAGAACGGCGTCTTCTACGCGCTCAACCGGTCGAACGTCTCGTCGAACGGGAGCTGGCGTCCCGTCTGGCGGGACAACGTGTCGTGGTACGCGAATTTCTCGACCGGGGAGCAGGCGTGCGGGTGCGCGCTCGCCCCGGCGGCGTTCGACGGATCGACCCTCTATCTCGGCGGCGGTTTCGCCCGACTCGCCAATGGGAGCGAGGTCGCCGGGACGGTGCGGGCGGTCGATCCCTCGACCGGCAACTTCCGGTGGTCCCACGCGAGCCCGGGGATCGTCCGGGCCGGGGTCAGCCTCGCCGATGGCGTGGTCGTCGACGGCGCCGACGCGAACAACAACCTGACGGCGACCCTGGAGGTGCTGAACGCCACCACCGGGGCGGGGCTGTTCGCCCTGAAGGTCAACGGAACGATCAACGCCGGGCCGAGCGTCGCCGACGGCCACGTCTACTTCGGCACCGCGAACTGGAGCGGCAAGGGAGGCGGGAGGCTCTACGCCCTGGCCTTGGGGCTCAGAACGAGCGTCACCCCCGCCGCATCGACCGTGGCGGCCGGAGCCCCCCTCAACCTTTCCGCCTCGGTCATTGGCGGGATGCCTCCGTACGCTGTTTCCTGGGATTGGGGGGACGGAACCCGCTCCGACGGAGGACTCACCGCGATCCATAGCTACCCGCTGGTTGGGCATTATGTCGTCACGTTCTCGGCCACGGACAACGGCAGTCAGACGGTTTCCTCGACGGTGCCGATCAGCGTGCCCGCTTCCCCGATCTCCATCCAGGGGTTCTTCGCGTCCCCGAGCTCGCCGGTGGTCGGGGCGTACGTCACTTTCATCGTCCAAGCAACCGGCGGTCAGGGGCCCCTCACCTTCGCCTACACGGGACTGCCACCGGGATGCGTCTCGTACAACACCT
>Ga0210384_10002465_pt1 | contig 22555 bp, 13 predicted proteins | sample IncBWH2MmetaG_FD_160574 | JGI IMG/M metagenome (GOLD analysis project Ga0210384, IMG submission 160574) | Forest soil microbial communities from Barre Woods Harvard Forest LTER site, Petersham, Massachusetts, United States - Inc-BW-H-2-M | ecosystem: Environmental > Terrestrial > Soil >...
GTTTCTCGGGAGTCGGCCGTGAAAAAATCAGAACAACGTGACCTCTTTCCCGGCGCGCTGGAGATGATGATTCTCCGAACACTGAAGCGCCAGCCGCTGCACGGCTACGCGCTCGTCCAGCACATCAAGCGAACCTCGAACGACCTCCTCCAAATAGAAGAAGGTTCGTTGTATCCGGCTCTGCAGCGGCTGCTCAAGGAAGATCTAGTCAAAGCCGAATGGGGTATCTCCTCCACAAACCGCCGCGTTCGGATTTACAAACTGACGGCAAAGGGTGCGAAGCACTTGGAGCATGAAGTATCGCGATTTGAAAAAATGCTGGAAGGAATCACGCGGGTCTTGGCGCCGGGGGAATCATGAGCGGGGTAATTCAGTTGTTTTCACGCCGCCGTCTCAACGAAGAGCTCACCGAAGAATTACAACACCACCTCGCTGGTTGCGCTGCGGTACGAATGAGGGCACTTGGCAAATGCTGGAAGCCGCTGAAGGCATCTTAGTACCGGGTGAATCAAATCATGAACTGGCTAAAGCAACGGTTCTCGCGTCGCCACCTCTATAGCGCCCTCTCCGACGAGCTGCAGCAACACCTCGGGGAAAAGATTGAAGAACTCGTCGCCGCTGGCATGTCCAAACGAGACGCCACCGCCGCCGCCCGCCGCGATTTTGGAAATGTCACTCTCATCGAAGAAGACAGCCGGGAAGTCTGGCGGTGGCCCTCCGTCGAAAGTTTCTTCGCCGACATTCGCTACGCCTTCCGCATCCTCCGGAAAAATCCAGGCTTCACGTGCGTGGCCATCCTCACGCTGGCCCTGGGCATCGGGGCTAACACCGCTATCTTCAGCATCGTGAATACAGTGATTCTGCGCCCGCTGCCGTATAAAGACTCATCTCGCATCGTTACATTCAACGTGAAGACTGCGATGTTCCCCACTTTCAATCTCAACCCGTCGTGGCCCGCTTTTGAAGCCATTCGCGCGCAGACCAGCTCACTAGAAGCAGCAGCTGCCTGTTGGGAAACGGATCGCACGCTCACCGGAACCAATCAACCCGCGGTTCTCGATGTCGCTGGTATCTCCAGCGGGTTTTTCGAAGAGTTGGGCGCGCGCGCAGCCGTAGGCCGCCTCTTGACAGATCAGGATCAAAGTGCCGGGAAGGATCGCGTCGCAGTAATAGGCAACACTCTCTGGCGCACTCGTTTTGCAAGCGACCCCGGCGCCATCGGGCGCCAGCTGATTTTGGACAATCGGATCTACACCGTGGTCGGCGTCGCCGCCAAGGGTTTCGGGTATCCGGAACGAGCTGAGATTTGGGTGCCGATCTCTTTGTCATCCGAAATCAAACAGAACCCCACATTCTTCACTTTCAACATGTTGGGAACACTGCGAAAAGGAGCCCGGCTCGAAACTCTTCAAGCGGAGCTCGCCGTCATTGCGCAGCAGCTCGAGCAAGAACTCGCGAAACAAAAACCAGGTCTCCAGGGAAGCTACCTCCTGACCGCGGAAACCCTCCTCGACAGCCGCGTGGAAGATGCCCGTCAGAGCTACCTTGTCTTGCTCGCGGCTGCCACCCTCGTGCTGCTCATCGCTTGCGCCAACTTGGCGAGTTTGCTGCTCGCGCGCGGCTGGGCTCGGCATCGCGAAATGGCCATGCGTGCAGCTCTGGGTGCTTCGCCCGGAAGACTCCGCCGGCAAGTGCTGGTCGAAAGTTCCGCTTTGGCCGTACTGGGAGGTTTGGCGGGAATCGGGTTGGCGGTCCTCGGCCTACAAATCTTCCGCGCCATCGCACCTCCTGACACCGCCCGCCTGAGCGAAGTGTCCCTGGACTGGACGCTTCTATGGTTCGCGCTCGCCAGCTCTCTGCTTGCGGGACTGATCGTCGGGTGGGCACCTGCGCGTCGCGCCGCGCGAATGTCGCCCAACGAAATCTTCCGACAAGGAACAGGCGCAGGCGTCACAAGCCCATCGCGTTTTGGCAACGCGCTCGTCGTCATGGAGGTCGCTCTCGCTTTTGTTCTGCTTATTGGTTCGACGTTGATGGTGCAAACGCTCGCTCATTTGCTCTACCAAAATCCTGGCTTCCGCACCGACCATTTGTTGACCTTTGATTTGCCGCAGCCCCCCCAGGGGGATGAAAAAGAAGCAGACGTGCGCGCGGCAACTCAGATTGCACGCATGAAGCAGATCCTGGCAGACCTGCGCCGCTTGCCCGGAGTGCAGGATGTGGCCGCATCCAATCTCGGCGTGCTCAACGGCGTATATTTTTCCCACGCTGGCATCAAGCTCGAAGGCGTGCCTCCGGAAAAAGCTGCAGTCTTGGAAGGATTGACCTCGCGCTATCTCTCACCGGGATATTTCCGCATGCTCGGCATTTCTCTGCTGCGCGGGCGGGAGTTCGAAGAAAACGATACGCGCGGATCCAGCAAAGTCGCGCTCGTGAATGAGGTCATGGCCCGGAAATATTGGGACACGCTGGACGTCGTCGGAAAGCGAATAAGCGTTTCCAAAGATGATAAGGGAAATCCGGAATGGAATGAAATTGTCGGCGTGGTTGCCAACGTGCGCGATCTGAACATCCAGGATAAGGCGCAACCGGAATATTTTCTCGCGCTATTCCAATCGGGCGTCGGTTCGCACCACCTCCTCGTTCGAACGCGTACGAATCCCGATGCGCTGGCGGACACCATCTCCCGCCAAATCTGGGCAAGCCTTCCCGATCAGCCATTGACGCACGTGATGACGCTGACGCGAACCATCGCCGACTCCGTGGGCGACCAGCGCCTGCACGCGGCCCTGCTGGGAGTCTTTGCCGCTGTAGGTTTGGCGGTCGCGCTGCTGGGAGTCTACGGCGTTGTCTCGTACTCCGTGGCACGCCGCACGCAGGAAATTGGCGTGCGCATGGCGCTGGGCGCCGCGCGCTCCGATATCCTACGAATGGTCCTGCGGCAGGGGCTGATTCTTGTCGCATTGGGCGCCGCGATCGGAACGGCCGGGGCGCTCGGAGCCACCCGCGCCATCGCCAGCGAACTGTACGGCGTAACTCCCACCGACCCCGCAACCTTTGCCGCTGCCATCGCACTGATGTTATTGGTCGGCTGCCTGGCGTGCTGGATTCCCGCACGCCGCGCCGTGCGCGTCGACCCCCTGATCGCCTTGAGGTACGAATAACACGGATGAACGAATCCTCCAAAGCTATGGAATGCCTCTTAGCACCGGGTGACTCATGAACTGGCTAAGACAACTCTTCTCGCGTGGCCGTCTCTACAACGACGTCTCCGACGAAATTAAGCAACACCTCAAGGAAAAGATCGATGAATTGGTCGCGGGCGGTATGTCTAGCAAAGAAGCAGCGTATGCCGCTCGCCGCGAATTCGGCAACGTATTCCTGATCGAAAACGACAGCCACGCAGTCTGGCGCTGGCCGACCATAGAAAGCTTCTTCGCCGATGTTCGCTACGCCCTGCGCACTCTCCGCAAAGCTCCTATCTTCGCGGCCACCGCCATTGTCACCCTGGGCCTCGGCGTCGGCGCCAACACCGCCATCTTCATGTTGCTCGACGCCATTCGCTTGCGCAGCCTGCCCGTCGTAGACCCGCAGCAACTCGCCGAAGTCCGCATTTCGGACCCCGGCCACCAGGGCATGGGTCTGAATCAGCAATTTGGAGAATTGACGCGTCCCCTGTGGCAGCAAATCCGCGACCAGCAGCACTCTTTTTCCGGCGTGTTTGCTTGGAGCGTCAACCTGCGATATGTGGGCCGCGGCAGCGAGATGCGCCACTTCCACGAGCTTCGCGTGACCGGCGATTTCTTTCGCGTTTTGGGGCTGCGTCCCTTCCGCGGCCGGTTGTTGCTCCCGGAAGATGAAGGTCCGTGTCCGATGACCCGCGCCGTAGTCAGCTACCCGTATTGGCAGAGTGAACTGGGCGGCCGCGACCTTTCCTCCACCAGCAAACTCGTCGTCGATAACGAACTTGTTGAAATCGTCGGCATCACTCCGCCCGGTTTTTTTGGAATGGTGGTAGGCGAGAGCTTTGATATCGCCATTCCCTATTGCCAGCCGAAAGAAGAGTTAAGGCGAGACGTCTTCGAAGTCTCGGTGATAGGCCGTCTCAAGCCCGGCGAAACAGTCCAGCACGCCTCTCGAGAAATGGACGCTCTTAGCCCCGGTATTTTCGAACAGACTGCTCCCCAAGGCCGCGACCCGCACAGCACCGAAACTTATAAACACTTCCGCCTCGCGGCCTTCCCTGCTTCGACCGGTGTCAGTTCCCTGCGAGAATATGGCCTTTCCCTTTTGCTTTTGCTCGGCATCGCCGGACTCGTGCTGCTTATCGCTTGCACCAACCTTGCAAACCTGATGCTCGCTCGCGCCAGCATCCGCCAGCGCGAGATGGCCGTTCGGCGCGCTCTTGGAGCCTCGCGCAGCCGTCTCCTGCAGCAATTGCTGACGGAAAGCCTGCTGCTCGCCACAAGCGGCGCCGCGCTCGGCATCGTTCTCGCTCAGTTCCTCAGTCGATTGCTCGTTTGGTCTTTTTCGACGGAGGGCGCTGAAGCTAATTTGCAAACCGTGACGGATTGGCGTGTGCTGCTCTTCACGGCTGGCATCGCCGCAACGACCTGCATCCTGTTCGGAGTCGCGCCTGCACTGCGCGCCACTCGCGCCGAGCCTATGTCCGCAATGAAGTCGGGTGGGCGCGGTACAACCGGGGGCCGCGAGCGTTTCTCCCTGCAACGCGTGCTCGTCGTGACGCAAGTCTCCGTTTCCCTCGTTCTTCTCGTAGGCGCGCTCCTTTTCATTCGCAGCTTTCGCAACCTAATGACTTTCGATCCAGGCATGCGCGAAAGCGGCATCACCTGTGCGTTCCTCGGATTCTGGCAATCGAATCTGCCCCGCGATCGTTGGTCGGATTTCCAGCGCGAATTGCTCGCTGACGTGCAATCCGTGCCTGGCGTTCTGAACGCCGCTACCGTCACGAATGTCCCGTTGCTCGGAGGCAGTTGGGAGCATGGCATTCACGTCGGCCCCACCGAAGGCTCATCGAAATTCGCTTGGGTGAGTCCCGGCTACTTCGAAACGATGGGCATCCCGATCATCAGAGGCCGAAACTTCACCCCGCAAGACACGGCAACTTCCGAGCGCGTGGCTCTTGTGAACGAGACCTTCGTTCGCCGCTATTTGTCCAGCGCCAACCCTCTTGGCCAATCTCTTCGCACCAGCCCAGAGCCCGACTATCCCTCCACCATTTACGAAATCGTTGGCGTCATCCCCGACACGCGCTACAACGATCTGCGCGGCCAGACCCCGCCCATGACCTTCGCCCCGGCTTCGCAGTTCCCGAATCAGGGCCCGTGGACCAGCGTAATGATTCACTCGAATCTCGATTCCGCAGCAGTGGCCGCCGCCGCAAAGCGCCTAATCGCCGAAAAACACCCGGACGTCGTCACGGAATTCTCTGATTTTCAGAAAGAGATCCGCGACGGCCTGGTCCAGGAGCGTCTAATGGCCATGCTATCCGGGTTCTTCGGCCTGCTCGCCGTGCTCCTCGCGGTTGTCGGACTGTACGGCGTCATTTCCTACATCGTCGCGATGCGCCGCAATGAAATCGGCATTCGAATGGCTCTCGGAGCCACGCGCCGAAATGTTGTGGCTATCATCGTGCGTCAAACTCTCGTACTCCTGGCGCTTGGCGTCGCCGCTGGCGTGGTATCAGCTCTCGCCGCCGTTCGAACCGCCAGTTCCCTTCTCTTTGGGCTCGAACCGAACGACCCGTTCTCTTTCGTCGCAGCCACCGGCCTGTTGGTAAGCATCGCGCTGATCGCCGGTTTTTTACCGGCAAACCGCGCTTCCCGTGTCGATCCCATGGTTGCACTGAGGTACGAATGACACTTCTATCTGAATGTCTGAAAGGCCTTCACGGATCTTAACGCGGAGCGAATCATGATGTGGCTACAACAACTTTTCTCGCGCCGCCGCCTCTACAGCGAACTCTCGGACGAGATGCACCAACACCTCGAAGAAAAGATCGAGGAACTTGTCGCCGCCGGCATGACCAAAAAAGAAGCCACAGCCGCCGCTCGGCGCGAATTCGGAAATGTCACCCTGATCGAAGAAGACAGCCGCGCAATCTGGCGCTGGCCTTCAATGGAGGGCCTTTTCGCGGATCTTCGTTACGGTGTCCGCGTCTTGCGCAAAAATCCCGGCTTCACTTGCGTAGCAGTCCTAACCCTGGCCCTCGGCATCGCCGTGAACACCACCGTGTTCACGGCCTTCGACGCCCTTTTCCTGCGACCTCGCCCGGTGAAGGACCCTGACAGTCTGGCATCCATCTTTCGCACGACTCCCGGCGAACCTCGTGGGAGATTTTCATATCCCGATTACATCTATTACCGCGACAACAGCAGATCCTTCTCCGATCTCTCCCTGTTTGCCACGGGAATGGCGGTGACTTCTTCCGACCTGTCTGCCACGAGTCCGGAAGCCGCGCCCCGCATCGCCGGAGCCGTCGGCTTCCAACTCCCACAATTGCTTCAGGGAAGCGCTCAGCCCGTCATGTGTTTTTTTGTTTCCGGTAACTACTTCCCAATGCTGGGGGCAACTCCTCTCTTGGGCCGGATCCTCCTGCCTGAAGACGACCGACCTAGCTCCCCGCCGGTTGCGCTGATGAGCGGAAATTTCTGGGAGCGTCAATTTCACTCCGACCCCAGAATCGTAGGTTCGGTTCTGCACCTCAATGGCGTCGCCTTTACGATAATCGGTGTTACGCCCGTCGATTACCTTGCTTCGGTTTCCTTTGTTCCCGATCTTTGGGTACCCATCCCTGCAGAAATCGCGTTGGGCGCGACAACCCGCCAAGACTTGGAAAATCGCCTAGTGATTGCCGGCTTTCCCATGGGACGCTTGAAACGCGGAACTACGCTGTCGGATGCGCAGGCGGAACTAGGCGTTCTCGCCGGGCAATTGCGCACTCAGTACCCCGAAGCCGAACGCAACATGACTGTGGGCATTGTCTCCGGTCGCAACAACCTCGCCGCGCTTGATTCTGATGCGTGGCCCGTTGTCATCGCCGCGCTGTCAGCCGTCGCTTTGCTCCTCCTCATCGCCTGCGCCAACGTCGCAAGCCTCTTGCTTGCGCGCGCTGTTGTACGCCGCAAAGAAATTGCCGTTCGCCTGGCACTCGGAGCGGGCAGTCGGCGGTTACTTCGCCAGTTGTTGACCGAAAGCATCCTGCTCGGCATTCTCGCCGGAGCCCTTGGACTGCCTCTGGCAGGCTGGGCGCTGCACCTTTTGGTCATCGAGATTGCTGCGGCTCTCCCGTCGTTCGGGGGCACCATCGCCCTCGAGGTCACTCCCGACATCCGCATTTTCGCCTTTACCCTGTTTGTTTCCTGCGCGGCTGGAATTGCCTTTGGCCTTGCTCCAGCTTTCGAGGCCGCCAAGGCCGACGTTAACTCTGCTCTCAAGGAAGAGGGCAGTGCTTTCGGACACCACCTAAGTCGCTCGCGACTACGCGGCCTACTCATCGCCGGACAGATAGCAGCTTGCCTTGTCCTGCTGATTAGTTCCGCTCTGCTGCTCCGCGGCTCCCAACGCGCTCTGAAGATCGACCCCGGTTACAACGCGCAGAGCGTGGCCTACCTGGAGATGTACAATCCCAAGAACTTGCACTACTCGCAGTCGCGTTTGCTCCAGCTCAATCGCGACCTTATCGAAGGTATCGTCAGCCTTCCCGGCGTGCGCTCGGTCTCGCAGGCTTCTCGCGGCCCTATGGGCGGCATTCGCTGGGTGCCTGTTGCACGCGCCGGCCCAACGTCTCTCCCTCCCACTACTGGCGTCAGCGCAACACCCACTGCCGGCTATAGTTACGTCACACCAAATTATTTTGACACGCTTGGCATTCCCATCGTTCGCGGCCGCACCTTCACGCCTCGCGAGGCCGATGGGCAGGCTCCTGTTGTCGTGATCAGCGAGGCTACGGCTCATCGTTTCTGGCCCGGCGAAGATCCGATCGGCAAACTCCTCAGGATCGGCTCGGAAAAGGGAAGCATGTCCTTCCCCGACGAGCGCGCTCCATTCCTAGCGAGCAGCGAGGTGATCGGCATCGCTCGTGATGTTCGCAGCATGGATCTGCGCAAGCTCGATGAATCGTATCTCTACCTTCCACTCTCCCAATCCCGTCAATGGACCAGCACTCTGCTGGTGCGTGCGGATGGGAATCCAAGGCCACTGCTTCCTGCCATCGGGCGTGAGTTTCGCCGCGTGGACGCCAATCTTCCCGTCCTGGCTGCCCCGTTACACACCATGGTTTCCATGGATCCCTACTTCGTGGTCTCCCGCATCGGCGGTGTTCTGGCAAGTATCGTTGGCGCGCTAGGCCTGCTCCTGGCATGCCTCGGCGTCTACGGCATGGTCAGCTACAGTGTGGCCCAGCGAACCCGGGAAATCGGCGTCCGCATGGCTCTTGGCGCACAGAGTATCCAAGTCTTGCGGCTCGTAGTGAGCGAAGGCTTCCGGCCCATTCTCGCTGGCGTGGTGCTCGGGATTATCGTTTCGGCCGGCGTCTCGCGCGCACTTTCGGCCACGCTCTTCGGGCTGAGCCCCCTGGACCCCGTCTCATTCGCTGGCGTCTCACTCTTGCTGATCGCCATCGCGCTGCTTGCTACCTGGCTCCCGGCGCGCCGCGCGACGGAGGTAGATCCGATGGTGGCACTCCGGTACGAGTGAGTTCTGGACGATGGTCTCCTAAGGTGAGAAATTGTTCACATAGGAGCGGCTATGGGGCTGTTTGAAGATTTCCGAATCGGCGCGTGCATGTTGCGCAAGAATCCCGGCTTCGCCACGCTCGCTGTGCTCACGCTCGCGATTGGTATCGGGGCGAACACAGCCATTTTCGGCCTTGCAAATGCCGCGTTTTTCCGTCCGCTTCCCTACCCGAATGCCGAACGGCTCGCGTTTCTTTGGCAGAACAATCAACGCACGGGAGAAACGGCGGGCCTCGTTTCGTATCCGAACTACGCGGACTGGCGCAGAGAGAGCCACAGTTTCGCGGACATGGCCTTTTTCATGAGCGGAAAATCCATCCTATCCGGCATGGGCGATCCAGAACGCACGCCCGGCGCATTGGTTTCGACCAATTTCTTTTCCGTGCTGGGCGTAAATCCTGCGATCGGCCGCAGCTTTTCTCCCGATGAACAAACCCCTGGACATGCCAATGTTTCCGTCATCAGCTACCACTTATGGCGTACTAGATTTGGCGGCGACCCGCAAGTGCTCGGGCCGAACCTTCTGTCCTCTGGCGGAGGCAAACGCACCATCATCGGGGTGATGCCGCCGGGCTTTTCTTTTCCGGACCAAACGGAATTGTGGACACCTCGTGAGGTCGGCGAATTTTTCAGAACGAAGGCGCGGCAATACCCAAACCAGCAGATCATCGGCCGCCTGAATCCTGGGGTGACCTGGGCCGAAGCGCAAACGGAGATGGACACCATCGCCGCGCGTCTCGCGTCCGAATACCCATCCGTGGATGGCGAAGTCGGAGTTCGCATCGTACCGCTGCGCCAGCAACTCTCGCAAAACGTTCGCCAAGGGCTGCTCGTGCTCTGGGGCGCAATCGCGGGGGTGCTTCTGATCGCTTGTCTGAATGCTGCAAGCCTGATCCTCGCACGTGCCGCAGGCCGGCAAAAGGAGATTTCCGTTCGCTATTCACTGGGAGCGACGCGCGGCAGAATCCTCAGGCAATTCTTGTGCGAGAGTTTCCTACTTGCATCCATTGCTTCCACCGCTGGCATCCTTCTGGCCATTTGGATCTTGCATCTAGTTTCAAAACTCAATCCCGATCTCGCGAAACTCAGCGGTTCTGTGTTTGATGCGCGCGTGCTCGGCTACACAGTTGCGATCACGGCACTCACAGCGCTCATGTGCGGATTGCTCCCCGCGCTTTCCGCGCCGCGAGTGGATTTGAACCGCGCGCTGCGCGAAACAAATTCTGGCCAGGCTGCTCCGAGGCCGCAGGCCCTCCGCAAATTGTTTATCGTCGCGCAGGTGTCGCTCACTTTCGTTCTGCTCACCGGTTCGGGGCTGCTTGTGCGCAGCCTCTGGCATATCTTTGGCGTGGGCTCCGGCTTCGACGCGGAGCATGTGCTCACGCTTCATGTCTACTGGCCCGGCGCTCCCGCTAATTCCGCGGACGAGAGAAAAAGAAATTCTCTTTACGGAGAGATGCTGGCCCGGCTCCAAGCTCTCCCCGGAGTTACCTCCACCGGCGCCACCTCCAACGTCCTTTTTCCAGCCGAGATGGATAAGGTTCCTTTCGTCATCGAAGGCCAGCCTGCGGAGCCTCCCGGCCAGCGCCCTTTTCTCCCGAACGGCGAAGCGACCCAGGACTATTTTCAAACCATGGGCATTCCTCTTTTGCACGGCCGCGTGTTTCAACAGGCTGACACAATCGAAAACGCGCCACCGGTGATCATCATCAACGAGACGATGGCGCGGCGTTACTGGCCGAACGAAGACCCCATCGGCAGACGGCTGAAGTTCGACGACCCGAATTTCAAGAGTCCATGGTTCACCATCGTCGGCGTTGTCGGCGACGTGCGGCAAGAGGGCCTGGAAATGCCGCCCGGCCTTATGGCCTACAGTCCCTCCGCCGGCGAATGGACTGACGACCTGGTGATTCATTCGAGGAGCGATCCGCGTGCGCTCGTCGCCGTCGTTCACGAGCAGGTGCGTGCCATCGACCCAGAGCTTGCGATCGATCACGTCGGCGTCCTGAGCGATTTGCTTTCGCACCACGAATCGCAGCGAAAATTCAACGCTCTCTTGCTGGGAAGTCTGGCATTCATCGCCTTGCTGCTCGCGACCGTGGGAATTTACGGAACGATGTCTTACTGGGTGAGGCAGCGCACGCCGGAAATCGGAATCCGCATGGCGCTAGGCGCGGACCAGAAGAATATCTTTTCTCAGGTCATCAAGAGCGGCATGCAATTCATTTTTGCCGGCATAGCTCTTGGAATTGCGGGGGCGCTGGGAGCGGCTCGGCTGATCGCCAGCTTGCTCTTTGGCGTTGCGGCATCCGACCCTGTGACATTTGCGGCAATCGCTATTTTAATGACTCTCGTGGCCCTCGCGGCGTGCTGGATTCCCGCGCGGCGGGCGATGCGCGTCGATCCCTTGGCGGCGCTGCGCTATGAATGATCGACCATCCTGACCCTCAAAACGAACATTTGGGCCGCTACGGCTGCCTACTGTGGAGGCTTTTTCTTCTTGAAGAGGCCGCCGAGGCTGTTGATGGCGTCGGCTGGAGCTTTGCCGGCGTCTTTTCCGGCGCCGGAACCGAGACCAGCGGCACAGCCTAGCTGCGATTTGAGCATGCCGGCGGCCAGTCCGCCGACGTCCGGGATGAATTTGGGATCGGCGGTCGTGCCGTGAATCAGGAAGGGGACGGTTGTCCCCGTCTTACAGCCGCCCCCGCCGCCCGTCGCTTTGCCTAGAAGTCCACTAACGTCAGAAACCGGGCTTCCGACATCGCCGAGAGTGCTGGTGAGGGTGGCGGCCATTTTGAAATCAAGATTGTTCTTGGAGTCGACCGTGCCCGCTCCGGAAAGATTGCCAACCGAGGGAACAACAGCGACGAAATTCTCTGCCTTGAGACCATCCGGAGCCATGCGGAGATTGGTGGTGAGTTTCTGTATCTCCAGGTCCTTGCCGCTCTTGATACCCGCGAGCGAGGCGATCGAGCTCATCTTCGAGCCGAGATCGAACCCCGCGAGCTTTCCGTTGAACAGGCCGACGTCGCCGGTCGTAACTAGCTTGCTCAGGGGGCCAGTGAGATTCAGATCCGCATTGAGCGTGCCCGCTTGGAGTGAAGTTCCTTTTGGAAGAATGATGCCGAGCGCAGGGAGAAAAGCCTCGAGATCTTTCGCGGGCATGTCCTTGGCATCGAGCTTGATGTTTACGACCGTGGCTTCTCCGGCGGTTTGATACGTGCCGTGGAGATGCGCCGCGGCACTGCCTATCTTGAGTGTCGAGGGATCGAGCACGCCGGTGCTCTTGCGGAGATTGTATTTGGTACCGAAATCTACGGTGACAGGAACGCCAGCAGAGGAGCCGCCGGCAATGAAAAGAGCCTTGGAGATTCTTACGTTGCCCTTGGTTTCCGCTTCGCCATTTTGTGAAGAGAGATTGGCACTGAGATCGAGAAGGCCGCCGAGACCGGCGCTCGAATCGACGAAGCCGGTAGAGGCGAGATCGAGAGAGCTGACTTCGAGCTTGGCATCGATGGGAGTGAGGGAGGCATCCGTTTGGTCGATGGGGCCGGCGGTTCCGTCGAGCTTGAATTTTCCGCCGCCAGGAAGGTCAGCAGTGACGGTGACGGGAAACCTGGAGGTCATGGAAAAGTTGGAGGCCACGACGCCCACGTGATCGTAGGTGCTGCGTTTCTGGTTGGTCGTGGAACCGACGACGATGCGGCCATCCTTCAGCGAGAATTTCTGGACGGAAAGATCGGCGGGCGAAGCGGATGCCTGCGCTTGTTGAGACTTGGCTGCAGCTCCGCCGAGAGTGGAATAGTTCCACTGGCCGGCGGGATTGTGAAGGAGGACGACTTCGGGACTCTCGATGGTGACACCGGTGACGTTGAGAGTCTTGCTGAAGATGAGAGGCATGATTTCGACCCCGACTTTCAGGGATTTGGCGGTGAGGAACGCTGATGAGCTGAACTTGGGATCGTCGCCAATAGAAATACTTTCGGCGGAGAGCGAGCCGCTGATGAGAGAGAGACTAAGGTTGCCGAGCTCAACCTTGCGACCGAGCGCTTGCGATGCTTTTTCCTCGATGGTGGGGCGGAACTTGTCGACGGGAATCAGAAAAGGAACGATGACGACAAGAGCGATCAAAACCACGACTACGATAGCAACGATGCGAAGGGTGCGTTTCATGACGGTCTCCAATTCGGCAGGGCTGGGTGACGGAGTGTGAGTGATGATAGCACGGTCGAAGGTGGCCGGGGATTCTGCGCTAGGTGCGTAGAAACGCGAGGGAGGCTTTGACGAACAAGGGTGCGGCGTCCAGGAAGACGGGTCCGTGGCCGCCTTTGGGCACAACCCAAAGGGCGGACTGGGGAATGGCGCGATACATATCGACCGCGATTTCAACGGGATAGAGGAAATCGCGATCGCCGTAGACGATTAAGGTTGAGGCGGTGATTCTGGACAGGGCGGGTGGTGTGAAATTCATGTCGTCGTGGCTGTCGGCCATTCCGCGCAGCCATTCCCAAATGGCCATGATCTGCCCGTCGCCGTGTTTGTGACGCTTGCGCATGGTGTCCCATTCCCTTGGCGGCTGGTCGTCAATGGGAACCTGACGCATGATGGCGCGGGCCTGTTCCGGAAAATACATGGTGGCGCTGACGACCACCATGGCCTCGATGCGGTCCGGCTGAAGTGTAGCCATGTGGAGAAGGATGTTGCCGCCCATGCTCAGGCCGATGGCCTTGCATTTGTTAATGCCGAGATGGTCGAGCAGGGCGAACGTGTCGAGGGCGCATTGGCGGTGGGTGATAGCCTTGGCGGGATTTGTCGAGCGGCCGTGGCCGCGAGCGTCCGGCATGATCAGAGTGTATTCGCGCGAGAACTCGTCACGCCCGGCGTAGACCCAATCCTCGTGCGAGCCGCTGCCGCCATGCAAAAGCAGGAGCGGTTCTCCGGCGCCCTGCGTCTCGTAATAGAGTTCAACCCCGTTCACTTGGAGTGTGTTCGCGGTGTTTTCATTTGGCAGTGTTGACACGCAGAGCATCCTCGCGCTCTTGAGATTTTTCCGGGGGAGAGGAACAGTTACAGAATACCACTTCTGAATTTCACTGTGGATTGATGAAATGAGGGCTGCCTTTTCGAAATGAGAAGGCCGGGCCGGCTTCTGCGGCCACGCCGCCCTTACCATGCCGTCGGACTTGCTACAAGGTGGCCTGGGTCGTTGGAAAAAAAAATGTCGCGCTTAGATGGAGGCCAGCATCAGAAGGCGCATGATAAGATGGCCAGGATGACCAAACGAAACCAGGTTTTGCTGGCAGCAGCAGCGTTCCTATGGATCAGCCAGGCGTCGATGGCGCAGGACCAGCGCGACCGCGCGAATCTGCCTGATACGCCAGCCCCGAAGCAGGGTCAGACCGGCGTGGCGCAGAAGACTGACAAAAACACCTGGCAGACACCCATGGGTCTAATCACGAAGAAGTCGTTTTTTTATCCAGAGTTGGCCACCACGCCAGGATCGCTTAGTTCGCTGCAGAAATTTGAGCTGTTCCTGGACAAGAGCATATCGCCTCCGCAAATTCTGAGTTCGGCGGCCGGGGCAGGAATCAGCGAGGCGCGCGGCACCCTAGCGGGTTATGGGCAGGGCGGCGAGGGATTCGGAAAGCGGTTTGGCTCGTCGATGGCCAGCGGGTCTTCGAGTCATTTTTTTGGCACGTTTTTGCTGCCGGCGGTGCTCCATGATGACCCGCGATACTTCGTGAAATTGAACGGCGGGTTTCGGGCGCGAGCCGGGTACGCGCTGCGTCGGGCGGTAGTGATTCGAACGGATGGGGGAAAGGAAGCGTTTAATTGGCCGGGAACTTTGGGGCCTTTGGCGGCCGAGGGACTGGCGAATACGTATCTTCCGGATTCGGAACGTACGGCGGCAAAAACGTTTGAGCGGTACGGCATTCGAATCGCATTCAGCGCGGGGAACAACCTGTTGAAGGAATACTGGCCGACGATTTTCAAGAGGTTGCGGATCGGCAAAGTCGCTCCGGGATTGCGACCGGATACGACGCAGCCTGCGCCCCCAGGCGGCTCGCCGAATTAGTTTTCCTTGGCGGCGACGCAAAGGGCGGCGGCGCAGCCGGCTGGAAACGTATTCTAATGTGGAAGAACGGGCCTGTAGCTCAGATGGATAGAGCAACGGTTTCCTAAACCTAGCCACTGTTCTGACCGGTTCTGAAACCCCGCGGCCTTCAATTCAACCGGTGACAGCTTGTCCACTGACAGCATTCGCTGGTGAGTTTTTAAGTCGCTTTTCGTCCGCTACGCGAGTCATCAACAGCCTGTTGTATCTTTCTGATTTTGCTTGACTGGTCAGTAGTGCGACGGTACAAGAAGCCAAATAGGAACGGGGCGAGTTTGCGAATTGGAAGCGCCCGTCTAGCGGGCCACCGCAAGCTGAAGGGGACAGCGTGATTTATTGGGTTTTCGCGGGGTTGACCATGGTGTTTTTGGTGGTGTTTGGCGTGCAGGACCTCCTCCACAAGCAAATGGTTTCTGATACCATTCGCCACCTTGGCTACCCCTGGTATTTCTGTTATCTGCTCGGCGCAGGGAAACTCCTTGCGGCCGCAGCGCTGTCATATCCTAAGACGCGGATTTTGCGAGAGTGGGCGTATGCGGGGGTGATCTTCGAACTGATCTCCTCGTTCGCGTCGCATTCGTTTGTGGGGGATGCGTGGTCGTTGCGAGTCGCCCCGCTGATCGTGCTGGCCATTGTTGCGGTTGCTCGCAAATATGATCCGCACCGAGCCGGGTCTCTCGAGAAGTCACGATCAACGCTCTAACCGGGCGTCAAGTGAAATTTGGCGGTCGCGAGAAGGCAGGAAACTACTAACACTTTTACTGCGTTCAGTATCCTAGTCGCTTTCAAATCTTGCACCCAATTGTTGCAATTCCATATAAAATCAAGGTGATATGCCCCGTGGGGGCTGTAGCTCAGATGGATAGAGCATCGGTTTCCTAAACCGGTTGTCGCGAGTTCGAGCCTCGCCAGCCCCACTAGATTTATACCCAGCTTCTATACCCAAGGCTATACCCAAGCTGCCCGATATCACCCTTGAATCCACCGAAACGCCCTCCCACAAACAGTTGAAAACACACAACTGGATTCGATTTCGCAATTTTCCTAAACCTTAGGTCGCGAGTTCGAATCTCGCTGTCGAGCACGTTTCGGAACAACTTTTCTTCGCGAAGTGCGCGGAGCTTGTCGCCTATGACCATGCCGGGATTGTTGCATCAAGACGAGGGGAAGGCAAGGGAGGCGGGGCCGGACGAGTGACGCCGCTGCGTCCGAATCACCTTGCCGTCTAAAGCATCTGGTCACAATGCTTTAAATCTTTGCACACGTTGACTTGGTTGACGGTGGAACCTAAGATTGCGCCAGTCTTTGCCCATGATTGGCCAAACCATCTCGCATTACCGCATTCTCGAAAAACTCGGCGGCGGTGGCATGGGTGTGGTCTATAAAGCCGAGGACACACGACTCCAACGTCCGCTCGCCCTCAAGTTTCTTCTCCCTGAGATGGCCAGTGACCCTGCCGCGCTCGAACGATTCCGGCGAGAGGCTCGCGCCGCTTCGGCGTTGAATCACCCAGGTATCTGCATGCTTCACGACATCGGTGAAGTCGGGGAGGCCGGGGGCCAGCATTTCATCGCCATGGAGTTTCTGGATGGCCAGTCACTGACTCGGTGCATCGCAGGGAATCCGCTGTCAGTGGAACTGGTGCTGGAATTGGCCACTCAGATTGCAGAAGCGTTAGATGCGGCTCACAGCCACGGAATCATTCACCGCGACATCAAGCCTGCGAACATTTTCGTCACGAAGCGAGGCCACGCCAAAATTTTGGATTTCGGACTGGCCAAGCTTGCTCCGGCCAGCCCAGGTATAGGGGCATCCGCAATGCCCACGGCCACTACGGAGGGACCATTAACCAGTCCCGGCATGGCGATGGGCACGATGGCATATATGTCTCCGGAGCAGGCACGCGGCGAGGAAGTGGATTCACGCACGGACCTATTCTCCTTCGGCGCAGTGCTCTACGAGATGACGACGGGGCGCATGGCGTTTGCTGGCAACACCCCTGCCATTGTATACGATGCGATTCTGAACCGAGTGCCAACCCCTTTGGCGCGAGTGAATCCTGACTTGCCGCTGGAACTAGAGCGCATCGTCAACAAGGCCCTGGAGAAAGACAAGAAGTTGAGATACCAGAGTGCCGCCGATATTCGCACGGATTTGCAACGGCTGAAACGAGATTTAGATTCGGGTCGTGCAACCGTCGCAGAAACCGAAGCCGCGACTCGTATTGGGAGACGCTGGAAGGTGATTGTTCCTGTCGCTGCGGCATTGGTGGCGCTTGCCGCAGGCAGCTACTTTTACCTCCACCGCACGCCAAAGCTCACTGACAAGGACACCATTGTTCTCTCCGATTTCGACAACAAGACGGGCGATGCAGTATTCGACGACACGCTGAAGCAGGGACTTTCGGTAGAGCTTGAGCAATCACCCTTTCTCGGCCTGGTTTCCGACCGCAGGGTCAATGAGACGTTAAAGCTGATGGGCCGTTCACCCGATGAGCGTTTAACGACGGAGGTCACCCGCGAAGTCTGCCAGCGTACGGGTAGCAAGGCGATGCTGACAGGTTCGATAGTGGGGCTAGGCAGCCAGTACGTGATTGGTCTAAAGGCGGTGGACTGTAACACGGGCGACGTGCGGGCGGAAGCACAGGAGCAAGCAGCGGGCAAGGAAGCGGTGCTCAAGGGTCTGGGCAAGGCGGCGGTCAGCTTGCGCGGCAAGCTGGGCGAGTCGCTGAGTTCGGTGCAGAAGTACGCCACGCCGTTGGAGGAAGCAACCACGCCATCGCTGGAGGCGCTGAAGGCCTATAGCCTGGCAGCAAAGGCGGGTCACTCGAAAGGGGAGACCGCCTCTCTGCCGTTCTACAAGCGGGCAGTAGAACTCGACCCGAATTTTGCCATGGCCTACGCCGCCATGTCGGTTGCCTACGGCAACCTCAACGAACCCGGACGCGCGGCCGAGAATGTACGCAAGGCTTACGGACTACGGCACAAGGTGAGCGAACGAGAGCGGTTGTCCATCGAGGTAGTCTATTACCTATATACGACCGGGGAGCTGGAGAAGGCGGCGCAGACCTTCGAACTCTGGCAGCAGACCTACCCGAGAGACTTCCAGCCTTACGGGAACCTGGCATTCATTTACGGCAACCTTGGAAACTTCGAAAAGGCACTGGAGGAAACCCGCGAGGCGCTGCGTTTGCAACCAAACGATGAAGGCACCTACACAAATCTTGGCCTCACCTATATGAACCTCAACCGGCTGGACGAGGCGGCGGCGGTGTACAAGCAGGCGGAGGAGCGCAAAGTGGAGGGCGAGACCCTGCTCCAGAACCGTTATCTGTTAGCGTTTCTGAACGGCGACGCGACGCAAATGGCGCAGTTGGTCTCGAGCGCCATGGGAAGGCCGGGCACGGAAGACGTATTACTGGCCGAGCAAGCGGATACGGACGGCTGGTACGGGAAGTTAAAAAACGCCCAGGAGGTGACGCGGCGGGCGATGGATTCAGCCCTGCACAACGACGCCAAAGAGACGGCTGCAGCATATCAGGCAGCGGCGGCTCTGCGCGAGGTGGAATCGGGAAACTCGAAGCAGGCACGTGCTGAAGCAGATGCAGCTCTGAAGCTGGCCCCGAACCGCGATGTGCGAGCCATTGCGGCGCTGGCCCTCGCGGGGGCGGGAGATACGGCAGCGGCGGAAAAGCTGACAGCCGAACTAGACAAGACCTTCCCGCTGAGCACCCTGGTTCAGACGTACTGGCTGCCCACAATTCGCGCGGCAGTCGCCTTGGAGCGCAAAGACCCGCACAAGGCAATTGAACTATTGAAAACGGCCAGCGCGATTGAACTCGGGTCGGCAGGTAACCTATACCCAGTCTACGTGCGTGGCAAAGCCTATCTGATGCTACACGACGGCAACGCAGCGGCAGCGGAATTTCAAAAGTTCATCGACCACCGGGGACTGGTGGCGAACTTTCCTTGGGGCGCTCTCGCCCATCTCGGCCTCGCCCGCGCGTACACCTTCCAGCGTGAAATCCACCAGGCCCGCGCTGCCTACCAGAATTTTTTCAAACTTTGGAAGGACGCCGACCCTGACATTCCCATTCTCAATGCCGCCAAGTCCGAATACGCCAAGCTGAAGTAATTTCGATGTTCAAAATTTCGCTATTGCGTCGCAATCGTCATCTGGTCCAACCTCCAAATGTGAACCTCTTCGGCCCGTTCGCTTCTTCCTGGTTAGAGCTTTTCACCGCTCCCTGATTTTTTTTGCCAATTTCTTTTTCGACGACGACCGCTACGGTGCAAGGCCCGACGAGACTGGTTACGTAGCTACTGCCTTTTCGTCTGACGCAGACTTCCGCGCGGTATCCCTGTTTGATTACGATACGTTTTGTTTTCATCGGTCTCCTGTTAAGTTTTGAATTCTTTCCTCTAAGGAGTACCGCCGATAGCACTCATGCCGATATTGGCGATGGCGTTCTGTTTGTTGCGCCATCTTCGTCAGCCCGTCCGCCGACATTTGTTGGCGAGGCACAATCTCGTGGTAATAGTGGCCGTCGATAATCTCCGACTTGACCTCGCCGAGCGTTTCCGCATCATCAGGACACTTGCTCTGCTCGACGCAAAACACGCGACCGTGTTGACGCACAGCCAACCAAATTTCTCCGTCGTATCGACGATTGTTATAAACGTAGAGCATCCACCGGACCCAACGATTTGTCAGGTCGAATTGTGCGTCGCTCACCAACGGATTCCTATCTCTCTCAGCAATACGAGGTCAGCAGCCGTTAGGAATGGCCTCACTGGACTCTGCCGGATTCTCAGCCTCAACATATTCAAGTCTTCGTTTTCGATACAAACCCACTCATCTTCCACTCGCCAATTTTCTTTCATCCATTGCAAAGCCGAATCCTGGTCGGCGCACGAGCATTGAATCTCATGGCCGTCGCGCATCAAAACGGCGACTCTTCTCATGTCTGCTTTCTGCCTCTCAGCGGCTGCCGACCTATTTCAACAAACCCTGTTCTTTTCGTGCCTTCAAAATCAGTGGCCGGAATTTAGTGCGTGTTGATGCAATTGCTGCAAGAACAACTTCGAGGGGCGGCATCATACCAGCAGCAAGCATGGCTGTTGCACGAGATTGAAGGATTCGCAAGTCCTTGGGCGTGATTTTCGTTTTCATGATTCACGTCTTAGGCTTTCGGCGTTACATCCACATTGTGAGTGGCATTTCTTTGCATTCCTCTTCTGAGGAGCCGCTTGCAAGGTTTTTAGAATCAGTTGCCGGTGTTCAGAATTAAGATGTTGCAAAAGTCCGTGTATGCTTCGAACGAAGGCGTGTTCAAGCAATTCGGTATCTGATTTCGTCAAGAATCGACACAGACCGACGCCGAGGGCCTCGGAAAGCTTTTCCAATGTGCTAATGCCCGGAACGAGTTTCCCGGTTTCGATGGCCCACAGATGCGACCTCGATACTTTTGCGTGTCGAGCTAGTTGCGGTCGAGAAAGCCGATAAGCGCAACGGCCTGACCCAATACCTAGCAAAGAGTGAAAAACGTATCACCACGTTGTCACCAGTTGTCACCCATGTAAACCTCACGAAGATTGGGGGCCAACCATGAGCAGAAACATTGTGCGACTTCTATCGTTCTCTGAGGCTACCGTGGAGGATTTATTTTGACAGACACTCGATAGCGGCGGTAGTCCGCGTAGTGATGCTCATTTTTGTACCGCACGTTAAAGAACCGCCCGCGATTTGAGTCCGGCTCTACAAATTCGAGGTAAACCTTCACTTCCTTGGGCAGCCATAAGGGAGCAGCTACATCCAGAAGTTGCACTTCGCTCAGAGTCGCTACCGTTGTCGCCCTCTCCAGTCCAATTTCGGGGCGCGGCGCGAGCAGGTCCGTCCGCAACTGGATGATTTGGAAATTGCTTTTGTCCACCCACGCAATTCCCTGCATCAACATACTGACTCTTGTGCCGCTTCGCCCGGTCAGTGTCACTAAAAGGGTGGCCCGACTAGGCTTTTGGGTGAACGCGACGACATACGTATCTCGTGTGCCTATCTTTTGATCGCCAAGATAGCGGAAGTTCGACTCCGGCTGAAACGCCGTTGCGAAGTAGTTGCAGCTCAAGGCGAAGCCGAGCGAGACAACGTACCCTTTGTCCAAACCCGGATGGTCCATGCGATCACCCTTAGCGTCCATGCGATATTCAACGATGTCCGCATCTTTCTCCGGACCATTGTCGTGACGAAGGATCAAATAGTTGTCTAGCACTCGCTCGATTGCCGTAACCGCGCCAGCGCTGTTCAATCTCTCCTGAGTGATCTTCTCCTGAGCGATAAGGTCCACAATGTTGCGGAAAAAGTCGTCGACGTTACCACCGATCCTCTTTAGGATTCCGGGCAATTCTTCCAGATCAGCCGCGGGCCGAATCTTCTTCAACTCTGGAATGCGTTTGCCCAACTCATGGGGCGGGTCTTTGAGGTACGGATGCACATTCGCGTAGTAACGTTCAGCTTTTTCACTCGCGGGTTCGACCGGATTGGAGGTAGCTTCTCTCGCCTCATCGGGCAGCAGTTTGACGGACACTCGGTAGCTTTTATAGTCCGCATAGTGGTGCTCATTCCGGAAATTCAGTTCGTGATACCCACTTTGGTTGCGAATCGCCGTGAACTTGATATCCACTTGCGCGTCGCTCGGTAGCCACAAAGGAGTTGCTACGTCCAGAAGTTGCACTTTGCTGAGAGTCACTACAGTCGACATTCGCTCCAGTCCAATCTCTGGGCGTGGAGCGAGAAGGTCCGTCCGCAATCGGATGATTTGGAAATTGTTCCTGTCCACCCACGCGATTCCCTGGACCAGCATACGCACATCAACGTGCCTGTCCCGGCCTTCGTGCACCCTCAGCCCTACCGTGACGGTCGCCTCACCGGGCTTCTGCGCAAACGCCACGACGTAAGCATCTCGTGTGCCGACTCTTTCGTTTCCGAGATAGCGGAATCTGGACTCAGGTTGTTGCGCGGTCGAGAAGTACACTTGGCTCAAAGCGGAGTTGGTGGTGACGAAATATCCGTTGTTTAAACCAGCTTCTTCGGAGTGATTCCCTTTCGCGTCCATTCGGTATTCACTGATTCTTCCAAACATTTCGGTGCCGCGACGAAGAACCAGATACGTATCTTCTATCTGCAGGTGCTCTAAGACTTCTCCTTGTTCTCCCAATTTCTCTTCTGTGATCTCCTCCTGTGCGCTGAGATCGACAACATTGCGGAAGAATTCGTCTACCTGCTCACCTGTCTTCTCAAGGATCGTCGGCAGCGCCTGCTGATCCGCCGCGGATTCGATCGTCCTAAGTTCTGGCACGTCTTTGATGAGTTGTTCCTGTGATTCTTCGAGGTACGGATGCGCATTCGCGTAGTAATTCTGGTAGCGATTGTCTTCTTGCGGGGCGGGCAGTGCCATTCTCCCGTCGTGCCAAGGTGAGCCGCCCGAGCTGATTATCGCAGCGCTTAGAAAGACGATGGTGAGCCGGGGCATGTGGCACCGATAGGAGCGAGGTAGGTCGCATCCACTTGACGGCGTGCTGACATCAAACGTCCTAACGTTTGCCGGATGCGCGAGGATCTCGGCGACCACCGCGAACGCCAGCTCCGCCAGTCCCAGCAATTGGGACGTGCAGAACCCTCGGCTAAG
>Ga0210384_10002466_pt1 | contig 22554 bp, 29 predicted proteins | sample IncBWH2MmetaG_FD_160574 | JGI IMG/M metagenome (GOLD analysis project Ga0210384, IMG submission 160574) | Forest soil microbial communities from Barre Woods Harvard Forest LTER site, Petersham, Massachusetts, United States - Inc-BW-H-2-M | ecosystem: Environmental > Terrestrial > Soil >...
GAGGCGACCACCGCAAAGCCCCTGCCTTGCTCGCCGGCTCGCGCCGCCTCGACCGCCGCGTTGAGCGCAAGCAAGTTCGTTTGGAACGCGATTTCATCGATGACGCTGATGATGTCCGCGATGCGCTTCGAGGAGGCATTGATCTCGCCCATCGCCGTCACCGCCGCACCGACCACCGCGCCGCCCTTTTCCGCCTGGTCGCGCGCCGCGGAGGCCAGCTGATTGGCTTGGGCCGCATTGTCCGCGTTGTTCTTGACCGTGGAAGTCATTTCTTCCATCGAAGAGGCCGTTTCCTCCAGACTTGAAGCCTGCTCCTCGGTGCGCTGACTCAAGTCGGCGTTGCCGCGCGAGATCTCCTGCGATCCGGTGCGCACCTCGGCCGCTGCCCGCGCCATGCTGCGCACGACGTCGGCCATGTTCGCCAGCAACGCGTTTACTCCGGCGGAGAGCGACTTGAAGAAGCCATCCTTGCCCTCTTCGCGAATGCGAGCTGTCAAGTCTCCATCGATGGCCTTGGCCACGATGGCCTGCACTTCGTGCTCGGTCGCAACCACCTGGGTGCGGTCGACCCATTGCACGACGGTACCGACGCGCTTCGCGGCTGCGTCGACGACAGGGTTGGCCACGACGCGCAGCGTGGACTCGCTCAGTTTGACTTCCGCGGTTTGCGTGGCCGTCAAGGCGGCGAGATGATTTTTCTGCAGCGTCGGTATCTGATGGAACATATCGAACGATGCGCCAACGAGCTTGTCCGCGTCGAAGGAGGGCACTTGTTTGCGGAACTCGTCCGACTTGCTGCGGAACAGCGTAAGCAACGCGTCGTTCACGTAGATGATCTTGCCGTCTTCGTCGCCGAGCATGGTGCCGACGGAGACCCGATCGAGTGCGGTGCGTATGCGCGCATTCTCCATGGCCGCAGCGTGCTCATTCTCGGTGCGTACCCGCAGCGCCACCTGCATACGCTCGAGACCTCTGAGCGTCTGACCGATTTCATCGTTCGAGCGCGCCTTCACGGCGTTTGCGTAGTTGCCCTTCTCGATCTCACCGAGCACGGCGACCGCGTGGTTGAGCGGATTCCTGATGGCGCGCGTCATAAGATAGGCGAGCACGCAGCCGATCGCCACCGCGGCGAGCGACAGCGTGATCAAGAAGATCCATGTCGAGTGGTAGGAGGCCGCCACCTCCTCGGCCCGACTTTGCATGTGCTGCTTTTGGTGATCGCCAATCTTGGCGAGAGCCGCCATGAAAGCCTTCTGCGCGGGACGCGATTTCTCGAGCAGTGTGTCCTTGGCGCCCTTCGCATCGCCCGCTTGGATCTGACGGATGAACTCTTGATCCAGCGGCAGCAGCGTCGCGCGGGCTTCCATGACCGCGCTCAGGAGCGCCTTGCCTTCGGCCGACTTGACGGTGGCCGTCATGGTATCGGCATACTCCTGGCTCTTGCGCGTGAGCTCGGCGAACCTGTCAATTTCTCCTTGTATCTGCGCCTTGTCGTCCATGATCAGCATGTTGCGCGCGTGGCGCATCGATTCGGAGATTGTGGCAGCCCAGTCGTCCGTAGCCTCGACTTTCACGAGCAATGGGCCGGAGATTTCGCCCAAGGCTGCATTGAAGTTGGCGAGGCGGCTTAGCCCCACGCCCACCGCGATGCAAAATACGATGATTACGCCGGCAAAGGACAGCAACAGGCGCGTGCCGACGGAATTTCGAAAGCTCATACGATCTCCAAGGTAAAAACTGTTCAGGCGGCCGCGTTCGAATCGCAGCCATCTTGATCAATATCGCCGTGCACTCATGTTTCTTGAGGCCGCTAAACGGCCAAGCGTCGACTCGGTACGTAGTCCAAACCCTGATTTGGGGCCTTCGGGCGCACCGCGTCCAAGAATCCCGATACTTCCGTCTCCAGAAGCTCGGTCTGCTGCGCCAGGTCGGCTGACGCATGCAGCACGCCCTCAGCGGCCTGCCCGGTCTCGGCGGCAGTGCCTTTGACCTCCAGGATTTGCTCGCTGACGCGCCGCGTGAAATCGGCGGCCGTTTGCACGGTGCGGGCGGTGTCCCGCATCGCGGCGCTTTGACCGGCGACCGCGCTGGTGATCGATGCGGAACTGCGGCTCAGGGCATGAATCGTTTCCGCGATGGACGTGACTGCCCCGGCCGCGCCGCTGGACAATGTCTGAATTCGCTCGACCTTGGAGGTTACGCCATCGGTGGCTTGTTTAGTCTGTGTCGCGAGTGCTTTGACCTCGTTGGCAACCACCGCGAAGCCGCGGCCGGCCGCGCCGGCGCGTGCCGCCTCGATGGTGGCATTCAACGCCAAGAGGCTGGTGCGGCTCGCCACGGATTTGATGAAGTCCAACACCGAACCGATCTCGAGAGCCGCGGCGTTGACGGACTGCAAGGTTTGATTGAGTTTGTCGGCATCGCGGGTCGCCGCCTCGGCCATGGTTGACGACGCGCTGACTTGTTCGGAAATCTCCGCGATCGACTGGCCGAGCTCCTCGATCGAGGCGGCGATGGTCTGCACATTATTCGAGGCCTCCACGGCCGCCTGCGAGACCGTATCCGCGCGACTCAGCGTGGCATCCGCGGCTGAACCCATGGTGGTCGCGGTTTCCTGCAGCGCATGGAATGAGCCGGCGAATTTGCCGAGTACTTCGTGCGCCGTCGCGTCGAAGCGTTCGGTCGAATCGGTCAAAACCTTCGCGCGTTCGGTGTCGCGAGCCATGCGGGCCTGCTCGGCGCGATCGCGCTCGAGTTGGGCGGCGTGCTGCTCCACGCTTTGCCGCCGACTCTCCTCCTCGATGCGCTTCAGCCGTTCGTTTTCAATGCCGTTATCGCGGAATACATTGACCGCACGCGCCATGCGGCCGACTTCATCGCCGCGGGCCGCGTAGGGAACCGCGATGGACCAGTCGGCGCGCGCAAGCCCGGCCACCACGCGCGTCAATTCAAGCAGTGGTGCGGTCAGTGAGTGCGCCAGCCACAGGCTCACCGCCAGGCCGCCGATGACGGCCAGCAGTCCGCCGATCGCGGAGAGCCGCATGGCGCTCGCGGCACCGGCCTGCATGCCGGTGAACTCCGTCGCGGAAGCCTCGTCATAAGACTTCGACAGAGTCTTGAGGACGCCGTGCAAATCCTGCAAAAAGGCCCCTGCCGAGGTGGCATAATCGACCGCGACGCTGGCATCGACAAACAGCGTTTTGGAGAACGCCGCACCGGACTTGAGGTACTTTGCCGTCAACTCCGTGAGCCGGTTTGCCTCTTCCTGATGTCCGCTCTCGCCGGCGCGGTGCGCGACGGCGTTCAGCTCGTCACCGAATTTTTCCAGATCGCCGGGCAGAGAATCGACGAGCGCATGAACGATCTTCGGCGGCGCGCTGTTCTGCACCAGCGTCATGGCGCGGAACATGCGCCCGTTGATGTCCAGGGCGAAGGCATCGGCTTCGTTGAGCGCCGTCAAGCGACCGACCGTCTGGTTGAACAATCGCGTCGTCGCTGCGTCCACTCCGGTCTGCTGGCGATAGTTGACCGCCTCGAGACCGAGAATAGCGAGGATCAAGAGCAGCGGCGCCAGCAGCATCTGCCAACGCAATGAGACGTTGCCGAAAATCTTCATGTGAAACGCACCTACTCGGTATAGGTGCCGGCTTTGAAAATGAGTCCATCGTGCACTTCCCAGTATGCGACCTTGTTCTGGAGCTTCCCGCTGACAGGATTCTTCATCACATACTCGATCCAGCCGGATGGCTTCTGCTTCGCGGCATCGACGAGATCTTTCACATAAAATTTACCGGCCGAGTCGGATTGGTCGAGTCGATTGAGGCCGACCTTGGCGGGCGAGATCGGGTGCGCGACGCACACTCCGTTGATGTCATGCACGTCGACATAGTCCTCGCCCTTGGCAAACAGGCCTTCCTTGTTATTGAACTCCGCGAGCGCCTTATCCTTGCCGTTGGCCTGGTAGTAGGCGACGGCCTTCTTCACGACGGCGACGACTTCATCCTTGCTCGGCGCCCCAGCGGCAAACGTGCCGGCGATTGGCAGGGCGCTCAAGATCGATGCGATCAATAGACTCTTCAAAATGACATACATGATCGGTTCCTCGGAGAACGGAATTGGCGGGATGTTCAAGTGTTAAGTCTTATCGGCGCGCCAAATTCGATCTTTAGCGGTACCGCGGCGGCATGGGCAAAGCGTCGACCACTGCCCACTTTGGAGTTGCGCCGTGCTTCAGGCGGTAAGGAAGGTGAGCACGCCGCCGCCGTATTTCGGCAGCTGAATTTGAAATTCCCGCCGGCCTCGCGCGGCGCCCAGCAAAGCCGCCGCCGGAGCCGCCAGGGATTTGACGGGGTAGATCTGATCGAGCTTGAGGTGCAGCGAGCCGGCGTCCATGACCAGGCGCGTACAGATGTTCATGATTTCACGCACGTTCTCGATCATGACGCCGGTGAGCTCGCGTGACTTGGCGGCTTCCTTGGCGGCCGCAACCGGCAACATGGAGAAGGCGGCACCCCAGGTCGCCGCGAGATTCGCGTCCGCGCCGCATAGCGCGACAGGCTCGCCGCTGTCGGCGACGAACACGCCGAACCAGGCGCCGCCCGCGGGCGACTGATCGAACGCGCCGCCGGGTTTTACATCGAGTCCGTCGAACAGCAGGCCAAGCAACTGCACGATTTTTGGGGCGTCAGGCAAGGGATAGGCAGTTGCCATGGGGGTCCTTCGTCCTTGCGCCGCTCAGCGAATATGCGCGCTGAGGTGTTCTTTGAACGATTCCGGTGTGAAGGGCTTCGAGATGAGAAACTTTGCGCCCGCGCCCATCGCCTTGGCCCGCATGTCCGGCGTTGCCTCGGTGGTGATGAACCCGAAGGTCAATTTAACCTTGTCCGCGGTGAGCGCCTCCAGCAACTGCAGACCGGTCATGTTGGGCATGTTCCAATCGGAAAGCACAAGGTCCGGCTTTGATGCCTTGATCGCCGCCAAGGCCTTGGCACCATCGTCGACCTCGGAGAAATCGTGCCCTTCAAACCCCGCCAGGCGCAGCGTCTTTTTGACGATCATGCGCATGGCGGTGGAATCGTCGACGATAAGAATTTTCATCTATTAACTCCAACGGCCCGCGAAGGCAGTACTACTGGCTATTGATTAGTCGACCGGGCCGCCGTGTTCTTTAGCGCGTTGGTATGGGCGGTCGCGAGATTCAGGATTTGCCCGGCAATTTGTTGCAGCGCGTGTAGGGATTGCACCGCGCCGATTTGCCAGGCAGCGCCCGGCATGCCCCACACGACACTCGTGCTCTCATCCTGGGCAATGGTCGATGCGCCCGATTCAAGCATTTCCTTCAGGCCCTCGGCGCCGTCGCGCCCCATGCCGGTGAGCATCACGCCGACGGAATTTCGGCCGGCACTCTGCGCCACAGAGCGGAATAGCACGTCCACTGAGGGTCGGTGCCGATTCACGAGCTCTCCGTCGCTCAGGCGGCATTGATAGCGGGCGCCGTCGCGCACCACCAGAAGATGTTGATCGCCTGGGGCAATGTACGCATGACCGGCCAGTATGGGCTGGCCGTCGCGCGCCTCGCACACATTCAGCGCCGAATTGGCGTTCATGCGCACTGCGAACGGGCCGCTGAAGGCTTTCGGTATGTGCTGGGCGATGACGATGCCGGGAATGTCCGACGGCAGGTGCGCGAGAACTTCCCGGATGGCTTCGGTGCCGCCGGTCGAGGCGCCGATCGCGATGATGCGGTCGGTTGTCGCGTAGTTCGTCGGTGCGCTGCGCTTTGGCAGCACGACATCCGCGTCGTGGCAATCCGCGACGCTCAAGCTGGGTGCGGAGACCAGCGGGCGGACTTGAGCGTGCGCGGCCATTTTCACCTTCGTGATGATCTCGTGCGCGGCTTGCTTGATGCCGTGCACGACGTCGAACGCCGGCTTGGCGACGAAGTCGATGGCGCCCAGGCTGAGCGCGTCAAGCGCGACATTGGCCCCCTGCTGCGTCAGAGAGGAGCACATGACGACGGGCATGGGATGCAATCTCATGAGATTGCGCAGAAAGGCGAGCCCGTCCATGCGCGGCATCTCGACATCGAGCGTCAACACGTCGGGATTGAGCTTCTTTATTTTTTCGCGCGCGATGTACGGATCCGGTGCCGTTCCCACCACTTCAATGCCCGGATCGGATCCTAGAATCTCGGTCAGCAGCTGGCGCATGACCGCGGAGTCATCGACCACCAGAACGCGAATTTTCTTGTCCATTGCCGCTGCCACCGCTCTAGAACAGTTCCACGGAGCCGAATTCGGGCTGCGCGCCGGTCGGCTCGAACTGCCGTTCGCGCTCGAACACGGCGCGGTTGACCGTTGCGGTGAGACGTTTCACCCGCAGCTTGCCGGTGGCCGGGCTGTAATAGAGCTTGCGCGCAAAGCAGTCGCCGAGATCCTCTGCCGTGATGACAAAGCCCTCGGTCTTCAGATAGTCGCGCACGAACTGTGCGTTGCGCGCACCGACATCGAGCGCCATGTCGAGCACCTTGCCGCCGCCGATGACCTTGAACTCGAGATTGGCACGCTGCCCACCGAGCCGCATGATGTCGTTCACCAGACGCTCCATGGCGATGTTGCCGTAGCGGGTCGCGGAGCTGACGAGGTTTTCCGCCCAGGCGCTGGTGCCGCCCGAGCGGTCGAGCGGCAGCATGAAGTGGTTCATGCCGCCAATCCCCAGTTTGCGTTCCCTGACGCAAGCCGACACGCAGGAACCCAACACGGTGAAGATGGCTTCGTCGTGGCAGGTTACGTAGTAGTCGCCGGGCAAGAGTTTGGCCACCGGCATGCGCAGATCAGCGTCCCAGATGCGCCGGATGTGGCCAAAGTGCGGCAGGGCCGGCGGCAATGCGGGTAAGCCGGCGAAAATTCGGCTGGTATCGCCGGTGCTCACGGCAATCTCCGGTAAACGGTGCGCCCCACGAGCTTGTAGCGCTGCGTCACATTGTGAAGGTTCTCCGAATGGCCGATGAACAGCCAGCCGCCCGGCTCTTGCATGTCGGCCATGCGATCGAACAACTTGCGTTGCGTGGCCTTGTCGAAATAGATCACGACATTGCGGCAAAAGATGATGTCAAAGGGCCCCCTCATGGGCCATGCATCGAGCAGATTCAACTGTTTGAACGTAATGAGCGACTTCAGTTGCGCGGACGCCGCGCAAAATCCGGGCCTTTCCAAGAGTTGCGGAAACCAATTTCTGACCCGCTCAGCCGAGACTCCCGTGAAGCGCTCCGCCGGATACACACCTTGGGCGGCCGTTTCAACCACCTTGGAATCGATATCCGTGGCGAGCAGCTTGATGTCCCAGTTGGCCAGATGCGCAAGACATTCGCGCAACACGACGGCTAGTGAGTACGGTTCCTCGCCGGTGGAGCAGCCTGCCGACCACAGCCTGAGGCGTCGTGTCGCCGCGCGCCAGGATTCGAGCTGCGGCAGCGCCGTGGCGGCAAGCTGCTCGAAATGATAACCCTCGCGAAAAAACGAGGTTAGATTCGTCGTGATTGCGTTAGTCAACTCCTGTATCTCGTCGGATCCCGGGCGTTCGACCAATTGGCAATACTCGGCGAACGAGGCCAGTTTGAGCCTGCGCAGGCGCCGGGCGAGACGCCCGTAGACCAGCTCGCGCTTGGCGTCCGACAGCGCGATTCCCGTGCGTGCGTGCACCAGCTCCCGCAGGCGTTTGAATTCCGAGTCCGTGAACTCGAATTCATGCGCGACCAATTGCGTGCTCACGGTTGATCGGGGCCGTTTTCGGCGACGAACAGCTCGACGGTTTCATCGGGGCTCAGGGCGATCTCGCGGCCGCGCTCTTCTTGCGCCACCATTTGGGAGAACGAAGCGCGCTCTTCGGCCATGCTGAAGGCGCGCAATTGCCGTTCGCGCAGCGTCCGCCAGGAGTCGGGCGATTGCGTGCGCCCCGCGTCCCCCAACTGCTCGTGCAGGAGACGCAACGATTCGCTCACGTGCGTAAGCCGCTGCATGACGCGATCGTGCGATTGAACGGCGACCACCACATCGGACATGCGCTGATCGATGCTGGCCGCGGCGGATGCGGGTTCGAGCATTTCGCCGAGCGAGCGCAGCAACTGGTCGCAGGCCGGCTTGTCCTCCGCCAGACACGCATCGATTTGAACGGCCGCCCAGGCAAGCCACGCGCGACAGTGCTCCGCGGCGACGTCGTCGTCGGCCAAGACGCGATTGAAGTTGGGTTCAGGCCGCGTCATGGCCGCGTTCGGGCGCGGACCCCGGTTCCGGGAAGCCCAGCATCTCGGCCACGCCGATAAGACCCGCCGTGCGCCGCAACGCATTGGAAGCCCCGGTCCACGAGCAGGCGAAACCGCGCTGCCGGCCGGTGAGCCACAAGCTGGCGAGCAGCTGCAGGATCGCCGTATCAATCTCTTCGACCCGGGTGCCGTCGACCTCGACCGGCCCGCCCTGCGCGAGGCGCGCCAGCAGGGTGCCGTGCAGGCCGGCGGCCTGGACGATCGTCATGCGCGCATCGAGCCGGAGGCACTCCGGCTGCATCGGCGCAGCCGGCGGCTTGCGCGACCTGCCGGCTCCGCGCGTCGGCTTCTTCTTGCTCACGCTGCCGCGACTCCCGGCAGCTCATCGGTGATGCTGTTGCCGATGAGCCGGTCAATGTCGAGCAGAATGAGCATCTTTTCTTCAATCGTGGCGAGCGCCTTGACGAAGACGGTGTCGACGCTGCCGCACACATCCGGCGGCGGTTTGGTGTCGGCGGTCTCCACGTTATAGACCTCCGATACCGCGTCGACGACCACGCCGACCGTGCGTTCGTCGCGGCCGCTGCCGACCCGCATGACGATGACGACCGTCGTCGGGCCGAACTCGATCGCTTCGAGTCCGAAGCGCCGCCGCAGATCGAGAATCGGCACCACTGCACCGCGCAGATTGATCACGCCCAGCACGTAGTCCGGCGTGTGGGGTATGCGCGTCACTTTGTCCCATCCCTTGATTTCTTGTACGCGCAGGATATCCACGCCGTACTCCTCGCCGGCGAGCATGAACGTCAAGTATTGCTCACTGGTTTCCGTGGCGGACTTGTCCGCGCCGCTTGCCGATATCGCCGTACTCATGATTTCAATTCCTCCAAAACGTCTCGAACTCTGGAATTCATCGACTCATTACGCCGCGTGCGCGGTGACCGCGCCGCCGCCCAGCTTGCCCACCGAGCGGATCAGATCCGGCACATCGATGATCAGCGCCACCGCGCCGTCGCCCAGGATGGTGGCGCCGGCGATTCCCAACACGGGTTTGAAATTGGACTCGAGGCTTTTGATGACCACCTGCTGCTGGGCGAGAAGATCGTCCACGAGAACACCGGCGCGCTTGCCGTCCGCTTCTATGACGACCAGCAGCCCGTCCTCGGCGCGCCTGCTGTCGGGTTCAATCCCGAACTGATCGCAGAGCTTGACGACGGGCAGATATTCGTCGCGCAAGCGAAATACCTCGGTGCGGCCCACGAGAGTGTTGAGCCGATCCTTCGAGACCTGAATCGTCTCGACGATGGCGAGCAGCGAAATGATGTAGATTTCCTTGCCGACGCGTACCAACTGTCCGTCGAGGATCGCCAGCGTGAGCGGCAGCCGTATGCGGATGGTGCTGCCCAGGCCTTCCTTCGACGAAATCTGCACGTGGCCGCCCAGGTCGTTGATGTTCCGCCGCACCACGTCCATGCCGACGCCGCGCCCGGAGACGTCGCTGACCTGATCGGCAGTGGAAAAGCCGGGCATGAAGATCAGGTTGTCGATCTGCTCGTCGGTCAGATCCTGATCCGGCGCCACCAGCCCGCGCTCGCGCGCCTTCTGCAGAATCTTTGCCTTGTTGAGGCCGGCGCCATCGTCGCGTACTTCGATGATGATGTTCCCGCCTTCGTGAAATGCGCCCAGTTCGATGGTCCCGGTTTCGTGCTTGCCGGATGCGCTGCGCTTGTCAGGAGTCTCGAGACCGTGGTCCAGCGCATTGCGCACCAGGTGCACGAGCGGATCGCTGATCTTCTCGAGGACGGTCTTGTCGAGCTCGGTATTCTCGCCGGTGAGCTTGAGTTCGACCTTCTTGTTGAGCTTGCGCGAGAGATCGTGAACGATGCGCGGAAAACGGTTGAACGCGAAACTGATCGGCAACATGCGAATCTGCATGACGCTCTCCTGCAGTTCGCGGGTGTTGCGCGCGAGCTGCGAGAGTCCCTGGCGCAGTCGATCGAGCTCGTTCGGATCGATGCCGTCGGCGAAGCCGCACAGCATCGATTGCGTGATCAGCAGCTCGCCGACCAGATTGATGATGTTGTCGAGTTTTTCGGTCGCAACGCGAATAGAACCCGAGTCCGCGGCTCTCTGCATTGCGGGGGCCGCCGCAGCCGGGCCGCGCTCGGCGGAGACCGGCCGGGCCTCCGGCGCCGGCCCGGGGAACGCCCGCGGCGGGGCGGAATTTACGGCGGACATGGGCTCGGCTCGCCACTGGGATTCCACCCAATCGAATATCTCGTCGATCTTGGCGCGTGGAATCGGTCCCGAAACCTCGAGGTTCCACGACAGATAGCAGGATTCCGGATCGAGCGCGTCGAGGAGCGGTACGCGGGAGGCGTCGGCGCGTGCGACGACGGCGCCCAGGCGCGCCAGCTCGGTAAACATCCGAGTCGGCTCGTTGCGCAGGCGTAACAGATCGGCAACCGGCTCGAATGCTATCCGCCAGCCCGGGGCGCCGCCCGCGGACGCGGCGCCGGCCTCGGTGGCGGCGATGGGCGGTGCGGCCGCGTGCGCCGCCGGCGGTGCGGCCGGCGCGGGCGCAGCCTGCGGGCGTTCACCCAGGATGTGAGCGATATCGCCGTTGAGGCTCGCCATGCGGCCTTGATCGAGAGGCAGTTCCGCTTCGGTCGCGGCAATCATGTCGCGCAGGCAGTCGCAGGATTGCAGCAGTGTCTGGATGGCCTCGGCCGTAACCGGGCGAACGCCGTTGCGCATCTCATCGAGCAGGGTCTCCACGCCGTGGGTAAACCCGGCCACTTCTGCGAAACCAAAGGTCGCCGAACCGCCTTTGATGGAGTGAGCGGCGCGAAAGATCGTGTTCATGCTTTCAGCGTCGGCAGTGGCGCCGAGCGTCAACAGGCCCGACTCCATCACGTCGAGCCCCTCGCGGCTCTCCTGAAAGAAGACTTTGGCGATTTCCGCCATTTCCAGATCAAGTGTCATGCTCGAATCCTTCGGCGCCCGGGTTTCGATTTGGTTGACTTCAGATGACACGCGCAACGGTGGCGAGCAGCTGCGGAGGGTTGAACGGCTTGACGAGCCAGCCGGTTGCGCCGGCGCGTTTGCCGTCCAATTTCTTCTCCGCGCTCGACTCCGTCGTGAGGATCAGCATCGGTACGAACTTGTAGTGCGTAAGCGAGCGCAGTTCGCGTACCAGAGTGATGCCGTCCATCCGCGGCATATGCACATCGGTCAGCACCAGATCGACGGCGGACTGTCGCGCCCACTCCAGCGCCTCGACGCCGTCGCAGGTCTGAACCACCTCGTAGCCGGCGCCCTGCAGCGTGAACGACACCATCTGGCGCATCGATGCCGAGTCGTCGACCGTAAGAATCTTTTTCCCCATATGGAAATCTTCTCCACTCAGCAAAGCAATCGTTTGCGCCGCGCGCGATCAACTGCAGGATTATCGTCATAGTTCGGGGAATCTTTACGAATCGGAGCCGCCGATGAACGCGTCCGCTCAGGCGGGGTGATTCTTGCGACCGTCGTCACATTCTGCGAGCCGCGGCCGCGGCACCGGCCGCGGGATAACCGGGACGAGGCGCCTAGGCGGCAATCAGAAGCGGCAGCACCTCCGCCGCCGACTGCCGGGTTTGCACCACGAGAGCTTCGATGCCGGCCGCATCCAACTTGGCCGCGCGCAACGCCGCGGCGGACATGGCAGGAGCGTCGCCCGGATCGCTGCTCTCGATCTCGGCCAGGACCGCGATGCTGTTGGCGATATGCACGGTCGCCACCTCGGTGGGATATTCCCGGGCGCGGTCGGGCTGATGATGAAACTCGATGCATTCCTGCAACGAGCGCGGCAGTCCCCAGTTGCGGGCGAGCGCGACCCCGACGGCGCCGTGATCGAAACCCATGACATGTCGCTCGCACAGGTAAAGACCCGTATCGTCGACCGAGTCGGCCGACATGAGCAGGGCCTGCCGCGCAAGCGCGGGAATGCGATTGAAGATCACGAGCTGCCCGATGTCGTGCAGCAGTCCCGCAACAAAGGGGGTGTCGCCCCGGCCGGCGCCGCGGCGCGCGTTGATTTGATCCGCGGCCACAGCGCAGAGCAGGCTGTGGCGCCAAAAGGACGCCATGGTGACCAGCTCGTTGCCAATGCCGTCGAAGGTGCGGATCGCCGTCAATCCGACCGTCAAGTCGCGCACCTGGCGGACCCCCAAAATGGTGATGGCCCGGCTGATGGTGGCGATCTTGCCGTGATGGCCGAATACCGGGCTATTGGCGATGCGCAGCAGCCGTGCGGTGAGCGCGGCATCGTTGCTGATCTCGCGCCCGATGTCGCTTGCCGATGAGGTCGGATCGTCCACCATGCGTGCGATGCGCAGCGCCACTTCCGGCAGCGTTACGAGGTCTTGGATATTCGCGATAAGCGCCTGCGGAGTCATTTCGACCGTATTCACACCTTACCTCCAACCCAGGCATGTCGGCAGGAGTTGGCAAAAGCTGAACGGCCGCCGCCGATTACTTCCCGATAATTTCTCCGGCGGCTCGAGCGAGAATTGCCGCGATTCGCTGCTGCTCCTCGCGCGAGCCGTGCCATTTGTCAGCCAGCGCGAGTTTGAGGTCGCGCCACGCGCGAAGCAGTTCACGCGAGCCGCGCCGGCCTTGGTCCGATTCCTCGCCGCTCTCATCGGCGTCGAGCGCCCGGCGCACGCGATCCATGCGCTCGCCGACGCGGCCGAATTGCGCAAGCAGAGCGTCCGCGGTGGTTAGGTTCTGGGCCAGGTGCGCCTTGCCCGGCTCGGTGATGCTGTACAGTTTACGGGCGCCATCGACGGCCACGGTCGCGTGGCCGAGTTCCTCGAGGTAGGTCAGCGCCGGATAAACCATGCCGGGGCTCGGAACGTAGAAGCCTTTCGAGCGTTCATCCAGTTCCTTGATGATTTCATAGCCATAGCGCGATTTTTCGTCGAGCAACTTGAGTATGAGGAGCTGCAGATCGCCTGAGCTAAGTTTTCGACCCATGCCAAATCCGCGGCCGCCCATGCCGCCGCCTTGGATGAATGCCCTTCCAAAGGGCCCGAACCCATGGCCGCGATGCCGCCCGATACATTGATAGAAACGATGATGCATAGTATCTCTCGATATGTTTTAAGACCTATCTTACGATAACTATATCTTACGATAGTGTCAATGCCGGATAAAGATGCGGCCGGATGAGTCGCCACATTCAGTTTGGCCCCGACTTTGCATTGACACTCAGTGACGCGCACCGCAAAATACGCGGCTCATTTTAGGGAGGGGTACCCAAGCGGCCAACGGGGGCAGACTGTAAATCTGCTGGCTTATGCCTTCGTAGGTTCGAATCCTACCCCCTCCACCAGCGAAGGATGTGGGGTCGTGCCATTGGCTTCTAGCGGAGTGCGGGTGTAGTTCAATGGTAGAACGTCAGCCTTCCAAGCTGATCACGTGGGTTCGATTCCCATCACCCGCTCCAAATGGTTGCGGCCCACGTAGCTCAGTTGGTAGAGCACGTCCTTGGTAAGGACGAGGTCAACGGTTCGATCCCGTTCGTGGGCTCCAGAGTTGTTCTAAATTTTTTTGCGAGGTAAGGCCTGTGTCGAAGGGGAAGTTTGAGCGAACGAAGCCGCACGTGAACGTGGGGACGATTGGGCATGTGGATCATGGCAAGACGACCTTGACGGCAGCCTTGACGAAGGTGATGGCTGAGAAGCACGGCGGGGAGTTTAAAGCCTACGATCAGATCGACAAGGCACCGGAGGAGCGTGCGCGCGGGATCACGATTGCCACGGCGCACGTGGAGTATCAGTCCGAAGCGCGCCACTACGCGCACGTGGATTGCCCGGGGCATGCCGACTACGTGAAGAACATGATCACGGGAGCGGCGCAGATGGACGGGGCGATTTTGGTGGTCAGCGCGGCCGATGGGCCGATGCCCCAGACGCGCGAGCACATTTTGCTGGCCCGCCAGGTCGGGGTGCCTTACATCGTGGTGTTCATGAACAAGGCGGACATGGTCGATGATGCGGAGCTTTTGGAGCTGGTGGAGCTTGAGGTACGCGATTTATTGACCCTGTACAAGTTTCCCGGGGACAAGACCCCGATCATCACGGGCTCGGCTTTGAAGGCCCTGGAAGGGGATGCTTCGGAGATCGGCGTGCCCTCGGTGATCAAGCTGGTCAAGGCGTTGGATGATTATATTCCGGTGCCGAAGCGCGCGGTGGAAGGGGCCTTTTTGATGCCGGTGGAGGATGTGTTCTCGATCGCGGGTCGCGGCACGGTGGTCACGGGCCGCATCGAGCGCGGGATCGTGAAGATCAACGATGAGGTGGAGATAGTCGGGATTCGCCCGACGCAGAAGACCACCTGCACGGGGGTGGAGATGTTCCGCAAGCTCTTGGATGAGGGGCAGGCGGGAGACAACGTTGGGGTATTGCTCAGGGGCACGAAGCGCGAGGAAGTGGAGCGAGGGCAGGTGCTGTGTAAGCCCGGCTCGATCAATCCGCACACCAAGTTCGAGGCGGAAGTGTACGTGCTGACCAAGGAAGAGGGCGGGCGGCATACGCCCTTCTTCAAAGGCTATCGGCCGCAGTTCTACTTTCGCACCACCGATGTGACGGGGGCGGTGGAGCTGCCCGAGGGCACGGAGATGGTGATGCCCGGGGACAACATCAAGATCGTGGTGGAGCTGATTGCCCCGATCGCGATGGAGCAGGGCCTGCGCTTCGCCATCCGCGAGGGCGGCAAAACCGTCGGCGCGGGTGTGGTCGCCAAAGTGATTGCTTAAGCTAATTCTTGGCGCGAAAGCGCTTGGATTAGGGTAAGATTCGCGCCCTTTTTAGGCGCTGGCGCGCCAACTGATCCGGGGGTCGAAGCGACCCCCTACTTGAAAGTTAAGAGAAAACTATGGCTAATCAGAACATACGCATCCGCCTGAAGGCTTTCGATCACCGCTTGATCGACAAGTCGGCCCGCGAGATCGTCGATACCGCGAAACGTACCGGCGCGACCGTCAAAGGTCCCGTGCCGCTACCCATCAAAATGGAGCGTTTTACGGTTTTGACCGCCCCCCATGGCGATAAAGACGCCCGGGACCAGTTCGAAATCCGTACGCACAAGCGTCTCATGGACATTTTGAACCCCACGGACAAGACCGTGGACGCCCTCATGAAGCTCGAGCTTCCGGCCGGCGTGGACGTGCAAATCAAGTTGAATTGAGGGTTTTGGTGCGGGGCCACATCGGGCTCCCTTGCGTCAAAGGCATGGGATCCCTATACTCCCGCGTCCATTTTAGAGGTCAGAGCGCGTGGGTGCCGACGCCAAATTCTCACGGGGATTTGGGGTCCGTGTGTCCAAACCGCTGATCTGTCGCAAACGATGCGAGGCTCATTGAAGCTCTCGCTGAATGAGGATTGACAATGTCCATTGGTCTGGTTGGCCGCAAATGCGGCATGACCCGAGTGTTCACCGACGCCGGTGTCACCGTCCCCGTGACGGTGGTCGAGGCGTTGCCGAATCGCATCTCGCAAGTCAAAAACGACAAAACCGACGGTTATCGCGCGGTCCAGGTCACGATTGGCAGCCGCCGCCCGTCGCGCATACCCAAGGCGCTCGCCGGCCACTTCGCCAAGGCGAATGTGGCTGCCGGGTATACCTCTCAGGAATTTCGCTTGGGCAAGGGTGAAGGCGAAGAGCTGGCCACGGGCGGCGAATTCAAAGTCGACATGTTCAAGGCCGGTCAGATCGTCGATGTCACCGGCACCACGGTGGGTAAGGGTTTCCAGGGCACCATGAAGCGGCATAACTTCGCCGGCGGCATGAAAACTCACGGAAACTCGGTATCGCATCGCGCGCCTGGTTCCATCGGCCAGCGCCAGACCCCGGGCCGCGTATTCAAGGGCAAGCGCATGTCGGGGCACATGGGCGTGCGCAATCGCACCATTGAAAACCTGCGCATCGTCGAGGTCGACGCGGTCCGCAACTTGCTGCTCATCAGCGGCGCGGTGCCCGGTGCCGAGGGCGGCCGCGTCATCGTCAAGCCGTCGGTCAAGGCCAAAGGCCAGGCCCGACGCCAGAAGTTGATGCCGAACAAAGCCCCGGCTGCCGCCAAGGGCGCGCCCGCGCCCAAGGGTGCTGCTCCCAAGGCCGGCGCGGCCAAAGCTGAGAAGAAGTAGAACTCATGAAAGTCCAGCTAAAAAACGCGAAGCCGGCCAGCGAGATTCAACTGTCGGATGCGGCCTTTGGGCGCGACTACAACGAAGCGCTGGTGCACCAGGTCGTGACCGCCTATATGGCCGCCGGCCGTGCCGGCACCAAGGCCCAGAAGACGCGCGCCGAAGTGCGCGGCGGCGGCAAGAAGCCTTGGAGCCAAAAAGGCACCGGTCAAGCTCGCGCCGGTTCGATTCGCAGTCCCATCTGGGTCGGCGGCGGCCGCGCATTCGCAGCCAAGCCGCGGGACTTCTCGCAGAAGGTCAACCGCAAGATGTATCGCGCCGCGATGCAAACCATGGTGTCGCAGCTGGTGCGCGATGATCGCCTGGTCGCGGTCGAATCGCTTGAACTTTCCGCGCCGCGAACCAAGCTGCTCATCAGCAAATTGGCGGAGTTCGGCCTGAGCCGCGCGCTGATTTTGGTCGAGGCCTACGAAGAGAAATTGTTCCTGGCGGCCCGCAACATCCCGCACGTCGAAGTCATGGCCGTGGCGGCCCTGGATCCCTTGAGCCTGGTCAAGCACGACAAGGTCGTTGCGACCGTGGGTGCGTTGAAGTTGCTGGATCAGCGTCTCGGAGGCGCGGCATGAACAAAGAACGATTGATGACGGTGCTGATTCAACCGCACGTATCGGAAAAAGCGGCGACAGTCACGGAAAAGGCGAACCAATACGTGTTTCGCGTGCGCGACGATGCCTCGAAGGCCGAAGTCAAAAGTGCGGTCGAACTGATGTTCGAGGTCAAGGTCGAGGGCGTGAATCTATTGAACCGTCCCGGCAAAACGCGCCGCTTCAAGAACCTGCCCGGCAAGCGCAATGGCTTTAAAAAGGCCTATGTGCGCTTGGCCACCGGTCAGACCATCGACTTCACCGGCGCCTCGGCGAAATAGGAACTCACGGCCATGGCACTCATCAAGATGAAGCCGACCTCACCGGGAACGCGCTTCGTGGTCAAGGTCGATCGCTCGCACCTGCACAAGGGCGGACCGATCGCGTCCCTCACCACCAAAAAGAACCGCACCGGGGCCCGCAATCATTCGGGCCGTCAGACCACGCGTCACATCGGCGGCGGTCACAAGCAGCGCTATCGTTTGGTGGATTTCCTGCGCGACAAGGATGGCATTCCGGGCATCGTCGAACGCCTTGAATACGATCCGAACCGCACCTCGCACCTGGCATTGGTCCTTTATAAGGACGGCGAGCGCCGCTACATTCTGGCGCCGAAGGGTGTGAAGGCCGGCGATGAGATTCGTTCCGGCTCCGATGCGCCCATCAAGGCCGGCAATGCCATGCCGCTGCGGCACATCCCGGTCGGCAGCACGGTTCACAACATCGAATTGAAGGTCGGCAAGGGCGGACAGATGGCACGCAGCGCCGGCGCTTCCGCGCAGTTCGCGGCGCGCGAAGGCGTGTATGCCAGCCTGCGCTTGAAGTCGGGCGAGATGCGCAAGGTGCACGTCGATTGCCGGGCCACGATCGGCGAAGTGGGCAACGATGAACACAACCTGCGCGTGTTCGGCAAGGCCGGGGCGGTGCGCTGGCTGGGCGTGCGCCCGACGGTGCGCGGCGTCGTGATGAATCCGGTGGATCACCCCCACGGCGGCGGCGAAGGCAAATCCGGACAAGGCAATCCGCATCCCGTGAGCCCGTGGGGCCTGCAGACCAAGGGCAAGAAGACGCGCCGTAACAGGCGCACCGACGGCATGATCGTTCAGCGCCGCAAGAACAAACGAATCTAAGACTGGAGATACTCAAAGTGCCTCGTTCGCTCAAGAAAGGCCCGTTCGTGGATTTGCACCTCGCCAAGAAAGTGCAGACCGCCAGCCAAAAGAATGATCGCCGGCCGATCAAGACCTGGTCGCGGCGTTCCATGGTCATTCCCGACATGGTCGGCCTGACCATCGCCGTGCACAACGGCCGCCTGCACGTGCCGGTGCTCGTGTCCGAGAACATGGTCGGCCACAAGCTTGGCGAGTTCGCTCCCACGCGCACCTTCAAGGCGCATTCCGGCGACAAGAAAGTCACGGTGGCGGAATAGCCATGCAGACAAAAGCAATTTTGCGGTACGCGCGCATTTCTCCGCAGAAATGCCGTCTGGTCGTCGACACGATCCGCGGCAAGTCGGCCACGCTCGCGGTGAACACGCTGAAATTCATGCCGAAGAAGGGCGCCAAGATCGTGCTCAAGGTGTTGGATTCCGCGATCGCCAATGCCTACAACAACTTCAATGCGGACGTCGACGATTTGAAAGTAACGCGCGTCGAGGTCGATCCGGCGCCGATGCTCAAGCGTTTTCACGCGCGTGCCAAGGGCCGCGGCGTGCGCATCGCCAAGCGCAACAGTCACATCCTGGTTCAAGTGTCCGACGGCAAGCGAGAGGCCTAATGGGTCAGAAAGTAAATCCAATCGGTATTCGTCTAGGCATCACGCGCGACTGGTCGTCGAAGTGGTATGCGCATTCGAAGAACTTTGCCTCGAACATCCACACCGATTTCCTGGTGCGCCGGTTCCTGAACAAAAAACTGGCGGATGCCTCGGTGAGCAACATTCACATCGAGCGCGCCGCGCGGCGCGCCAACATCACGATTCACACGGCGCGGCCGGGAATCGTGATCGGCAAGAAGGGCGAGGACATCGAGAAGCTCCGCACGGCCGTCGCCAAGATCCTCGGCATGGGCATGAACGATGTGCGCCTGAACATCGCGGAAATCCGCAAACCCGAGCTCGACGCCAAATTGGTCGCCGAGGGAATCTCGCAGCAATTGGAAAAGCGCGTGATGTTCCGCCGCGCCATGAAGCGTGCCGTGACCAACACCATGCGTTCCGGCGCACTCGGCATCAAGGTGCGCATTTCCGGCCGCCTGAACGGATCGGAAATCGCCCGCACCGAGACCAACCGCGAGGGCCGGGTGCCACTGCACACGTTCCGCGCCGACATCGACTATGGTCTCGCCGAGGCGCAAACCACGTACGGCGTGATCGGCATCAAGGTCTGGATCTTCAAGGGCGAAGTGTTCGACAAGCCGGCGGAAGAGGCCGTGGAAGCCGAGGCCGAGGCCGAGGCCGCGGCGGCGGCGGCCGTCGCAAAATCGACTGAACCCGCGGCACCTGCCGCGACTTGATCAGGTAATTCAAGCATGATGCAGCCGAAGCGGACCAAGTTCCGCAAACAATTCAAGGGCAAGATCTCGGGCAGTGCGCAGCGCGGCAACACGGTCGCGTTCGGCGAGTTCGGCCTGAAGGCCACGGATCGCTGCCGTATGACGGCACGCGAGATCGAAGCGGCGCGCCGCGCCATTTCGCGCTACGTGAAGCGCGGCGGGCGCATTTGGATCCGTGTATTCCCGGACGTGCCCATCACCCAGAAGCCGCTCGAAGTGCGCATGGGCTCGGGCAAGGGCAACGTAGAGTATTGGGTGGCCCGCGTGCTGCCCGGCAAGGTGCTGTTCGAGATCGAAGGCATGAGCGAGACCATCGCGCGCGAGGCCTTCCGCCTCGCATCCGCGAAGCTCTCCGTGTCGACGGCGTTCGTCAAGCGCCAGGTCCGAACGTGAAGGTGCGAACATGAAGGCGAAAGACCTGCGCGCGAAGGCGCCCAAAGATCTCGGCGAGGAGCTGCTCAAGCTGCGCCGCGAGCAATTCAACTTGCGCATGGCCCGCGCCACGGGACAGGCCGCGAAGCCGGATCAATTTGCGAAGGTGCGTAAGAACATTGCGCGCGTAAAGACGGTGCTTGCCCAATCGAAGGCAGCCGGAGGTAAGGCGTGATGTCGACCGAAACACAATCAACCCAAGCGCAATCAACCCAAGCGCAATCAACCGAGAAGGCAGCGCCGGGCGCCGCGCCGATTGCGGGACAACGCCTGCTGACCGGCAAGGTGGTCAGCCACAAGATGGACAAGACCATCGCGGTTTCCGTCGAGCGCCTGGTCAAGCATCCGACATATGGCAAGTACGTTCGCCGCACCACCAAGCTGCTGGCGCATGACGAGAGCAATGAGTGCAAGGAAGGCGACACGGTTTCGATCAAGCCGTGCCGTCCCATGTCGCGTCGTAAATCTTGGGTACTGGTGCGCGTTGTCGAACGCGCCCGCGCCGAATAAGGGGCCGACATGATTCAAATGCGAACAATTTTGAACGTGGCCGACAACAGCGGCGCCAAGCGCTTGATGTGCATCAAGGTGCTCGGCGGCTCGAAGCGCCGCTACGCGGCCGTGGGCGATGTCATCAAGGTCAGCGTCAAGGATGCGATCCCGCGCGGCAAGGTGAAGAAGGGCGAGGTCTATGACGCGGTAGTGGTGCGCACCAAGAGCGGCGTGCGCCGTGCCGACGGATCGCTGATCCGTTTCGACAGCAATGCCGCGGTGCTCTTGACCAACAAGCTCGAGCCGATCGGCACGCGTATTTTCGGACCCGTGACGCGCGAGCTGCGCAACGTGCAGTTCATGAAGATTATTTCGCTCGCACCCGAGGTGCTGTGAACATGAAGAAGATTCGCAAAGGCGACACGGTGATTCTGATCGCCGGTCGGGACAAAGGACGCAAGGGCGCCGTGATCGAAGTGCTGGCGGACGACCGCCTGCGCGTCGAGGGCCTCAATATGTCCAAGAAGCATCAGAAGCCCAATCCGCAGATGGGCGTGCAGGGCGGCATCATCGAGCGCGAGGCGCCGCTGCATGTGTCGAACGTGCTGGTCTTCAATCCGGCGACCCAGAAGGGCGACCGCGTCGGCTTCAAGTCCTTGGAAAACGGCCGCAAGGTGCGCGTGTTCAAGTCGAACAAAGAAATGGTCGACGCGAAGTAGCGAGTAAACAACATGGCAGCAAGACTGAAGAAAATATTCAACGAGCAGATCGTGCCCGAGCTCAAGAAGAAGCTCGAGCTCAAGAACACCATGGAAGTGCCGCGGATCATGAAGATCACGGTGAACATGGGTGTGGGCGAGGCCGTGGCCGACAAGAAGGTCATGGACGCAGCCACCGCCGATATGGCGAAGATCACCGGCCAGAAGCCGGCCGTCACGAAAGCGAAGAAGTCCGTCGCGACCTTCAAGGTGCGCGATGGCCAGGCGATCGGCTGCAAGGTGACCCTGCGCGGCGATCGCATGTACGAGTTCCTGGACCGCCTGGTCAGCATCGCGATTCCGCGCATCCGGGATTTTCGCGGCATCAGCACGCGCTCCTTCGACGGCCGCGGCAATTACAGCCTGGGCGTCAAAGAACAGATTATTTTTCCCGAGATCCAGTACGACCAGATCGACCAGATTCGCGGCATGGACATCACCATCTCCACGTCGGCGCGCGATGACAAGCACGGGCGCGCGTTGTTAGAAGCCTTCAACTTTCCGTTCCGTAAGTAGGTAGCCCATGGCCAAGACGAATATGCTCATGCGCGAGAAGAAACGCCTCAAGATAGCGAAGAAATACGCTAAGCGGCGCGCTGAGCTCAAAGAGCTGATCCGCGACCCGAAGACCGGGCAGGAGGGCCGCGAAGCCGCGCAAGTCGAACTGCAGAAGCAGCCGCGCGATGCGGGCGCCACGCGGCAGCGCAATCGCTGCTCGATCACGGGCCGCTCACGCGGCGTGTACCGCAAATTTGGCTTAGCGCGCACCAAGCTGCGGGAAGCGGCGAATCGCGGCGAGATTCCAGGCCTGTCGAAGGCGAGTTGGTGAGGCGCGCACAATGAGCATGACTGATCCAATTGCCGATCTCTTGACCCGTATTCGCAACGCGCAGTCCGCGGGCAAGCCGACCGTGGGAATGGGGGCCTCGAAACTGAAGGTGGCCATCCTCAAGGTTCTAAAGGCCGAAGGCTACATCGCGAATTTCGGCGTCGACAGCAGCGGTGCCAAGAGCACGCTGTCGATCGAACTGAAGTACCACGACGGGCGTCCCGTCATCGATCGCATCGAGCGCATCAGCCGGCCGGGCCTGCGGATCTATCGCGGCAAGGATGAACTGCCCAAGGTGCTCGGTGGCTTAGGGGTCGCCGTGGTCTCGACGCCGCAGGGCATCATGTCCGACAAGCAAGCGCGCGCGGCCGGCACCGGCGGCGAAGTGCTGTTCGTCG
>Ga0210384_10002467_pt1 | contig 22546 bp, 24 predicted proteins | sample IncBWH2MmetaG_FD_160574 | JGI IMG/M metagenome (GOLD analysis project Ga0210384, IMG submission 160574) | Forest soil microbial communities from Barre Woods Harvard Forest LTER site, Petersham, Massachusetts, United States - Inc-BW-H-2-M | ecosystem: Environmental > Terrestrial > Soil >...
CTTGGAGCCGGGCTCGAGCTGGCGCTGTCCATTCGCGAGCCGCGAGAGCGTCGCCGTGCTCACCCCGAGGACCGGCGCGAGATCGGACTGGGCGAGCCCGAGGAACCGTGCCGCGCGCACGGTTGCTCGCGACAGGGTGGCCGCCGGATCCGCGGCCGGATGGGGACGGGTAGTACGGTGGGGCCTCATTTCAATAGCAATGATATCGCAAAGATATTTCTGTGGAAACAAAACGGTGAAGTGCGCGTCCGTTCCCGCCGGGCTCTTTACAATGTTCCGACGGATAGTTCGGCGGATGCCTAAGTATCGCGTGAAGGGATATTCATGGCGCGGCCGCTGGCCGCGTCGCCGGCCGGCTATCCCGAGGGAGTGCTCACCGCGGAGCGCTTGGCGGAGGAGCCCTCGGCTGCGCAGAGCTGACCCTCCTGGAAGTCTGCTGCTTCGGCCGTGGCGATGCTGTCCTTGCCGCCTTTCTTGGCGCGACGCAGCGCGGCCTGGCATGCCTTGAGCAGCCCCTCGAGCGCGAGGGTACGCGGTGGCACGAGGCTGGCGATCCCCGCGCTCAGGGTCACGTAGCGCCCCGCGCCTGCGGTGGGATGGTGCATCAGCAGGTCACGCACGCGCTGGCACACGACCTGCGCGTACTGCGTCGCTTTCTCCGCGGCCTCCCCCTGTGTCAGCACCACGAACGTGCCCCCCTCCCCGCGTCCGACGAGGTCCCCGCCGCGCCGGTAAGAGGCGCCGATCACCCGGGCTATGCGCCGGATACAGGCATCGCCCGCAGAGCGGTCGAATTTTTCGTTGTAGGCACCCAGGTCGTCGATGTCGAACAGCGTCAACCCGATCTCGTGCGAATCACGCTGTGCGAGCTGCCAGTCCCGTTGCAGCAGCTCCTCGAAGTAAGCCCGCGAATGCAATCCGGTGAGGCGGTCCTCGCGCAACCAGGATGGGAGGCCTGAGGGAAGTCGCTCGGCGTGCTTCAGCCGCTCGCTGGCGTCGCGATGGTAGCCGATGAAATGCGTGAGCTTGCCCGCGCTGCGTAGCGGATGGATCACCGTCTCGTTCCAGAACATCGTGCCGTCCGGGCGGTAGTTGCGCACCAGCACACGCGCCGCCTCGCCCTTGCTGACCGCCTCGGCGAGGCGCGTGCGCGCTTCCTGGTCGCGATCTGTTCCCTGCAGAATGCGCAGGTTGGTGCCGAGGAGCGCGGCGGCGGGATAGCCGCACATCTGCACGAACGCTGGGTTGACGAAGGTGACGGGGCAATCGCTCGATGTCGCGTCGCAGATCACGACGCCCTCGGGCGCGCTCTCGACGACCACGCGCCAGGCCTCCGCCGCCCAGTTGTTCATGCCCGGCTTCCCGGGTCGAGGGTGAGGGCCGGAGCCGCACTCGTCCGCGCAAGCAGCTCGCGGGCCCGCCCCCACTCGGGGGAAGCCTCCAAAGCGGCGCGCCCTGGCGCTCCGGTGCGCCCATGCAGACGCACCAGGCGCAGGCTGGAAGCCGGCTGCGGCTCGATATCGAGCCTCGCCAGCAGCTCCAGGACGCTCGCTCGATTGTTGCAGACCGGTAGCATGTCGCAACCCGCCGACAGGGCTTGTCGTGCCCGGGTGACCACGTCACCGTAGGCGGCGGCCGCCCCTCCCATTGACAGATCGTCGCTGAACACTACCCCCTGGAACCCCAGCTCTCCGCGGAGCACGTCGCGAATCCAGCGCGCCGAGAGGCTGGCGGGGGCGGAATCGACGATCGGAAACAGTACATGGGCAGCCATGACCCCTGGGAGGCCATTGGCAATGAGGCGCCGGTAGGGGGTCAGGTCGGGGGCCAGATCCGGGAGGGTCCTGCGGTCGACCGGGAGGGTCTGGTGCGAATCCGCGACCACCGCCCCGTGGCCGGGAAAGTGCTTGGCGGTCGCCGCCATTCCCGCCTCGCGCATCCCGTGCATCCAGGCCCCTGCGAGCTGAGCGACCGTGTCGGCGGCGGCGTGGAAGGCGCGTTCCCCGATCACCTCGCTGACGCCCAGATCGAGATCCACGCAGGGGGCGAAGGAGATATCCACCCCGTGCGCGCGCAGCTCGGCCGCCATGAGCCAGCCGAGCGCGCGCGCCAGTGCGCAGCCTGCGCGGGCGTCCAGATCGAACTCGTGCCCGATGCGGCGCGCGGGCGGCAACACGGAGAAACCGGCACGGAAGCGCTGCACACGTCCGCCCTCCTGGTCCACCGCCACGATGAGCGGCGGAGAGCGCACTGCGTGTATCGAGCTCACGAGCGCAGTCAGCTGCTGCGGATCGAGGTAGTTGCGTGTGAACAGGATCACGCCGCCGACGAGTGGGTGACGCAAGAGCTCGCGTTCCTCGGGGAGCACCTCGGTCCCCGCGAGGTCGATCATCAGCGGGCCGAGACTCATGTGTGCGCCGCTGCCGCGGCGGAGCGGCCTGCGCGCGTCAGCAGCGCCAGAGATTCAACATGCGCGGTGTGCGGAAACATGTCGACCACACCGGCAGCTGCGAGCGTGAAGCCGTGTTCGTGCACCAACACCCCCAGATCGCGCGCCAGGCTCCCAGGATGGCAGGAAATATACAACAGCCGCTGCGGCGCCAGCCGCGCGAGGGCAGCCAACACGGCATGCGCGCCGGTGCGTGGCGGATCGAGCAGCACGTGGGTGTAGTCGCGGCGCATCCAGGGCAACGCCTGCTCGGGCTCCGCCGCGAGATCGGCAACGTGAAACTCCGCGTTGGTGAGGCCGTTGAGTCGGGCGTTGCTGCGGGCGCGCTCCACGAGGGCTGCATCGCCTTCGATGCCCGTTACCTGCGCTGCGGTGCGCGCGAGCGGCAGGCTGAAGTTGCCGAGCCCGCAGTAGAGATCGAGCACCGTTGCTGCGGGGGTGAGCTCGAGCAGCTCCGCGGCGCGCTGCACGAGCGACTGGTTGACCGCGTCATTCACCTGGATGAAGTCGGTCGGGGCAAACTGCAGTTCCAGATCGAATCGCGGCAGGCGATAGTGCAGCGGCGCGCGTGCTGTCCCGAGCTCGCGCACGGAATCGAGGCCCCCGGGCTGCAGGTACAGCCGCACGCCGTGTACGGCCGCAAACGCGGCCAGCCGCGCCTCATCCGCGGGCGCAGGCGCCCTCAGCACCCGCAGCACCAGCGCCGTCGCGTTCGTCGCCACCGCCACTTCGATCTGCGGCAGGTGCTCGCGGATGCTGAGCTCGGTCAGCATTGCGGCAAGCGGCGTGATCAGCTCACCGGCCGGCGGCGCGAGCACATCGCACGAGCGCAGCTGCGCCACGTACGGGGCCGCACGCTCGCGGAACCCGACCACCACGGTGTCTTTCTTGCGCACGAACTTCACCCCGAGCCGCGCGCGGCGGCGATAGCCCCACTGTGGCCCGGGGAGCGGGCTGAGCCAGCGGCCCGGCGTGACGCGGGCAACGCGCGCGAGCGCATCACGGAGCTCCGCGTCCTTCGCCGCGAGTTGCGCAGCGGGCGCGAGGTGCTGCAGTGCGCAGCCCCCACAGACGCCAAAGTGCGGGCAGCGCGGCGTCACCCGCTCGGGGGAGGCCTCGAGCACCTCGAGCAACTCACCCTCATCGTGCTGGCGATGCGAGCGCGTGCGGCGGAAGCGGATGAGCTCACCCGGGAGCGCTGCCGCGACGAATACCGTCTTGCCACCGTGCAGCACCCCCTCGCCTTCGTGTGTCAGGCCCTCGACACGCGCCGTTTCCTCGGCCCTCGCCGTGTGCGCGCGGCGGTCTGCGCCCCGCGCGGGGCTCAAGCGCCCTCGCCCTGCCAGGCGCGCAGGAACTCGGCGAAGTGAGGCTCCTTCGAGGCGGTGAGATATACGCGCACCCGTGCCAGCTCCTCCGCGTGCTGCTCGCACGACAGCTGACCACGCAACTGCTGGAAGCGCAGGTAGATCAGCCAGGTATTGAGCACGTCGGTCTCGCAATAGCGGCGGATGCCGGCGAGGTCGCCCGCCTGCCACGCGTCCCACACCTGGCCGCCGTCGAAACCGAGCTTGCCGGGGAGCCCAAGCAGACACGCCATGTTGGATAGCGACACGCGGTTGCGATGGTGGAAGCCCGAGAGTACGTCCATGAGATCCGTGTGCCGCCAGTGGTAACGGTTGAGATAGTTGTTGAAGCGAAATGCGTCATCGCCATCACCCATCTCCCAGAAGCGCGCCGCCTGTGCCCCGGCCAGCATGGCGCGGTAAGTGAGCACCGGCAGATCGAACCCCGAGCCGTTCCAGGACACCAGGTTCGGCGAGTAGCTGCCGATGCCGTTGAAGAAGCGCTGTACCAGATCCGCCTCGGGGCTCTCAGGCTCGCCGACACTCCAGACGGTGAACCCATCCCCCCTGCGCAGCGCGCAGGAGATGGCAACCACACGATGCTGCTCGGGCGGCAGGAAGTCGCTGCCCGCGTGCTGGCGGCGGAGCGCAAACATCGCCTTGGCGACCTGTCCGTCCGGGAGCCCCTCGAGTCCGTACAGGCGGCGGCCGAGATCGACATCTGGCACGGTCTCGATGTCGAACACCAGTGTATTCATGAGGCCTTCATGAGCACTGCGACCGCGACCACGAGGCCGCGCTCATCGCTCAAAGTGACGTGGGCATCGCCGACGCCGAGGCCGCGCCGCACGCGCTCACCGCGCTCGGAGAACACCACCTCGGGCTTGCCCCAGGAGTTCTGCACCACGCCCACATCGCGGATCCACACCCCGTGCGCAAACCCCGTGCCCATGGCCTTGACGATCGCCTCCTTGGCAGCGAAGCGCATGGCGAGGAAGCGCTCGGGGCGCGCAGTGAGCGCGAGCTGCGCCTGCTCCTGCGGCATGAGGAGGTGCTCGATGAAGCGCGTGCCGAAGCGCTCGAGCGTCTGGGCGATGCGCGCACTCTCGAGCACATCGACGCCGATGCCGAAGATCACGTGCGCGCCTCCCGCATCAGCGCTTTCATCTCCCGTACCGCCCTTGGGAGCCCCACGAACAGCGCCTGCGCCACGAGCGCATGGCCGATGTTGAGCTCGACGATCTCGCGCACGGCGGCTACCGGCTGCACGTTGTGGTAGTTGAGGCCGTGGCCGGCGTGTACCTCAAGGCCAAGGCTCGCGGCAAAGCGCGCCGCGGAGCGCAGTCGCTCGAGCTCGGTCGCGGCGGCCGCAGCGCGCGCCTCGGCATAGGCTCCGGTGTGCAGCTCGACCACCGGCGCACCCGCGGCGTGCGCGGCCTGGATCTGCCGCAGCTCGGGATCGATGAACAGCGCCACCCGCACGCCGGCTGCCGCCAGGCGCGCCGTCGCCTCACCCACGCGCGTCGTCTGCGCCGCGACGTCGAGTCCACCTTCGGTGGTGATCTCGAGCCGCCGTTCAGGCACCAGGCAGCAATCGGTCGGACGCACCGCGGCGGCGATGGCGAGCATCTCGTCGGTCACCGCGAGCTCGAGGTTCATGCGCGTCTGCAGCAGGCCGCGCAGGGCGAGTACGTCCTGGTCCTGGATGTGGCGGCGGTCCTCGCGCAGGTGCAGCGTGATGCTGTCGGCACCGGCCTGCTCGGCGGCGAGCGCCGCGTGCACCGGATCGGGGTAGCGCGCGCGCCGTGCCTGGCGCAGCGTCGCCACGTGATCGATGTTGACACCAAGAAGGATAGCGATAGTCATGGAGATGCCCCGCGCTTCATCGCTCTCGCCACCAGCCGCGTCGCGAGCGGCCGTCCCTCCAGACACGCGCCGAGGGCCGCCTGCAGTATGCGTCGCGCATCCTCGAGCTCGCGCTCGCCCTGCAGGCTCTCGCGCGCGAGACTGAGGAGTGAGTGGCCGCACAGCGCCCGCGCGCTGCCGCGGGCAGGGACGAGTCCGACGCCGGGCCGGAAGTCATAGTGTGCATCGGGCTCGAGCGGCAGGCCGGAGCGCGCCTCGGTGGCCAGATCGAGCCCGTAGCCGAGGACCTCCAGTAGGCGCTTCTCGAACACGCGCAGGCACGGTTCGAGCGGCGCGCCGCTGCGCAACTGCTCGATGGTTCCGTGATAGTGATCGAAGAGCTCAGGCAGCGGGTCGTGGCGCGTCGTGAGCCTGAGCAGCAGCTCATTCAGGTAGAACCCCGCGAGCAGACACGCCTGCGGGAGCGGCGCGGCCGGTGCGGCGCGCTCGGCGCCGGTGAGCTGCGGTGCCTCGCCACGGCCGCTGAAGGAGAGCAGCAGCAGCTGGAAAGACTGCAGCACCGCTGCGAGTTTCGCATTCGGGCCGCGCACCGCCCGTGCAAACAGCGTGAGACGCCCGTGCTCGCGGGTGAACACCTCGAGGATGCGGCTGGTATCGCGCCACGGGCGGTGGTGCAGCAGGTAGCCCGGGGTGAGGGCGACGCGGCGTGCGCTGCGGCTCATTCAACTCCCAGCTCGCGCAGTGCGCGCGCGTTGTCAGCCCAGTTGGCCCGCACCTTGACCCACAGGTTCAGGTGCACTCGCCGCCCGAGCATGCCGTTCAGCGCCAGGCGCGCCGCGCGGCCGACGCGCTTCAACCGCTCCCCGCGGGCGCCGATCACGATCGGCTTCTGCCCTGCGCGATCGACCCAGATCGCCGCATCGACGCTCAGCACACCCTCCTCCTCGGTCATGCGTTCCACCTCGACCGCTATGCCGTAGGGCACTTCCTGGTTGAGCTCCAGAGTGAGTTTCTCACGGATGGTCTCGGCAATCCGGAAACCCGGGCTGCGATCGGTCAGCTCGCCCTCCGGATAGAGCGGCGGCGAGTGCGGCAGCTGCGCGGCGATGGTGTCCCGCAGGTCCTCGATGTTCTCCGGGCGCAGCGCCGATACCGGCACGACGGCGAGAAAAGGGTGGCGCTTGGCGAGCTCCGCCAGATACGGCAGCAGGCGCGCGCGCGGGCGCACGCGGTCGATCTTGTTCACCGCGGCGAGCGCCGGCTGGCGGGCGCGCACGATGCGATCGAGCGCCAGCTGGTCCTCGTGCGTCCAGCGCAGCGCCTCCACCACCAGCACCACGAGATCGGCGTCGGCGAGCGCCGTGCTCGCGGTGCGGTTCATGGCCTTGTTGAGCGCGCGTCCCGCCTTGAGGTGGAGCCCGGGAGTGTCGACGAAGGCGATCTGTGCATTGCGCAGCGTGAGAACCCCGAGGATACGGTGGCGGGTGGTCTGGGGGCGTGGTGTGACGATGCTGAGCTTCTCGCCGATGAGCGCGTTCAGCAGCGTCGATTTGCCAACATTGGGTCGCCCCACGAGCGCCGCGGAGCCGCTGCGAAACTCACTGGATGCTGGAGTGCTCACTTAAGGTCGGTCCGGTGTGCGCTGCGCATCGATTGCCTCGAGCATGCCGGCGGCGGCCTGCTGCTCGGCGCGGCGGCGGCTCGAGCCGACGCCTTCGACGCGCAGCGAGAGGCCCGGCACCTCGCAGCTCACCCTGAAGGTCTGGGCGTGGTCCTCGCCTTCGATGCCGAGGACCAGGTACTGCGGCAGGGTAAGACTGCGCGACTGCAGGTACTCCTGCAAGCGGGTCTTGGGATCCTTCAGCGCCTCGGGCGAAGGCAACGCCGCGATGCGCTCGGCGAACAGCCGTGTGATCAGCGGTTCGACCGCTCCGAGCCCGCCATCGAGAAAGATTGCCGCGCACAGCGCCTCCAGCGCATCGGCGAGGATCGACTGGCGGCGAAACCCGCCGCTGCGCAGTTCCCCGGAGCCGAGCTGCAGCGTCTCGCCAAGGTCGAGCGACACGGCAATCTCCGCGAGTGGCTCGCGGCTCACCAGGCGCGAGCGCAGCCGGCTCAGCTCACCTTCGGTCGCCCGGGGAAAGGTCTGGTAGAGACGGTGCGCGATGAGCAGATTCAGCACGGCATCGCCGAGGAACTCCAGCCGCTCGTTGTTGGCGCCGGCGGCGCTGCGGTGGGTGAGCGCCGCGCGGAATAGCGCGAGGTCATGCGGCTCGTAGCCCAGCCGCTCGCGCACCCACGCCGCAGGCCACCCGGCAGGGGTCATGTGAGGACGCTAATCGCCTCCGCCACCGATCCGCACCTTCTTGTCGAAGGTGACGTGCAGCGACAGATTGGCGAACAGCGGCGCGTCATCGTCGTACTGCGACTCGACCACCCACGCGCTGCCGTCCTTGGTGATCTTCATGTCCTTGGTGGTCGGGTACTCGACCATGTCGATCTCGAAATGCTTGTCGATGGTGGTGCGGATCGTCTGCGGCGAAGCGCCGCTCGCCTTCAGCTCCGTGACCGACCCCTCCATGGCCTTCACGACCTTCATGTAGTTGAGATACACCGGCGCCAGGCGGATGCCGGCATATATCACGATCGCAAGCGGCGTCAGCAGGAACACCCAGCCGATCGCCGTGACACCCTTTTGCCTGTTACGCATCGAATCAACCCCCTGGAGCAGGCATCACTGGATGGTGGTGCCGATACGGTTCCACGTGGGCCCGCCCGAGCGCCCCAGGTCCCAATTGAACCAGATTCGGGTCGCCTTGCCGACCAGATTCTCCTCCGGGACATAACCCCAGGAGCGACCGTCGTCGCTGTTGTCGCGGTTGTCTCCCATCATCAGATAGTGACCCGGCGGCACATCGCCGACGAACGGCGGCATACGGCCGCCGCCGGGTGCGTCCTCGTCGCCGCACACGTAGCCGCGCACGCCATTGCGCTTGCAGCTCGGCAGCACCGGTTGGCGGTCGAGCGCGACCGGACAGAAGATCGCCTCGTGCGCGTGCCTGCCGAGCTGCTCGTGGGCTACCGACATGTTGAGGTAGCAGCCGTCGTTGTAGCGCTGACGGCCGACGTAGAACGGCACCGGCTTGCCGTTGATGATGATGAGGTTGTCGTGCACCTCTACGTGGTCGCCCGGCAGCCCCACCAGACGCTTGATGAAGTTGGTGGAAGGGTCGCGCGGGTAACGGAACACCACCACATCGCCGCGCTGCGGCTCGCCGACGTTCACCACCTTGCGGTTGAGCACCGGCAGGCGCAGGCCGTAGGCGTATTTGTTGACGATGATGAAGTCGCCATCGAGCAGCGTCGGCATCATCGAGTCAGACGGTATGCGGAAGGGCTCGAACACGAACGAGCGCAGCAGCAGCACCACCAGCGCGACCGGAAAGAAACTGCGTGCATAGTCGACGGTACCCGGCTCGGGGACCTGCGCGGGGTCCCTGCCGGCGGCGCGCGCCGCGGCGGCGCGCCATCCACGCAGCAGCAGATGGTCGAGCGCCCACACCGCCCCGGTGAGCACGGTGATGCCGAGCAGCACCGCGCTGAAATCCAGCCGCTCCGCCACCAGCAGCCGCAGCACCGCGCAGGCAATCAGCACCGGCAGCGCGCTGTAGAGGAAGGTCATCAGCGGCGCATCGTGCGGCGGCGCCGGGGCGGCAATCAGCCGCTGCGGCCGCAGGAACCAGTCATCGACGATGCAAATGAGCGCTACCGGCAGTGCCAGCCAGGAGAGCAGAACGATGACCGACATCAGGGACTGTGGCATTGGGGAACCTTAGTGTTTACGGCCGACCTGCAGCACCGCGAGGAATGCTTCCTGTGGGATCTCGACGTGTCCGAGCTGTTTCATGCGCTTCTTGCCCTCTTTCTGCTTCTCGAGGAGCTTGCGCTTGCGGGTGATATCGCCGCCGTAGCATTTCGCCAGCACGTTCTTGCGCAGCGCCTTGACCGTGGCGCGGGCGATGACCGCGCTGCCGATGGCGGCCTGCACCGCCACCTCGAACATCTGCCGCGGGATCAGCTCCTGCATCTTGTCGACCAGCTCGCGGCCGCGCTGATAGGCGCTCTCGCGGTGCACGATGATCGACAGCGCATCGACCGTGTCGCCGTTGATGAGGATGTCGAGCTTCACCAGGGGGGCCGCGGCGAAGTGGCTGAACTCGTAGTCGAAGGAGGCGTAGCCACGGCTCACCGACTTCAGGCGATCGAAGAAATCCAGCACCACCTCCGCGAGCGGCAGCTCGTACTGCAGCGCCACCTGCGTGCCGAGGTAGTGCATCTTCTTCTGCGTGCCGCGCTTGTCGTTGCAGAGCTTGAGCACCGCACCGACGTGGTCCGGGGGCACGAGGATGTTGGCGATGATGATCGGCTCGCGGATCTCCTCGATGTCGTTCGACGCTGGGAGCTTCGCCGGGTTGTCGACGTAGTCGATGGTGCCGTCGGTTGTCGCCACCTCGTACACCACCGTCGGCGCACTGGTGACGAGGGCGAGCTCGTACTCGCGCTCCAGGCGCTCCTGCACGATGTCCATGTGCAGGAGTCCGAGAAAGCCGCAGCGGAAGCCGAAGCCGAGTGCGCTCGAGACCTCCGGCTCGTAGTGCAGCGCGGAGTCGTTCAGCCGCAGCTTGGCGAGCGCGTCGCGGAATTTCTCGTAATCCTCGGAGTTGACCGGGAAGAGTCCCGCGAACACCCGCGGCTTGATCTGCTTGAAGCCCGGCAGCGGGGTCGCCGCCGGACGATGCTCGAGTGTGATGGTGTCGCCGACCGGCGCGCCGTCGATCTCCTTGATGCCCGCGGCCACGAAGCCCACATCGCCTGCGGCCAGCTCGCGCTCGACCACCGGCTTCGGCGTGAAGCGGCCCAACCGGTCGGTCAGGTGGCTGCGGCCGGTGGACACCACGCGGATGCGCTCACCGCTCTTGAGAGCGCCGTTCATCACGCGTACCAGCGACACTACCCCGACATAGTTGTCGAACCAGGAATCGATGATCAGCGCCTGGAGCGGCGCGGCGCCATCGCCCTTTGGCGCAGGAATGCGCCGGATGATGGTCTCGAGCAGCTCAGGCACCCCCTCACCGGTCTTGGCGCTGACGCGCGCCGCATCCGCGGCCTCGATGCCGATGATCTCCTCGATCTCGCGCGTGACGCGCTCGGGATCGGCGGACGGCAGGTCGATCTTGTTGATCACCGGCAGCACCTCCAGCCCCTGCTCGATGGCGGTATAGCAGTTGGCGACGCTCTGTGCCTCGACCCCCTGCGAGGCGTCCACCACCAGCAGCGCGCCGTCACAGGCGGCGAGCGAGCGTGACACTTCGTAGGAGAAGTCCACGTGCCCGGGCGTATCGATCATGTTGAGTTGATAGCGCTCGCCGTCGCGCGCGGTGTAGTAGAGGGTGACGCTCTGCGCCTTGATGGTGATCCCGCGCTCGCGCTCGAGGTCCATCGAGTCGAGCACCTGCGCCTGCATCTCGCGGTCGGCGAGGCCGCCGCACAGCTGGATGAAGCGGTCCGCGAGGGTCGATTTGCCGTGGTCGACGTGCGCGATGATGGAAAAGTTACGTATGTGCCGCATGACCTGCGCTGACTACCGCCGCGTGTTGCCGCGCCCGGAAGTTCTGCGGCGGGGCGGATTATAGAGAGGTTTGAGCGCGACGGCGCGTTTGCGCCGTTACCGGGTGCGCGTGCGCCTCAGGGCGCGCGCACGGCGTCCTTCGCCCGCTCGCGGAGCGAGGAGTCCAACAGCCGCATCAGCTCGTCCGGGTCCAGCCGCTGGCGGCAGACGACCGAGCCATCGAGCAGCAGCACCGGTACGTCGAGCCCGTGACGGCGCTGCAGCTGCGGATCCGAATCGACATCGACCACCTCGAGCGGCGGCAACGGCACCCGCCGCGCGAGGGCGGCGAGCTCGCCGAGCATCTCATCACACAGTTGACAGTCGCGCCGGTGCACGACCGTGAGGCGGCCCCCGACGTCTGGCACGGATCAGCGGCCCGCGGCCGCGGGCGCTGATCCCTGCGCCTTGAGCTGACTGGCGATGAAGCGCACCGTGGCCGGCGGCACCTCACCGACAGCCGTGATCTTGTGGCCGTCGACCACGGTCGAGAACGCCGAGGAGGAGCCGACGGTGGCGGATTCGGGCACGGGCGGCGGCCCGGAGGGCGCCGGCTGCCGCTCGACGAACACCGACACGGAAGCAAAGCCGTCGGTGAACACCAGATGATCGACCGGACCGGCCGAGCCGGGCAGGATCTGCGCCGAGCGCGCGGTCATGCGAAAGCCCGGCGGCAGGCTCATGGCGTTCCACGCGAGCCCGGCGGAGCCCGGCTGCAGATGCGGCGCTGCATCGTTGCGCAGCCACCGAAACCCTTCAGTCGAGATCTCTGGTCGGAACGCGACGTCGGGGATGCGCGAGGAGAGCGTCAGGCTCGCAAAGACGATCTGCTCGATCACCTGGCCGTGGGCGTCGGCCAGTTGTGACTTCAGCGGCATCGCCGTGGAGTCATCGATCCACAGCCGATAGCCGTAGCGATACTCGTCCTTCGGCGACACGGTGATGACATGAGTCTCGCGGCGATTGAGCCGCGTGTGGCCGAGCTCGCGGATGTCGTAGAGGCTCGCGGTCTGATCGTTGACGGTCGGGAAGCCGACCAGCGACTCCTCCGTCGGCCGCTCCTCGACCAGGACGGTGCGACGGTCCGGCAGGTAGCACGCCAGGCTCGAGCCGGTGCGGATGAACTCGCGACCTGACCCATCGAGCGATGCCAGGCGCTCCGATACAGCGCCGTCCTGGACGCGATGGATGATGCGCAGCATCTCCACCCGACCACCCTGCCAGTGAGAGAAGGTGCCGTCATAGTTGCGCGTAGTGAGCGCGTGATCCATGCGCTCGAGCCACTGCGCGGGAGTGAGGTCAGGTAAGTGCCTGACCGACGGCTCTTCGGCTGCCGCCGCGCCAGCGACTGCCCAAGCGAGCGCCAGCCCGGCGACACGCCCGCTACTGCGCAACGGTCTTGACATCGCTCTGTGGTTCGTCCGTGCCGGCAGCGGCCGGCTCGCTCGTCATGAAGGACGACAGCAGATTGCGCCGGGCGACGGGGGGAGAAAACATGCTGTGTGCCACGACGTAGTTCGCCAGCTCGGTACTCGGCACCATGACGCCGACAGGCTTCGTCACCGGCACGATGTAACTGTCGCCCTGCGCCGCAGTGCCGGCACGCGCCGCACCGACCGCCGCCTGGGGTTGGGCGACGCGCGCCGCGAGCGGCGCATCGCCGGCAGGCGACTGCGCGCGCAGCCAGAGAATCGACACCGTCGCAACCCCCGCGGCCACCGCGCCTGCGGCGAGCGGCTGCCACCAGCGCAGACGCGCAGAGGTGCGGTCGCGCGGCGCGGTGTGCGCGGCGAGCGCGGGTTCCGCGAGCAGCACGGCGTTGACGCGCCCGGCGAGCGGTGCGTTGAGCCGTACGCCGCGTTCGGCACGTATCACCGCACCGACGATCGCGTAGCGTCCCCAGCGTGCTTTGAGAGGCTCATCGCGCGACAGGCGTCGCGCCAGCAGCTCGCACTCTGGCGGGGGCAGCTCGTCATCGAACATTGCCGACAGCTGACTATCGAGCTCCTCGTTCATCCCAGCTCCTCCGCGCGGCCGAGGCCGCCCTCGAACACCTCCCGCAGGCGGCGGTCGATCGCTTCGCGGGCGCGGAAGATCCGCGAGCGCACCGTCCCCACCGGGCAGTCCATGGCGGCGGCAATCTCTTCGTAGGAAAGCCCTTCGAGCTCGCGCAGCACGATGGCAGTGCGCAGGTCCTCGGGCAGGGCGTCGATCGCGGCATTGACGGTCGAGCGGATCTCATCCGTCAGCACCAGCCCCTCGGGCGTCTCGGAATCTTTCATCCGGCCTTGCATGTCGTAGGACTCGTCATTGTTGTTGCGATCAAGGTCATATTCGACGGGACTGCGGTCACGCGAGACTACGGCGTTCTTGGCAGTGTTGATGGCGATGCGGTACAGCCAGGTGTAGAAGGCGCTGTCGCCGCGGAACTGCGGCAATGCCCGATAGGCCTTGATGAAGGCCTCCTGGGCGATGTCCTCTGCCTCGGCCGGGTTGCGCACGTAGCGCATGACCAGCTTGACGAGTTTGTGCTGGTACTTGAGGACCAGCGCATCGAATGCCCCCTTGTCCCCGCGTTGCACGCGGCGTACCAGGCTAAGATCGCTTGCGTCCGCGCTCATGCGCGCCCTCTACACCCTGCGGGAGGGCCGCGGCGCTCCGACGTCAATAGACTGTGAGCTTCTGTGAAAGTTCAGCATGTCGGGGCGCATCCGCAGACTACCGGCAGAATACCGCCTGACCCTTCATCCAATCGACATAATGCACGCATCCTCTCAATGGCCTGCGCCAGGTGGGGCTCGGCCAGGGTAGCGCCCCCAAGCAGGTACCCCGTCAGCACGGGGTCGGGAAGCTCCAGCAGCTCGGCAAACACCCGGCATTCGGCCGCGCTCGCCTGCGGCAGCACCTGCTCCGCAAAGCGCTCGAGCAACACATCGAGCTCCTTCGTGCCCCGGCGGCAGCGCCAACGGAGTCTCCCGGGGGCGGAGGGTGCTGCGGACGTTACCAGGTCGAGAGCGGCAGGTGCACTGCGGTCGGTCACGTTCATCCCTGGCGCTCGAGCAGCATCTTCTTGATTTCGGCGATTGCGCGCGCGGGGTTGAGGTCTTTCGGACACACGTCGGTGCAGTTCATGATGGTATGGCAGCGGTACAGGCGGAAGGGATCTTCGAGCTCATCGAGCCGCTCGCCGCTGGCTTCATCGCGGCTGTCGATGATCCAGCGATACGCGGCCAGCAGCGCCGCGGGTCCCAGAAAACGCTCGCTGTTCCACCAGTAGCTGGGGCACGCAGTCGAGCAGCAGGCGCACAGGATACACGCCGCCGGCCGGTCGATCTTCTCCTGGTCCTCCTTCGATTGCAGCCGCTCGCGATCCGGCGGTGGCGGCGTGCGTGCCTGCAGCCAGGGCTTTACCGCGGCGTACTGGGCATAGAAGTTGGTCAGGTCCGGCACGAGGTCCTTCACCACCGGCATGTGCGGCAGAGGATAGATACGTACGTCGGCGCTCAGATCCTGCATGGAGGTGGTGCAGGCGAGGCGGTTCACACCGTTGATGTTCATGGCGCACGAGCCGCAGATGCCTTCACGGCACGAGCGGCGGAAGGTGAGCGAGGAGTCGAGCGCACTTTTTATCTGGATGAGCGCATCGAGCACCATCGGGCCGCAGCTCCTCACTTCGAGCACAAAGGTGTCGATGCGCGGCCTCTCACCCGAGTCGGGATTGAAGCGGTAGATACGAAAGGTGCGTACTTCGCGGGCGCCCTCGGGTGCCGGATGGGTGATGCCTTTCACCGGGCGGGAATTGGCGGGCAGGCGGAATTCGGCCATCACGGGTCCTTCAGTAGGTGCGCGGCCGCGGTGGAATCGGCTCGACATCGCGCGTCATGGTGTTCAGGTGCACCGGGCGATAGTCGAAGCGGGCGCGCTGCGGCCCGTCCACCCACACCAGTGTGTGCTTGAGCCAGTTGACATCGTCGCGCTGCGGGAAATCCTCGCGCGCGTGCGCCCCGCGGCTCTCGGTGCGGTGGGCGGCCGAGTGGATCGTGGCCGTCGCCTGCAGCAGCAGATTCTCCAGCTCGAGCGTCTCGATCAGATCGCTGTTCCAAATGAGCGAGCGGTCGCTCACCCGCACGTCGGCGAAGGAGGCAAAGGTCGCGCCGATGCGCTCGATGCCCTTGGCGAGCGTGTCACCGGCGCGAAACACCGCCGCATCGAGCTGCATGGTCTTCTGCATCTCGAGGCGGATGGCGGCGGTGCCGCGCGAACCGCTGGCATTGCGCAGCCGCTCCAGCCGGGCGCGCGCAGATTCCCCGGCATCCGCGGCGAGTGGCCGCTGGAGACTGCCGGGCTCGATCAGCTCGGCACAGCGCCGCGCCGCCTCGCGTCCGAAAACGACCAGGTCCAGGAGCGAGTTGGAGCCGAGTCGATTGGCGCCGTGCACCGACACGCACGCCGCCTCGCCCACCGCCATCAGCCCCGGGACCACGCTGTCCGGGTCGCCATCCTTCGGCCGCACCACCTCGCCGTGGTAGTTACAGGGGATGCCCCCCATGTTGTAGTGCACCGTCGGCAGCACCGGTATCGGCTCGCGCGTCACATCGACCCCGGCGAAGATGCGCGCGGTCTCGGCGATGCCCGGCAGCCGCTCGTGAATGACATCGGCGCCCAGGTGCTCGAGATGCAGGTCGATGTGATCGTGCTCCGCGCCGACCCCCCGGCCCTCGCGGATCTCGACCGTCATCGCGCGGCTTACGACATCGCGCGAAGCGAGGTCCTTGGCATTGGGCGCATAGCGCTCCATGAAACGCTCGCCGCGGGAATTGGTGAGGTAGCCGCCCTCGCCTCGGGCGCCTTCGGTGATCAGGTTGCCGGCACCGTATATGCCGGTGGGGTGGAACTGTACGAACTCCATGTCCTGCAGCGGGAGCCCGGCGCGCAACACCATCGCGTTGCCATCGCCGGTGCACGAGTGCGCCGAGGTTGAGGAGAAATAGGTGCGCCCGTAGCCGCCGGTGGCGAGGATCGTCATGTGCGCGCGGAAGCGGTGCAGCGTGCCTTCCGCCAGATCGAGCGCCACCACGCCGCGGCAGACGCCCTCCTCCATCATCAGATCGATGGCGAAGTACTCGTTGAAGAAGGTTGCCGCGTGGCGGATCGACTGCTGGTAGAGCGTGTGCAGCATCGCATGCCCGGTGCGGTCGGCGGCGGCACAGGTGCGCTGCGCGATGCCCTTGCCGAAGTGCGTGGTCATCCCGCCGAAGGGACGCTGGTAGATGAGGCCCGACTCGGTGCGCGAGAACGGCACGCCGTAGTGCTCGAGCTCGATCACCGCCGCGGGTGCTTCCTTGCACATGAGCTCGATCGCATCCTGATCGCCGAGCCAGTCCGAGCCCTTGACGGTGTCGTACATGTGCCAGCGCCAGTCATCCTCACCCATGTTGCCGAGCGCGGCGGAGATGCCCCCCTGCGCAGCCACCGTATGACTGCGCGTTGGAAAGAGCTTGCTGATGCAGGCCGTCGACAGCCCGCTCGCGGCGAGACCGAGTGTCGCCCGCAGCCCCGCACCACCTGCCCCGACGACGATCACATCGTAGGTGTGGTCGATGTACTTGCCGAACGCGCTCATGGCGAGGCGCCGCAAGCCACCCGGAGCACTGCGAACACCCCGGCGGCCGCGAGCAGCACGTGCGTGAAGCCGATGAGCACGAGCGTGAGGGTACGCGCACCGGCGCCGGGCACGTAATCCTCCACCACGACGCGCACCCCGAGCTGCGAGTGCCAGGCGGCGACCAGCACGAGCAGGATGAGCGGCAGCGCGGTCGAGCTGTGGCTCATCCAGGCAACGAGCGTCGCGTACGAGAGCGAGGGCAGCGCGAGCAGCGAGACGACGAACCACGCCGTGAGCGGCACGAGCGCGAGCGAGGTGAGCCGCTGATGCCACCAGTGGCGCACACCGTCCTTGGCCGCGCCCTGACCGAGCACCCTGCCGAGCGGGCTGCGCAGGCTCATGGGGAGTGGCCCCCGATGAGCCAGAAGCGGCAGGCAATCAGCAGCATCAGCACGATGCTCACGGTGATCACCAGCCAGGCACTCTTCTGGGACTGCGCGCGCTCGAGGCCATGGCCGGTATCCCACACCAGGTGGCGCAGCCCCGCGACGAGGTGATAGCAGAACGAGACGATGAGCGCCGCGTAGATCAGCCGGGCGAGCGGCGATGTCAGCACGCGCGTGGCGCGCGCATAGCTCTGCGCGCCCCCCGCCACCGCCATGAGCCAGTACACGAGCAGCGGCAGCCCCGCCGACAACGCGACACCGGTAAAGCGGTTGGCAATGGAGGTCACGAGGGTGTACCGGGACATTCTGTACACCGACAGGTGCGGCGAGAGCGGTCGCGTCGGCATAAACGATAGGCTAGAAGTCGATGCAGCGGCCGTTCTTTTCCCAGTCGCCGAAGCGGGTCGGTTCCGGGCCGGCAGGCCCGCCGAGCTCGCGCGTTCGCACGGCTGTGGCTGCCGGCGGAGACGATGGTGAAGTGCCGGCTGCCGGCGAGACCGCGTCGCCGGCGGTTGGCACTGCTGCGTGCGGCGGTGAGCTTTTGCCCGCGGGCATCGACATACCCGGCAAGTCTGCCAGAATCTGCTGCAGCCAGCCACGCACGGGGCGCGAATCACCAACGGCCAACTGCAATGCGCAGCGATTACAGCACCGTATCCCTCGACCAACTCGGTGTGCTGCGCGCGCGCGGCCCGGACGTGGTGTCGTTCCTGCAGGGGCAGTTGTCGAATGACCTCACGCGTCTCGCCCCGGACCGTTCGCTGCTCGCCGGTTATCACAATCCGCAGGGCCGCGTGATCGCACTGCTGCGACTGCTGCAACTCGCCCCCGACGACCTGCTGGCGCTGCTGCCGCGTGAGCTCATTACGCAGGTGAGCGCCCGGCTCTCGAAGTTCATCCTGCGCGCGAAGGTGAAGCTCGCCGATGAGTCGCCGCAGTGGCGCATCACCGGCCTGCTGCCGCCCGAGGAGCCCGCCGGCAACATCACCCGCCATGATGCGACCGCCGCCGGGTTCGTTGCTGCGCTGCCCGCGGCTGCGGACGCTGCCGCGCGCATCGCGGCAACGGCTGTCGTGCGCCTCGCACAGGAGCCGGCTCGGTGGCTGATGGTGAGCCCGGCGTCAGAATCGCCCGTGCCCGGCATCCGCGCGGCCGCCGAGCCACTCGCCTGGCAGCGTCTCGCGGTCGCTGCGGGAGAGCCTCAGGTGTATGCGGCCACCTCGGAGCAGTTCATCGCCCAGATGCTCAATCTCGATTGTCTCGGCGTCATCGCCCTCGACAAGGGGTGTTACACCGGGCAGGAGATCATCGCCCGCGCCCACTACCGCGGTCGCGTGAAGCGCCGCATGCAGCGGTTCGTGACGCGCGGTGCGCACCAGCTCACGCCGGCCGATGCTGGCACGCTCACCGATGGCCGCGCTTTCAACGTGGTGGACGCGGTGCAGCTGGCGGACGGGCGCTGCGAATTTCTCGCGGTGACCTCGCTCCCGGGTGGCGCCGCAGCCGAAACGACCCCGCTCGCGCAGCCCGCTGCCGCTTCAGCTCTCGAGGCCGACCCGCTCGGCCTGCCTTATGCGCTGCCCGGGTGAGCCTCCGGACGCATGTGCGGGAACAGGATGACGTCGCGGATCGAGGGCGAGTCGGTGAAGAACATCACGAGACGGTCGATCCCCACGCCGAGACCTGCCGCAGGGGGCATCCCGTACTCGAGAGCGCGCACGTAGTCGGCGTCGAAGAACATCGCCTCCTCGTCCCCGCGCTCCTTGCGAGCTGCCTGGATGCGGAAGCGCGCGGCCTGCTCCTCCGGGTCATTGAGCTCGGAGAAGCCGTTGGCGATCTCGCGTCCGGCGAGGAAGAACTCGAAACGATCGGCGATGAATGGATCGGCGTCATTGGGTCTTGACAGCGGCGAGACCTCCACCGGGTAACCGTACACGAAGGTCGGATCGAGGAGCGCGCTCTCGGCTGTCCTCTCGAACAGCTCGATTTGCAGCTTGCCCGCGCCGTCGGCGGGCTCGAAATGGATGCCGAGCTGCTCGCAGCGCTTGCGCAGGTAGGTGACATCGCGCAGCGACAGCGGATCGATGCCGGCATTGTGCTCGATGATCGCCTGCTCCACCGTGAGCCGCCGAAAGGGCTTGCCGAGATCGTAAGCCCGGCCTTGATAGGTGATCTGCTGCGTGCCGTAGAGCGTATCGGCGAGCCCACGGGTCGCCTTCTCGATCCACTCCATCAGGTCGCGGTAGTCGGCGTACGCCAGGTACGCCTCGAGCATCGTGAATTCCGGGTTGTGCTGCGCCGAGAGTCCCTCGTTGCGGAAGTTGCGGTTGATCTCGTAGACGCGCTCGAGCCCGCCGACGATCAGCCGCTTCAGGTAGAGCTCCGGAGCGATGCGCAGATACATGTCCATCCCGAGCGCGTTGTGATGCGTCTTGAACGGCCGCGCCACCGCGCCGCCCGGAATCGGTTGCATCATCGGTGTCTCGACCTCGAGAAAATCGAGCGCGTCGAGGAAGTCGCGCAGGTAGCGCACGATGCGGCTGCGCGTGCGGAATACCTGCCGCGTCGACTCGCTCACGATCAGATCGACATAGCGCCGGCGGTAGCGTGTCTCCGTATCGGCGAGTCCGTGCCACTTGTCAGGAAGCGGCCGCAGCGATTTCGTGAGCAGCGTGAGTGCGTCCGCCCGCACCGAGAGCTCCCCGGTCTTGGTGCGGAACAGCACTCCGCAGGCACCGATGATGTCGCCGATATCCCAGCTCTTGAAGATGTCGTAGACGGCACCGAGCGCCTCCTGCTGCAGATACAGCTGGATCTGCCCGGTGCGATCGCCGATCTTCGCGAAGCTCGCCTTGCCCATCACGCGGCGGAACAGCAGCCGCCCGCCGACCTTCACGCGCGTCGGGTTGGCCTCGAGCCACTCGCCGCTGCGCTCGCCGAAGGAGGCGTGCAGCTGCCCGGCGAGCGCGTCGCGGCGGAAATCGTTGGGAAAGGCGCCGCCGGCCGCAGCCGCACCCACACCGCCCCCCCCGCCCTTGCGCAACGCCGCGAGCTTGGCCCGCCGTTCGGCGATCAGCTTGTTCTCATCGACGCCGTCGTCTGCGCCCCCGCCGGGCGTCGTGTCCGTGTCTTTCTTCATGCCGCTAAACGCCCGCCTTCAGCGAGGCCTCCAGAAACGGATCCAGATCTCCATCGAGCACTGCCGTCGTGTTGCCCACTTCCACGCCGGTGCGCAGGTCCTTGATGCGCGACTGATCGAGGACGTAGGAGCGGATCTGATTACCCCAGCTGACGTCCGATTTCGATTCCTCCAGCACTCGCGCGGCGGCATTGCGCTTGTTGACTTCCAGCTCGTACAGCTTCGCCCGCAGCATCTTCATCGCGGTCGAGCGGTTCTTGTGCTGGCTGCGCTCGTTCTGGCAGGCCACCACGATGCCACTCGGCAGATGGGTGATGCGCACGGCGGATTCGGTCTTGTTCACGTGCTGCCCGCCGGCGCCCGAGGAGCGGTACACGTCCACCTTGAGGTCGGCGGGGTTGATCTCGATCTCGATGTCATCGTCGATCTCCGGCGAGACGAACACCGAGGCGAACGAGGTATGGCGGCGATTGCCGGAATCGAACGGTGACTTGCGCACGAGACGATGCACACCGGTCTCGGTGCGCAGCCAGCCGTAGGCGTATTCGCCCTGTACTTCGATGGTCGCACTCTTGATGCCGGCGACTTCGCCGGAATTGGAATCGATCACCTCACAGGTGAACCCGTGCGCCGCGCCCCAGCGCAGGTACATGCGCAGTAGCATCTGCGCCCAGTCCTGCGCCTCGGTGCCGCCGGCCCCCGCCTGAATGTCGAGAAACGCACTGTGTGCGTCCATCTCGCCGCGAAACATGCGCTTGAGCTCGAGATGGCGCACTGCGGCCTCGAGGCGCTGTGTGTCACTCTCGATGTCGCGCGCCGCGGCCTCGTCCCCCTCGCTCGCGGCGAGCTCGAGCAGCTCGCCGGCATCGCCGATGCCCTTGGTGGTCCGCTCGATCTCGGCAACCTGCGCGCTCAGGCGGGCGCGTTCGCGCCCGAGGTCCTGCGCCCGCGCCGGATTCGACCACACCGCCGGATCCTCCAGCTCGCGGGCCACTTCCTCGAGGCGCTCCTGCTTGCGGTCGTACTCAAAGAAACCCCCGGAGGGCAGTGATGCGGTCAGAGAGATCCTTGAGCTGGCGTCTGAGCTGGTTGGCTTCCATACACTTTCCGATGGGACGTCGCGCGCGCATCTCGGCGGCGGCGGTGACGATGACGGCGTCGGATGCTAGCACCGGCGCGCGGGCTTTAGCGAGCGGCGCCCGGCAAAGACTCCGCGGGCAGCAGGTGATCGACGAGCAGCTGCAGACGTCGCTCGCCCTGGTACTCGTTCACCTCGAGCCGGTACACGAGCTTCAAGGGACCTGCAGGCGGCACGAACGGCGCGCCGTCCGCGAGATGGTTGAAGGCGATCGCATCGAAGCTGCGGCCGCTGCCCGGTGGCTCCACCCACATCTTCACGTGCCGGTCGCCGATCACCCGCGCGTTGCGCACGCTGAAGAGGCCGTCGAAGCACGGCTCGGGGAAGGCCTGGCCCCAGGGACCGCCAGCGCGCAGCGCCTCGGCCGTCGCAAGCGCGATCTCCTCGACCGTGAGCTCGCCGTCGGTCTCGACCGCATCCGTGGCGCCCGCGGCCGGCAAGCAGCGCGCCACTTCCTCGTCGAAGGCGCGCGCGAACTCATCGAGCCGCGCGCGCTCGAGGGTGAGCCCTGCGGCCATGGCGTGACCGCCGAAGCGGTGGATGAGCCCCGGGTGATGCGCGGCGATCGAGTCGAGCACATCGCGGATGTGAACGCCCTCGATGGAACGCGCTGAGCCGCGTAAGCTGGCCGCGTCTGCGCTCGCAAAGGCAATCACCGGGCGGCGCACGCGCTCCTTCACGCGGCTCGCGACCAGACCCACGACGCCCTGGTGCCAGCTCTCGTCGAACAGGCACACGCCGCTGCGCTGCACCGCACTGGCGACTGGCCCCGCGAGCACCCGCACGGCACCGAGAGCCTCCTGCTGCATGCGTGCCTCGATGGCGCGGCGCTCCTCGTTGAGCGCATCGAGCCGCAGCGCGAGCGCGCGAGCGCTGGCCTCGTCATCGG
>Ga0210384_10002468_pt1 | contig 22546 bp, 19 predicted proteins | sample IncBWH2MmetaG_FD_160574 | JGI IMG/M metagenome (GOLD analysis project Ga0210384, IMG submission 160574) | Forest soil microbial communities from Barre Woods Harvard Forest LTER site, Petersham, Massachusetts, United States - Inc-BW-H-2-M | ecosystem: Environmental > Terrestrial > Soil >...
CGAACCAGAAAAGGGCGAGCTGGCACAAGCTCTGCAGTCGCTCAAGCAATCGGTAGCGCGCCGACTGGCCTACGCGCCGCGGAGCCCTTCTGGCAAGCGCGCTACCACTACGACTTCAGCGTCTGGAGCGAATGCAAGTTCACCGAGAAGCTACGCTACATTCATCGTAACCCCGTCACGCGCGGACTCGTGGGTCGCCCTGAGGATTGGCCGTGGTCGAGTTTCCGGCACTATCTGACAGGAGAGGCGTGTGGCGTGCAAATCGAATCGCGATAGACGGCGCGGCAGCGCGAGCGCCTCGGAATCTTCCCAACCGTGCAGACCGTTAGGAAAACCCCGCCCAAGCGGAGCTTGGACGGGGCACCCTCGAGAGTCGCGGCGATGGTTAGGGTGCGCCACCTCGCCCTTGTTCGGATTTCGGAACAGATGATTCAACTCATATCTAGTCAAGGCCAGTAGTGTAAAGTTTTGGCTCTGAGAACCTATAGTTTTGAGGCATTCTCTTTTACTAAAATCTCCACGAGGCTTGAGCATGAACGCTTATGAGGATGAACTGTACCGACTTGTGGATCTTTTTTGTACTGCGGACCAGATAAAGGAACTGTTGCGCTCTGCGAAGGGACAGAAGGATGTCCGGATCACCGCTGAGAACAAACAGGAACTAGTCACACGAAATCTGCGTACCGCAGTCGGCTCTCGCGCGTTATCGGTGGGACAGGTGTATGATTTAGTTCGCAATGCCGAAGAGAACGGCAATCAGCACTTCTTCTACTATAAGCCGCGCAACAAGGACATCGCCTCGTCGCTAACTTATGAGTCAGAGGCAAACGGCTCTGGGGCTCGAGTTGGGAGAAGAAGATCGCATCTTTCCCCAACGTTAGTCTCAAAGAAAACGGTTTTATTTATGGAGATTTCCGTCTTTTGAACCCAAGCCAGAAGCCAAGGGACTGGATGCTTAAAGTCTACGGTCATATGAAGTTCGACAGGTTTACCGGCAACGAAAAAGTGGAGGACTCGCGGCTGTACAAGGAATTCGTACGTGAAGATTTGAGGATTGTGCTGGTGGCACGATGGAACAATCCCGACCTTTTGGAACTCAGGGTTCAAAGAGATGAGTCTTCAAAGCGCGTTCGGTCTTGGCTCGATCAGCTCTGGCTAATGCTTGAGGGTGCTCTCGCGAAGGGGGATGTCCTTTCATGGGATCTTTCTAAAGCGCGCCATCGCATGATTGATGAAGTTGATAAGAACGAGGAAGTTTACTCTTTTCGTGATACAAGGCTCGAGGATTCGCTAAGCAACCGCGTCTCGTTCGAGGCCTATGCTACTCAGGGAAATCTTTTCGCTTCTGAGGAAGCGAAGGAAGCAATTCACGACATTCTGAACGGAAAAACTAGCAAGTGTACCCATCTGTCGGTCAGTTGGTTGCCGCGAAAGGATGGTACGCCTTCCGAGGAGTATCGAACCCTCCTTGGAAATCGCGAATCAAACGAAGTAGTCTTCGGCGGCAAATGCGCTGCAAAAGAGATTGATTATGTTACCGACAAACTTCGCTACTTTAACCGCTGAACGGCCAGACTTGGCGCCAGCACTGGACGAGGTTGCAGAGTGGATCAGAAATCACCCGAGCTGGGAGGTCCTCGATCCACGTGAACTGTCGAAGTCGTTAAGAGACATCGACACCTGGCACCTTGCATTAGCCTTGCGTTTGCTGGTTGAAAAGGGTTTCTTCCGCCAAGTGTATAAGGTTGTTACGCCTTCCGGTGTGCTAGCGGATGACATCTTTGACGACCCGCGGCTGATCCCAGACCGCCTACCGGACCGATGGAACCAGTATTTCGATACTTCTGAGGCTGACGTTGTTGCCGTCCTGGCGGTTCGAGAATGAGTGTCGCCGGGCAGGGACTTCCGCAAGCCGACGCCGAACTGCTGAGCGACCTTCGCGATCTTACTATTGCGATTCAAAAAGACCCCGGCAGAAAACGGCTGATCATAAATGGCTGGTATGAAAAGACACTCAAGGAAAAAGGCGCAGGGAAAGCGGAGCTTGGTATGCTCTTGCTCAACATCCTCAACGCCCGAGAAGAACGCACCCAAGGGGTTGAGATTCACGTCGTAGCGGAAAGGCCGCTAGTCATCTCACTGCACGGTATTCGTACTCGAGCTGAGTGGCAAAAGGAGCTCTCCGCATCCATAACAGCCGCCGGCTTTGTTTACCACCCTCTCGACTATGGTTTTTTCCGAGCTATACAGCTTGTAATACCCTCAATGCGTGAGGCAAAAACAAAATGGTTCCTCGACGAATGGACTGCCGCGACTAAGAGCGTCCGGAATCCGCCTTCAATCATTGCGCATAGCATGGGGACATACCTCGTTCCTCGAGCTCTCGAGAAATATGACGAATTAAGGTTCGATCGAGTTATCCTCTGCGGCTCAATCGTCAATGTCGACTACCCTTGGTCTGCGATAGTCAGCGCAGATCGTGCAACTCGGATATTGAACGATTACGGAGGGCGAGATTTTTGGGCTAAGGCGGCCGAGTGGGTGGTTAATGATGCGGGACCTTCCGGTGCGAAGGGCTTTAAGGACAATGCGGGCGGTAGCGTTGTAAAGCGGTACAGGCCCAAGTTCCGACACTCGGATTTTTTCTACCAGGCGAACTATGAGAAGACTTGGATTCCATTCTTGCAGGGGACCGACCCCCCGGAGGTGCTTGCTGTTGCAGGTCGGCCAATAAATTGGAAGTTCCAAGCCGTTCTGTGGGCCATAATTCTCGCTTTCGTCCTGGCCTCGTTCTTCGCCATTCGGCACGTTCGAAGGATTTGGCCCCACGATTCTCCTCGAGTAACACTTAACGTCTCCAACGCGTAGGCGGGTGGCCGGCCTACGCCTCGTTCACACGCTCGAGGGGGGCCCGTCCATGCTCCGCTTGGGCGGGGGTGTTTCCTCAACACATCAAGTACCGCCCGGCAAAGCGCTTTCTCCAAAATAAGACGGGGCCGATCCGTCCGGATCGGCCCTGAAGTTTTATGTGAGATGCAGCGACTTACTTGCAGACGATGCTTGGATTGTCTTTCGCCAGGTCCAGGCAAGCCTGGTGCTGTTTCTGTTTCTTCGCCGCATCGGCCACGCTCCCGGGTGCGGTCGAAACTGGCACGCCGGTGACGACTGGATCCGTCGCGGGCTGACCTGCATCCGTTCCCGTGGTCGCTGCCGCGTTTTGCAGGCGGGCGCCGGAAGGTTGTCCTTGCGTTGCCACCGCTGGCACCACTGCGGGTGCTGCTGCCGGAGCGGTCGTTTGCGATGCGGGCGATTCCTGCGCGTTCAGCCGGCCATGTTCCTGCCAGTCTGCCAGGATCAGTTGGCACGCATCCTTGGCCGCGTTGCCCACGGTGTGCGTGGCATTCGTGCCCAGCACATCGCCGGCCTTGTTCGCCACCTGGATCTGGCTGTTGCTGCGCAACAGGCCGCGATTCTTCTTCGACTCACGATTCATCATGATCGTGTAATCGGCATTGCCCTGGTTCACCGTCACGGTCACGGCGCAGTTCTTCTGCAGATCCTTGGTGATCTCCATGCTCTCGTCGTGCGAATCAATCGTCGAGCTCGATCCCCACGCTCCCCAATGCTTGCCGCCGCCTCCGCTGCCATTACTGGTCACGTCTTGCGAACCCTTGCCTTGCACAAACACGCGCGGCTTTTCCTGCGCTCCCGCAGAGACAACCAGACATACGATGACTGCCAACCCGAGCTTTCTCATGAAGCCCTCCCCGCACCCGAGTTTCCCTGCATTCCCCTGGACGGTCAAATGACCGAAGTTTGGCGGTTCGACCTTCGCTTTCTCCTTCGGACACAATCGTTTACGCGGGCAGGGGCGCCCCCTTACGCCGGGCACACCCATTTTGGCCGGGTGGCCCATTCAATCGCGGCACTTCGCGATTGAGTGGGATCGAAATGCTGTCAGGAACTCCCCACATGTTCCGTCACACACATCCGTGACCGACGTCCTTGCGGCTTCCCTACTTAGTAAGTAAATGTAACTCGCCGGGCGTGTCCCTGGAGGACGCGAGCCTGGTGAGCTAAGTGCTTTGTCCGGAATATTTTGCCTATAAGTTCTTTGAAATCAAAGATCTTGGTGCTCTCTCCCGCGTAACACCTTGATTCCACAGGACCGGGGGGAGGGGGGGTACCCACTGAAATCTGTCGCATGCCAAGGCGGACCGGAGCGCCGCCCCACAAAAGCGCTACTTCAAATTCACGACGGCGACTTTGTTCACTCCGCTGCAGGCGAGGTAGAGCTTTCCATCGGGGGTGGCGACCATGTTCCGGACCACGCCTCCTCCGGAGGGAATCTTCTCTTCGCTGAAGGTTTCTGATTTGGGATCGAAGCGGACGAGCGTGTTGGGCTTGACACCGGATTCGCTGTACCAGACCGTGCCGTCGCTGGTGATGGCGATGCCGTAGGGCTCGGAGCCGGAGCCTCCGGGCGAGGGCCACTCTTTCAGGAGCTTGCCGGCGGCGGGATCGAAGTGTCCGAGATAGCCGCGGGCGAAGTCGGTATAGAAGACGGTGCCGTCGGGAGCGAGCGCGATGCGGCGCGGGCGCGCTCCCGGGTTGGGCAGTGTGTATTCGTGGACGGTCATCGTCTTCGGGTCGATGGTGGCCAGCTTGTTCGAGCCGAATTCGCAGAAGAACGGAGCGTTGCTCGGCAGGATGACGATGCCGTACGGGATGGCGTGCGGAGTGGTCACTTTGGCGAGGGTCATCTGGCCGCTGGCAGGATCGAGGCGGCCGACGTAGTTGGTTTCTTCGTTGGTGAACCAGAGGGTGCCGTCGTGATCGAAGACCGGCGTGTGCGGATCGATTTCGGTTTTGTTGGCGGGACGGTATTCCTTGACGTCGCCGGTTGAGGGATCGAGGCGTCCGACGTAGCCGGCCGCGATGGCGGTGAACCAGATGTTGCCGTGCGAGTCGGCGACCAGGCCGTGGGGTCCGGAACCGGGCGTCTTCAGCGGATACTCTTTGAAGGTGCCGGTCGAGGGATCGAGGCGTCCCAGTTTGTTGGCGCCCTGGCCGGTATACCAGAGTGCGCCGTCGGGCGCGCGCGCCGGGTCATGCGGCCGCGACTTCGGGGTGGGAACTTCGTATTCCTTGATTGTGACGTTGAGCGTGCCCACTGCGGCGAAGGCCGCGACCGCAACGATGAAGAGAAACAGAAAAACTTTGCGCGACATGGGGGCCATCCTCACAGAAAAATTGTAGTCCCGGGTGGAGAGGTTTTGCCATGCCGATGGAACTGTAGTCGAGCGGTGTCGAGGCCGTTGCTGTGTGCAGGTCACGCGGCGCGAAGAAGTTGATGTTGTCGGTGAGGCAGAGTGGCGGAATGGGAAGACCGTCGCGGCTCAGTTGGGTTGCGCGGCAACGGTGGCGGGCTTGGCGCTGATGGTGCCTGACGACATGAGGTTGGGAAAATTGCGGACGTAGGTGCTCATGGCGGGATGCCAGAATCCGTTGAAGCCGAAAAAGTACATCTCTTTGATGGCTTCGTCGGCGGGCCATTTCTGCATGGCCATGCGGTAAGTGGCGACGAAAACTCCGGTGCGGTCTTCGCCGAAATGGCAATGGACGAAGACTTTCTTTGTGGGATCGTCGCTGCTGAACAGCGACAGGAACTCGGTTACCTGCTCGCGGCTGGGCGGTGCGAACTCACTGACCGGGATACTGATGAAGTGGATGCCGAGGGCCTCGGCCTCTTTCTTTTCCCGCTCGCGTTCGGCGGCATTCTCGCCACGCAGGTCGACGATCGTGGTGATCCCGAACTTCTTGAGTTCCTGTATCCCGCCGCGGCGAGGCTGTGCTCCGCGATAGAGTTGGTCGGTAATCTTTCCGGCATTGGGGACGCCGGTGACGTTGAGCTTCTGCCCGTAAACCCACCGGGAGGGATCCGCACTGATGAGGGGATCCTGCGCGCGGACGACGGGAACGCTGACGAGGAACGAAAGCAACAGAACGAAGACAGCTCGGCATCCGCGCATGGCTGATTGGATGCAAGAAGTCTAGCACGTGTTGAGAGAGCGGGGCCGAGGCGCGCTTTCTACAATTCTTTGACGGTGGTTGCCGGGTTCGGAATTGCGGCTTCGTGAGCGATGATGAGCCACTTCCCTTCACGTTCGCGAAGGCCCACTAATTTCACGTCCTCGGGAGGAAATTGGCGCTTCGGGTTTCAGCGAGGATGCACGAAGGTAACTTCGGCGGGGGCAAGATTCAGCCTACGATGGAGGCTCGGGTCGTTGAATCTTTTCGACGCGTGAGGGGCTATGCGTCTGCTGAAGAAGCTTAGTGGAAGCTTGGGGTTTGTGGTTGTGGCAGTTACGGTTTTTATAGCATCGGCCAGTTTGGGGCAGTCGTCGTGCAATCCGCCGTCGCTGGGAGATTTGGCGCGGAAGCAGCGGGAGAGCAAGCAGAAGGACGCGAAAGACGCGAAGGATGCACCTGCAAAAGCGAAGGACGCTCCTGGTAAAGCAAAGAAGGTGGTCACTGACGAAGACATGCCGGAGCATGCTCCGGATTCGGACGAGGCTGTGGCCGGGCCGGACGGGCCGCACGACGAAGCTTCGGTGCCGAAGTCGGCGGACGATGTGGTCAGAACCGGCGACCAATGGAAGGCGGCAATCGCGCAGCGCAAGGCGGTGCTAGCGGACTTGAAGGATCGGATCGACAAACTCAATGGCTCGATTCATTTCGTCGAAGCCAACGCCTATCGCAACGGGGTGGAGTACAACAAGAAGCAGGCCCAGAAACAGCAGGACGTCGAGCGCATGCAGGCGCAATACGACGACCAGAAGCGGGATCTCGAGCAGATGCAGGAAAACGCGCGCAAAGCCGGATACGGCAGCGCGGTGTGGGATCCGTAGAGCGTGACAGCCGGCTGTTAACCTTTCCTTATCAAATATTTGGCCCGTGTCGCGGCACCCCACGGCAGCGACTTATGCTGGGCGGATGCCGAGCGCAAGATCTGGCGTCGGCTAGACATAACACTCCGATACGCCGCCTATTTTTCTCCGATCTGCTTGTTACAATCGAGAACCGCCCTCGTCTACTCATATTGGTTTGGTCTGCTTTCGAAAGGACTCCTCCCATGCGTTCTGCTTTGTTTCTTCTGCTTTTGATGGCTTCGTGCGTTCTGACGTTTGCTCAGCCAGCGGCTTCTGGTGCGGAAGACGGAATGCCGGATCTGGAGCATTTCACTCCGGAGCGGGCGGATAAGTCGCTTGATCCGTGCAACGACTTCTTTCAATACGCGTGCAGCAAGTGGGTGAAAGCGAATCCCATTCCGGCGGACCAGGCGAGCTGGGGAACGTTCGCCAAGCTGGCCATCTGGAATGTGGCGGCGATTCACAACACGCTGGAGGAAGCGGCAAAGCCTTCGTCAAGCCGCACGGTTGCTGATCAGAAGGCGGGCGACCACTACGCGTCGTGCATGGACGAGGCGGCGATCAATAAGGCTGGGATCGGGTCCTTGAAACCGACACTTGACCGGATTGCGGGGATGAAGGACAAAGCGCAGTTGCCGGAGCAGATAGCCGGGTTGCACCAGATGATCCGGCCGGCGAATTTGAATTTCATTGACGCGCAGTACCAGGGAATTCTGTTTGGCATCTACAGCGGGCCCGACTTCGACGACGCGAGGATGAACGTGGGCGTGCTCGACCAGTCGGGGTTGAACATGCCGTCGCGGGAGTTTTACCTGAAGGACGATGAGAAGTCGAAAGAGATCCGCGAGAAGTACCGGCAGCACGTGGCGCGGATGCTGGAGCTGAGCGGAGAGTCGAAAGAGCAGGCCGCGAAGGACGCAGCATCGGTGCTGGCGATCGAAACGGCGCTGGCGAATGCGCAGATGGACATTGTGGTGCGGCGGGATCCGAAGAATATCAACCACAAGCTGTCGCTCGAGCAGTTGCAGGCACTGACCCCATCGTTCAACTGGAACCGCTACTTTGCCGGGTTGGGTGTGCCGCCGTCGAAGCAGTACCTGGTTACCTCGCCGGATTACTTCCGGGGAATCGAAAAGGAGATCGCCAAAGAACCTGTGGAGAGCTGGCGCGCGTACCTGCGTTATTCGATTTTGCGGCAGTCGGCCTCATCGCTGTCGGAGCCGTTTGTCGAAGCGAGCTTCGACTTCTATGGCCGGACGCTGGCCGGCACGAAGGAAATTCAGCCGCGGTGGCGGCGATGCTCGTCGTTCGCGGATGCGGACCTGGGAGACGCAGTTGGGCAGTCTTACGTGGCGCGTTATTTCCCGCCGGAGAGCAAGGAAAGAATGCTGCAACTGGTCAAGACGGTTGAAGCCGCGTTGAGCCGGGAGATCGACAACGCAGACTGGATGTCGGCCGAGACGAAGAAGAGAGCGCACATCAAGCTGGCGACGCAGGTGGACAAGATCGCTTATCCCGACCATTGGATCGACTACTCGACGGTTGAGATCAAGCGCGACGATTATCTCGGCAATGTGCAACGAGCCAGCCGGTTTGAGATTGGACAGCGGTTGAGCCGCGTGGGGAAGCCGGTGGACCGGAAGATGTGGGGCATGACGCCTCCGACGGTGAATGCGTATGAGGATGCGCAGACTAACACCATTAATTTCCCGGCGGGGATTCTGCAGCCGCCGTTTTTCGATGCGAAGCTGGGAGACGCCGCCAACTTTGGCGCGATCGGTGCGGTGATCGGTCATGAGATCATTCACGGCTACGACGACCAGGGGCGGAAGTTCGATGCGGATGGGAATCTGAAGGACTGGTGGACTCCTTCGGATTCGACGGCCTACGAGAAGCGCGACAACTGCATTGCGGATGAGTACACGCAGGATGTGCCGGAGGCGGGAGTGAAGCAGAACGGCAAGTTGTCGTTAGGCGAGGATACCGCGGACAATGGCGGCATCCACATTGCTCTGGCCGGGCTGGAGAGCGCGCTGAAAGCGCAGGGAAAGGAACTGGATTCCCCGGCGGACGGCGGAGTGACGGAAGAGCAGACGTTCTTCCTGGCGTACGCGAACGTCTGGTGCGGAGAACTTCGGCCGGAGGCGGCGCGAACCGCGGTGATGACGCAGGGGCACTCGCTCAATCGGTACCGCATTAACAATGTGGTCGGCAATATGCCGGAGTTCGCCCATGCGTTCGGGTGCAAGGCCGGACAGCCGATGGTGCGGGCAAACGCGTGCCGGGTGTGGTGAGAGAGATCATTTCTTGAGTGAGCCTCTGCGAGCGCTCAGGGCGCGAACGAGATCACAAGCTGATCAAGTGGAAGACCGCTGCGAACCGCCTGCGGCGGATTTAGTGGTTTCATTTCAAGTGGCGTGCCCTCGGCTTCCGCGTGGTCGAAAGCTTCCGTGCCCGCGGTCCTTCCAGTAATTTTCAGCTGGTCAATCTCATAAGGCAAGCCATTCGACGCAAGCGATGAGGGTCCGTCGGTCACCTGGAAGTGCAGGTGTGGCGCGACGGAGTTGCCGGTGTTTCCCACCAAGCCGAGCACCTGTCCGCGCTTCACGGAATCATGTGGACGAACCTTAATGCTGCCGGGCTGAAGATGCGCGTACAGCGCGTAGCGATGATTTCCAAGATCGAGAATGACGGAGTTGCCATCCGCGGCATCGAGCGAGATGTTGGTAGGGTACTGGCCGGGGATCTGCTCGGGCAGGCCGTCGGTGACCGAAGAGACGACGGCGTCGGCAACCGCGATCGCAGGCTTTCCGAAGATGGTGTAGCTCTTGAGCTTTTCGCGCGGTCCTGAATAGATGCGATGTGCGCCGTCGACCTGCTCCCAATCGACCGCATAGCGTTGCGCAATCCAGACGCGGCCATTGACGGGCAGGGCAGCGCGAGAGTGACGGACGGCGTCGCAGCAGGAATCCGCGGAGATGTAGTTGTCACCAAGGAGCGGGGGCCCGATCTGTGCAACTGATTGGCGGTCGACATCTGTAGTTCCGCCGGTTTCGGTGAGTTCCTGGTGGCCAGGAGGAGCGGCCATGAAACGGGCCTTGACGCGGTGAGACAGTTGCTTCGGAGAAGCGGCGCCGGGAGCGAGCGTGAGGTGGAGGAACAGCAGGGCCTGCGTGCTCTTCGACAGGACGCCGGTTGCCTCGCGGCTTCCGGCGTGCTGAAGGCGACGAGCAATCGCAGCGCTGTCGAAGGTCTGGAGCACTGTTCCGTCGCCGAGGATGTCAAGGCTTTCGAGCGTGGAATCACCGCTGGAAAAATTGGTCACCCAGAGTTCGTAGACGAGGTGGGTGCGACCGTCGGATCCGGTGAACGGGACCGGTGCGTCGTGGATGGCGAGCAGGAGAGGAGTGGGGTGTTCCGCATCGGCTGCGACAGCCTGCGAAACGAGCGCGGCCAACGCGAGGGAAGAGATGAAAACGAGGAAATAGCGGCGAGCGTAAGTCACGGGCGATGCCGGATCATCTTATGGTTGTGATGAGGGCCTGTCAACGAAACCGGTGACGGACGTCACACGCATGTCCGCAATTTGCGGATGCATTTGCGCTGGAAGTTGTCATAATGATTCAATGGCGCGTGCTTTCCTTGAAGAACGTTGGCTTCCGAAGTCTGTCCTCTGTCTTCGCGATTACAACCTGAACAAATTTGTGCATGACCTAATCGCCGGCGTCACGGTGGGGCTGGTGGCCTTGCCGTTGGCGATGGCGTTTTCGATTGCGTCGGGGCTGTCACCGCAAGCTGGGATTTACTGTGCAATTGTGACTGGGTTTCTGATTTCGCTGCTGGGTGGATCGAAAACTCAGGTTGGCGGCCCGACGGGTGCGTTCGTGGTGGTGGTGGCGGGAATCGTCGCGGCGCACGGCGTCGATGGGCTCTTCATGTGCACGGTGATGGCGGGAGTGCTGCTGGTGGCGATGGGCGCCACGGGGATGGGGTCGGCCATCAAATTTATTCCGCGGCCGATCGTGATCGGGTTCACGAACGGGATTGCCATTCTCATTGCCAGCACGCAGGTGAAGGACTTCTTTGGGCTCCAGATCGAGAAGGTGCCGGGCGTGTTCTGGCAGCGGATCGAGGCCTTCGCGACCCACTTTCGGACACTGAACTACGATGCCACGCTGCTGGCGGTGGCGACGGTAGCGATCCTGATCGTGTGCAGGGCGGTGTCGAACCGGATTCCGGGGCCGATTGTGGCGCTGGTGATGGGGACGGCGGCGGTGTTCGTGTTCAAGTTGCCGGTGGAGACGATTGGGACGCGGTTCGGAGGAATTCCGAGGGGGTTGCCGCACTTGCAGATTCCGGTGTTTCGCACGGATCTGATTCACGGGCTGCTGGGGCCGGCGGTGACGGTGGCGATGCTGGGCGCGATCGAGTCGTTGATGTCGGCAGTGGTATCGGACCGGATGAGCAACGACCATCACAATCCGAATGTGGAGTTGATGGCGCAGGGAGTGGCGAACATTGCGTCGCCAATGTTTGGCGGGCTGCCGGCGACGGGAGCGATTGCGCGGACGGCGACGAATATCCGGTCGGGGGCGCAGTCGCCGGTGGCGGGAATGATTCATGCGCTCACGCTGCTGTGCGTGCTGCTGTTTGCGTCGCGGCTGGTCGCTTATGTGCCGATGGCGGTGCTGGCGGGCATCCTGATGGTGGTGTCGTACAACATGGGTGAATGGCGGGAGATCCCGCAACTGCTCAAGCTTACGAAGACTGACATCAGCGTCTGGCTGGTAACGTTCGCGCTGACCGTGTTTGCCGATCTGACGGTGGCGGTGGAGGCGGGCATGATCCTGGCGGCGCTGCTGTTCATCAGCCGGGTGGCGGCGACGACGACGGTGTCGCAGGTGACGGATGATTACATTGAGGATGGGCGGGTGCACATCCTGCAGGACAAGGACATTCCGTACTACGCGACGATTTTCCGGATTCATGGGCCATTTCTGTTTGGAGCGACGGACAAGATTTCGGTGGTGACCGAAAACATGCACACGCTGCCTCCGGTGGTGATTCTGCGGCTGCGGAACATGACTGCGCTCGACGCGACTGGGTTGTTTGCGATTGAGGAGATGGCCCGCTCGTTGCAGGCTACGGGGAGAACCCTCATTTTGTGCGGGGCGCGGGAGCAGCCGGCCAAACTGCTGCACGAAGCGGAGTTCGAGGAAGTGATCGGGAAGAACAACATCTGCGAAAACGTGCAGGAAGCCGTGCGGAGGGCGCAGGATGTGTTTGAGAGGATGGAGGCCGGGGCGGGGTGGGTGGGAAGTAGGCGAGTTTTTCTTTCGCCCCTTCGGGGCTGAGGTTCACTAACGACTGGACCCACGGCTTGCGCCGTGGGCTTCATTCTGGCGCCGCTTTGCGGCGATCTTTAGTTATGTTCGTAGCATTCTTGAATTATTGAGCCCGCTTAGGCCTGGGGAAAGTCGCGGGCGTGGGCGCCCCGCCACGCTCGCTACTTTGGATGAGACAGCGGGGCGAGCGTTGCTTTCGTGGCGCGGAGGTAGTTGGCGGGGGTTAGAAGGATCTGGAGGCCGCGTGTGCCGGCGGAGATCGAGATCACGTCGAAGAGTTCGATGGTTTCGTCGACGTAGACCGGGTAGTCCTTCTTGGCGGCGAGGGCCGTAACGCCACCGCGGATGTAGCCGGTCAGGGCCTGTAGTTCCTTTACGGGGACCAGTTGAGTCTTGCGATCGCCAGTGGCGGTGGCCAGGGCTTTGAGGTCGAGTTCGGCGTTGCCGGGGATCACCGCCATGGAAATGCCGTGGCGGTCGCCACGAGCGACGAGAGTCTTGAACACCTGTTCGGCCGGGAGGTTAATTTTTGCAGCGACAGTTTCGGCTGCGAGATCGTCGGGATCGACTTCGTACTCGCGCAGTTCGTAAGGGATCGCGAGTTGATCGAGAAGGCGGACGGCGTTGGTCTTGGCAGGCATCGGTTGATTTTAATCGTCGGCCGTCAGTCGCCTACGTCGATGAACTAAGCGAGGACGCCGTCGTGGAGAAAAGTTGGATGGGCCGGTGGTGGAATGGAGAGGCATGGGGTCGTTCGACTGCGTTCGGCTAGCGCCTCACCTCGCTCACGATGACAGTGAAGGTGAATGACGACTTCAACGAAGCCAGGAAGTCGCGGTAGAGAATGCGGTGGGGGCCGGTGGAACGGGAGGGAAACACGGGATCCCCTTCGGCTCCGCTTGGGGCGAGTTTTCGACTGCGCTCGGCTAGCGTTTCACTTCGCCAGGATGACAAGATAATAAGGCGACGTTTGCGCTGTGGCGAGGAGAGCTTTATAGTGCTGGCGCAGTTCCGGAGAGACTTTCATGCGAATGCTGATTCATTGGGTCCTGACCGCGCTGGCGATCTGGATTGTAGTGCGGCTGGTGCCAGGGTTTGCGGTGAGCGGGCCGGTCTCGGCGCTGATTGCGGCGGTAGTGATCGGATTCGTCAATGCGACGCTGGGATTATTTTTGAAAATCATTACGTTTCCGCTGACGGTGCTGACGCTGGGGGTGTTCTGGCTGATCATCAACGCGATCATGATCGAACTGGCGTCGGCGATCGTGCCGGGGTTCCACGTCGCGACGTTCGGAGCGGCATTCTGGGGAGCCATCGTGCTGAGCCTGGTGAACATGGCGCTGAAGTGGCTGGTGATGCCGGAGAAGCAGTAGATTGGTGGTTCCGCATTTGGCACTTGGCCTTTAGCACTTGGCGGCTCGCGGGTGGGCTCTTGCCGCCGGCGCTTGGGGAGATGGTCGAGAGAAAAGCTTTTAACCGGAAAGTTCGCGAAGGGTCGCGAAGGGCGCGAAGAAAAGCGGTTGACCCCTAAGGGCAGAAAGGCCTACGTTTCTGTTTGTACGGCACTTTGGGTCTTGGCGTCCCTGTTCGGTGCAACGGTACTTTAACAACGCTCAAATCCAAGCAAGCTAGTCTGCCTGCTTCGGACTGGAACTCTTCTTCGGTTTCATCATTTCCCATTCTTTATCGGTGAGCATTCGGCCGAGGGCGGTGAATTCACCGGCACCCTGGAGCCATTCGCCTCCGTCCATGGTGATGACGTCGCCGTTGATGTACGTGGAGCCGTCGCTGACGAGGAACGCGGCGAGGTTGGCGAATTCTTCGAGCGTGCCGAAGCGGCCGAGCGGAATGCGCTTCTTTGCCAGCTCTTCGAGTTCCGCGCGAGGGAGCAGGCGCGAGAAAGCGCCTTCGGTGGGGACCGGGCCCGGCGCGATCGCGTTCATGCGGATGCCGCGATTGCCCCACTCGACGGCGAGACTGCGAGTGAGGGCCTGCACGCCAGCCTTGGCGACCGCGGAAGGCACGACGTAGGCGGAGCCAGTGGTGGTGTAGGTGGTGGTGATGTTGAGGACGACGGCGCGGTCGCCGGCAGCGAGCCAGCGTTTGCCGCAGGCGAGGGTGGTGTGCAGGGTGCCCTGAAGGACGATACCGATGACAGACTCGAAGGCGCGCAGCGAAAGTTCTTCGGTGCGGGCGAGGAAATTTCCGGCAGCGTTGTTCATGAGAACGTCGAGGGGGCCATCGCGCCAGATGGTGTCGATCATTTCGTCGACGGCGGCGGCGTTGCGCACGTCGCAGGGACGGGAGTGGATGGTGCCGCCGGTGAGGGCGCGGAGTTCGGCTTCGGTGGTGGCGAGGACATCGTGGCGGCGTCCGCAGATGTAGACGGCCGCGCCGAGTTCGAGGAAGCGGTGGGCAGCGGCCTTACCAAGTCCGGTGCCGCCGCCGGTGATGAGGATGCGTTTGTCGCGGAGCAGGTTTGGTTGGAACATGGGGCACCTTTTGGTCGAGCGGATGATTGTATCGGAGGGCGCGGTTGGGCGTGGGCTGAGGAAAGGGACTTTAACGCAGAGGACGCGGAGAACGGCGCAGAGATCGTGGAGAAAAGCTTTTACCGCATAGGCGCGAAGGACGCGAAGCGGGTTCACCACCAAGGACATGAAGGATCACGAGGAAAGATAAAGCTTAGACATGGGACACGTGCGGTACGGGGTGAATTCATTGCGACGAGGATGCCTACGCTCCACCGGCGACGGAGGTTAGGAGCTCATGCTCGAATTCGATTTCGACACGCGGCTAGCAGCCTCCAAGCCACAGGCTACTCGGAAGCCGTAGTCGGCGTATTGCAGATGCGGAGGAATGCTGGAGCGGGCGGCGCAACGGGTGACCTTGATGTGGTGGCGCCAGGAGCCTCCGCGGGAGGCGCGCCGGGTGCCGGTTTCGGGGCCGCGCGGATTATGGTCGGGAGAGATGGAATAGTAGTCGGCGGCGTACCAGTCGCTGCACCACTCGTGCACGTTGGCGCAGATGTCGAAGAGGCCGTGAGCATTGGGCGCTCCGCGTCCGACCGGTTCGGGGCCGGATCGCCAGCGAGTCGCATAGTTGGGGAGAGATTCTGGCGGGGCATCGCCCCAGGGGAATCGGGTGCCTTCGAGGCCAGCGCGAGCGGCGCGTTCCCATTCGGCTTCGGTAGGCAAGCGGTATGGGTGGCCGCTGGAGCGGGCGAGCCAATCGCAATAGGCAACGGCTTCATGCCAGGAAGGTCCGACAACCGGTTGCTGCGGATGCGAGAAGTGCGGATCGTGCCAGAAGGGCGGAGGGAGTTTTCCGACGGCGCGAAGAAACCGGGCATAGTCAGCGTTGGTGACCTGGTGGGCCGCGAGTTGGAACGAGTCGACCCAGACGCGGTGGATGGGAAGCTCGTTGTCCTGGCCGGCGTCGGATCCCATGAGGAACCAGCCTTCGGGGATGGTGACCAGGTGCGGTTCGGGAATATGCGCGGAGACGGGATCGGGCAGGGCGGACATGAAGAATGTGAGGTCAGGCTAACATACCGGCGGCGGTGAGGTTGGCAGAGCAGAAATCTTAAATCGCAGAGCCCGCCGAGAACCGCCGCAGAGGACGCAGAGAGAAGGCTTCGGACTGCATAGGACGCGCAAGGTGAGCCAGGGCCGCAAGAAAAGCGGGTTCACCACCAAGGAAGCGAGGATCACGAAGGGAGGCGTAGGGCTTAGAGGGCGCGCAAGCGGCGGACGACTTCGCGGATGTCGTTTTCCTGGAAGAGGCGGATGGCGGCGATGCCGGCGGCACCGGCCGCGACGCAGGCAGCCGCGTTTTCAAGCGTGATGCCGCCGAGGGCGAGGACGGGTATTTCGAATTGGCAGGCGCGGCGGAGGTCTTCGAGACCGGCAGGGTGGGTGCCAGGGCGATCTTTCTTTTCGAAGACCGGGGCGAAGAGGGCGAGGTCGGCTCCATCCGAGGCGGCTTGCCGGACTTCTTCCGCTTTGTGGCAGGAGACGGTGACCGTCACGCGGGCGGGGGCGCCCGCGCTACACTGCCAGATGCGGCGGACTTCGACCGGAGAGACGTCGTCGGAACGGAGATGGACGCCGTCGGCGCCGACGGCGAGAGCGATGTCGGTGCGGGAGTTGATGAGGAGCTTGGTTGTCAGTTCGCGGTTCTGATTTCTCAGTTCGCAGAGGATTCCCATGGCTTCGGCAGCGAGTCTTTCGAGTTGGCGTGCGGGGAGATCCTTCTCGCGGAGCTGGATGTAGTCGAGGCCGGCATGGGCCGCTTCGCGGATCCTGGCGAGCAACTGGCGACGGCGGGTGGATTCGTCGCCGGGAAACTGAGTGCGGTCGCTGATGTAGTAGAGAATCGGTTGGGGCATGTTCGGGAACGCGGGCGGGGCGCCCGCGCCACATGGCTACGGTCGCGTTTTCGCGATGTCGGGGACGACTTCGGTTTCTTTTCTGGTTACGCCACCGAGATGGAAGTCGGTGAGGCCGTCACGCAGGTACTCGAAACCCTCCTCCGGGGAATCCACCATTTTGAACAGATCGAGATCTGTGGCGTTGATGGTGCCGGCATCGATCATGGCCTGGAAGTTGATGAGCTTTTTCCAGTATTCGCTGCCGTAGATGACGACCAGGATTTTTTTGGCTAGCTTGTCGGTCTGAGCGAGGGTAAGGATTTCGAAAAGTTCGTCGAAGGTACCGAAGCCTCCGGGAAAAATTACGAGGGCCTTGGCCAGATACGCAAACCAGAATTTACGCATGAAAAAGTAATGGAACTCGAAGTTGAGCGACGGCGTGATGTAGGGGTTCGGGAACTGCTCGAAGGGAAGATTGATGTTGAGGCCGATGGTTTTTCCGCCGGCTTCCTTGGCGCCGCGGTTGGCAGCTTCCATGATGCCGGGGCCTCCGCCAGTGGTGACTACGAAACGGCGGCGGCGGGCGGGAATCTTGATGGACCATTCGGTCAGCATCGAGGCGAGTTTGCGTGCGTCTTCGTAGTAGCGGGACATATCGAGGGCAGCCTGGGCGCGCTTCAGTTCCTTCGGATCGACGGAAGGGCGGCGGAGTTCGGCGAGTCGAGCCTCGGCGTCGGCATGGCTGTTAAAGCGGGCGGAGCCGAAAAAGACGACCGTGTCCTGGATCTGTTCACGGCGGAAGCGGGAAAGCGGCTCGCTGTACTCGGAAAGAATGCGCAGGATGCGGCCGTCGGGGCTATTGAGAAAAGGCTGGTTCTGATAGGCGAGCGGGGCGGATTTCAGTCGGTCTTCACTCATGCGGAAATTTTCCGGAACTCATTGTATCGCTAGCCTTGGGCCTAGCAGATGCCGGGTGTCGGACACGAGCGTCCGAGCGACAACGGGTCAGGGAAGCTTGTCTTCGTGGTAGTGGATGGCTTCAGAAAATCCAATCCAGATGTCGAGCAAACCAAGCCCGCTGCAGAGGCCGCGGAAGAAGCCGTGCGTCATGATGATGCGCAGATCCGGGTAGCGCATCAGCAAGGTGTTGTCGGTCCACTGCGGGGTCCAGGGCATAACCACCAGCAGGACGCCGGCAGCGGCGCAGACGAATACAAACAGCAGGACCAGCAGGCGGTGCATCCAGATGGCTAGGCGGGAGTGCGCCTTGTCGGTGGACGGCGTGTGGACCGGCGGTGCGTCCGGAGATTGCGCCGGCGGGGAAGCAAGGCCGGGGCCGTTCCCTGGGGGAGTCTGGGAATCGGGCATCAGGCGGAACTCCGCCCTTCCCCATAGAGTGCGCACACGTTGGTGACCCGTGGCAGAGCCATCCGCATATTTTACGACTTCAGGGCCTTGATGCGCTCACCGACATCGCGATAGTCGATGTTGGCTCCGTAGACTTCCATGAAATGCTGAAGGGCCGTGGTGCGATCCTGCGCAGTTTCATAGGCGGAGGCGAGTTCGTAGTGAAGGGCAGTGCGGGTTTCCTGATCGAGGGAAGGCAGCTTCAGCGCCTTTTCGTACCAGCGGATGGCCGCCTCGGGCACGCCCTTATCGAGGAAACATTGCGCCAGCCAGGTGTAGGTCTGCATGACCAGCTTGAAGGGATGGCCTTGCTCGATGGCCTGGCAGACCTTCTGGAGTTCACCGATGGCTTCATCGAGCAGGCCCATTTCGCGGAAGGCGACGCCGAGGTTGTAGTGCGTTTCGGGATCCTCTTCAGCAGTGGAAACCTCTTCTTCGAGTTCGTGGCGGATTTCGCCGAACATGTCGGCGAGATCGACGCTGGCCGCCTGATCGACATTTGCAGCGCCGTTGCCGGGACGCACGGATGCACGGAATGTGGCGGAAGGCGCGGTGGCGGCTGGCGGCGTTGCCGGAGGCGGAACCGGAACAGCGCTGTGCTGCGTCGCCGCGGGACCGGAAGCGGCGCCGGCGGCCATATGCATTTCGGTATGCGCAGCTGGGGCAGGTTGGGGGGTTGCTGCAACTTCTGGAGATGTGGGTACCGGAGCTCCCTCCAGGAAGCTATCTCCGAGGGAATTCTCCAGGTCGGCGACGAACTCTCCCAATACGCCGCTGTCGCGAGCCGGTTCCGGCTCCACCGGCTTGGGTATCGAGAGCTTGGGGCCGGCCATGAATTCCAGGTGCCCAACCAGAGCGGGGTCGGTAGCGGCGTGCGCTTCGATCTCCTGTTCCTGTTCGAGTCCGTGGGTGACAGTTTGGGGCAGGAAGCTATCGCCGAGGGAAGAATCGAGTTCGGCCACCATCTTCTTCAGCGGGGTGCCAGGCTCGGGCGCGGGAAGCTCCGCGTGAACTTCGGCTTCGGTGGGCTCAGACTCGGTGGCGGCGGTTTCGACTTCTTCCACCGTGACGGGTTCCGCAGGCGCCGGAGCGCTGGCCGCGTCAATCTCGGCATGAATGGCAGCGAGCTGTTCGTAGTCGGCAGTCTGGGACTGGAGCTTGGCGAAGGCCGCGCGGGCCTGATCGACCATCGAGTGCTCGAGGTAGAAGCGAATCTCCTCGATGGTTTCCGTGACCGCATCGCTGGCCTCGGCGGAAATTTCTTCGACCGCAGGCGCGACGGCTTCTTCGGAGACTTCTTCGACGGGCGCAGGCAGTTCCGGAGTGTCTTCGGTCAGCGTGCCTTCCCATTCGTCGGACAGATCGATTTCGGCACTGGCAGCGGCCGGCGTGGTCTCAAACTCGGCGGGCTCCGGGGTCTCGACCTGGTGTGTGTCACCAAAAATTCCGGGTGCGGATTCAGCGGGCGACAGAGGCCACGGGGCGATAGGAATTTCGGCGGCGTCCGTTGCCGCAAGGGCTGGCATGCGCGTGGGTGAAGCGGCGGCATGCTCTTCACAGCGTTGCGCAAGGTCTTCGTAGCGGGTTGCTTCTTCCTGGAGTCCTGCCTGTGAGTAGACGGTGGCCAGGGTGTGGCAGCAGGCGGCAGCATCGCCGAAACGCTCGGAGCGCACGTGGAGGGCGGCCAAACGCTGGTTCAGACGCACATCGCCCGGGGCTATAGGCAGCACGGCCATCAAGGGGCCGAGTGCCTTGTCGGGCATGTTGTAAGAGACAAAGAGCTCGGTATCGGTGATTGCCGCGCGCAGCGCGTTGGCGACTTCCGGAGAGTACGACTGATCGACCGGGGGCGCGGTAGCTTCGAGTTCTTCGACGAGAACAATGCCTTCTTCGACGCTGAGTAGTTTCGCCCCGCTGGTGCCGCCGCCCATCATGCCGACTACCTGCTGGCAGTTCTGCATGTGCATGGGATTTTGCGGTTCCTGCTCGGCGAGGCTCTGGTACAAATCGCGGGCTCTCGAAAGTTCGCCAGCTTGCACGTAAGCATGCGCGAGAAGCTCGTAGACTTCGGTAGTGTGCGACTGATCGCCTGCCTTCTGGAACAGCTCGAGCACCTTTTCGAGCGCGGCCGGATTGTTGCTGAGCGGGCTGATAGAAGAGCGCAGGATCTCAAGGATCTTGCCGGAGTTGTCGGCGAGCAGGCGATCGGCGTAGCTGTCGATCACCATGATGGCGTCTTCCTGGGCGCCGTTCTGCTGCAAGGCGTCGAGATAGGAGAACATCGACGCGCCGTCATTGTGGGCTTCAAGAAGCTTCACGGCGATGCCGCCCGCTTCCGAGACGCGGCCGGTCTGCAGGTAGGCCTTCAGCAGATCGCGCTGGCCATCGGGATGACTGTCGAGATCACTGACCTTCTGAAAGAGCGGGATGGCGGAGGCAGCGTCGCCGGATTCAAGGGCGTTGCGGGCGCGCAGCAGGAGCGCGTAGCTGTTGCCAGGATCGAGCGTGAGCATGCGCTGCAGGATCTCTTCCGCGCCGCTGCGGGAGCCGCGATTGCGCAGGGTTTCGGCGGCGGCGGAGAAAATCTGCCAGGCGTCGGTCTTCTTGCCGAGACGGATGTAGACCTCAGCCAGGCGCACGCGCATGGCGACGTTTTCCGGATCCATCTCAAGGATTTTCTGGAAAATCCGGACCGACTGCTCGAGTTCGCCAGCGCGCAGGAATTCTTCGGCAACCTGCAGGTATTGGGCCCGCGCGTCGTTGAACAGGCCCTGCTGAGTGTAGAGCTCGGCGAGCTTCAGAACGCTTTCGAGCGACGGTTTGAGCTTGCCGATCTTCTTGTACATCGCGATGCCCTTGACGGTGAAACCCTGGGCAGCATAGGCATCGCCCACGTTCTTGAAACATTCCGTGGCTTTATCGACTTCTCCGTTGCGGGAGTAGAGGTCGCCCACGGTGTTCAGGACGGTCAGATCCTTGGGGTCGGCTTTGAGGATCTTTTCGTATTCGGCAATGGCGTTCTGCAGCTTGCCCTGCTGGACATACTTCTCCGCAGCGCTGAGAACTTTTTGCTTGTTGAAGCCGAAACCAAACGCCATAAGGGTACGGACTCCAGCCTTCTTCCCGCCCGAGATGTGCTCACGAAACCTGGGAGCCTCTTGAAAGCGGGCCAAAGCGGTCCTCCCACCAAAGGGCAGGAGAGACAATTTGACTGACAGAGGTAATTGTAAGGCGGGTAACCGAGAATCGTATGGTTACTAAGGGTTACCAGAAGGGAGTGTACGACCGGGTTACGGAAGGAACCTGGGAATCGGGACAGAAACGGGACGTTTTGCAGGCAGGCGGGGCGTTTTCCGAAGAAATCAGCCCCTAAAGCGGGTTGATCGAGAGCGGACGATGCGGCATCGCTGAAGGATGCCCTGATACGAACCAGATTCGGCAGCGATCACTCGCCATGCATCACACGCCAGGCATCACACGCGGCATCGGAAGACAGCAGCGCGCCTAATATCAGAAGACAGTACCTCGTCAGGCAGCGGAAGACGAATCTGTTTCAAACGAACCTGTTCAGACGAACCTGTTCGTCTCACCGAGGCGGGGACCGAGCGTCCGGAATCGGACATGATTGCGACCCGGAGGCGCGACGGTTCGCTTTTGAAACAAGGAAGGCGCTCGATGAAGGCGGGCGATCAGGCGCGGGCGATGGGGGTGAGGACAAGAATCAGAATGCCCAGAAGAGCAGGCCGGGGAAGGCGGCGTAGAACGTGCCAAACCATGATGCCCATCGACTGGATCCTCCGCGCGGGGGAGACCGCGAAATGAACCTTGTCGGAAGCAAGCCTGGTGCAGGAGGCTGCTGCCCGTCCTACCTACCTGTGGTGGCGGCATTGTAAGCAGAGCGCTACGGGTTGCGCAAGGATTTTGTGGCGCTTGAGCAAATCGTAAGGACGATTCGGACGGACCGGGGTATTTCGCTCCCGCAGTCCGGCGCTTCGCGGCGGGTGATGCCTTTCGGGAAGCTCAAGGCAAGCGGCCGGCGCCGAGCAAGCTAGTCGGGGGGCAGGCCTTCGAAGGCACGGGTGATCTTGTCGATGTCGTCGGGCTGCAGGCGGCATGCGCTGCCGAGTTTCTGGGTGAGGATCTTATTGATCTCGGAGAGGGGATGGCCTTTGGTCTGGGCGACGAAGCGGTGCCATTCGTCGGACACGGTTTTGCGCTCGTTGGTATCGGCGTCTTCACAGAACTGGCGCACGGCTTCATCGACGGTGCCGTACTCGTCGGCCATATCTTCGTGAAAGTATCCGCGCAGAAAACTGCGGAGCGCGGGGAAAGTGGCAGCGGTAATTTCGTTGTTATCTTGGTGAGCAGCCTTGGTGCTCATGCGCGGCACTCCGGATATGCAGTCAAAACGTAGTAGTCGTCAGGGCCAGTCCACTTGAGAACAATGGTGGCGTGGACGCAGGGTTGGGGTTGGTCGGCATCGCGGCGAA
>Ga0210384_10002469_pt1 | contig 22536 bp, 17 predicted proteins | sample IncBWH2MmetaG_FD_160574 | JGI IMG/M metagenome (GOLD analysis project Ga0210384, IMG submission 160574) | Forest soil microbial communities from Barre Woods Harvard Forest LTER site, Petersham, Massachusetts, United States - Inc-BW-H-2-M | ecosystem: Environmental > Terrestrial > Soil >...
TCCTGTCGCGCTGGCGTTGCTAAACGTCAAGGGTAATCAATTTGGCGCCGGCGTTGGCGGCGGCTGGCTGATTCCCTCAATCGCCGGCACACCCGGCACCACTGCTCCCCTCGTCGTCAGCTCCCCTGGCAAATTTACCGACAACCAATTCACGACTAACTGGGACAAGGAATTCCGCGGCGGCAACGACCGCATCTCCTTCCGCTTCTTTTGGTCCGACTCCGAGCAGTTTCAACCCTACGGCGCGGACTCTTTCGGCATTCAGACCGGCGGCTCGGCTTTCGCCACCAATCTCAATTTCCCTCTGGACATCCCGCTCCGCGACCGCTTTGGCGGCATCACCGAGACGCATCTCTTCACCAGCGCCCTGGTCAACGAGTTCCGTTTCGGCGCCACGGTCATCAGCTATCACTTCGGGAACGTCCCTATCGTTACCGCGCAGCAACTCGGCATCAACCGCCCCACCAACAACGGCACGCCAGACATTTATCGCTTTTCACTGGCCAACTTCCAGATCGGACCCTACCCCACCCAACTGCAATCTTCTTTGGGAGACAGTCTGTCCTTTGAAGACACGCTCAGCTACACCCGTGGAAAACACACCTTCCGCTTCGGCGGCGAGATCGATCGCACCACCCTTCGACGAGACGTTCCGGTTTCCGACAACGCCTTGCTGTTCTTCGCTCCCACGGCTACGGAGACCGATTTCCAATTCTTCCTCACGGGCCAGCCTTTCCTTGGAGACGCCTCCAGCGGCCTCGCCAATCACGACTACCACATTCCGGGGTTCGGCATCTTCGCTCAGGACGATTTTCGCGTAAACCAAAAACTCACCCTCAATCTCGGCTTGCGCACCGAATTCATTGGCGCGCCCGTCGACCAGTTCTGCCATATCGGCAACGTCGACCCTCTCCTCGCCAATCCTACCGGCCAGCCTTTCTTCTATCCAAAGTGCGTCAGCAAGTTCAATCTTCCCGGCCTCACCGGTACTGCTCAACCCTCCGGCTTGGACAACAACTGGACCCATGTCTTTGAGCCACGCATCGGCTTTGCCTACGATCTCGGCGGCCACCACACCACTTCGATTCGCGGCGGCTTCGGCATCTACAGCGTGCGCGAAGACATCGGTGCTGTGGACAACATGTCCTTCTCTCCGCCGTTCCTGCCGACCGCTGTCCCGGTAGGTGTGCCCCCACTCAGCCTCGCCAATCTCTTCGTGGGATTGATCCCGCCGCTCGGACAGCTGTCCCCGAGTTTTGTCGCCACGCCCTCCATCTTCCAGGGATTTGTCACTGGTTCGGGCGCTCCCACGACCGACACTACGCTCAATCCCGTCTATTCCGGCAACGTCATCGGGACCTTCGGCCTGATGGTGCCGCGCAAGTGGATTGCGCCCACGCTCCAGCAGTGGAACCTCACCCTTGAGCGCTCTCTCGGCCACGGCTGGGTCCTGGACGTCGGCTACATCGGCACCCACGGCTTGCACCTCCGCGAAACGAGTGACCGCGATCTGGCCACACTGGTCAGTCCGCAAAATCCGATCACTCTCACCGCTGCGAATGGCACCAAATACGTCATCACTCAGAACACCGCCGCAAACGTCAACGCCCGTGCGCCTCTTCAGGGGCTTGCCCCCGGTGCTTACGAGGGCTTCATTCCCGACGCCAACTCTCACTACAACGCTTTGCAGACCACGTTGATCCACCGCTTCGGCAACGGCCTCTATCTCCAGGGCGCATACACCTGGTCCAAATCCATCGACGACACCTCCACGGCCAGCGTGGCTTTCGACACCCGTTTCAACAATGAGAACAATCCTTTGGCAACGCGTGGTCCTTCGGATTTCGATCACACCCATCGCTTCACCACCAGCTTTGCCTACCAAGAGCCCTTTTTCAAAGAACACGCAGGGCCGGCAGGCTATGCCCTCCGCGACTGGACCTTCAGCGGCGTGCTCACCCTGCAGTCGGGCCAGCCCTTCACTATCGTCGATTCTGCCGGCGGCACGGCAGTGGCGCCCAGCAGCCCCAACCTCATCACTCCCTTGTTCGCCTCCGGTTTCACTTGTGCCAACGCCTTGGCTCCCTCTAATAGGCTGGATGGCTATGTGAACCCGAATGCCTTCCAGCCAGCCCCCATGGTCGGACCCGACGGCTCCACAGGCTACGGCAACGTCGGCCGCAACTGTTTCCGCGGTCCTTGGCAGAAGAACCTGGACTTCTCCATTGGCAGAACCTTCCGCTTCGGCGAGCATCACAGCCTAAAATTCAGCGCTGACTTCTTCAACTTCACCAATACGCCGTCCTTTGCGAGCCCAACGATTACGGACTTCCGCACTGGCGCGCCGCTTACCAGCGAGATCGGCACGCCGCGCCTGGTGCAGTTCGCGCTGCGCTACGCGTTCTGATCGTCGCCTCGAGCTGCCGCAGAGCCAAGCAAATCCTGGCTCTGCGCAGCCCGGCAGATTGTCGCTGGCGTCCCAGCCGGCGCGCATTAACCCGGTTTAATAACGGAACCTATAACATAAGAACGTATCGACAACCCCCGCAATGTACGTCATGCTCTCTTTTCATCGCAACAGGCCCGGCTTTCTTCCCAGCCCAGCGATACATGTTGGTTTGAAGGCGGCATGGTACGAAAGAAATCACTTTCGCAACGTTTCTCCTTCTATCGTAAATTTGTCGACTGCGTCCCCGTCGGAATGGCCGTCCTGCACGTCCCCGATCTAATCGACACCCGCAAATGGAAAATCGTCGCCGCGAACTGGCTGGCCTCTCATCTCGTGGGTTCTTCCGCTGACGCGTTCCTCCACGGACACATCACCGCCAATCTCCCCGCATCCAAACCCATGGCCGAGCTCATTCGCCAGACCATCCGTTTTGGAAAATCCAAGACCCTCGGACTCATCCAGGAGCAGGGCTTCTCCTCCACCTCCTCCTGTTTTTGGGCTCGCTTGTTTCCCATCGACCACTGTTCTGTAGGTTTCTTGATCGAGGATCACTCCCTGCTCCGCCAAGCCAGGCAGGCTCGCGCGGACTCCGAGCACCGCTGCCGCGTGATGGCCGAACTGGCTCGCGCGGTCCTCTGGCGCGCTAATCCCGACACTTTGGATATTACCTATGTCAGTCCGGAAGCCCAGCAGATCCTGGGCTTTTGGCCGGAGCGCTGGCTCTCGGAAACCAGTTTTTGGAAGAATCACCTGCACCCCAGCGATCGCGAGCGCGTCCTCAATTATTGCTATGCCTCGATGTCCCCCGGCGCCCACGCCGAAGACTGTGGATGCCGCATGATCTCCGCCGCCGGCAAGGTGGTTTGGTTTCGCTTGCGCGTTCAGCCTTCCGTCGGGCCCAATGGCGTTTCCGAGCTTCTCGGTGTGATGACCGAAATCTCCAAGCTTAAAGAAGCCGAGCAAGCCACTCAGGATCTTTCACGCCGGCTGATTCATCTTCAGGATTACGAGCAGCGCCGCTTCAGCCGCGAACTCCATGAGGGCGTCGGACGCACGCTCAACGCGCTTCGCGGCAGCCTGGCCACTCTCGAGAAGAGCCGCCTCCTCGACGAGCGCGCTAAACAAGCTCTTGCCGATGCCGTGAGCCTCGCGGACACTTCCATTCTGGAGGTCCGCACCGTCTCCCATTTGCTCTATCCCCCGGCCCTGGACGATGCGGGCCTTACGCAGGCGCTGGAATGGTTCATCGAGGGATTCACCAAGCGCTCCGGCATTCGCGTTCGCGTGGAAGCTCCCGCGGCCTTCCGTATGCCGCCGGAAATGGAACTGGCGCTGTTCCGTGTCGTTCAAGAGTCCCTTACCAATACCCACCGCCACTCGGGCAGCGAGAGCGCCGACGTTCGCATCCAGTCGCTCCACAACGCCGTTCTTCTTGAAATTGTCGACTACGGCCAGGGCATCCCTCCGCAGTTTCAGGCCGAACTGCAACGCGGTTTCGGCAAGACCGGCGTGGGAATTTCCGGCATGCGCACCCGCGTAGCCGAAATGAAAGGGCAGTTCGAAATCGAATCCAATGGCAATGGCACCACCATTCGCGTTCTGGTCCCCTTGCAGGTTCCCATCGACGCGAACCTGGACGTGCCCGAGCGAGCCTCGCCGGAACCAAAAGGCGTGATTCCCTTTGCGCGCACCGCTTCTCAGGTTAAAGCCTAGGCAACCGCTTGCCCGTAAGCCAAATCATCGCTAAGGTATCCTTTGTCGATCCGCTAACTACCTGTAATTACTCTGGGCCTGCAACCGATGTGGGTGGGGAAAGTGTATTTCCTCCCTCTCGGTTCGCCGCTTGTTGCCTGGAGCTTCGATGAAGGCAAAGCCCGCCAAAGCCGCCAAACCAAAAGGCAACGGGAATCATCGCACTCGTTCCAATCACCATTTCCTCATTGTTGCCATCGGAGCTTCCGCGGGCGGCCTGGAAGCCGTTACCGAGTTGTTCCGCAACCTCCCTCCAGACACCGGCATGGCCTTCGTCCTCATCCAGCATCTCGACCCCAAGCATCACAGCCTGCTTGCCGAGCTCGTTTCCAAAGAAACTTCCATGTCCGTCGGCGAGGTTCGCGACGCCATGGTCATCGAGCCCAATCGCGTTTACGTCATCCCCCCAAACGCCACCATGTCCGTTTCCCAGGGCGCTCTGCACCTCTCCCCCCGCGAAGAAGTTCGCGGCCAATCCATGACCGTCGACGCCTTCATGCGCTCTCTCGCCGAAGATCAGGGCGCCAACTCCGTTGGCGTGATTCTTTCGGGTTCTGGCTCCGACGGCACCCTGGGCATGGCCGAAATCCATGCCCAGGGCGGCGTCACCTTCGCTCAGGATGAGACCACCGCCAAGCATGACGGCATGCCGCGCAGCGCCATCGCCACCGGCTCCGTTAATTTTGTCCTCCCGCCCAAAGGCATTGCCCGCGAATTGGTTCGCATCGCCCACCATCCCTTGGTTCTTCGTTCCAGCGATACCCACCACGCCGAGCTCGTTCCCGGCGAACATCGCGGCCTGTCTTCCATCTTCCAGTTGCTCCACAAATCCACGGGCGTCGATTTTACCTTCTACCGCGACACCACCATTCGCCGCCGCCTACACCGCCGCATGGTGGTCCATAAAATCGAAAGGCTCCAGGACTATAGGAAGTACATCGAGCAGAATCCCGCCGAGGTCAAAGCCCTCTATCAGGATCTGCTCATCAATGTCACCAGCTTCTTTCGCAATCCTCGGGTCTTCGAGGCCCTCAAGACTCAGGTCTTTCCGCGCATCGTAAAAGATCGCCAGGCCGATTCCGTCTTTCGTATTTGGGCTCCCGGTTGCTCTTCTGGCGAGGAAACCTATTCCTTGGCCATCGCGCTTTCCGAATACCTGGGCGACAAATCTCCCATGATCCCCGCCCAGCTTTTCGGCACCGACGTCAGCGAATCCAGCATCGCCAAGGCCCGCGACGGCCTCTATCCCGAAAACATCCAATCCGATGTCTCCCCGGAGCGCCTGCGTCGGTTTTTCGTCAAGGTCCGAAGACGGATACCGCGTCAACAAAAACATTCGCGACATGTGCATTTTTGCCCAGCACAATGTCCTCAGCGATCCCCCCTTCTCGCAGATGGATCTCATCTGTTGCCGCAACCTGCTTATCTACCTCGAGCCCGTTCTCCAAAAAAAGATCATCGCTCTCTTCCACTACGCCCTCCGCCCCAACGGCTTTCTCGTCTTGGGCTCTTCGGAAGGAATCGGCACCCTCGGAAATCTTTTTGCTCTGGATGATCGTGCCAGCAAGATTTTTACCAAAAAGGCCGCCGCCGCCCGCCCGGCTGTCAGTTTCTCACTCAACAAATATACCGGGCAGTCTGACCGCGCGGGCACCACCATCCGCCCGGCCCCCAAACAGCCTGACACCAATTGGAACTACATCGAAGCCCAGAAAGAGTTTGATCGCCGGCTGCTCTCCCAATTCGCTCCCGCCGCCGTTTTCGTCAATGAAGACCTCGAGGTCGTTCACTCCCGCGGCCGCATCGATCGCTATCTCAAGCTGGCTCCCGGGCGGGCCAGCCTTAGCCTTCTCAAAATGGCTCGCGAAGGCTTGCTCTTCGAGCTCCGGAACGCCTTGAACCGCGCCAAGAAAGGCGGCCTTCCCGTTCGTAAGCAGCGGGTCCAGGTCAAGAACGGAAACGCCGCTGCTCCGGACGAAATCGACGTGGAGATCATTCCGGTTCCGGTGGCCAACACTAAGGAAACCTATTTCATGATCGTTTTCACCGACGCCCCTCCTTCGCTGAAAAAGCGTCCGGCCAGCTTGCCCTCTTCCGCCGCCGCCGCGCGCCAAGCCGAACTCGAAAACCGCCGCAGCCTCAAACTCGAACAGGAACTCGCCGCCACCAAGGAGTATCTGCACTCCCTCATCGAAAATCAGGAAGCCACCAACGAGGAATTGCAGTCTGCCAACGAGGAAATCCTCTCCAGTAACGAAGAGTTGCAAAGCACCAACGAGGAACTCGAGACCTCCAAGGAAGAGCTGCAGTCCACCAATGAAGAACTATCCACCGTTAACGACGAGCTCCGCAGCCGCAACATCGAAGTCACCCAAATCAACAACGACTTCAGCAATCTGCTGGCCAGCGTCAACATCGGCATCGTCATGCTGGGTGGCGACCTCACCATTCGCCGCTTCACTCCCCCCGCCCAAAAAATCTTCGGCCTCATTCCCACCGATGTCGGCCGCCCCTTCGCCAACATGAATCCCATCATCGAGGGCGCCGATCTCCAGTCTCTCATCGTCGGCGTGATGGAAAATCTCACCTCTGTCGAGCGCGAAGTCCACGCTCGCGACGGTAATTCCTATTTCATTCAGATACTTCCATATCGCACCCTGGAAAACAGGATTGACGGCGTGATTCTCGTGGTCATCGATACCCACCTCCGCGCCGACGAAGGTCTCCGCCGCGACTCCGGTCAAACTCGCCTCTACGCTTCCGGCTTGATCGAAGGCGCCCGCGAATATTCGCTGGTCCTGGACGATCAACTCCGCGTTCGCGCCGCCAGCCCCACATTTTATGCCGCCTTCGGCCTGGATCCCGCCCTCGCCGCCAACACTCCGCTGCCTCATTTCGGCCACGGCCAGTGGGACTTGCCCGCTCTGCGCAAAGCCTTCGACAGCGTCCTCCACGATGGGCCCCCCAGCGTCCAACTCGATTTCGAACAAGACCTTGCCCATCTGGGACCCAAGCATTTTCACCTCACCGTGAATCGCGCCGAATCCCCGGAATCCCGCCTCCTGGTCCTGTGGTTCCAGGACATGAGCGCCAAAGCCGAACTCGAAGGCGCTCTCCGCAACCAGGCCGAGATCCTCGATCTCTTTCACGATGCCGTGCTCCTGCGCGACCTCGACAATCACATCCGCTTCTGGAACCAAAGCGCCCGCACCCTCTACGGATATTCTCCCGAGGACGCCTTCGGCAAGAATAGCCACGACCTTCTCAAGACCCATTTCCCCGTATCCGCCGATTCCGCCGACTCCGCCGTCCGCACCCGCGGCCTGTGGGAAGGCCAGGTGGTCCAGACCACCCGCACCGGAAAAACCGTCCGCGTCTTCAGCCGCTGGGGCCTGATCCGCGGCCACGACTCCTCCGCCGCCATCCTCGAAATCAACCGCGAACTCACCCCTCCTAACGTGTAACGCCGTCTTATCCGCAACGCCGCTATCCGTAACGCCGTCCATCTATGTAGGCGCCAGGTTTAAACCCGGCCTCCCTGCCTTCGTAGGGGCACAGCATCGTTGTGCCCGCTCTTCGCCTTTGCCTTCCCCCTTCCCCGCGGCGACCCGCCCTGTCATTCCGAGCGGAGCGAGACCTCCGTCCCATCGCGCGTTCTTTGCAAGCAATTGAGATGTTTTCCGAATTAGCACATGAAATGTCCCATTTTGCGGCGCTTTGGGGTCGCTAAGCAGGCCGATGGACCGGCCATGGTTGGTGGTTAGTTGTTTTGATTGTTTCCCCCTCGCCCGAGTCTCACCGCGCGGCCCCAGATCGACATTTTCCGCTTGTTGGAGCACGACACAAAAGGTCATTGTCGCGTTGCCTCGGTTACCAATCTGGGATGTATAGGTACTTTGAATCGCAAGAGTGTGCGCCATTGGCACATTGAAAGCGATTCCATCACTGGCCTTCATCGTGCTTCTCTTTGTGCGTCTTTGTTCCGAGGTCTCATAGGGAGACAAAATGAAGAAGCAAAAGGGTTTCTCTCTTATCGAATTGCTGATCGTCGTGGCGATCATTTTGATCATTGCGGCCATCGCTATCCCGAACTTGCTCCGCTCGCGTATCGCAGCGAACGAAGCTTCGGCGGCAGGCTCCACACGCACCATCGTTACCGCCCAGACGGCGTACTTCTCCACCTACGGCGCCGGCTACGGAACGTTGGCACAACTCGGCGGCGCGGTCCCCTGCGCTGCGGGTCCGGCCACTGCTTGCCTGATCGACCCGGTTCTGTCGGTCACGGCGGTCAAGAGCGGCTATAACCTAGCCGTGGCTCAGACGGGCGCGGGCAACACCGGGTTCGTCGTATCCGCCATCCCCACCACCATCCAGGTTAGCGGCGTCAGCGACTTCTGCTCCGATGAAACGGGTGTGATCCGCAAGGATCCGACCGGAGCCGCGGGTGCGGTGGCGACCGAAGCGGCCTGCGAAAAGCTCAAAGCCTTGCAATAAACCTTTTGGGGAAATCGGGGGCGGGGAAATCGGGGGCGGGCGGCGTACCCTTAACGCACTACGACGAATTTGCTTGGTGTTGCGTTGGGTGGCCTACCCTTTGCGGTTTTGCGAAGGGAACTCGGGGACGGAACTCGGAACTCGGGGACCGGAACTCGGGGACAGACGGGACGTTTTCTGATATCTTGTTTTGATGGCACGTCTTTCCCGTATCGTAATCGTAAATATTCCGCACCATGTGACGCAGTGCGGCAATGCCCGGCAGTTTTTGCTCGCGACCGATGACGAGCGTCTGGTGTATTTGAATCTCCTCCGGAAATACGTACAATTCCACGAGTTGTCGCTGCTGGGCTACTGCCTGATGTCCAACCACGTGCATTTAGTGGCCGTTCCGGGGAACCCCGACGCTTTGGCGCTGGCGCTGAAGCAGACCCACGGACGCTACGCGTCGTATTGGAACGCCGCCCACAGGTCCAGCGGACATGTTTGGCAAGGGCGGTTTTATTCCTGTCCGCTGGACAGCTACCATTTGTGGGTGGCTTTGCGATACGCAGAGTTGAATCCGATGCGGGCGGGGTTGGTGGACAAGGCGGAATCGTGGCCGTGGTCGAGCGCTGCCGCACACTGTGGTTCCGTTGAGCCGGATACTTGTTTAGCGATGGAGATGTGGAGTAAGCGCTGGTCCGTGGAAACCTGGCGGGAGTATCTGGCTGCCGGAGAAACGGAATGTGAGATCGCGGCGATTCGTAAGTGCACGCACACAGGCCGACCGTTGGGCGGGCCGGGATTCGTGCGCACCCTGGAACAAGCGACTCAGCGCCGTTTGGTGCCGCAAAAGGGTGGGCGTCCGGGGCAGGTCATAGACCATCGGGCACAAGCGATGCTGGCATTCAGGGAATAGTCATGATTCGCCCCGGCTCTGGTAATCTTCCGAGCGAGAGGAAACGTCCCGTCTGTCCCCGATTTGTCAGAGTCTTAAGCGCGTCTAACCCAATATCAATTCTGTTGGGGTTCGCTAATGTATTCCGCAGCCAGATAGGAGACGCCGCCACAGCAGCGGTTGCTTACAGGGGCGCGCAAGATGCGTGCTACGTAGAAAACGGCCTTCCGATCCCGGCGGGCTACTAGGTCGTCAGATCCGAACTGGAGTTGAAATAGCTTGAAGTATGCCCAACATGAGGAACGTTCGACCATGGCGCCCCTCGATACCAAGAAGCAGGAGAATGTAGTTCGGTGGGGCCTATCCACCGCGTTCCTGAAAGCACTGGCCTTGGCTCTTCCTTGGGGCGTTATCTCCGAGCTGGCCGGCAAGCATGAGAACCTCGGGTACGCTTTCGGCCTTTTTGTCGGACTTCTATGTTTGTATTTAGTCCCACCGCGGGAGAAGGAGCTTTGGCGATTGCTGCTAGTAGGACTCGTGATAAGCCTGCTGCACCCACTTCTTGAAGCAGTCTTGCCTAAGGCATTTGGGCGCCATTGACAGATCCTCCGTCCGCGCGGGTGGCCCACCCTTAACGCACTGAGCTGAATTTGCTTAGGGACCTAGGGACCGGGGGACATGTCTAACGAAGTTGGGGGACTGGGGGACGGGGACTGGGGGACAGACGGGACGTTTTCTGATATCTTGTTTGTGATGGCATGTCTTTTCCGTATCGTAATCGTAAATATCCCGCACCATGTGACGCAGCGCGGCAATGCCCGGCAGTTTCTGCTCGCGACCGATGACGAGCGTCTGGTGTATTTGAATCTCCTCCGGAAATACGTACAATTCCACGAGTTGTCGCTGCTGGGCTACTGCCTGATGTCCAACCATGTGCATTTAGTGGCCGTTCCACGGAAGCCCGACGCTTTGGCGTTGGCGTTGAAGTAGACCCACGGACGCTACGCGTCGTATTGGAACGCCATGCACAGGTCCAGCGGGCATGTTTGGCAAGGGCGGTTTTATTCCTGTCCGCTGGACAGCTACCATTTGTGGGTGGCTTTGCGATACGCAGAGTTGAATCCCGTGCGAGCTGGGCTGGTGGCTAAGGCGGAATCGTGGCGGTGGTCAAGCGCCGCCGCACACTGTGGTTCCCTTGAGCCGGATACTGGTTTAGCGATGGAGATGTGGAACAAGCGCTGGTCCATGGAAACCTGGCGGGAGTATCTGGCTGCCGGGGAAACGGAATGTGAGATATCGCGGCGATTCGTCAGTGCACGCACACAGGCCGCCCGTTGGGCGCGCCGGAATTCGTGCACACGTTGGAGCAAACGACGCAGCGCCGCTTGGTGGCGCAAAAGGGTGGGCGTCCAGGGGATGCCATCGACCATCGGGCACAAGCTATGCTGGCATTCAAGGAATAGTCTCGATTCCCACGGCCCTGGTAATTTTCCGAGAAAGAGGAAACGTCCCGTCTGTCCCCGATTTGTCGGAATCCGAGTTGGACACCAATAGAACGAGAGTTTTTACAACCACTGAACATCGACAAAGCTGCCGCAGACGCAGCGAAAGTAGACTGTGAGATTAACAAATGCCAATGAAATTGTTTGCCGCGGAGCGGGCTTCGGCCAGGCATCACATACGACTATATTGCATTTTAATTTTTATCCTATTGAGTATAGGTCCGGTGGGTTCTGGACAATCTTCTGAAGTTCTGGATACGGACGCATGTAATCTGAACGCGCACCCTAAGCAGTTCGACAAGAAACATGTGAGAGTTCGCGCGAGAATCATGAGGAGCACGCACGGAACCGCGATATTTGACCTATCCAAGCCGTCGTGTGGGATCGGTCTTTGGTATGCCGAAGACGCCGAGAAGAACGGAATGTTCTTGGCGCTGGACAACGCCGTCTTGCAGGAAAGAGCAAAAGGGGTGTTAGGGAAGAAGATTATCGCAACCTTTACTGGGGTCTTGCTTGAGAAGTCCAAGCATGGGCACAAACCGGTACTTCAAGCCGAAAAGATCGAAGATCTGAAGCTAGAGTCAGAGGAACACTAGGAAATCGGGGACCGGCGACGTTTTCTGATGCTTGAAGTCCAGACCCGCAATCCGTTCAAATATCTGTACTTACAAGATATCATTTGACATGCGGTAAATATGTGATATACTAGGTTGTGTTTGTCCTGACCAACCCGCGCCCGAATCGCTCTTGCACCTCTATCAAACGCAAATTTGCCCCTTTATTTTCAACAACTTCCAACATGCCCTTTCCGCAACTCCTTTCCTTTGATATCGATACAACTTTACCCCGGGGGTGGGGGGGTATGAGTAGGTTTGTCCGATCCTCGAGCCCCGCGAAGCGTGTCCCTCCGCACCCTCTGTGCAAATCGCCCCTTTATTTTCAGCAGCTTACAAACTGCTTTTTTGCTAAGTCCTTTTCTTTGATACGCATACAAACTGCCCCGGGGGGTGGGGGGGTGGTATCAACATCTCTAGAATTTCCACCTCAGACTGCCCCTTCCCAACGCTACCAACAGTCCTCGCCCTCCCTCGCCCTGTTTACCCTGCTTGCCTTGAGGAACGAAGGGAGTGTCGGAGGGAGGCACGAAGGGACGGTCGGCCTGCAAACTCTCGAAGACTTCCCCAGGAAACTCCGCGTCTTCGGCCCCAAAACGGCCTTCTACAGCCCTCCGACACCCACTTTCGCCGCTCCGGTTGTAGTACCTCCGTACTTTCAAAGCTTCAATCAATTTTGTACCCGGAGTCCTATTGTCGCTTGGCCCCCTCCCGGATACACTCGTACTTCAATCAGGAGGATTCATCCTTGACCGGCTCCGAACGCCGCAACACCCAGCGCTTTCAAATGCGGCTGCCGCTTACCGTCCGATGGACGACAGGTGCGGCGGTCGGCGAGACCAGTACCGAATCCCGGGACGTCAGCTCCCGCGGTGTCTACTTCTTCCTTTCTAAGGACGTCAAGGAAGGCTCAGCCATCGAGATTCTGCTCACCCTGCCCAACGAAATCACCTTGGCAGGACCCGTGCGCGTACGCTGCCTCGGCCGCGTCCAGCGCACCGAACCACGCGACGAGGGCGCCATCGGTGTAGTCGCCGCCATCGAGCGCTACGAGTTTTTGCGCGCCGCTGACACCTCGAAGTAGCCGCCATTCGAGTGACTGGGCTAGGGTCGCAGTGACCTCAGCCTAGGGCGCTAGCAGCAACAACGGTTTCGTCGGATTTGGATTTGCATTGCTACAGGTTTCTTGCTCGCTCCCTGCGGAGGCGGGCAAGATTAGCCGGAGTGCCTCGGCCCCTCAGCGGAGCGCTCCGGCTGCTTTCTTAAGCCCCATTTTCTCGCCTTTCGTTCTGCATCAACTCCCACCACCACCAACTCGCTTCACCAGGCACTCCACTCACTGCGGGCAGAAAGTCGGTCGCCAGCCCACGGAACGAGCTAGCAAACTCACCCGTTGAGCCGTCAAGACAGGGTTTGCCGCGCCGCCGTTACCTCTTGGCCGCCTGTACTTCGGAGCAGGCGACTTCCGTGGGCCTTCTGAGCGACGATGGATTGTTGTTGGGCAGTAGGCAGTTGACCAGAAAGGCGTTTAGCAGCGACGGGTTCGCACCAGCCGGGGGGCATGGCGTCGCCTGCAGTGGTGGGCAAGGTTCTAGCCGCTAGCTCACAAACGTACCTTGAGGATGTTGGCCTTCGAGGGCTCAAGCGCATTTTTTGATCGGAGCGTTTGATGGCTCGTCTTCTTGAGCCGGTCAAGCATCCTGGCACCAGAAGAGCGCCTGGCAGAGGATACCGTGGCTGCGGGGCGGAGACGCACTTTGTAGCGGGAATGCGAGGAGCATCCAGTGGAAATGGCTTTGGAGCCCCAAATATTGCAAGAAAGCGAAGCGCCGGCCGAGAACACGAACGGAGTTTCGCTGCTGGAACTTGCCGAGGTCCTGGACCAACACCGGATCTGGGTGGAAACCGCCGGCGAATCCGGGGCGCGTGCCGATTTGTGTGGGGCCAACCTCTCAAAGGCGGACCTGACCGGAATTAATCTGCAAGGCGCATCGCTCCATCGGGCGAATTTGAGCGGTGCCGACCTTTCCATGGCGAATTTGCGCGGTGCCAGCCTGGTGCAGGCCGACATGCACGACACGAATTTGCTGGGAACGGAGCTGCGCGGCGCCAACCTGATGGGCGCCAATCTGTACGGCGCGGAGGGCGTGTGGGTCGGGCGCCTGGGCGGCACTAACCTATTCGACGCTATTCTTCCTGAAACGGTCGCGGCGTTCGACAGCTCCAAAGCCATCGCCGACGCCACGCAAGTCGCGCGCTGGTTCTATTTTCTGATGCTGGCGGCCAGCGCCATCTGCTGTCTGCTGATCGGATTCACCTCCGACGTGCGGCTGGTGCTGAATGCCTCGGCGATCCCGATTCCCCATCTCGGAAACGTGCTACCGCTGTCAGGTTTCTACCTCGGCGGGCCGATCCTGCTGTTCGTGGCGTACTTGCGATTTCACTTCGTGCTTCTGCGGCTGTGGGGAAGCATGGCGGCGCTCCCGGCCACCTTTCAGGACGGACAGACGCTGGAGAAAGACGGTCCCTGGTACCTGATGGGCATGGTGCGGAAGCATTTCCGCTGGACGCGCGATGGCCGCTCGTCGTTTGCGGTGCTGGAGACGCTGGTTTCCACCGCTTTGGCGTACTGGGTGGTTCCCGCAACCCTGCTGGTTTTCTGGCTGCGGTATCTGGTGCTGCAAGATTTTCGCGGAACGCTGCTGCAGGCGGTTTTGCTGACGCTCTCCATTGCCACCGCGACGAGCGTCCCGACGATTGTGGCGCGCGTGCTGCGCCCGGGAGACCTGCTGCGCGAAAGTTCGAAGCATCTTTTGCGCGCTGGTTTCGGGGCCACCCGCGCGGCGCTCGCGGCGGGATGCGTCCTGCTGCTGCTGTCGCTTGGAGTGATTCGCGGACTACCCGCGGAGCGCGAGGCAGCTCCGGAGCTTTCGCAGGTGAGCATGCGGCGGTGGGCTGCGGATGCTTTTCAGTCAGTGGGCTACCGGCCGTACGCGGACCTGACCGAGACCGTTCTTTCTCCGCCGCCAGCTAAAGGGAACTGGACCGAGGAAGGACTAGCGGCGGTGCAAGGCGCGCACTTGAACCAGGTCGATCTGCGATTTGCCCGGGCCTATCGCGCTTTTCTGCTGAATGCCCGGCTGTGGCGCGCGAATCTCGAGGGTGCTTACCTTTCCGAAGCCGATCTACGCGGCGCGAACATGCGCGAAGTCACCTTGCGCGATGCGATTCTGGACCGCGCGCAAATCGGGCACGCCACGCTAGTATCGGTGAACGCCAGGAATGCAAACATGGCGGCGGCCGATCTGCGTGGCGCCGATCTCTCTTACGGAATTTTTGAAAACGCGGTGCTTTCCAACGCCAAGCTGCCGGGAGCTTCGCTCTACGGCGTGAATCTGCGAAACGCGCAGATGCTGCGCACCGATTTGTCTCGCACGGATTTGCGGGACGCCAAGATGGAGCAAAGCATTTTGTCTTTCGCGAACTTGCAAGGCGCGGATCTGTCTTCGGCGAAGTTGATGCAATCCAACATGACCGGCGCACAGCTGAACGGAACGATCCTGCTGGACGCCGACTTGCGAAACGCGGACTTACGCGGCGCTTTGCTAAGCGGCGCCGTCCTGCGCGGCGCGGACATCACCAGCGCAAACCTGGCCGGCGCCGACTTGCGAGGAGCCGTTGGAGTAACGCCCGCGCAGATCTGCTCCGCCCGCTGGCGCGGCGCCGAACTAGACGCCGACATGCAAGCCGCCGTTCAGACGCAGTGCCCCCTGCAGTAGGGCGGACGATGGCGTGCCGTCGTTTGGCCGCAAAATCCCAAGGCCACTTTCTTCGGGAACTCTGACGCCTCCTAATCCTGATGATGGGATGTTGGTATTGACAAGAATCCGCGATCTTTGTAGGATAAATCCCAGTGTCAAATATATTTGAGATTATATGAGGTAGGGTATGAGGTTAGCCAAGAGTTTCATGGTCGACCCAGAAATCAGCGAATACGTAGACACGACCAAAGGCAATCGTTCCGCGAGCGAACGGGTCAATGAACTGTTGAGGCGTGCCATGCTGGAAGAGCAGTACGAAAGACTCGAGGCGGAAGCCGCAGCTTTTTTTGCCCATTCCACTGCCGATCGCCGTGAAGCGGAGGCTTTCCAAGGTGGGGCCTTGCGCACTTTTGACCGAGACTGATGGGGACGAACTCACCACCAGCAGGCTGGTACCCCAGGCGGGGAGAAGTCTATCTAGTGCAACTCGATAAGCCGCGTCCTGCTATCGTGCTCTCGATCGACCAGCTCAATCGCCATGCATTGGATGTTTGCGTCGTGGGAATTACCAGCAAAGAGCATTTGAAATTTAGTATGCGCATTGCGCTTAAAGCCAAGGAAGGGGGCTTGGATCTGGAATCTTGGGCGAAGTGCGATCAAGTCACGACCCTCGAAAAGAGACTTCTGCGATACCCTGCGCTGGGCGCGCTGCCCGCACCAACGATCGCGAGAATCGAGCAACAGGTCAAGATCGCGCTCGGCCTGCCCTAGCTTCTCGGACCTCCTTTTTCGTCTCAGGCGAAAGGTACACGCGGTGAAACTTTGCGTTTTTTGTTGGGGCCCGCGGTATGCTTCTGGAGCGGCGAAGGGCGATCGAAGGCTGCGGTGGTGAACGCGCCGCTGCTCCAGCCGGCCGAACCGGCCGAACACAACCGTTTGACACCGGCGCAGAGTCCGTCGCGTCCAATCTCTAGAGAGACAATTTAGAACGCTTGTCGCTCTATGCAGCAAGGGAAATGACCAACCACCGATGAGGCCCGGCACCTCAAGTATTCTGCAGATCCTCAGCTTGACCCTTCTTTTTTTTTCCTCGGCGTCCGCATGGGCGGGCGCCGGAGGAAGCATTTCCGGCACGATAAAGGATCGCAGTGGCGCGATCATCCCGGACGTCGCCGTTATCGTTCGCAACCTGGACACCGGCCTGGAACGCACTTCCAGCACCAACGGAGATGGCTTCTTTGCGTTTACCGCGATTCCCGTGGGCCACTATGAAATGGAAATTAGCCGCGCCGGATTCAAGCCGTACAAGCGCACCGGCTTGGTGATCGATGTGGACACGGCGCTGAAAATTGACGTGCCCCTGGATATCGGCGAGCAGTCCGACCAGGTCACTGTTTTGGACACCGCGGTACACATCGAAATCGCCAGCGCGGAGATGGGTGAGGTGGTTGCGGGCAAGGTGATCACCGCGGTGGCGCTCAACGGCCGCAGCTTCACGGACCTTTTGGCGCTGCAGCCAGGGATCGTGCCGATGTCGACGCAGGAACCCGACTCGATCGTGATGGCGGGCGCTTCCGTGGCCATTGCGCCCTCTGGCGGTCTGAATCCCGGCAACCAATCCATCAGCGGCCAGCGGGAAGACGCCAATGGCTTCTTGATCAACGGCGGCGACGTCAAGGAAGAGATGAACGGCGGCACCTCGATCGTGCCCAACCTGGATTCCATCGCCGAGTTCCGAATCCTGACCAACAACTTCGACGCAGAGTACGGCAACTACAGCGGCGGCATCGTGAACGTGGTCACCAAGTCCGGGGCCAACCAGTTTCACGGCACGGCGTTTGAGTTTCTGCGCAACACCGCTCTGGACGCGAAAAATTTCTTTTCCCCCGAGCGCGGCTTCTACCGGCAAAACCAGTTCGGGGGCACCATCGGTGGACCCATCCAGAAGAGCAAAGTATTTTTCTTCACCGACTATCAGGGAACTCGGACGAACCAGGGCCTCGACACCGGACTCATCTCCGTTCCTTCGCTTGCCGACCGCACCGGAAATCTTGGCGACCTTGCGGGATCTCTTTCGGGCTCCGTGGCCGGCCCGTATCTTGCCAATCTTCTGTCGCAGAAGCTCGGCTATCCGGTTTCCGCCAACGAGCGGTACTACACGCCGGGTTGCACCGCGAGCACGCAATGCGTTTTTCCCAATGCGGTGATTCCACAGAATGCCTGGTCGGCGCCGGCGAAGAATCTCCTGCAGTACATCCCCGCGCCGAATCTGGGGAACGCCAGCTTTTCCACCGGCTCGTTTGGAGAGAAAGTGCGCGACGACAAGGCCAGTTTCCGCGCCGACGCCAACACCGCGCGTTGGGGCCAGCTCTCCGCCTACTATTTCTTCGACGATTATTTCGTGAACAATCCCTACCCCACGGGGCAGGGCGGCGCCAGCGTTCCCGGCTTCAATGGGTTGAATCTGGGGCGCGCGCAACTCATCAATCTAGGCCAGACAAAAACATTCGGCGCTGCTGCGGTAAACGAGTTGCACCTGAGCTATATGCGCAATGCCAACAACGTGGGGCAGCCCGCCGGCGGCGTTGGCCCGAGCCTCGCTTCGCAAGGTTTTGTGACCGGCCTAGGATCGGCGGGGATTGTTCCGCTGGCACCGCAGATCGAGGGCGTCGAAAACGTTCGGCTCAATTCCTTTGTGATCGGAACTCCGATCACCAACTTGGCGCAGGCCAATAATACTTTTTCGGCGAGCGACAATTTCTCCAGGGTTTTCGGCAGCCACAGCATTAAGGTAGGACTGGGGCTCAGCTTGGAACAAGTCAACGTCAATCCTGATGCCACCTTTAACGGATCGTTTCTTTTTGCCGGTTCGGAAACCGGTTTGGACTTCGCGGATTTTCTGATCGGCGTGGCCAGCAACTACAATCAGGCGGATTCCCAAACTTACTATGGGCGCCACAAGTACGCCGGGGCTTTCGCGCAGGATAGCTGGCGGGTGAAATCCAATTTCACGCTGAACTACGGACTGCGCTGGGATTTGTTGCAGTATTGGTCGGAAAAATACAATCAGGTTCCAACTTTTATTTTAGGCGAGCAATCCAAGGTGTACCCAACGGCTCCGACGAGCCTTGTTTATCCGGGTGATCCCGGAGTTCCCAATACGCTGGTGCCGCAGCGCAGCCGTTTTTCTCCGCGGCTGGGCTTGGCGTATTCGCCCAACAAGGCGGACGGAGTTCTAGGGAAGATTATCGGTGGGCCTGGAAAGACGAGCATTCGCGCAGGCTACGGAACGTTCTATTCAGTGATTGAAGGCAATACCATCGCGATCGACGAGCCGCAACCACCTTACGGCCTGAGTTACACCAGTCCGGGGCCGCCGCTCTTTGCTACGCCTTTCATTAGCGCGGCGACTGGCGCGGTACACGTCCAGCCGTTTCCGTTGACGTTCCCGCCGCTCAATGCTTCCGCGAGCCATCCGAACCCGAACATCGATTTCTCTCCATTCTTGCCGCAAGCCGGAATGACCGCGCCGCCGCCTGGAAACACTTATCCGTACAACGAGAATTATTTTGTTTCGGTCGAGCGCCAGTTGAGCGGAGATACGGTGCTGAGCTTGAGTTATGTCGGTTCGCAGGCGCATCACCTGCTGGTGGTGTACTCCGCTAACCCCGGCAAGCCGGCTCTGTGTTTGGCATTGAGTCAGCCTAGCGCGGTGGCTCCGGGATCGCCCACTTGCGGGCCGTTCGGAGAAGACACGACGTATGTAACGGCCGCCGGTCAGACGGTGCAAGGTACCCGCGGACCTCTCGGGCCAGCTTTCGCGAACGACGATTACGACGCCAGCCTCGGCAATTCCAACTACAATTCGTTTCAAGCCAACCTCCGGCATTCCGGCAGCCAGCTCAATTTCGCAATTGGCTACACTTTCAGCAAATCGATCGATCAGGCCTCCAGCATTTCCGATCCGGTGAATCCCTACAATTTCAGCGCCACCCGCGCGCTTTCTGCGTTCGATCTGACCCACAGCGTGGTGGCCACGTACGACTACCAGTTTCCACTGGAACGTCTCTTTGCCAATTGGTCGAAACTCTTGACGGAAGGCTGGGCTCTTTCCGGAATAACTCGCGCCAGCTCCGGTTTTCCGGTGACCATTTCCAGTGATACCGACCGCTCTCTAATGGGTAGCTTGCCCAACGGTGTGAATAACAGGAGTCTGGACTTGCCGGATTTCGTTCCCGGTTCGTTGAATCTCAACGGCGATCCGCGGAATGGGCTGGCCTATTTCAATACTTCGCTGTTTAGTCCCAACGCTCTGGGCACGCCGGGCAACGCGTCGCGCCGCTCCTTCTACGGCCCGGGCATGTTCAATACCGATCTGGCGCTGCGGAAATCCTTCCGCTTTTCCGAATCCCGGGCGCTGGAGTTTCGTCTGGAGACCTTCAACATCTTTAACCACACGCAGTTTTTTGGTCCCGCCGCGGTCAATGGCGATATTTCCAGCGCGCAATTCGGCCAAGTGGTGAAAGCCGCCCCGCCTCGCCTCCTGCAGTTGGCTCTCAAGTTCGCGTTTTAGCAGGTCGCCGAGGGCTGGTTGACTGTCAGCTCGGGAGCACGTAAAATGGTGCTGCACGCGAAAATGTGCAGCACGTAAAGGAGTGCCCCTCGCATGAAAGCTAACATTACCCTGAAGTTGGACAAGGAACTCCTGCGCGAAGCACGGATTCTGGCTGCTGAACAGGGCACCTCGATCAGCGCGTTGCTGGCCGCAAAACTGGAAGAGGCGGTTCGCAAGCGCCATGACTATGAGGCCGTTAAGAAGCGAGCGCTGGCCATCCTGCACAAAGGCTTGAACCTGGGCGGCAAGCCGTTGACACGCGAACAAATGCATGAGCGATAAGTTCTTCGTCGATACGAACGTCCTGTTTTACGCCTATGACCTGGAATCCGGGCTGAAGCATGAGCGTGCGCTTGCCTTGGTGGACAACCTATGGATCTCCGGTTCTGGCGTATTGAGCACGCAAGTGCTTCAAGAATTTTGTTCCAGCCTCAGGCGTAAGGCGCGTCCGCCGCTCAGTGTCGAGGAAACGCGACGACGTGTCGAAAGCTACTTGATTTGGGAGATTGTGGTGAATACGGCTCAGTCTGCTCTTGAGGCGCTGCAGATTGAAGCACGCTACAAGATCTCGTTTTGGGATGCGTTGATCGTTCATGCGGCGCAAGCTTCGGGAGCGGATATCTTGTATTCCGAGGATTTGAATGATGGCCAGGTCTATGGCTCTGTTCGGGTAGTGAATCCGCTGCGCGGGTAGCTAGAGTCTGCGGTTTCCGCTCCTCCTTTCATGCATCGTAGTGTCGCGCCGCTTTCGACTGGGCTAGAAACGTTGGGTCTCTTTTCGCGTCTAGCAGTATGGAATGGTGGAAGCACTATGAACGCCCTTTTCAACGACATTCGATACGCGCTGCGCTTGCTGGCCAAGACGCCAGGCTTTACGCTGGTGGCGATTGTGACGCTGGCACTGGGTATAGGGGCCAACACGGCGATGTTTTCGGTGATTCATTCGGTGTTGCTGCGGCCGCTCCCTTATCCTCAGGCGGACCGGCTGACTACTATCTGGAATGATTACGGGTCGGGCGGGCAATCGTTGCCGGCGGTTTCGCCTCCGGATTTTCGCGACTATCAGCAACGCTGCCGGTTGTTTGAGCAACTGGCCGCGGCGACCGGCGGGGGCGGAGCTGCCGTGGATTTCGGCACGACGGAGGGTGACGAACGGCCCCAACAGGTCACAGTCGGGTTCGTTACGCCGAATCTGTTTCCTTTGTTTGGAGTGCAGCCGATCCTGGGACGCAACTTCTTGCCCGAGGAAACGGCGGTGAACGGCCCTGCGGTGGTGATGCTGAGTTATGGATTCTGGCAGCGGCGGTTCGGCGGAGATGTGGGTATCGTCGGGAAGAGCCTGCGTGCCAATCAGCAGAACGTGACCATCGTCGGCGTGTTGCCACGCGATTTTCATCTGCTGCTTCCTCCTGAGGCGCTTTTGCTGCGTGACTCCGAGTTGTGGCGCCCCACCCAGATTTCTTACGACACTTTCCCTCGCAACCTGACTACCTTGGCGGTTTTCGGCAAGTTGAAGCCGGGCGTGACCCTGGCGCAGGCGCAGAGTGAGATGGACGGTATCGCGACGCAACTGCGCAGCGAGCATGAGGTCCATCGGACCAGCGGGTTGCGGATTCGCGTGGTGCCGATGCAGTACGACATCGTCAAGAACGCCCGCACTTCGTTGCTGATTTTGCTGGGCGCCGTGGGCTTGGTGCTGCTCATCGCCTGCGCCAACGTGGCGAATCTTTTGCTGGCGCGGGCCAGCGCGCGGGAACGCGAAGTGGCGCTGCGGGCGGCACTGGGGGCGGGCCGGGGGCGGTTGGTGCGGCAGGTGTTGACGGAAGCGCTGGTTTTGGCGCTGCTGGGCGGGTTGGCGGGAATATTTGTCGGCTCATCCGCTTTGCAAATGCTGCTAAGCCTGCACCCCAGCAATGTGCCGCGGCTTGCGGAAGTGCACCTCGACGGCACGGTTTTAGCGTTCTCGTTTGCGGCGTGCGCCTTGACCGGGGTGCTGTTTGGGATTTTACCCGCGCTGCAGCTTGGGAAGCCAAATCTGTCCGATGTTTTGAAGGAGGGAAGCAAGTCGAGTGCGGGGATTGGGCGCGGGCAGATCCGGCGTTTGCTGGTGATCACGGAAATCGCGCTGTCGCTGATGCTGCTGTTGGGGGCCGGTTTGCTGATTCGCAGCTTCTTCCGGCTGGAAAATGCGCGACCGGGTTTCGAGACCGCAAACATTCTGACGATGCGAATGAACGTCCCTATAAATCGCTATCCCAAGTTCGAGGACGTGATTGGATTCAAGAAGAAGCTTCAGGAAAGCGTGCGAAACATCCCTGGTGTCGAATCCGTGGGCAGTATCAATCGGCTGCCGCTGAGCGGCAGCGGTCCGCAAACGCCTTACGCTTATGACGCCGCGAGCGAGCAGGCGTGGGAGAGCATCTCCGCCGACTGGCGGGTGGTGACGCCCGGTTATTTCGAAACCATGGG
>Ga0210384_10002470_pt1 | contig 22530 bp, 16 predicted proteins | sample IncBWH2MmetaG_FD_160574 | JGI IMG/M metagenome (GOLD analysis project Ga0210384, IMG submission 160574) | Forest soil microbial communities from Barre Woods Harvard Forest LTER site, Petersham, Massachusetts, United States - Inc-BW-H-2-M | ecosystem: Environmental > Terrestrial > Soil >...
AATGAAATTCGTCGGCGGTGCCATAAATCTGCGTACCACCACCCGCCACCGTAAACACGCCATTCGCGTAGCTCGCACTCCCAGTCACACCTGTTGAGCCGATATCTCCGTCGGTCCAAACTGAGGGAAGCGTAGAAAACAGCCGGACGGTAAGGGAAATTGTGGTAGTTTTTGACAAGTTGCCCGAGGTGCCGGTGACAGTCACCGTGGCCGTTCCTGTGGTCGCGGTGCTGTTGGCCGTTAGCGTCAACGTGGTCGTGCTCGCGGTGCTGGCGGGGTTGAAGGATGCGGTTACGCCAGTGGGTAACCCAGTTGCCGACAAGCTGACGTTGCCAGTGAAACCGTTCTGCGGCGTGACTGTGATGGTGCTCGTGCCGCTTCCTCCCTGCATCATCGTTAGGCTGTTTGGTGATGCGGAAAGAGTGTAGTTCGGCGCAGCGATCACGGTAAGTGAAACGGTAGTGGTATTCGACAAGTTGCCTGAATTACCAGTGATAGTTACCGTGACTGTTCCAGTAGGCGCGGTGCTGCTGGCTGTCAACGTCAACGAGCTCGTGCTCGTCGTGCTGGCAGGGTTGAAGGATGCGGTCACGCCACTTGGTAATCCTGTGGCCGACAAGCTAACGCTGCCATTGAAGCCGCTCTGGGGAGAAACCGTAATTGTGCTCGTGCCTTTGGTCCCCTGCACGATGCTCAAGCTGCCCGGCGATGCGGAGAGAGCGTAGTTACCTGTCGGATTCACGTTGAGCGTAATCCTGCTCTGATTCGTTAAACTGCCGGACGAACCCGTAACAGTTACCGTGACCGTGCCGATGGCGGCTGTGCGGCTTGCAGTCAGCGTCAACGCACTCGTAGTCGTTGTCTTGCCGGGGTTGAAAGAGGCCGTCACGCCGCTCGGCAAACCGGATGCCGACAAGGTGACGTTCCCGGTGAAGCTATTCTCGGGAGTGATGGTGATTGTGCTGGTGCCGCTGGTTCCTTGAGTGATGCTCACACTGCTCGGCGACGCGGAGAGGGAGAAATTCGGCCCCGTGACCGGCCAGTTGTTCACCAGGTTGGCGGCGTTGACGCTCCCGATTCCCGTGGCGAAGTCCCAGCCAGTCGTGGTGCCGTATGCCGGGTTGAATAAACTGTTGGATGTCGAGAGTACGCCAACTGAGCCGTCGGCCAAGTAGCAATTGGCTCCCCCAACGCAGTCCACGTCCATGTCGCCCAGGGTTACGTCGTAGAAAATGCAGTTGCTGGCAACGCTGTTGCCATTGGACGAATTACAAGAACTGGTGCCATTCGAACCATATTCGTTGGCGGCGAGCTGGTAGTAGACGGGATTGGGATTGCCCTGGGGACCGCCCGCCTTCTGGTTTACGAGCGCCTGAATCCCGGCCATGATGGGCGACGCAAAAGATGTTCCACCCGCTCCGGACCAGCCACTGGGAGCGCCTGTACAGGCGGCTCCGCCGTTTGCAGTGTCAGACCAGCAAAAAACGTAGAAGTGGCCCCAGAGGCCGTCGGCGGCGAATAGAGAGACGTCTGGAGTGTCGCGAACGCCGTCGTTTGGATTGCCAAAAACAGACTGCCATGAAGGCTTGGGCCATCCCTGGCAGGTCCCACTCACGATACTGCTATTGGATGGAGACGGAGTTCCCGTCGCGCAGGCGCTCGGACCTCCACCGCCGGCAACCGTGCTCAGGAGAAATGAGCCGAGGGTGGGATCGTTGCATAGGCTGGTTGAGCCGTACGTTAGGCTGTGTCCCTCGTAGTTTGAGAGCAGGGCACCCGCGCACGAGTTGTTCCATGGAGTTTCCGGAATGTAAGAGAGCGCGGAACCGAAAGTCGGCGTGTTGCTCGAATTCCAATAAGTGGCGTTGGTGCCGGAATAGGTGTCGCTGAAGTCCGTTCCGCCCACGGCCACGTTGTATGGGGTAGACGCGAAAGCATTGACGCCGATGCCGTGCGTTGCTTCCGCAGCACTGTTGTCGCAGCCTGCAGCACCGCTGTCGCCCGCAGCGACGAAAACAGAAACGCCCTCCGTTGCCGCTTGTTGATACGCCGAGCTATACGCCGCGTTGGCTGCGGCGCCGTTCACCGTTTCGCATTGGCCGTAACTGATGCTCATGATGGCCGGTGGTTGGCTGCTGGTGTTAATGAGGTTTTGAATGGCAATCAGACCGCCGAATGTCGCGCCACTATCCGCACACGTCGCCATCACTATGGCCGCGTTCGGGGCGGCGGCGCTGGCCCACTCCGCGTCCAGAATTGCTTCCGCGTCATTGGGAGGGATGACCCCGGGAGAGGCGCAGTTGTTGGCGCCGCCCGAAGGCGCAGGGTGCACCGTCGTAAAAGAGCCCGACGTGTAGCTGGAAAGACCGAATGTCGAGCGAAATGTATTCCAGTCCGAAGCGCGGAACACGTTTGTGTCTTCGATGACTACAATCGTTTGACCTTGCCCCGAGTATCCCGCGCTAAAAAGAGGGTTCAGATTGTAAATGGTTGCCAGGTCCGCAGGCACGACCGCATAGTTGTTGCCACCCGAGCTGTCCGTGAATGTGAATTCCGTGTTGGCCTTGCGCAAATGGTGCATCGGATGAGGGCGGAAATCGTGCAAGGAAACGACCCCGGCGACGACGGGAGCGAGAGCTGCGGGAATACTCGGATCGCTCATGTTGCCAACTTGCTTCTTGCCTTTCACTTCGAGATAGTGAATTTCCGTTTGAAAGGCTTTGCGTACCTGCGCAGCCGTGCCGGAAAAATCGATCACCATACCGCTGGGATAGACCACGTTAACGCGGAATCCCTGCAATTCGAGCCAATTGGTGACAGCGTCCAGATCTGGCTTCGCCAAACCAAAGCGTTCGCCGAATTGCTCAGCGGTCAACCAGCGATGGAAATTGGGCGAATCCTTGCTCATCAGTTCGTCGATGAATTGCTGGAGGGCTTGCTCCTGCTCGGGAGAGCGCTTCAATTGGAGCAGCATGTGGTCCATCGTGAAATTGTTTGCCACCGGGCCACGATCGTTTGCGGGCTGCGCTTCGGGATGGGTATTGCCCTCGAGCACGACGCGATTTGATTCATCGATGCTTTCGGTAACCCTCGGGCGAGCGTGTAGGCCGGAATTGCTCTGTGCCCACATGGAAGGCGTGGAAATGAGTGCGGCAAGAACGACTGCGGAGAATAGCCCCAATTTACGAGCCATGGGTCTCCTTATCTCAATCTCACCTAAGGAAAACTCGTCCCAAACACAACAGAAAGCGGAAAGGGGCAGCAGACCAAAAAGAGCAGCGCGAAGTCGAATAGATCGACGGTCGGTTCCCCACGGCTGAAAACTCCTGATAAGACGTGGCTTATACCAGCTCGAAAACGAAAGAGAAATGGGCCTGTCGATTAGTCATCTTAATAGCGGAATTGGGCGCAAAAAACAACGGCCAAAGGGACAGTTTTCGGCCAGGGAGCCCGCGGGCATAGCAATCAATTCCGACTCCCCCCGCCTCCACCAATTTGCAATTGCGATCCGGTCGACTCGGGAGATTCTGCGGTGCGGAATTCAGGAATTCGCCGGGTTGGGAATGCAAGCACCCACCTGATTGAAAGTAAGTTTCTCCCCCGACAACAATTCCCGCGTCTGTGGAGTGCGCCGGCCACAGCGAGGCTCTGAGAACGGAAACTGCATCCCTGCCCGTTTTTCGCTGGGTGTGCCATGAATCTTGCGAGCAGTGTAAAGGCCACGTTCCAAGTTCTTTTTGTCATTTTCCTGCGAGCGCATTCGGCTCGGATGTGGACGCCACTCTCCGGCACATTTTCCGGGAAGCGACTGGCTTTCCAGCGAATGCTGATGCTGACGCTTGCGCACGCGCTGCTGGCGGTTTCGCCGTTTGCCTCGTGCAGGGCGCCCAGGAACGCGATCGAGGCGGAGAACTGCCTGCCGGGGAATTCTCCAAGTCAATGGGTATGTGTCGGGAAGCGTGAACGCAGGACAGACTGTTTTTTTCAAAATCTCCACGACTGCCATTGCAGATCGCGTCGACATTTACCGGATGGGTTATTACGAGGGACAGGGCGCGCGGCTGGTTGCTGCGATTTCGCCATCCGCCACTTTGCCCCAGATTCAGCCGGCAAGCCTGACGGACAGTTCCACCGGGCTGACCGATTGCGGTAACTGGGCTGTGTCGGCATCGTGGGCGGTGCCAAGCACCGCAACATCGGGCGTTTATCAGGCGTCGCTGGTGCAATTGGATAGCGGGGAGATTGACCAGATTCTTTTTGCCGTTTTGTTTTAGCTGCTTGCTCGCAACTGCCGAAAGGCCATCGCTTCAGTTCGTAGCCGGCGCCGATTAGTTTTGGGCGGTTCCCGCTGAGCGTCTGCGTATTCGTCCTGAAAGATGCACTTTCCGCATTGGTCCAACGTAGCGCAGTGGCAGTTTTGCGTCATTTTCCTGAGCAAACTGCGCATCGACTCGATCCCGGCCATGAGGGCGTCCAGCTCTTTGAGCTTTTTGCGAGACAGGTTTTGCCAGCGTTTTGAGGCGTGCGTTTCACTGCGGAAACCGAAGAAGAGTTGCCGGATTTCCCGGAGTGTGAAACCCAACTGACGCGCGCGCTGGATGAGGGCGAGCCGGTAGAGCACGGTAGCGTCGTAGCGCCGGCGTCCACTGATGCGCTGGCCGGGAAGCAGCACGCCAATCTTTTCGTAATAACGAATGGCAGAGGGTTGCAGTCCAACCTGACGCGCCACCTGGGAGATTGTCAATTGCAGCACGGCCTTATTCTAGGAGCCGGCCGGCCGGATTGCCACCCGGAAGTGACGAATTCTTTACAAAATACCGCTTTTCTTAAAGTGGACTTTAAGTTGTAGGTTCGAATGGATAGGAGCGGAACAGCAAGCTCGCCGCTTCAGGAGAGCCCCAATGAGAAAAGTTTATCTGCTGGCTGTCATCTGGGTCGGGCTGATTTGTGGAGGGATTGTGAGGGCCCAATCGGAAAAACGGGAGAGCAATGCGGCTACGGCGGAAGCCAGTTTTGCGGCGCATCCCGAGAAAACGGCGGGCGATGCGGCTGCTCTTGATGCAGGAGCCGAAAAACGCGCGTTGATGATATTTCTGAAGTCCGTGGAGAAACAGATCGTGTCTGCCGCTGACGCGATGCCCGCCGTCAAATATGGTTTTGCTCCAGAGGACGGCGAATTCAAAGGCGTGCGCACCTTTGGCCAGCAGGTGAAACATCTGGCGGCGACCAATCATATTCTGGCCGCGGCCGCGCTGGGAGAAGAGCCTCCTCGCGATGCCGGAGACGAGGCTGGCCCCGATTCCGTGAGAACCAAAACGGAGATACTAAATTATTTGAACGACTCGTTTGCGCACCTGGGCAAGGCGATCGATGCAATCGGCGAGAAGAACGCGATGATCAAATCTTCACCGATATCTCCGCTGCCGGCGAAGGCCACGACTCGCCTCGGACTGACAGTAGAGGCCATGATCCACGCGTTCAGCCATTACGGACAAATGGTTGAGTACCTGCGGATGAACGGCATCGTGCCACCGGCAAGCCGTCCATAGGACAGTGGCTTTGGGTGTCGGGGAAAAAAAATCGAAACGGAGCCAGTAATGCGCTGGGAAAACAGAGAGGTCACTCATGCCTGACGAACTTCCGATTGCTTGCTGTTTGACGGACGCAGAATTCCGGGAACGGGAAGCGCTCCTGCTGACGCGTTTTAAGGCCGCGGCGTCCACAACCGCGGAACTTCCGGATGGGTACGCGTTCCTCGCGCCGGGTGAAAAAACATGGATCGCACTTTTGGGTGAATTGATGGTAGCTGAGCGCGAGTGTTGCCCGTTCATGCGGTTTGAGTTGACGGCGGAGCCAAACATGGGACCGGTGACGCTGTCCGTGACCGGCCCTCCTGGGGCGAAGACGTTCTTGAGAAAACTTCTGTGCAGTCCCGACGAGTCTGCCCAAAATCCGAGCGACTGAGTTAATACGGCAATCGCGGATTTTCTTCCTTGAGGGCTATGCCGCTGCGCTTCAAAGCAACCATTTGGGTTACCAGATTGATGATTCGATCCACCGCCTGTTCAACTGAAACACCACGCGCATGAATATTGGAGATGAGGTTTCGATCCGCGTCCGTGTGGCCAGAGCGGGGAGCATAGGCCATGTAGGCGGAGAGACTTTCCGCGGTGGCGAGGCCGGGGCGCTCTCCGATCAACAGGACGATCACGCGAGGCGAGAGAAGATCGCCGACGTCGTTCATGATGCCGACGCGCGAGTAGCGCACGACGAACGATTGGCCAGCGGACCAACCTCGCGCTCGAACCTGCTCCTCGAGGAGTTGGAAGAGTGAAGGTACCTGTGCGCGGACTGCGGCACTCGAGAGGCCGTCTCCGATCACGATCTGGATGTCGGGTGATTTGGGGCAGCGTTGAACGATCAAGTTCTTTGCGTTTTCGCTGAAGGCACGCCCCAGGTCCGGACGCAACAAAAACTGCGATTTTGATTCGGCTTTGCTGGAAACCTGAAAAAGGTTCCATTGCGCGACCAACCCGGGCGGGAAGTCTTTTTGCAGGTCGAACTCTGTCCAGACCGCGTCGACGGCGCTCGCGTGCGCGCTGCGAAGATCGAGCGACATTTGCGTGGAATAGGCGGCGCCACGCTCGACAAAAATGCGCGCTGGGGTGCGCGCCCGGATTTTCCGGACAATCTCGGGCCACGCGAAAGGCGAGGCGAGTCTGCGGTCGTCGTTCATCGCTCTGATTACGCCGGTGAGGCGGGCGTGGATAGCACTCCTTCGAGTCCTCGCAGGAGTTTTTGCCGTTTGCCGGCCTCGAGCGCCATCGGCTCGCAATTGCTATAAATGCCATTCTGCTGCAGCCAGTCCAGGAATTCGGGGGCGGGGCGCAGGCCGAAGATTTTGCGAACTGCCAGGGCGTCGTGAAAGCTGGTGGACTGATAGTTGAGCATGACGTCGTCCGCGCCGGGCACACCCATGAAGTAATTGCAGCCGGCAGCGGCAAGGAGAATCATGAGGTTGTCGGCGGAGTTCTGATCGGCGACAGCGTGATTGGTATAGCAGACATCGCAGCCCATCGGAAGCCCCAGCAATTTGCCCATGAAGTGATCTTCCAAGCCGGCGCGAATAATCTGACGTTCGTCATAGAGATATTCCGGGCCGATAAAGCCGACGACAGTGTTAATCAAAAAGGGATCGAACGCACGAGCGACACCATAGGCGCGCGCTTCCAGTGTCAGCTGGTCGACGCCGTGATGCGCTTCTGCGGAGAGCGCGCTTCCCTGCCCGGTTTCGAAATACATCACGTTGTCGCCGGCCCAGCGGACATTGCGCGCGCGGTGATGCTCCAAAACGCGCTCGCGGCCCTCCTTCAACATGGAGAGATTAATGCCGAAGCTCGTGTTCGCTGCCTGTGTGCCGGCGACAGACTGAAACAACAAATCGATCGGCGCGCCGCGATCCAGGCAGGCCAACTGGGTGCTGATGTGCGCGAGGCAACATGCCTGCGTTGGAATCGCAAACGCGGTAATCAGGCGATCGAGGGCTTTCAGGATGGCCGCGACGCCCTCGACGGAATCCGTAGCGGGATTCACACCGATCACGGCGTCTCCGCAGCCGTACATCAGGCCATCAAACGCAGCGAGCAAAATCCCGCCCACGTCGTCGGATGGGTGGTTGGGCTGCAGGCGAATGCCAAGGACGCCGCGCTCTCCGATGGTGTTCCGGCAGCGTGTGATGTTGCGAATCTTTGCCGCTGCGAGCACCAGATCTTTATTGCTCATCAGCTTTGCGGCGGCTGCGGCCATTTCAGGGGTGATGCCCCATTTAAGGGATTTGAATTCAGCATCGGTAGTTTGAGTATCGAGGATGAATTCCCGAAACTGGCCAACAGTCAAGCTGCGGAGCGGCGCAAACGCCGCGGAATCGTGAGATTCGATAATGAGGCGGGAGACCTCGTCGGTTTCTGGAGGAATCACCGGATTTTTGAGCAGGTCGATCAACAGCAGGTCGGCCAGGGCGCTCTTTGCAGCGACGCGCTCGCGCTCCGAGGCAGCGGCGATTCCGGCGAGTTGATCGCCGGATTTTTCTTCGTTCGCTTTCGCCAGCAGCTCGCGCAAATCGGAGAAGCGAAAATGTTCGCTCATAACCGGTGCCGCTAGTATGTCTTTCCACCGCCCTGAAGGAAAGCAGAAGTAGTTTGGCTGGGAACGATGATCAGTTTTTGTCGAGCGTTGCGGCGAGAGTGATGTCGCTGCCCGTGAGCACATTCACCTGGCGCGACCAGTCGGCGCGTCCGGCGGCGTGAAGACGAAACGCGTGTTTTCCCGGACTGACCACGAGGATCGAAGGCGTGGAACCCACGAGTTGTTCATCGAGATAAATTTCCGCGCCCGAGGGATCGGACTGAACGGTGACTTTCGTCGTGCCCGTCCCCGAAGTTTCGAACGTTTCGAGTTTGTTGTCTTTCAACGCCGCCACAAATCCCGGATAGATCATCCATTGCCGCAGTTCGAAATGAATCTCACGTTCGGGGTTGCCCATGACTTTCAGGATCTGCTCGCGGGTCATGCCCGGAGTCAACGCGGACTCGCTGGGTGCGGCAGGTTTGGGCGAGGCAACCGGTGGCGGCGCGGCCGCCGCCACCGGAGCGGCCACAGGAGACGCAGTCATCGCCGGCGTGGGAGCCGGTGGTGCCGCGGAAGTGGCGCGGCCCTCGGGCATGAACCACTGGTCAAACTCGCGGAATACTGTTTCTTTGTCGGCGGCGGCAAGAACGTTGGCGGGAAATTTGAAAGAAAGGGTAGTCCACATGCGGCCAGTGCCGGCTTGCGCGGAAATGCTGCGGGCGGAGATCAAAGCGACCAGGACCGTGTCCGAGCCCACAGCGACGGTTATTACGTAGTAGCGTTCGCCGGCGGGCACTTCATAATCCTGATGGCCGCGAAAAAGTTTGTACTGAAGTCCGTCGATAGCGCTTGAGGCAGGCTCCGTGTGCATAAGCGAGCCGTAGAGGCCGGGCCGCTGGATCACCACGATCGTGCCGGCGCGGCGAATGTCTGTCTCTCCGCCAATGCCCATCAATTGCTTCCCGACGAGCGACGGCTGGTAGGTCTGCGTCAGGATCTGTTCCAGCACGATTCGGTCGTTTTGCTCGGCAGGTTTTTTTTGCGCAGCGGCGCCCGCGGAGAAAACCGTGATGGCTAAGGTGAGGAGGCTAAGACGTTTCAGCAAGGCATGTCTCCTGAGGCGCAAAGTAACAGTGAGTATAGGGCGCGGGCCAAGCCTGCGACAAGTCGGCTCATTCTCACCATCGCCGCCAGTGCTGCGCGCTTGGCCCTAGTGTGAATTAAGCGGCGGCCGGTATAACGAAACTTCGCCCGTGTCAGGCTGTGCCAGCCAGATGGTGCGGTCAGGATAGTAGCGGAAAAGCTGGTCGTTGACTTCGCCCGGTAGGTCGCGCGCCCAGATGACCTTGGAAGCGTCGATATCCGCGGCGTTGAACACCCACTCTTCATGGACGCTGTGATCCGGGCCGTAGCGGACGAGAACCACGTGCTTTCCCGGCGTGGACTCGAGTTCGTGCAGAAGATCGGCGCGGTCAGAGAGTCCCCACCCACCCCAGCCCTGCGAATCGCCGAGCCTCTGCGCAACCAGCAGAGAGACATCGACAACAAGAGCGAGGAATATCACCCGGGAAAGAGCCGCACCGATGGGGCGCCCAAAAATTCGAATGGTTCGCAAATGGCGAATCGACTGGACGAGAGCCGCGAAGAGAATAGCGGCGGCCGGCGCGATGTAGTGCGGCCCGGGCCAAACCACAAGGCAATAACCGAGCAGGACGGCCAACAAAGTAATAAGAAGCAAGCGGAATCGCGTATCGCGGTGGAGAAAGAAAACCCCGGGTACGAGCAACCAGCACGCCGGCCAGAGGAAGGCGAGCGAGCAGTGTTCCCACTTGTCCTGGAAAACGGATTTGAGCGTGGCCCATGTGCGATCGTAGGCGAGCCGCTCATACTGATTGTAAAAATTCTCCATCTCGGCATTGTCGTAGTGAATTGCAGGCTTCGGCGTCTGCCACACGAACATCGCGGCGCGGTCGTGCAGGCGAGCTTCATACGCCAAAGGCGGCAGCGCCGCGTGGCCGGTGACCCGCCAGTTGTAGCGCGCCATCGCGCAACCTGTGAAAAGCAGGATGACGCTCGCGGGCAAGATCACGAGGCGCAGGGCAGCCCGGCGCGTATTCGCTTCCTTGAATTCGAGCCGAAGCCAGAAGAGAATTGCCCCTACAACGGGCAGGCAGAAAAAAACGCTTTCATACGGCCGGCCGTTGAATAGAATCGCGATGCCTACGCCGAAAAAAAATCCCATTGCGAGCGACGGACGGCGTTTCATGCGCCCAAACGCGCCGAAAACCAACGCTCCCCCGACGGCAGCGACCGCTCCGCCCCAATAACTGTTCATCCAGTACGAGGCGACGCAAAGTCTGAGCGCGGCGAGGACTCCCGCGAGAAAGGCCCACCTTGCGGGCATCCACGCCTGCAACATCCAGACGAAAGCCGCGGCCATTGTGGCGGCGCTGAGCAGCACGCCGATCCAAGGATCGCCAAGCAGTTGGCCGAGCGCGAGCACGAGGCCCTGGGCGGGAGGATATTTTGAGGCGTACGTGGGAAACCAGAGGACATGGAAGGTTTCGAAGCTTCGCCAAAGTGGATGCGGCGGATTCGCGAGGCGGCCATGGGCAAACGTGTCCCCCATCAGCAGGTAACTGAATTCATCATGAATGCCGGGATTGGGAACGGGAAGCCGGCCAAGCAGCGCGAGACGCAGTCCAATTACAAAAAGAAACAAGAAGAAAACGGCCAGGAATTTATGAGCGGCGAAGCGGCAGAAGAGACGTTCGATGCGCCCAAGCAATCGCTCCGAACCGCGAGGCAGAAGAATCGCGGGTAGCACAAATGCAAACGCGAGCAGAATCGTAACGGTTGGCTCGGTGAGCCAAGTGGGAATGGAAGAATCCATCAAGAGTTCGGAAAATCACCCAGGTACGAAACGCCACCGGGCGATTCAGGATTCCATTGTAGAAGATTAAGCCGGAAAAGGGGCGTGCGTGCGTACTATCGGGAGAGTGGTTCCAGACTGGAACAGTTCGCAGCGTTCCCGAACAGTTTATTCTAACGGCTAGGTCAGAGAAACAGTCCGCTTCGGTGCGCAACCCCGTTCACGCGGCAGCATGGGGGGCGCACGCAGGCGCAGGAGCGAGTATCGTGTTAACCCTGCTCATTTTCTATGGGATACGGGGCATCGAATGGGGTTGGGATTCTAGCTTGGAGTCCGGCGCCCCGGACACGGACGGCGTGTCGGAAATTGGAGTGCAATTTGCACAGTCCAACCCGCATTTTTGGCGAGTGTCTTTTCCGCCCGCGGATTGGAGCACGCACAGTCCGGGAGCGAAACGCTTCGCATCCAACCCAAGCGCCGCGCCACCGGCGAAAAATCCTGTCGTCAAGAAGTAGCCCCGTCCGGGCTCAATCGATCGAAATCCCCGCCTGCTGTACCCGTCCTCCCCATCCGGTGCATCTTTCCGCTGGGCGAATTGTGCCCATCTCTGGTAATTTCAGGCGGAGGCAAACATGAGGGAAAAACCAATGTGGACGGCTATCGGATTAATCCTGGCGGCGGCAGTTCTGCTCGCCGTCGTTAGCGCGAATCTGCGCGGCGGAGATAAATCGCCGGCCGTCGGGACGCCCGCCCCGGACTTTACATTGAATTCGCAGGAGGGAAAGCCTGTCAGCCTGCACGATTTCAAGGGCAAGTGGGTGGTGCTGTATTTTTATCCGAAGGATATGACCACCGGCTGCACGATCGAGGCCCACAATTTCCAGCGGGACCTGGCCAAGTACGACGCGAAGAACGCCGTGATTCTGGGCGTGAGCATGCAGGACGAGAAGTCGCACCAGGAGTTTTGCGCGAAAGAAAGCCTAACCTTCAAGCTGCTGGCGGATACGAACAAAGAAGTATCGGAGAAGTACGACTCGGTGATGAATCTGGGAGTCGCGAAGCTTTCGGCCCGGCACACCTATTTGATCGATCCGAACGGAGTCGTCCGGAAAGTGTGGACGAGCGTGGATGTGAAGACGCACAGCGACGACGTGCTGGCGTCATTGGGGGAGTTGCAGAAGGTGGCGAGCTGAGTGAAGCGGATTCTAGACGCGATTGCTGTTCGCTGGAAAGAGGCGGGACCTTTTGCCTCTATGGCTAGTGAAAGCGATATGGGTCGTAGCTAAAATCCACTAGGTGGTCGCGATAGTCGATCTTGATATCCAACAGGTAGAGCATCGCAAAACCGAGTGAACCGGAAATTTCGGTTCCCAGGTGGTTGCTGATGTGGGACAGGTCAAACGCAACCATGTCGCTTCTTTGTTGCTTGAAATGCCCAAAGACCAGAGTGACATCTCCGGTGGAATAGACCTTTTCGACCTTGCCGCTCAATCCCTTGACAATGGTGTCAGAATCCGAATGGAGTTTCGTGACGCCTTTGGCCCCACCCGGAGTGAGGGTATTGTCCCAAGCGCCCGTATCCACCAGAAAAAGTTTGGGCAGCGAGTCATTGATAAACCCCGGGATGAGCAGCATATGGCCAAAGCGGTAGACTTTTTCATAGCTGGCAAATTGGGGTGGAATCCACCGGTTGTGGAGAGTTTTGCCGCCCGATTGGCTCAATTGCAAGCCTGGAGTTGCCCCAGGCTGATCGGGAAAGGGCGGGAGCTCGGAGAGGCGTAGTTTGATATTTGGAAAATCAAGATCCACAAGAAAGTCCGCAAAAACATCGGTGCCGACCAGCCCGTCCGTGTCCAGGGAACTCTTCTTGTCGACCACGTCCACATAGCAATCTTCAAATACCAGATTGCCGACCTGCAGCTTCTTGGCGAACCCGACATAGCCGGTGGATGCGCCGCGGTCCCCGATTCCTCCGATGTGCTGGTCGGCAATCTTGGTCACGCCCGCTTTTTCGGCGATCTTGGAATTTATGAGAATTCCGGACGCGCCTGTATCCACCAGCAATTTGGAGGAGATGTCGTTGACCTTGACGGTCAAACCGTAACCCCGAAGATGCTTGGCATCAATCAGAAGGGGCACCAGGTTGATCTCTGCCGGCAGCGTCTTGGAGGACAACCTGCACGAATGTTGCGGCCGCTTTTCCTCGTTTTCAAGAACGGAAATGGCGGCTGTTAGCCCTTCGCGTTCGCGCTCATCATTGTCGAATTTCCCCTGCGCGAGGCGCTTCTTCCACTCCTCCACGCGTTCCCGCCAGGGCAGGGTGCTCACCCAGTCCCGGTAAATATCGGGGTCATCCGGATCCATCTTGTGAGCCAGATCGATGCAAACCTTGGCGCCTTTGTTGTTGGCGGTGGCCCAATAGAGACGTGCCAGGGACAAGCAGGCGCGGGCATCAGCCTGATTCGCCGCGGCAAGTTTCCGCAAAATGCCCTCCGCCTCGGCAAACTTGGCCTGCCGGAAATAAACCTCGGCGAGAGCGGACTGCGCGACGGGAAGAGTGGGATCGAGTTCGATCGCCTTGCGCGCGGCGATCTCGGCATCGTCGACTTTGTAAAGGTGCAGGTCGGTGCGAGCCAGCCACGCATAAGCTTTCGGGCCCACCGTTGCCGTGCTGCCTGTTGCTTCGGTCAGTTTCGCGGCCGCTGCGTTAAACTCTCGTCCGCGGAATAGTGAGATACCCTCGATGAGGGGAGACGCCGGCGGACCGGCGGACTCTTTTTTGGGTTCGGCTGCGATGCCGCTGGCAGCAGGCGCTGCAGAAGGCAACGCGCTTGAGCCCGGCGCTTGTGCAGTTGGGGGTGTTGGTTCCTGAGCCATGGCGCGGGGAGGCGAACATGAAAGTATCCATAAACAAATGAGCGAAAGCAGCGGAAGGTGGGAAAAGCTTAGCCGCATGAGTCGGGTGCGCTTTGACCGCATTCTCGCCGACTGTACTCTGTTTGTCAATTGGCGACAAAAGAAGCTGTAGAGACTGACTCACCGTCATTTGAGCGCCTTGTGTTGCCACGGGCTGCGTGAAAATTGCTACTCCGAAGAATTTTGGGATGATGAAACGTGCTGGCATTGCCTGGGTCGCTCCATTAAAATCACCTGTCTCGAAGGAGAACTCAAATGAAGCGAATGGCATTTATGATGGTTGCGGCACTGTTGGTGGCGGGCTCAGCCATGATTCTGCTCGGAGCAGCCGGCGTAAAGACGGAAACAGTGAGCTACAAAAGTGGCGACGAGACGGTGAGCGCCTATCTGGCGCTGCCGGACGGCGCGGGCAAGCACCCCGCGATCATTGTGATTCACGAGTGGTGGGGCCTGAACGATTGGGTGAAGGAGCAGGCGCAGAAATATGCCTCGCAGGGGTATGTGGCGCTGGCGGTGGACCTCTATCGTGGAAAAGTGGCGTCGAATCCTGACGAAGCGCATATCTTGATGCGTGGTTTGCCTGATGACCGCGGAATGCGCGACCTGGAGGCGGCTTATGCGTATCTGTCGTCGCGTCCCGACGTGAATGCCGGCAAGATTGGCTCGATTGGCTGGTGTATGGGCGGAAGCTGGTCCATCAAGTTGGCCGTGGACCAGCCGAAACTGGCCGCATGCGCGGTGAATTATGGATGGCTGCCCTCCGACCCTGCGCTGGTGGCGAAAATCAAAGCGCCGGTGCAGGGGAATTTCGGCGCGGACGATCAGGGCATCCCGCCGAAAGACGTGAAAGCGTTCGAAGCCGCTATGAAGGCCGACGGGAAAATCACCGACATCAAGATTTATGACGGCGCAGGCCACGCCTTTCAAAATCCCAATAACAAGCAGGGTTATCGTCCCGAAGCCAGCGCAGACGCCAGCCAGCGCATCTCGGCCTTCTTTCAGAAATATTTGCACTGATAGATCATGAGAATACTCACCGCGACTCACACGTTAGCGAGGACCTTCAAGCCGGGGACGTCCATCAGTTTCTGATCTGAAGTAACCAAGATCAGATCGAAAACGATGGCTGTGGCCGCGAGAAAGCGGTCTGCCGGATCCTTGTGGTTCGGAAATCCGTGCCCGGGCTGTTCAGTAGATTGCGGACTTCAGAAGTCAGCTTATGCGGTTCGAACGCAGCCCAAAGCCAGATGTGGGTGTCCAGCAAGAATCGCGTCACGTTTCTTTATCCGGGTCGCTCCAGGCGTCCCAATCGGAGATACCCGTAATCGGCCCCACGATGTCACCGAGCACTTCGACTGTGCCCGCTAGCGTGCCAAATTTGCGAACCTGACTGGCCGGGGCTGGCGGAATAATCTGCGCGACTGGATGGCCGAAGCGCGTAACAAGGACGGGCTGCCCCGGTTTTCTTGACCCTTTCGAGCAGCGCGAGGCACGTGGCTTTGAAGCCTGCTATGGTTCGTCGTCGCCACCACTGGCTTCGACCATCACGTGATCGAGGGGTTTCCTGGAATCAATTGCCATGAGGCCAGCCTTTTGGAGTTCGCTGTTGAGTTTTGGGACTGCATTCTGCTTCATGTCATTCCAACGTTTCATCACGGAGTTCAATTCCTCAGTCAGTTCAGCATAGACCTTGCTCGCCTGAGTCGTCGGGGTAGCGTCGGCGGAATCGGCGATGCTCAGCAACTGGCCGAAGTGCTGGTTGAGGGTGGAGAAATTCTCGGGCTGCTTGCCGCTGGGCGGAGTTCCGAAAAAAGTGCTGGCGGTTGCGCCCGCCAGCGCAGCGCACTGCTTGTCGAGTTCCTCAAGCGAATCCCCCAACTCCCCTTTCGCTTTCGTTAGAGACTCTTTCAGTTGCGCGCGCACGGACTGCACCTGGCTCAGGGCGTCGTAACTTTGATTCATGCCAGACACAGCGCCGGCCTGCAACGAAGCTTGCGCTTGCAGATCCGGAAGAGACGTCTTGATGCGCGGATCCATTTTCACCTTGAGCGGCTGAGCAAACTCCTTGCCATCCACCGTTAGCCGGACGGTGTAGCTTCCTGGCAGTGCCCACGCTCCCAGCGGAAGCAACGGCGTATCATGCGGGATCGCGGAAATGGGAAATTCCTTGTTTAGCGATTTCGGCGGCTCTCCATGCAGGTCCCACACGAAGCGGTGCATGCCCTGCATGGCCGCGAGAATCCGCGCGGGCCGCACCCAGTACATCGGAATCGGGTGTTCGCCGGCAATTTTGTCCATGGCTAGCGGCGGATCCGTGCCCGAGTAGCGGCGTACGGTTGCTCCCGTGGAATCCAAAATTTCGAGGGTGACCGGGCCTCTCGCGGCGGCGGCAAGGTAGTAGTCGATGATCGCGCCATCCGGGGGATTTCCCCCCGCGGGAGTTTCGGGCGGCAGTGGCGTGTCGGGATTGCGGTCCCAGCGCAAGCGCAAGGCGTCCTGCGGCTGGAACAAAAATGCCGCGGATTTGGCGAGTTGATCGTTCAACTGGCGGAGCGGTGTGATGTCATCAAGTATCCAAAATGAGCGGCCATGCGTGGCTACGATCAGGTCGTCGCCGTGAACGGCCAGATCGCGCATGGAGGTGTGTGGCAGATTCAATTGGAAGGGCTGCCAGGTATCACCGTCGTTGAAAGAAACGTAAACAGAGGTCTCAGATCCCGCGAAGAGCAAGCCCTTGCGCGCGGGATCTTCGCGGACAGCATTTATAGGAGCATTCTCGGGAAGGCCCGCGACAATTTCGTGCCAACTGGCTCCAAAGTCGCGTGTGCGGTAGATGTGCGGTTTCAAATCGTCCAGGCGAAAGCGATTGACGGCGGCGTAGACCGTTCCCGCTTCGAAGTGCGAAGCCTCCAGAATGGAAACCTTGCTCCAGGAAGTAAGTTGCGGCGGCGTGACATTTTTCCAGGTCTTCCCGCCGTCGCGTGTGATGTGGATCAGGCCATCGTCCGTGCCGGCCCACAATGTGCCCGCTTCCATGAATGACGGAGCGACAGCATAAATCGTGCCACGATGCTTGCCTTTTTCCTGGTCGTCAGCGGAAAAAGTGCCGAGATTGGCCGGAATTCCCGGCGCTTCCCGCGTGAGGTCCTGGCTGATAACTTGCCACGAGCGGCCGCCATCCGTGGTTTTGAACAGGACATTCGCGGCGAAATAAAGCACGCCCGGATCGAACGGCGAAAAAACGATCGGCAGTGATCGATTGTACCGATACTGACCGGTGCGGATGGGCTCGGGAGCAACATTCGCGTATTCGTTGAGCGCCTGATTCGTGCGCGTGATGCGGCCGCCGTACAGAATGTTCGGATCACGCGGGTCCACCGCGATGTAGCCATACTCTTCTACGCCCGGCAGACTCCATTCACGAAAAGTCAGTTCGCCAACGTCGCTCCGGCTCATCACCGCGACGCTGCCGCTCTCCTGCTGCGCGCCGTAAATCCAGTAGGGAAACCGGTTGTCAGTGGTGACGTGATAAAACTGGGCCGTTGGCTGGTTGTACCAGCTGCTCCAGGTCTCTCCGCCATTGACGCTGATGACAGCGCCCTGATCGCTTGACAGCGCGATCGTCAGCGCGTTATTTGGATTGATCCAGATGCGCTGGTAGTCGTCGCCGCCCGGCGCGCCCTTGAATCCCGTAAACGTTTTCCCGCCGTCGGTGGATTTCCACGTGGTCGTGTTGGCGACGTAGATCAAGTCGGCGTTGTCCGGCGAAACAGCGATTCCCATCGCGCCCGGGCCGCGGCCGCCGATGCGGTGATCTTCGTTGACGTGCTGCCAGCTTTCGCCACCATCGTCCGAGCGGTAAATGCCCGGCTCTTTCTTCGCCTCGGCGGTCAGATACATGCGCTTCGGATTACTGGGCGCGATGGCAATGCCGATACGCCCGAGAAGATCGTCCGCGCCGGGAAGGCCCTCTGTGATTTGCCGCCAGGTGGCGCCGCCATCCATGGACTTGTAAAGGCCGCTGCCGGGAATCACGAACGATTCGCCGCTCCGAATTTCCCATGGGGCGACGCGCGCCGCCCAGAGAGCCGCAAAAACAACCTGCGAATTGCTTGGATCCATCACCAGATCGGCGCCGCCGGTGTTTTCATCCTTGTAGAGAGCTTTTCCGAAAGTTTTTCCTCCATCGAGCGAGCGAAATATGCCGCGCTCGGCATTCGGCCCGTAGGGATGGCCTTGTACGGCGACGAAAACGCGGTCAGGATTCCGCGGATCGACAACAATGGTCGTGATCTGCTGGGCATCGCGCAGGCCGAGATGCGTCCAGGTTTTGCCTGCGTCGGTCGATTTGTAAAGGCCGTCGCCGACGGCGAGGTCCGGCCGCTGCAAACCTTCGCCGCTCCCGACATACAGAATGTTGGGATCGGACGGGGCAACCGCAAGCGCTCCAACGGACCCGGAAGTTTGCTCATCGAAAATCGGGAACCAGGTGTTGCCAAAGTCGGTGGTCTTCCACACGCCGCCGTTTACAGCGGCCATGTAAAAGACATTCGGCTGCTGCGGCACGCCGCTGATGGCCACCGTGCGCCCACCACGAAAAGGTCCGATGCAGCGCCAGCGCATCTCGGAATAGAGTTTCGGATCGTACTGTTGTGCGCAAACAGAAAAAACAGGAAACGCAACGGCCAGCAGGCAGAGCACACCAACGACTTTCAGCGGAACTCGCATCCATTTCCTCCAGGAACGTAAGGAGGATAGCGCGAGCCGCGACCACTAGCAAAGCTCAATCCGAAATTGTTTGCAGGAATCGCGGCCGGAATGAAAAGTAAGGCGCCAACTCAATCGCCGTGAAAGAGCCTCCCTGCTAGTCGTCAGGCAATTCTTTGACGACGCACTTGATGTCCACCACGGGCGTTCCGTCAATTGCCTCGATCGGGCCGATGGACACGATGTTTTGGTCGATCGCCAGCACCTTTGCACGGTGAAGGCCCAGCGGATTCGGCCGATGCGGTGAGCGCGTCGAAAACACACCTCTTTTCGGACGACTGAGATCGCCGCGCGGATGAACCTTTAAAGTTTCGCGGTTCGCGAGATGCAGCCACGTGATGACAACGATGTCGTCTCCCACTTTGATTCCGTCCATCGCATCCCAAAGGCGCGCATCCAGCTCCAGGCGCGCGTTGGGCGCCCCTTCCGTATAGAAGCGCGGAGCGTCTTTCGTCTTTTTGAGTTCAGACCGAATCCATCCAATGGGCTCAAGCAGGTAGGTTTCCATGGCAACGCACCCTAATCCAAAAGCTGAATGAGAACAGAGCTAAATCCCCAGTCTAAGCCAGGTATCAAGCAATTTGTGCAGTGCGGCAATTTCTTGGGGTGGACGCGGGTGTAGAAGTGGCCGATGGCGCCGTAGAAGAGAAACTCAAATTCGAGGTGTGGCACGGTGGGCAGCCACTCTTCGAATCTGCGCTGTTCGCCATAACCGCGCAGGCGCGGCCAGTCGTCAAAGACGAGGATGGCGCCGTCGGCCAGCCGCGAGCCAAGATAGTTCAGGCAATCGAGCGCGGGCAGGTAGATGTCACAATCAATACGCACATAGGGGATGTGCAGGAGAAATGCCAGAGATGCGGGAATCACATTAGTTCTTATTAAGGAAAACCGGCAGGTACTTCGTCACCAAAACGAACTCCACGCGACCAGCGTCATTTTGGAGGTTGCCCTTCGGAGTGCGGCGGCAGAGCACCGCTTTTGATGGGTAAAGTCGGTAGACAAAATTCAATTGGGAGGTAGCGCTTACCCGTAAAGGAGGAAGCTTCGCTCCCGCACTCCAAATGCTGCGATCAATCCGCCGGCTGCTTCTCTTTGCTTGGCGCTGGCCGTGCCGGGGTACCGTCAGCTTTGACGTAGTGCGCGTACCAGGCGAGGTAGCGCTCATGCAGGTCCTTTATATGGGAGGGCGTCTTGAACTCGTGGTATTCGTCCGGATACACCACCAGAAGGGTCTCGCGGCCGAGTTCTTTTAGCGAAAGATACATCTGCTCGCCGCCCAGGAGAGGAACATTGCAATCGATGTTGCCCCCCACAAAGAGCGTCGGCGTCAGGATGTTCTTTACCCTGTAGAAAGGCGCGATGCGGTCCCAAAGCGCCTGGTTCTCCCACGGGTAGCCCAGTTCGATTACGTATTCGCGCTGGTATTCGTCATGCCCCCACATGCTGGTGAAGTTGGCCGCACCCGCCCCGGTGATGGCCGCCTTGAAACGGTTCGTCTGGCCGATGATGAAGTCCGTGGAGATTCCACCATACGACCAGCCGCCGACGCCCAGTTTGTCTGGGTCAGCCAACCCCTGTGCCAGGACGAAATCCACAAAAGCCATGTCGTCCTGATAGTCCTTGTTACCCCAATCGGCGTAGATGGCTTTGCAATAATCCTGCCCGTAACCGGAAGAGCCTCGCGGATTAGGCAAAAGGACGGCGTACCCGTTGGCCGCAAACAGCTGCGCAATGTCAAAGAACTCTTCCTCGTACTCCTCGACCGGGCCGCCATGCGGACGCAGGATGGTCGGAACCTTCTTCCCGGGCACGTAGTCCACCGGCTTATACAGGTAGCCGTGCACCACGGTTCCGTCCTTGGATTTGAACGAAACATATTCACCCTTTACCACTTTATGCTGCGACAGCCACTCGTCGTTCAGGTGCGTCAGCCGTGTCAGATTCCCGCCCGGAATGGTAAACACCTCGTACGGTCGGTCGGTCGTGGAGATGGTTGCGGCGAGCCTCCCGTCTTTCGAAAACGAATACGCATCGATGTTAAGCCGCCCACCGATGGCCCGAGCGACCTTCCCATCGCCAAGGTTGACCTGCGCCAGAGTCTGCGTTCCATCATCGTCGGCTAGGAAATAGATGGACTTCCCATCCGGGGCAAAGCGGGGCTCGGTGGCCATGCGGTCGAAAGCCTTGGTAAGAATCTTTGCTTCCCCACCGGCCGACGGAGAAACGGCAACGTGTTTTGTGGCGTAGTAGAAGAGCTTCAGGTCAACGGAAGCCGAATAGGTGAGCCACTTGCCGTCGGGCGACCAGGCGGGGTGATCCTTCTGCCCCGGAAAACTGGAGACCTTGATCGGATGCGCGCCCTGGTCGGTATTGTCGGCGGCCACCACCCAGACGTCAGAATTGTAGGTGGCGTCGGGGTCCGGCTTGGTTCGATTGCTGACGAAGGCGAGAGACTTGCCGTCCGGTGACCATGCCGGTTGCAAATCGTCATAATCTCCCGAAGTCACCTGCCGCTGGGTCTTCTCCGCCAGATTGAAGGCGTAGAGATGGGTGCGGCGGCGGTCAATATAGCCGACGTTGTCGTTCTTGAACTGCAGCCGATCGATCACCCAGGGGGGCTGCGCCTTGGACTTCTTCCCTCCCCCATCGTCCACTCCTTTGCTTTTTCTGGTCGCCCCCTCAGCCTCCTCCGGCGTAGGATCGCGAAGAATCAAAACCAGTTGCTTGCTGTCGGGCGCCCATTCGAACTCCTCCACATCCTGAACCGTGTCCGTCAGGCGCTGCGCCTCGCCGCCCTGGCGATTGAGGAGATAGACCTGCGTCTTCTCGTCGTTGCCCTCAGCGTCTTTGCGCGTCGAGAGAAACGCCAGATACCTTCCATCCGGTGACCAGCGCGGGTGAGAGGACGCCACGCCTTCCGCCGTGAGCGGGATGGCATCGCCGCCGGCGGTGGGGACCATCCAGATCCGCGATTCCGGCTTGTCTTCCCTCAGCGAGGATGAGTTGACGGTGAACGCGATTGCCTGTCCGTCGGGGCTGATCTGCGCTTCATGCGCTTCTTTGACGCCGAAGAGGTCGTCCACGGTGATCGGGCGGGGCGTGGCTGGTTGCTGCGCAGCGGTAATGGAACTTCCCAGAAGAAAGAACGAGAAGAGGCAAGACAAGCGAAGCTTCATCCGAATGACTCCAATGGAAATTGAAATGAAAAAAGCTTCGCGGAGTTTATCACAGCTAGTTGGCGGCAAGCGGAACCGGGCGGCGAAGGCGAGTTGTCTGCGCGCACCCTGCTGCGTCTGGAACGAAACGTCTAGTACTTGCGTACAGTTGGCTCACTCGAAAAAAATTCGCCGAGCCTCATTTTTTTCTTGCATGCGTGGACAGAGATTGTATTCTTCGAAAGGTGAGCTTGCTTCGAGAAATTTGAAAGCGAGAGTCACTCTAGGAGGACGAGAGAAAAAAATTGAGCACTTTATCCCTGCCCGCCCAAATTCCTTCCCAAGCGCTTCCCATCTCCAAAAAGAGAGCCGCAAAGTTGACGCTCTGGCCTTTGGTTGCCGCCACGTTCTTCATGGTGTCCGGTGGAACCTACGGCACCGAAGCGATCATCTCCGGCGCGGGCTACGGCCGCGGGATTCTGGTTCTGCTATTTCTTCCCGTGCTGTGGTGCTTGCCGACGGCGTTCATGATCGGCGAACTTTCGAGCGCGCTGCCGCACGAAGGCGGCTACTACGCGTGGGTGCGCCGCGGCCTGGGCAATTTCTGGGGCTTCCAGGAAGCCTGGCTTTCGCTGGCCGCCAGCATCTTTGATATGGCCATTTACCCAACGTTATTCGTGTTCTATCTGAAGC
>Ga0210384_10002471_pt1 | contig 22529 bp, 18 predicted proteins | sample IncBWH2MmetaG_FD_160574 | JGI IMG/M metagenome (GOLD analysis project Ga0210384, IMG submission 160574) | Forest soil microbial communities from Barre Woods Harvard Forest LTER site, Petersham, Massachusetts, United States - Inc-BW-H-2-M | ecosystem: Environmental > Terrestrial > Soil >...
TATTGTTTGCACCATTCAGCGAGTTGCGTAAATGCAGGCACTATAAGGGCGCCAACAAATTTCATTTCAGATCCTACTACAATTATCTGTTCAATAAAACGAGATTCCTTAAGTTTATTCTCAATGGCTGCGGGGGCGACATATTTTCCGCCACTGGTTTTAAACAATTCTTTCTTTCGATCTGTGATGCGCAAAAATTTTCCATCTTCCATCACTCCTATATCTCCGGTATGCAACCATCCGTCGATGATCGTTTCAGCTGTAAGGTCGGGCCGCTTGTAATATCCTTTCATTACGCTGGGTCCTTTTACACAAATTTCTCCGTCGGTTTCCAGACGCAGTTCAACGCCATTCAGTACGGGTCCGACGGTACCAAAACGGCATAGCCCTTTGCCACGGCGGTTTACGGCGATAACCGGTGAGTTTTCTGTAGGCCCATAACCTTCATAAACAGGAATACCTGCACTACTGAAAATACGCAAAAGCCTTATCTGGCATGCAGCGCCACCAACTATAACATACTTAATATTATTGCCAAGAGCCTCGCGCCATTTGTTGAATATGATTTTATTTGCCAGGAAGAGTTGAAGGGAATACCACAATCCCTGGCCACGGTTATTGTCATATTTTTTCCCCAGTTCCACAGCCCAGAAAAATAATGCTCTCTGAATTCCTTTCAAGGATGCGCCTTTAGCCATGATCTTTTCAAAAACCTTCTCAAGTATCCTGGGAACAGTTACAAAAAGATTGGGCTTTACTTCCAGCAAATTGGCCCCTATAGTATCGAAACTTTCCGCATAATATATACTGATCCCGCTGAACATATAAATGTAGCTCACCATTCTTTCCAGGATATGATTCAGTGGCAGAAAACTGAGCACTTTAAAGTCAGGCCTGTCTTCGAAAGGAAAACTTTCTTTTGCAAACATCACATTACTTGTGATATTATTATGCGTCAGCATCACGCCTTTTGGTGTTCCCGTGGTGCCGGAAGTATAAATGATTGTTGCAAGATGCTCAGACCGGATGGTTTTACCTATGGATTCCAGTTCATTTTTTTTTGCATCAGTAGCGGCATTCAGCAGTGACGACCAATGGTCTACCCCTTCTATCTTATCAAATGTATATACGTTTTTAATGGAAGGAATATTGGGACGCACCTGCCGGATCTTTTCAAATAACTCAGCACTGCTAACAAAAACATATTTCACGGAAGCATCCTGGAAAATAAATTCTATTTCATGGTTGCTTGTTGTCGGATAGATTGGAACAAGAATAGCCCCCAGTTTTTGAACGGCTAAATCAGTTATCAGCCATTCGGGCCTGTTATTTGAAATGATGGCAATCTTATCCTGACCTTCTACAGTCAGGTCATTTCCGGAAACGCCGATGGCGGATAAACCGCAGGCTAAAATGTCAACTGTTTCTGATATTTCACTGGTGCTGTATTTTCTCCAAATTCCTTTTTCTTTAGCAGCAAGCATATCAGGTTTCGGAAATTTCTCCAACTGGAAAGCAATACAATCAAACAATCGTTCGGGTTTGTTCATGTTGATTATTTGGAATTCAGGTTGCGATAATTCTGACCCGAAGGCAATTTGAAAATCCTGCCTTTCTGAAAATTAATAAACCTGTTATAATCATCTGTATGTTGAGTAGTCCAGTTTTGAAAAGAAGCCAAACTCATTGAAGCACCGAATGCCCATTGATCGTAAGCGTCAAACAAACCCTCCTTCAGAAGTTGCCGATGATATTCGAAAAGCCTGAAAGGATATTTATCTCCGTATTTCTCAAACCATTCTAAAACAAATTTACTTCTTAATATATTGAGTGATTCTGGTGTAATACCCAGGTTAACAGTCGAAGACAGATCAGACATAATGGAAAGATAAGCCGCAGCAAAAAGATTTTTATTTACTTGGTTTTTTGGTAATCTAAGATCGGTGAATAATTTTTTATAACCATCAACAAGAAGCAATTTGATTTCGGGTGTGCGTCGGCTATAACTTTCCAGATTGATAAAAATTTCACCATATATCAGGCTCCAGACTTTGTCATATGTAAAATAATAGAACTTACTGGCGTTATAATAATTTGAAGAATAATTGGGATCCACTTCAATTCCCTTTTCCCAAAAACGTATCGCTTCCGCATCCTTGTTCGCCCATAACATTTCGCCGTATTCATTGTATAATTCTCCACTGCTGGGGAATTTTTTAATTCCCTGTTTATACATTTTATCTGCTTGTTTACTTTCATCGATGGCTTTGTATGCCATACCAAGAATCTGGTAACACTGTTCGTCCGCATCACTGCGGGCAATCAGTTTTCTTCCGGATTCCACCGAAGCACTGTAATTTCTTTGGAGATAGTAAGTAAAAGCCAGGTCCTTTTGTATTTCCAGATTGTCCGGATCTGTTTTTAAAGCGTTACTTAAGACGATAATGGCATTGGGATAATCCCCATTGCGCATGAACTGTTTTGCAACCTTATGCAGGGAATCTGCCTTCTGGGCAAAACAGGTTAAGCCTGTAAGAAATAAACTAATGGCAATGAGAAGTTTTATCATGAATTGAATATAGGCCAACTTTAAGAAACGGCCCACGAACAAAATAATTGTCCACACAAAAGTACCGTTTATCTAATCAGATGTGTCAAAAGTCCGTCTCGCAGTTTAGGTTCAAACCAGGTACTTTTTGGTGGCATGATCTGACCTCTGTCTGCGATGTCAAAAAGTTGGTCCATACTAACGGGGTAAAGACTGAAAGCCAGTTTCATTTGACCGTTATCAACTCTTTTTTCCAGTTCGCCAAGTCCCCTGATTCCTCCCACAAAATCAATCCTGTTATCAGTTCTTACATCCTTAATCCCCAGAATGGGTGAAAGGATATTTTCCTGAAGAATACTTACATCGAGGACACCTATCGGATCATCCGAAAAACTATTTTCCTTAGCTTCCAAATGATACCAGTTGCCTTCCAGGTACATCCCTAAATTGTGCAGTCTGTCAGGTGAATAAGCTGCATTCATTTTCACTACCCTGAAATTTTTGTTAAGTTTTTCAAGGAAGCTGTTTTTATCCAATCCATTCAAATCCTTTACCACCCGGTTATAGCCCATAATATGTAGTTCGTCTGAAGGGAATAAAGTGGTTAAAAAATATTCCGCTTCAGAAGATGCTTCTTTGCCAAGTGCATTTTTTACTTTGGCAGCTGAAGCAGCCCTGTGATGGCCGTCAGCGATATAGGTGTAAGGGATTTGCTTTTGAAAAATCTTTGTGATCTCAATAATGGTATGCGGATCATGCACAACCCAAACCCGGTGACCAATCCCATCTTCAGTAACAAAATCATAAACAGGTTCATGTGCTTTTTTCAAGTAGCCGATCAATATACTAAGGGTTACATTTGACTTATAAGCAAGAAATACATTTCCTGTTTGGGCCCCTGTAATACGTATATGGTTTATTCTGTCGAGTTCTTTTTCCGGTCGCGTTAATTCATGCTTTTTGATAATATTATTTTCATAATCCGAAATAGCGCTTATGCAAGCCAGCCCTGTTTGTCTTCTTTTGCCCATACTTAATTCATATATATAATAAGCGGGTTGTTCATCGCGGATCAGAATTTTATTGTCACGGAAGATGAACAGGTTATCAGCCGCTTTATTATATACTCTGTCACTGTGAACATCAATGCCTTCGGGAAGGTCAATCTCAGCTTTGGTGATATGTAGAAATGAATAAGGGTTTTTTTCCGCGATTGTTCTTGCTTCAGCGCTATTCAGGACATCATATGGTAGCGAGGCAACGCGGGAAGCCAGGTCTTTTGCAGGTCTGAGCGCTCTAAAAGCAGAAATTATTGCCATGTATTCAAATTAAAGTTGAATGATAAGACTTGTCAGGGCCATTACACTTTCTAGGGGAAGGGCATTATAGAGCGAAATTCGGTATCCGCCTACACTTCTATGTCCTTTAACCCCAATCATATTTTGTTCTTTGCAGGCTTCGAGGAATTTTTTTTCCAGCCGGGGATCTTTAATCGTAAAAATAACGTTCATACGGCTGCGGTCTTCTTTTGAGACTGGAGGTTCGAATCCATCCTTTGCATCTAGGGTTTTATAAAGAAGGTCGGATTTTGCTCTATTGATTTTTTCGATAGCTGCCACACCGCCCTTATTTTTTAACCAGCGCAGAGTAAGCAGACAAACATATATAGCAAATACCGGCGGTGTATTTAACATGGATCCGGCATCTATATGCTGGCGGTAATCCATCATACCCGGCAGTTTACGATCTACTTTACCAAGAATATCCTTACGTATCACAACCATATTCACACCTGCAGCACCAATATTTTTTTGAGCACCGGCATAGATCAGTGCGAACCTATTAAAGTCCGTTTCATAACTCAAAATATCACTGCTCATATCTGCCACCAGCGGAACATTCGTTTCAGGAATGGAAAACATTTCAGTTCCTTCAATGGTATTGTTGGTAGTATAATGAAAATAAACAGCTCCAGAAGGGATTTTAAATCCCTTCGGAATATAGGTATAGTTTTTATCCTTTGAAGACGCAACTACATCCACAATGCCAAACAGCCTGGCTTCCTTAATGGCTTTTGAACCCCAAACGCCACAATCAAGATAAACAGAGGTTTGATTTTCGTTCAAAAGATTCATGGGCACCTGGAAAAACTGTGTAGTTGCACCACCATGAAGAAATAATACTTCATGATCAGAATCCAATTTCATGAGTTCTTTAGCCAGGAGTACGGCTTCGTCCATTACAGATTGAAACAATGCAGTCCGGTGTCCGATTTCAAGAATGGAAAGTCCTGTGTCCCGGAAATTCAAAATGCCTTTGGCGGCTTCTTCAAAAACTTCTTTTGGCAAAATACTGGGACCCGCATTGAAATTGTGTATCATCTTTTTTAATCTTGGAAGCGCAATTTACAACATTTCGTTGGCGGTTGGCCGTTGGCGGTCGGCCGGTATTATAGTTTTTTCTCTAAATAGTTGATATATCCATTAATAACTTTTAGAACCCGTTCCAATATCTAATTGACATTATTATAAGATTCTTCATTTATGATTTTAATAGTAAATGCAATATTTAAAAGAGTTTCTACTTCGTAGGCGGAACCTCTTGAAATATATAAGAAATGAATTGTATCTTTTTTAGAATTCCTTCCAAATCCTTCCGCTAAATTAGAGGGTATTGAAACTACTGCTCTATTTGTTTGTGTAACCAATCCATACCGTTCTTCAGATGGATATGATTTTGTCAAAATGTAAATCTCCTTCACAATTTCGATTGACAATTTCCAGACATCCAATTTTTTATAATTTGACATAACATATTTTATGATGTTTTAATTAGAATTAGTTGATTTTACAATTACAGTCAACCGCCTACGGCCAACCGCCAACGATCAATTGCAATCCCACCCCAACACCTTCCCATTCTTCCATTCCAAATTCAGGCGTTGATATTCTTTTTGTTCGGAAATGGAAAGACTGTCATGTACCAGTCTTTCAAGGGAGGGTTGACCAGCATTCACCCATGCAGTATACCAGCAGGAAGCGACAGCAAAAATCGACTGCCGCATGCGCCGCTCAATCATATGGTTTAGCCTGTTTTCATATAGCGTTGCAAAAGAAGTGGAATACTGCTTCACGATTTTTCCCTTACGATCTTCGAATGCATATTTCTGATCGGGACTGAAGACAAGGCTGATTTCTTTTTCACATCGGAGTACTGTATCTGCCTCTGCGGCACTTTCCAGTATCCGATCCCAGATAAATGAGGAGAGATCAGGAATATAAACTGCTTTGCCGATAAAGAAATCCCAATCCGTCTCAGCAAATAATTCTGGCACCCGTGATTCCCAGAATGCATGAATGCCCTCCTGATGTGTAAGCTGTCCGTTATGATTTGAGCAGACGTGAAGTGGAACATGAGCGTCAGCAATATAGTGGCCCAATTCCGCGGCATTTTTCAGAATTGCCTGTTTGTCTTTTTCCCGAAAAGCTTTTGTAAGCCTGCCGATCATTGTCTGAATCCACCAGGGCACGATTCCATAAGCCTGCAAACTATCTGCAGAGAATTTCAAAATAGCTGATTTATAATCACGGGGAATTGCCGGAAAGGGATATATACCATAATGATCAATGTCCATATAATGATGCGCACCCTCGCTGGCAACCATATACCTTCTTTTATCCGGATCTACCGCATGTTCTGAAAGAAACCCGATATTGGGTTTGAATAAAATCATCATTTGTGGGGGGAGGAGAAATACCGCATGATAATTTATTTTTTCATGCATATAAAAACCCCAGCAGTAGGAACGGTGCGATGGAAGGAGCAGGATGATTAAGTAGAAAATCTTTTTCATAAAAAAAATTTGTCTACTAATCGTTGGCCGTAGGCCGTTGATAGTTGGCCGGGTTCAAAGAATTGTCCAAGATAATTGCATGTATTTAAAATACCAATACCACTTATAGTATATATAACTTTAACTGCAAACCGCCAACGGCTATCGACCAACGAACCTTCTATTCATCTATATTCGTAACCCCGCCGGAGATAGCGAATTTCATCGCGTCTGTAGAAGTGATATCAGTAATAAGACGGACCCTCTCTTTTTTTACAAAATACAGGTGACCAGCGAATGCATATGATTGAGGAACATATACTGAAATATATTCCTGTAAGCCGAATTCCGCCAGTTCTTCATGTGTGATAAAACCTATCCGCCAGATATCCGTTGATTCGATACAAACAAGTACGGCCCGATCGAATTTGCGTTTGTTGCCGGCAAAAGCTTCAAAGAAGTCCTTGATGGTAGTATAAATGATTTTAATACCGGGAGTTTTCTCCAGTATATTATCGAAAAGCTCTACCAGCTTGCTCACGATAAAGGATGAAGAAACATATCCCACTGTCAATACCAGGATGATAACCAGTATAAATCCGATGCCTGGAATATGCCTCGGGTTTCCATTTTCATCCAGTGCAAGCTTGGGGAAAAGACTGTGAACGAAATTTGGCAGGATACTGTCAACCCAGTTAAATAATGAATAAACCGTCCAAAATGTGATCGTTATCGGTGCCAGAATGATCAGACCCTGCAAAAAATACTTGAACAACTTTCCCAATATGACCTGAAATTTCATAAACAGTGGTTTGTAATCAAAAATAATCAAACATTCTCCCGACGCCATGTTTAAAACACGGGATGCACTTTCTGTTTCCTGTTTGATCGGTGAAACCCATAAAAAGATCGGTGGAAACTTTGGTTACATAAATAGTTTCCGTAGTTTTGTACTTCTTTAGAAGATTATAATGGAAAACAAAGACAGAATACTGGGAAAAGCGCATGACCTTTTTATGCAATATGGCATCAGGTCAATAACGATGGACGAAATTGCGGCCCAGCTTGGTATCAGCAAGAAAACCATCTATCAGTTCTTCACTGATAAGGACGCCATGGTGGAAGCTGTGGTAAATGAGTTAATAAATCGAAATGAAGAGGATTGCCGGGGTTTTACCCTTACAGCTGAAAACGCGGTCCATGAAATTTTCGTCGCCATGGACTTCACACAGGAAATGCTGAAAGCCATGAATCCCCAGATAATGTACGACCTGGAAAAACATCATCCTGCAGCATTTAAGCGGCTGAAACAATATAAGTATCAGTTTCTCTTTTCAACGATCAAAGAGAATCTTGAAAGGGGCGCAAGAGAAGATATTTACCGGACCGACCTTAACATAGACCTGACAACCCGCCACCGGATCGAATCAGCATTTATGCCTTTCAACCAGGAAGCTTTCCCCCAGAATAAATACCCGATGAACCAGACCTGCCAGGAACTGGCCATACTTTTTTTGCACAGTATCTGCAATCCCAAGGGGAAAAAACTAATTGAAAAATATTTGAATGAAAGACAAAAAAACTTTTCAAATGAGCAAAAGATTTCATCTTAAGCTGATTCTTAGCGTGATCCTGACTTTTATCGGGACGACTTTTGCAAGGGCCCAGACCATCCATGAACTCACTATCCAGGATGCGCTGGACCTTGCGAAGAAAAACAATATTCAGGTGAAAATGGCACTCGCCAACCTGAATGTACAGGAGCAAACGAATAAACAATTAACAGCAGATGCCCTGCCAATTGTTTCTGCAGTGGGTACCTCAACAAATTATTTTCAGATACCTGTAATCGTGCTTGCGGCAAACTCCTTCGGCCCTGGATTTCCTCCCACTTCACAGGCGGTCTCCTTAAACCAAAAATATAATCTGACAGGAGGTATACAATTGAGTCAAAAACTTTTCGATGGTGCTGTTTTTGTCGGATTGAAAGCAAGAACCACTTCACTAGATTATTACAGAAAAAACATTGACCTCACGATAGAGAATTTATCTGTTAATGTTTACAAAACTTATTATTCTCTGGTAGTAAGTAAAACCCAGCTCGAGTTGCTGGATGCAAATATTGCAAGAGCCGAAAAATTTTTACATGATACCAAAATAATGAATGAAAATGGTTTTGCTGAAAAGCTGGACGTGGATAAAGCCATTGTTCAACTTGCCAACCTTCAAACATCCAAAGAAAACACGCAGACCATTATCGTTAATGGTTATCTGACACTTAAATTTTTAATCGGTATTCCTGCTGCAGATTCAGTTCATCTGGCTACCAATTTTGATGAAGCACAACTGAAGGGCGGTATTCCCATGGATCTTACTTATCGTTATGAAGACAGGTATGATTACCAGAGTCTGAAGTTATCAAAACAGCTGAGTGATTTCGATGTCAGGCGTTACCAGGCGGTCTACTATCCAACACTTAGCCTAAATGGTGCTTATCAGAAGAATGCACTCAATAACACATTTGATTTATTCAGTAAATCTAGCACATGGTATAGCACATCCTATTTCGGGCTTTCATTGAACGTACCCATCTTCAGTGGGTTCTCGAAAGATGCTAATTTAAAAAAGGCCAGACTTCAATCTATACTGGTTAGTGACCAGATTGAGAATCTGAAACAGAGTATAGATGTAGAGGTTCGCACAGCCAGAAATAATTTCATAAATGCAATCAGAAATATGGATAACCAGCGAGATAACACAGGCCTGGCAGAATCTGTTTATGATCAGACCAAGAAAAAATATGAATCCGGACTTGCTTCATCGACAGATCTGACCAATGCCCAGACTGACCTTATCCAGGCACAATCCAATTATATCAATGCTCTTTATAATGCTGTGGTAGCAAAAGTGGATTATCTAAAAGCAATCGGTAAAATTTAATAACGCCAAACAAACCAAAATATGAATAAGATATTTTTATATACCCTGCTCACCGGAACGATATTTTTTATATCATGCGGACAAAGCAGCGATCCCATTTCGAAGAAAAAGGCAGAACTGCAGAGCCTGAAAGACCAGCAGGTTGCCCTTGTAACTAAAATCCAAAAAGCTGAGAAAGAGCTGGCTGAAATTGATCCCTCTTCTGTCAAAAAGGAAAAATCAAAACTGGTGGCTATTCAACCGGTTATACCCGCAGACTTTACTCATTATATTGAATTGCAGGGGAAAATTGATGCATTGAATATTGCTTATGTAACGCCAAGAAATGGTACAGGCGGACAGGTAAAAGCTATTTATGTAAAGCAGGGCGATATTGTAAAGAAGGGACAATTGTTACTTAAACTAGACGACGCTTTATTAATCCACCAACTTGCAACAGCCAAACAACAACTGTCCTTTGCTCAGGATTTATACAAGAGGAGAAAAAACCTTTGGGCACAGCAGATAGGTTCTGAAGTTGAATTGGTCACATCAAAAAATCAGATGGATCAGATGCAAAGACAGGTAGATTTTGTAAATGAACAGATTGAGCTTACTAATGTATACGCAGATATAAGTGGCGTTGCAGACAATGTAAATGTGCGCCTGGGTGAGTTTTTCAATGGCAATAATCAGATCCGCCTGGTAAATACGAATGAACTCAAAGCGGTTGCACAGGTCCCCGAAAATTATCTTGGAAAAGTTAAAGTAGGAAGTAATGTAAAAGTAGTAATCCCGGAACTCAGCAACAAGACTATTGATACAAAGATAGCCATAACAGGAAAGACGATCGATGCTTCCAACAGGAGCTTCTATGTGGAAGCTAAACTTCCTTATGAAAAAGATTTCTATCCCAACCAGGTAGCCCTGATTAAAATTCAGGATTATACAGCATCCAATGCCTTAACCATTCCGGTGAACAGCCTCCAGAATGACGAAAATGGAAAGTATGTGATGGTGGCAGTGAAAGATGGAAACCGGCTGATCGCGAATAAAAAACCCATAACTATCGGTATGATGTATGCAGACAAGGTCGAAATCCTAAAAGGAATCCAACAGGGGGATAATATCATAACCGAGGGTTACCAGGGTCTGTACGATCAGCAACCTATAACTACGCAGGTACAGTGATTCGGCGAAGTATCAACAAACATTCCAATTCGTTTTTATGATCACACTGGAAAATTTTAAAGGAAAATTTAAAGAATTCAAACCCACGAGCTGGGCTATCAACAATAAAACTTCGGTTTACCTGCTGATCATTTTTGTGACCATTCTGGGTGTAAATAAATTCGTTACAACACCTAAAGAACAGTTTCCGGATATAGTTATTCCGACGATTTATGTGCAGACAACCTATGTAGGTAATTCTCCCAAGGATATTGAAAATCTGGTTACCCGTCCCATCGAAAAACAGATCAAGGGTATTACCGGGGCTAAGATCAATAAACTTACCAGCACTTCCGTTCAGGATTTTTCAGCCATTATTGTGGAATTCGAAACGGATGTTCAGACGGATGTAGCATTACAGAAAGTAAAAGATGCGGTTGACAAATCAAAAACCGATCTGCCTACCGACCTGACTTCGCAGCCTAATGTGGTAGAAGTGAGTTTGTCCGATCAGCCAATCATGTACGTAAATGTGAGTGGCAATTACGACGGTCAGCACCTGAAAAAATTTGCAGATGATCTTAAAGATAAACTGGAAGAATTATCCCAGATCAACCGCGTAGATGTAGTAGGTGCTCCGGAACGTGAGTTCCAGATCAATGTGGACAATTACAAAATGCAAAGCTCCAACATTACATTCAATGATATTGCTACTGCTGTTGCTAATGAAAACCAGGATATATCTGGCGGATTGCTGGAAGTTGGAAATATGAAAAGAACCCTCCAGTTAAAGGGTCAGTTTAAAACGACTTCAGATATCGAACAGATCATTATAAGAAATACTTCTGCAGCACCGATTTATCTCAAAGATATTGCTACCATCATAGATACAGTGAAGCAAAGTGAAAGTTATGCACGTTTGGATGGTAAAAATGTTGTGACCCTGAACATCATTAAAAGAAGCGGTGAAAATTTAATTGAAACATCCGACGAAGTGAAGCGCGTGGTGGCTGAAATGAAGGAAACTCAGTTTCCAAAAGACCTGGCTGTAGTGGTAACCGGCGATCAGAGCCGAACGACGCGTACTTCTTTTAACGACCTGGTGAATTCCATCGTAATTGGTTTTGTTCTGGTGTTGGTAATTCTGATGTTTTTCATGGGTGTTACGAATGCATTTTTCGTTGCGCTTTCAGTACCTCTTAGTATGTTCGTTGCATTCATGTTCTTACCTATAGCGGATATCATTATCGGGGGACATGTAACACTGAACTTCATAGTGCTATTTGCATTACTATTCGGTCTCGGGATTATTGTGGATGATGCTATTGTGGTGATTGAAAATACGCACAGGATTTTTACAGAGGGGAAAGGAAAAGTAACTTCCATTATTGCTGCCAAAATAGCGGCAGGTGAAATTTTTATACCGGTTCTTGCGGGCACGTTAACCACACTCGCACCATTTTTCCCATTATTATTCTGGCCTGGTCTTATTGGAAAGTTCATGATCTACCTGCCCGTGATGTTGATTTTTACACTTTCTGCATCACTGATTGTTGCGTTTATCATGAACCCGATTTTCGCAGTTGATTTTATGAACCATGCTGAAGATGATTATGGTAGCAGAAAATCCAGGGTCTTCAGGAATCCGATTTTCTATATTTTTCTTGTTTTGGGCATTTTACTGGATTTGTCTCATTTCACTTTTGGGGGAAATCTCCTGATTTTTTTCAGCATACTGATGTTTCTGAATGCATATCTCTTTACAGGAATGATCCATACTTTCCAGAACCGTAGCCTTCCATGGATAATGAAACATTATGAAAACGGTTTAAGGTGGGCATTGAAAGGCTGGCGACCCGTATGGTTACTCTTCAGCACTTTCTTATTACTTGTATTCTCATTTGTTTTCCTGGGGATACGAAAAGTGCCTGTTGTTTTCTTTCCTAAAGGCGATCCGAATTTTATATATGTATATCTTAAACTACCTGTAGGAACCAATGTAGATTATACGGATTCAGTCACGCACCAGCTGGAGAACAGGGTAAATAAAGTATTGGGAATAGCAGATGGAAAATTAAATCCACTCGTTGAAAGCGTAATTTCGAATGTGGCAATCGGTGCAGGGAATCCACAAAGCGGAGACCGCAGCACAAGACCAGAGCTGGGCCGTGTTCAGGTTTCTTTTGTTGAATTTGAAAAACGTCATGGAAGAGCTACAACACCAATTCTTGATTCCATCCGTGCAGCTTTAAAAGGAATTCCCGGTGCAGAAATATCAGTGGATCAGGAACAAAACGGTCCGCCTACAGATCCACCGATAAATATTGAAATTGCAAGTGATAATTTCGAGGACCTCACCACAACAGCTTCTGCTCTTAAAAATTATCTTGATTCTATTCAAACACCTGGTGTAGAAGAATTAAAAATGGATGTGGATCTAACCAATCCTGAAATAACACTTACTATAGATCGTCAGCGTGCAATGATTGAAGGTGTAAGCACAGCACAGATTGGTCAACAAATCCGCACAGCTTTATTCGGAAGAGAACTATCCAAGATCAAGGATAATAAAGAAGAATATAAAATACAGTTACGCAATACAGAAGTACAGCGTAAGAACCTTACGGACCTGTTGAATATGAAGATTTTTTTCCGTGAACCTACAGGAGCTATCAAGTCGATACCCATCACCAACCTGGTTAAAATTGATTTCACCAGCACATATGGAAGTATCAAGCGGAAATCATTAAAAAGAGTTATAACACTCTATTCAAATGTACTGACAGGATATACGCCGCCTGCAGTGAATGCCGAACTGAAAGATGCAATTGATAATTTCCAGAATAATACGGGAGATGTAACCATTACCCAGACGGGAGAAGGAAAACAACAACAGGAAACAGTTTCATTCCTGGGTTCAGCCCTTCTCATGGCATTGATGCTGATTCTATTTATTCTTGTCCTTCAGTTTAATTCAATCAGTAAACCGGTTATTATTCTGACGGAAATAATATTCAGTATTATCGGTGTACTGCTTGGATTTGCTTTTACCGGAATGACGATCTCCGCTGTAATGACCGGATTGGGTATTGTGGGACTCGCAGGTATCGTTGTGAAGAATGGAATCCTCGTAATCGAATTCGCAGATGTACTTCGCGAACGCGGAATGAAAACAAGGGAAGCCCTGATCCAGGCGGGTAAAACCAGGATTATTCCGGTATTATTAACTGCACTGGCGGCCATACTCGCCCTGATTCCTTTGGCCATCGGATTCAATATCAATTTTGTATCTCTGTTCGCCGAATTGAATCCGCATATATTCTTCGGAGGTGATAGTGCCGTCTTCTGGAAGCCTTTATCATGGACTATCATTTTCGGCCTTGCTTTCGCTTTCTTTATGACACTCTTTATCCTTCCGAGCATGTATCTGATTGCTGAAAGACTGAAACGGCCCATGCGTAGGTATTTCGGTGGAAAATGGGTATCCATGATGGGTATTCCGCCATTCACATTAGTATTTCTAATCCTTTTGATTCCGATTACGTTGGTGAGGCATTATATGGAAATATCCAGAAGGGAAAGAAAATTCGCCGGTAAAGATATGAGTAACACCTGGATAGGATCCTGGTTTTGATAAACCCAGGTTCCTGCCCTTTTGCTGATTCCGGATAGGGAAACTGCGCTTTATGTATTTAATTCAAGTACTATCTGTATTAATAATTTAAGGTGTTTATCACCTGGAAAATAATGTCTTGCCCTTGAAAAATAATTATTTCTATTTTGCGTTGCTTTCCAAATGCCAATTAACAAAAGTGATATTGTATTTATCGGCAATGCCGGAGGGATATGTGGATACATGTCTCATGGCATCAATATAATCCGCAAGTCAACTTCACTAACCGGTAAACGTGTGAAGCAAGACCCCGCGTTTAAAGGCTTCCGTAGAAGATGTAACCGGATGAAGGAAGCTTCTCCCATTGCTGCGTCACTGTATAAACTATTGCCTGAGGAACAAAAAATATATGCCCTCTATCGCACCCTGACAGGTGAGGCTTTGAAGATGCTTAAACAGGGATTGGAAAAGGAGACCGTCCTTGCAAGACTTAAGGAACAATATATTGATCCGGTAATAGAACAACATCTGAAACAAGAAACGCAGAATCAGAAAGTTCAGACCAATACTGAATATCCAAATAACACCAGGAATTCACCCCTGTTCAGCAAAAAACTTTTTAGGATTCATCCATATAGCCGGGGAAACAAAAGACATTTACAATTGAAAGGCCAACCTCAATATTCTAATGATAATATGAATCATGTCAGTCATACAGAAGAGTATTATCCAAATGAAGCTTCAAGTTATCCATATCAGCCAGTCAATCTTATAAGTCGACTAGCGGAAACGACTCGTAAACAAAAAAGGATATCGCAATTTTCAGAACTTATTTATATAGGTAAATGTAAAGATTGCAAAGGTCTTAAAATGTGGCTTCGTCCATCCTGTTAAGAATAGATGTACACATTATTTCCTCCCATCTGAAACATGTTACATTTTTCGTTCATACTTTGTTTACTTCATTATTTAAATCGACCCATCGCGAAATATCGCAGTAAGCACTATTAATTTAAAAATTAGATATCAGCAGCTGAACTAGTAATAGCAGTAGAAGATTTATCTGCGTTGAAGTTTAATTCCAACAAGGAACTACTTGCAACAAAAAATGACATTCATCTATCAGAACTATCGATCAGAAAAGGAATTCTACAATCCAAAAAAAGATTCATATAAAGCAATATTATTAGCCGGTTTTGTTCAGTTCATAGCAATACTCGACAGTGTTCTTGCCATTATAAGATTCATGAATTAATGCGTAATCCCTCTCTGGTTAATTATCTGCGATTAGCCAGTTTCGAAAGCAGACGTAATATTTCCAGATAAAGCCATACGATGGTAACAAGTAAGCCGAAAGCTCCATACCATTCCATATATTTCGGAGCACCAGCTGCTACGCCCTTCTCTATCATATCAAAATCAAGAAGCAGGTTAAGTGCAGCAATTGCCACCACAAATAATGAGAAACCAATGCCGAGCATGGAACCTTCGTGAATAAAAGCTATATCCACATGGAACATTCTTAATACCATAGCCAGTAGATAAAAAATGGCAATACCGGCTGTTGCAATGAATATTATAGATCTGAATTGCTCAGTTACTTTAATAATCCTAAAACGATATAAAAGAAACATTGCAATCACGGCTCCAAATGTTAGTAGAACAGCCTGAGTTATAATGCCCGGGGCAGTCTTTGCAAATACATTATTATAAGTTGCAGATATGGCTCCAAGAAAAACGCCTTCAAATAAAGCATATATCGGAGTCAGGTAGGCAGCCCATTCTTTTTTAAATATAACAACCATCGCTGTGATAAAACCAAGGAGTGCTGAACCCAGCATATAGGGCATTACATTTACGCCGTCATAAAATGCTTTCCAGGTTAAAGAAGCAGATGCCATGACGAGTAAAAACAAGAGAAAAAACTTATTGAGGGTACCTGTTTCAGTCATTGTGCCTGAACCAGGCAGGGTAACTGTATTTTCGAAAACATTCATCGCAGGGTTACCTGATTTGAAAATAGCCATATTTTTATTTGTTTAGGACTTGCAATTTACTAAAAAGTAGATGTATTGTAAAGGGGTCGGATATGCTTTCCTTGCTTAATACAATTTTAACAAAACCGAGCGGATTTCAGTGAACTTTGTCCAGGGAATGAAGTGGTTCGCACCAGGAATCAGGGTTTCTTCCACCCTTGGTGCGTTAACCAGTAACTTCTTACCATAATCCACGTTTCCAGGCGGAACCCAGGTATCCATGGCGCCGTGGATGAAGTAGACGGGACAATGAATTCTAGAGAAATCTTTTTCGAGTAGCACGAGGTCTCTTTTCAAAAACCATAATTCTTCATTGGAAGGGCGCATGGCACCTGGTACGAAATAATTTAATGGTGTATTAAAAAGCCAGGGCCTCCACTTCTCAGGTTTTTCTTCTGCCGGATCTATAGATCCTGAAATGATTACGAGTCCGGAAAATAATTTTGGATTGTCCGCCCCCAATTTTATAACTAGTGGTCCCCCTAAAGAATGGCCCGCAAGAAACATGGGTTTATTATTTGCAAGTAAAGGAAAAATCTGGCCGATCCAAAGCGACTGCACATCGAGGTGTTGTGGCTGGCCATAATCACTATAACCAAAACCGGGACGATCAATAGAAATCATCCTGAATTTTTTCAATAATAAAGAGTCCTTCATATAATCCGCAAAAGCGGTCCAGCTGCCGGGAGATCCGTGGATAAAAAAAAGGGTTGGAAGGGAATCATTTCCCGTAATTGCATAGTGAATATGCCGTCCCTCTGCTTTGAATGTTGCGGTCCGAAGTTCTACCTGATCTTTTGCAAATTCGGCTTTTTCATCTGCGTCTGATTTGCGAAAGCTCATACAGCTTTGTGCAAGAAGTAGCCAGCTCAACAGGAATAAACCTGAAAGCAGGAACATTTTCTTCTTAAAGCCTTTCATGAAATATTATTTCTTTCTTGGCGGTCCCTGTGGTGGCTTGTTGTCAGGTCTGTTATTTGGTCTGTTATTCGGCCTGTTTTCATTTCTTCGTTGATGTGGAGGTCCTGGCCGGTTATGTCTTTTTTTGCGATCGGCATTGTCCAGCGTTTTCAAACTGAATTGCCCGGTAAGATCAACATTAACCAGTTCTTCTTTTGGCTTACCATTCACTTCCACTGCACCCAGATCGTCAGGAACGATATTCTGCTGGTTTTGTTTTTTGATCTGTTTAACCCTGTCAATTAAGAGTGGATATTGTTTGTTGCTGTCTGGCAGTACATACCACATCAGATTTTTAAAAATATCCTTTTTTATCAGCAGGGCTGTTCCTTTTGCTACTTGTAATGTGTCTGCATTTTCAGGAAACTGCTGAAGTGCATCCAGATATGTATCGAGCTCGTAGTTCAGGCAGCATTTTAAACGTCCGCACTGACCACTCAGCTTACTTTGATTGATGGAAAGATTCTGATAACGTGCAGCAGTAGTATTGACTGATTTGAAATCTGTCAGCCAGGTTGAGCAGCAGAGTTCACGTCCGCAACTACCGATACCTCCAACTTTACCAGCTTCCTGACGCGCCCCGATCTGGCGCATTTCAACTTTCACACGAAACTCAGAAGCGAATATTTTTATGAGTTCCCGGAAATCAACCCGATCGTCGGCAATATAATAGAATGTGGCTTTGCGACCATCGGCCTGAATTTCCACCTGGGACACTTTCATGTCCAGCTTTAGCTGGCGTGAAATAGCGCGTGAACGGATGACGGCTTCCTTTTCACGGGCTTTATTTTGTTTGAGCAGATCCAGGTCACGATCAGAAGAACGGCGAAGCACTTTTTTCATGTCAGGGTGAAACTCATCCACACTTTTTTTCTTCATTTGTATCCTGACCAATTCTCCCGTCAGACTTACCGTACCAACATCAAAACCACTTACCCCTTCCACGCTTACAATCTCTCCTTTTTCGAAGATTTGTGTTGTTGTATTCCGATAAAAATCCTTACGGCTACCCTGATTAAAACTTATTTCCATCACCCGGCATTCAGAGGCGGGATCGTGAATTGGCAGGTTCGACAGCCAATCATATACATTCATCCTGTTGCAACTCCCTGTACCACAGCTTCCATGACTTTGGCATCCGCCTGGCTTGCCGCCGGCAGTGCCACAATTAGAACATCCCATATATTTTTATAAATTAACAAGCAAGTTGACAAATATACTAAGTTCCTATGTCACTACCGCTTCTTCCCTGGCAGCCAGGATATGATAGAGGCGGATGGTCAGCGCATGAAACAGCATTTTTGCATGTGCATTCCGTTCGATATAATAAATCGATTTATTGAGTTCATTTACTATGGCCTGCTGGGCAGACAGATCTGCGATTTTATTCAGTCTTATTGCGAAATCTTTTTCTGAATCCGGCATATCCATAAGAGCTCCTTCAAACATCCGCAGGCGAATTGCCTGTTCAAGCAGGTGACCGAAATACTGCAAAAATTGCTTCTGCTTTTCACGTCCCACTTTGCTGATTTCTTCCACCCATTTTACCTGCGCCATCGGGCCTGTTTTTAAAATAGCGTTTAACCATTCCCGTAATAATCCCTGCCAGTCATCCTGCCCGTGTTGTAATTGTCTTAACGCTTCGCGGTAATTCTGTTCACTAACGGCGGCGAGTTGTCTCGCTTGTTCGGGTGATACTCCTGCTCGTTCAACCAATGCTTCCTTAATTTCAGAAACAGATGGCCGGGGAATTCGTATGATCTGAACCCTGGAGAGGATAGTTGGAAGCATCAGGCCTTCATTTTCGGTTACCAGTATGAACAGAGTATCCGGAGGTGGTTCTTCAATCAGCTTCAATAATTTATTTCCTTCATTGCCCAGATATTCCGGCATCCACATAATAAGGATCTTGTATCCGCTTTCAAAACTTTTTAAACTGAGCTTACGGTTGATCTCATTGCATTCATGTGCTGATATATTTCCCTGTTTATTATCTGCCTGTATAAATTGAAGCCAATCAAAAATGGTTCCGTAAGGAAACTGAAAAATGAATTCACGCCATTCGGATATAAAATCTGTGCTAACGGGTTTGTCTCCTGGTTTGCGGGAAATTACCGGATACACATAATGAATATCCGGATGTATCAGCTGGGCTGCTTTGATACAGGGGGGGCAGACATTGCAGCTTTCGACGGGGAAATTATTTTTTGAATTTTCTTCCGAAACACGTTCGCAGACCATGAATTGCGAAAAAGCCAATGCCAATGGCAGACCGCCTGCACCTTCCGGCGCGTTTAACAGCAGCGCATGGCTTAACCTGTTATGCTCAACCAGGTTGCGAAGCTTTGCTTTGATTTCCTGCTGACCAATAACCTGACTGAATAACATCCGGTTGATCTGTATTAATTGAGGTGAGAAGTGATCTCATCACTCATGGGTGTAACCTTGCTGTTATAAACACCAATAAGTTTTCCTTTTTCATCGATCAGGAATTTGGTAAAATTCCATTTAATAACCGGAGCAGGTGTTCCAAGTTTAATAGCTTCTTCTGTCAGATATTTAAAAAGTGGTGATGTATTTTCGCCAACAACATCTGATTTTGCAGCTAGAGGAAAAGTTACCCCATAATTCTTCTGGCAAAATTCTTTAATCTCTGAATTGGTACCTGGTTCCTGCGCACCGAAATCATTTGCAGGGAAACCGACGATTACAAGTTTGTCTTTATATTTTTCATATAATTTTTGCAGGTCAGCATACTGTGGTGTAAAACCGCATTTGGATGCCGTATTTACGATCAGTAATTTCTTTCCTTTATATGCAGACAAATCGATGGTTCCGCCGTCCAACGCAGGCACTTTGAAATCGTACACAGTTACACTGCTATGAATCATAAATAAAATTGGAATGAGCAATAATCTTAGCATACAATATTTTTTTATTTTATTATCAATATTCCATTATCAAAGTTAAAGAGAAATGAATAAGAATCACTGCCGTTCATAACAACCCAAGTCAGGAAGATTTACCGGTCTTGGATTGCCATCCAGGTCGATTAAAATACCCAGATTAGAGCCGTGATCCACCGCTGGTGAAGTTGCTTCCACATGAAAATCGAATGTGGTTCCGGGAAAACCCGTAGCAAGAAATTGGGGATCTGTATTAAGCCATAAGGCGTTGCTGTCAATATTTGCAGGATAGTTTTGTTGTTTAAGAATCGAATGATCAAATAATACTTTAAATACCGTATTTCCCTGTTTTGAAATCAATGCTTCATCCGTTATGCTTTCACTTCCCCAGAAGATACAATTTAGAAAACCGGCATTTAGATCGCCTGTCAAAATCTGGGTTCCATCCGAGCTGGCATTGGAAATAGTAAGCACAGGCTGAAGATGTGAAAGAAGGTTGGTTGAATATGATGCAACTGTACAATACTCAAACTGATAAACACCGCCTAACCCGATCACGATATTCTGTCCGCAGTTGCTGATCAGGCAATTAATAGCTGTTATACTGGATTGAATGCCGAGTACTCCTTCTGCAAGGGAATTGTTAATGATACACTGATTTAAAGAAAGTTTTGGATTCATATCAATGCTGGGCCCTTCCGCAACGAGGCTATGATAGCCATTCTGGAAAATGGCAAAATTCAGTACATTATCCCTGCTAGAATTCCTGAAATAAATTCCGGGCCAGGACCCCGGATAATTTACATAAGGTTGATCCAGGCGGTCCCCGGTAAAATAGACTCGATGATTTTCTGACGTATCTCCCATCACTTTCAGGCTTCCATCTATATAAATAGGTGCGTCTGCATGCATGTATATATGGGTACCAGCTTGGATGGTAAGGATTGCATTGCTGTCGATCGTCAGCCCCCCATATATGACATAGGGCAGATCATTAGCCCATGTGGTATTTCCCTGAATGACCATGTTTTTTAAAAAATGAGCATTCTGACCCCAGGCAGTTAGTTGAATGTACTGTTCTATTCCATTGTAACTGATCCGGATACTGTCCTGCAATAAAAAAGGTGTGGGCTTTGCACCCGATGGTATCAATACAGTAACAAAAATATAAAGGCTGTCATTTGACTGAATATTGAGGTTAGTAGCACTGGGTCCGGGTGTTCCGTCAATATTAATAATAAAAGGAGAACCGGATCCCCCTGCCAGGCTTATAGATGAAATCCCTATACCATGATTATTATTATTTATCAACTTAACTTGTTGGGTAACAGAACCTGTTGAAGTAAAAACCGTATCAAATCTCACGGTATCTGCAGAAAGAAAAAGATAGGCATTTCCATTCAGATTAGATTGCTTTTGGCAGGAAACAAGCGCGAAGACGGCAAAAATGAAAAAAAGCAGGTTCTTACTCATCAAAACAAAAATACGCCTTAGGGCTTTTAAATAGTATATGGTTTATGGTATATGGTGGATGGATTGGTCTTAATGATCCTATAAATGACCATTAACCATCAACCATGCACCATATACCTAAGCAGACACCGTATGTGCTAAACACGCAATACTGACCCGGGCACCATGAACGCCTAGTAAAACCCTGGCACAGGCTTCGAGGCTGGCTCCGGTCGTTATAACGTCGTCTATGAGTAAAATATGCTTTCCGTAAATTTTTTGTGAATTTCGGATTTCAAACGTCGACTCCATATTTTTCCAGCGCTGAATCCTGCTTTTATGGGTCTGTGTTTCTGTTTTTTTTATACGTAAAATTGCATCATGCACAACAGGAATTTTTAGCTGTTGTGACAAACCCATTGCAATAAGTGTTGCCTGGTTATATCCTCTCTTTTTTTCTCTTGCGGCAAACAATGGCAATGGAATTATAATTTCACATTCACTGAATCGGCAGGAGTTAATCAATGCTGCACCCATTTGCTGACCGAAATAAATGCCGATTTCTTTTTTACTTTTATATTTAAGCAGATGAAGACTGTGTTGCACTGCAGATCCTTTAGTGAAATATAAATGAGCTGCTGCCGCATGTATATTGACACGACCCCAAAAAATTTTTTCAATTGGATTCGAAGGGAAAAATTCAAATCGGGTCATTGGCATGGAAGCCTGACAGTAAATACAAAATAAGATATTCTCTGCGAGCAGGTCGGTACCACAACCACAACAGGAATATGGAAAAAAAAGATGTAAGATTGATTTGATAATGGGATTCCGTAATCTCATATTAAAGAATGCCCTAATCGCAGAACCCTAAAATAAATATTTATATACCTCTTCAACTTTTCCCATCAATTTTACTTCTATCTGATGGGATTGATTTTTTAATCCTTTCTGATTGTATTTGGAAACCAGAATTTTACTGAATCCTAATTTCTCTGCTTCTGCAATTCGCTGACCAATCCGGTTTACTGCACGGATCTCTCCATTCAATCCAACCTCTCCGGCAAAACAAATATCTGATGCAAGCGAAACA
>Ga0210384_10002474_pt1 | contig 22525 bp, 18 predicted proteins | sample IncBWH2MmetaG_FD_160574 | JGI IMG/M metagenome (GOLD analysis project Ga0210384, IMG submission 160574) | Forest soil microbial communities from Barre Woods Harvard Forest LTER site, Petersham, Massachusetts, United States - Inc-BW-H-2-M | ecosystem: Environmental > Terrestrial > Soil >...
GCACCCGCATGATCGGCACGCGGCGCGCGCTGGGCGCCACGCGCGGGCAGATCCTGCGCTACTTCCAGACCGAGAACCTGCTGCTGACCAGCGCGGGCATCGCGCTGGGCATGCTGGGCGCGTTCGCGATCAACCAGTGGCTGATGACGCAGTACGAGCTGCCGCGCCTGCCGCTGCTCTACCTGCCGCTGGGCGCGCTGGTGCTGTGGGCCCTCGGCCAGGTGGCGGTGCTGGCGCCCGCGCGCCGCGCCGCCGCGCTGCCGCCCGCGCATGCCATGCGCGGAATCGCCTGAAGACACCATGCGGAAGTCCCGAAGGATTCGGTCACAGTTTGCCGCCGCGAGCCCGGCACAATGGCGGGATGACGTTCCGAACCACTCTTCTCGCGGTCGCCGCGCTCGCCGTGTTCGGCGGCGCGGCCCATGCGGCCGATATCCCGGCCGCGGTGTCCAACAGCCCGGAGGCCGATGCATCGCTGTATGGCCAGTCGGTGACGCTGCCCCGGCAGGCCGCGGTCTGCGCCGAGCGCATCGCCGACTACATGCCGCGCTTCCGCAAGATCTACGACCTCTGGCTCAGCCAGAACGCGGCGCAGATCGCCGACGGCAGCAAGTTCATCCACGACCAGGCCAAGGTGGGCGGCGTGGATGCCGACGCGGGCATGAACAAGCTGGCCGACGCGGACAGCGAGCGCCTGCGCAAGACCTCCATCGAGCTGCTGGCGCGCCACTGCCAGCTGATGCTCGAGTCGATGGCGCCGCCCGCCGTCAACTGATGGCTCCCAGCGGGGCAGGCGCGTGATGCGCACCGTCCTGGTCATCGACGACAACCCCGGCGTCGGCGAGGCGCTGGCGCTCGCGCTGTCGCTGCGCGACATCCGCCCGCTGGTGGCGCTGGGGCCGGCCGAAGGGCTGGCGATCCTGGAGCGCGAGCCGGTGGACGTCGTGATCCAGGACATGAATTTCTCCGCCGACACCACCTCGGGCGAGGAGGGCGTGGCGCTGTTCCGCGCGATCCGCGCCCGCCACGTGGACGTGCCCGTGGTGCTGCTGACCGCGTGGACGCGGCTGGAGAGCGCGGTCGAGCTGGTCAAGGCCGGCGCCGCCGACTACCTCGCCAAGCCCTGGGACGACGCCAAGCTGCTGGCGACGGTGGAAAACCTGCTGGAGCTGGCCGAGGCCGGCGCCGAGCTGCGCCGGGCGCGCCAGGAACGGCGCGCGCGCAAGAAGGCGCTGGCCGCGCGGTTCGAGCTCGGCGACCTCGTGGTCGAGGCCGACGCCACGCTGCGCACGCTGGAGCTGGCGTGCCAGGTGGCGCGCGCCGACGTGCCGGTGCTCATCACCGGGCCCAACGGCAGCGGCAAGGAACGCGTGGCGGCGATCGTGCACGCGAATTCGGCCGTGGCGCGCGGGCCCTTCGTGGCCGTCAACTGCGGCGCGCTGCCGGCCGAGCTGATCGAGGCCGAGCTGTTCGGCGCCGAGAGCGGGGCCTACACGGGCGCCAACAGGGCGCGCGACGGCCGCTTCGACGCGGCCGACGGCGGCACGCTGTTCCTCGACGAGATCGGCAACCTGCCGCCGGGCGGCCAGATGAAGCTGCTGCGCGTGCTCGACACCGGCACGTTCCAGCGCCTGGGCTCCAACCAGACGCGGCGCGTGAAGGTGCGCGTGCTGAGCGCCACCAATGCCGACCTGAAGGCCATGGTGCGCGACGGCACGTTCCGCGAGGACCTGTACTACCGGCTCAACGTGATCGAGGTGCGCCTGCCGCCGCTGGCCGAGCGCGGCGAGGACATCCTGCCGCTGGCCGAGCACTTCCTGGCCGGCCGCGCGGCGCTCGCCGAGCCGGCGCGCGACGCGCTGCGCGCGCACGCCTGGCCGGGCAACGTGCGCGAGCTGAAGAACGTCATCGAGCGCGCCGCGTTGCTCGCGGGCGGCCAGCCCATCACCGTCGACGGCCTGGGGCTGCCCGAGGCCACGCCCGTCGCCGCGCGCAGCCTCGACGAGCCCAGCCGCGCCGCCGTCGAGGCCGCGCTCGCGGCCGCCCACGGCGTGGTGAGCCGGGCCGCCCAGTCGCTGGGCCTGTCGCGCCAGGCGCTCTATCGGCGCATGGAACGCTACGGGCTGCCGCCGGTGTCGTGATGTTCGCCACCTTGCGGGCGCGGCTCGGGTTGCTGATGGCGTTGTCAGCGTTGTCAGGCGTCGTCGCCTGGCTCGCGCTGACGCGCTGGCCGCTGCCGCAGGCGATGGCCTGGCTGCGGGCCTCGCTGGGCCTCGGCCCCGCGTGGACGGCGCCCGCGGGCGCGTGGGCGATCGTCTGGACGGCGGCCGTGGTGCTGCCGCTGTGCGCGTGGAGCGCGCGCGTGGCCCTGGCGCCGTTGGCGCGGCTGCTGCGCGCGCTGGAGGGTGGGGTGCTGAGCTACCGCGACGGCGACTTCAGCCTGTCGCTCACGTCCACGGGCCACGGCGAGATGGGCGAGCTCGTGCGCCTGCACAACGAGCTGGGCGAGGCGCTGCGCGAGCAGCGGCTGCACCTGGTCCAGCGCGAGCTGCTGCTGGACACCGTGGTGCAGAACACGCCCGTGGCCCTGGTGCTGACCGACGCCGGCGGCCACGTGGCCTATGCCAACATCGCGGCCCGCCAGCTGCTGGGCGAGGGCCGCAGCCTGCAGGGCCTGGCCTTCGAGGCGCTGCTCGAATCGGCGCCGCGGGCGCTGCGCACGGCGCTGGCGAGCGGCGAGGACACGCTGTTCTCCGTCGACGTGGACGGCGCCGAGGAGACCTTCCACGTCTCGCAGCGCGGCTTCCGGCTGCAGGGCCGGCCGCATCGCCTGCACCTGCTGCGCCGGATGACGCGCGAGCTGTCGCGCCAGGAGGTGGCCAGCTGGAAGCGGCTGATCCGCGTGTTCAGCCACGAGTTGAACAACTCGCTCGCGCCGTTGTCGTCGCTGGCGCACAGCGGCGCGGAGCTGGTGCGCCGCGGTGACCACGCGCGCGCGATCGGCGTGTTCGAATCGATCGGCGAACGCGCGCGCCACCTGCACGGCTTCCTCGATGGCTACGCCCGCTTCGCCAAGCTGCCGGCGCCGCAGGTGGCCGATGTCGACTGGGCTGGCTTCCTGGCCGGCCTGCAGGCGCACGCCCGGTTCCGGCTGGAGGGCTCCACGCCCGCGGGCAGCGCGCGCTTCGACGCCGGGCAGATGGAGCAGGCCCTGCTCAACCTGCTGAAGAACGGGCATGAATCGGGCAGCGCGCCCGAGGCCGTGACGCTCGCGTGCGGCGTGTCGCGCGGAGAGCTGGTGCTGGTGGTGTGCGACCGCGGGCCGGGCATGAGCGAGACCGTGCTGGCGCACGCCCTGCTGCCGTTCTACTCGACCAAGCGCGCGGGCACCGGCCTGGGGCTGGCGCTGGCGCGCGAGATCGTGGAAGCGCACGGCGGCCGTATCGCGCTGGTGAATCGGCACGGCGGCGGCCTGCGCGTGACGCTGGCGCTGCCGCAATGAACAGGGCGCCCCCCGGCGCGGCGTGACGACGCCAGGAAGTTCTGCATTTGTCCCGACACGCGACAGGGCAAATTCATTACCATGTCGAGACACATGCCTCTCGACGAAATCATGGCCGTCGTCGGCGTCGCCGTCCAGGGCACGCTGGCCTTGCTGATGCTGGTGGTCTGGCGGTCGCTGAAGGCGCGCTGGACATTGCTGCTGTCCGCCGGCTTCTTCGCCGTCACGGCGCAGTACCTCTGCGTCTCGATGGGCCACTACAGCTCGGGCACGAGCCTGTCCGATCCGCCCGCGGCGCTCAACGCAGTCTTCGCGCTCATCGCGCACGGGCTCATCACCTGGGGCCTCATCGCCTACGTCGACCTGCCGCTCGCCTGGGACCGGCGCCTGCGCCAGGGCACGCTGATGGCGTTCGGCGTGGCGCTGATCGCGCTGGCCTGCGGCGTGCTCACGCGCGGCGACACCATCGCCCTCATCGGCGTCTTCATGTGCGGCTGGGCCGCGCTGTTCGGCTGGGCACTGCGGCGCGAGCCGCGCGCGGGCCACGGCATCGTGATGCTGGCGGTGCTCGTCTACCCGGTCTCGATGCTGGCCGCGCTGGCGGGCTGGCTGAGCCTGGCCGGCGCCGGCATCTCGCTGATCGTGCCGCATGCCGTGCTGGGCATGACCATCCTCACCACCGGCCTCGTGCGCGCGCAGGCCAGCAGCGCGCGCGAGCTGGCCGCGCGCCAGGAGATCCAGGCCGAGCTGGAGCGCGCCAACCAGACGCTGGAACTTCGCGTGGTGCTGCGCACGGCGCAGCTGCGCGAGACCATCGAGGGCCTGGAGAGCTTCAACCGCAGCGTGTCGCACGACCTCCGCGGGCCGCTGGGCGGCATCACGGGCGTGTCGCGCATGGCGCGCGAGGCGCTGGGCCGCGGCGACCTGACCGGGGCCGACCGGCTGCTGGCCGCCATCGCGCGCCAGTCCGAGAGCTCCACCGACCTCGTCACCTCGCTGCTGCAGCTCGCCCGCTCGGCCGAGGGCGACGTGGAACGCCGCACGGTGCACACCGACGCGCTGGTGCGCGAGGTGGCCGACCTGCTGGCCGGCGCCACGCCGCAGGTGGTGGCCATCGCCGGCGAGCTGCCCGACCTGCAGGCCGACCCCGCGCTGGTGCGCCAGGTGTTCGCCAACCTGCTGGCCAACGCCATCAAGTTCAGTGGCAGCGCCGAGCGCCCGCGCGTGGAAGTGGGCGCCACGCGCTCGCCCGGTGATGGCGTCGTCTTCCACGTGCGCGACAACGGCGTCGGCTTCACCGAGGCCCAGATGCGCGAGCTGTTCGTGCCGTTCCGGCGGCTGCACGCCGAGCGATTCGAAGGGCACGGCATCGGGCTGACGATCGTGCGCCGCATCGTCGAGCGCCATGGCGGGCGGCTGTGGGCCGAGGGCCGGCCTGGGCAGGGGGCGACGTTCTACTTCTCGTTCGAGGAGCAGCCGTCGACGGTGCCGGAGTGAGCCGGCTGCTCGCCGCCGTCAGCCCAGCCGCGCCCGATGCCTGGCGATCTGCCGCTTCGCCTCCACCGGCGCCGTGCCGCCGATCACCTGGCGCGCGTTGAGCGAGCCGTGCAGCGTCAGCACGTCGTACACGTCGGGGCCGATGCCGGCGTGGAAGCCCTGCAGCACGTCCAGCGGCAGCTCGGACAGGTCCTTGCCGCTGTCGATGCCGACCTTGACCGCATGCGCGACCACTTCGTGCGCGTCGCGGAAGGGCACGCCCTTGCGCACGAGGTAGTCGGCGAGATCGGTGGCGGTGGCGTAGCCGCGCCGGGCGGCGCGCTCCATCGCGTCGGGCTTGGCGGTGAGGCCGCCCTTGCGCGCGCCGGTGGCCGCGTCCACCTCGCCGCCCACCATCTCGGCCATGATGCGCAGCGTGTCCTTGACGGTGTCGACCGTGTCGAACAGCGGCTCCTTGTCTTCCTGGTTGTCCTTGTTGTACGTGAGCGGCTGGCCCTTCATCAGCGTGATGAGCGCCATCAGGTGGCCCACCACGCGGCCGCTCTTGCCGCGCGCCAGCTCGGCGACGTCGGGGTTGCGCTTCTGCGGCATGATCGACGAGCCGGTGCAGTAGCGGTCGGACAGGTCCACGTAGCCGAAGTTCTGGTTCATCCAGAGCACGATCTCCTCGGCCATGCGCGAGACGTGGATCATCACGATGGACGCGAAGGACGAGAACTCGATGGCGAAGTCGCGGTCGCTCACCGCGTCCAGCGAGTTCTGGCACACGCCGTCGAAACCAAGGGTCTTCGCCACGCGCTCGCGATCCAGCGGGTAGCTGGTGCCGGCCAGCGCGGCGGCGCCCAGCGGCAGGCGGTTGACGCGTTTTCGCACGTCGGCCAGGCGCTCGGCGTCGCGCGCGAACATCTCCACGTAGGCCAGCAGGTGGTGCGCGAAGCTGATCGGCTGGGCCACCTGCAGGTGGGTGTAGCCGGGCATCACGGTCTCCGTGTGGCGCTCGGCCACGGCCAGCAGCGCGTTCTGCATCTCCACCAGCAGCACCGCGATCTCGTCGATCTCGCCGCGCAGCCACAGGCGCACATCGGTGGCCACCTGGTCGTTGCGCGAGCGGCCGGTGTGCAGGCGCTTGCCCGCGTCGCCCACCAGCTGCGTCAGGCGCGCCTCGATGTTGAGGTGCACGTCCTCCAGCTCGAGCTTCCACTCGAACTTGCCGGCCTCGATGTCGGCGCGGATCTGCGCCATGCCGCGCTGGATGTCGGCGTAGTCGGAGTCCGCGATCACCTTCTGCGCGGCCAGCATCTCGGCGTGCGCGAGGCTGCCGGCGATGTCGGCCTGCCACAGGCGCTTGTCGAAGTCGACGCTGGCGGTGTAGCGCTTGACGAGCTCGCTCATCGGTTCCGAGAACAGGGCCGACCAGGCCTGGGATTTCTTGTCGAACTGGTTTTCGCTCATCTCGTGCTCGTGCGCTAGGGATCAACCCGAATTGTAGGCGGCACGCCGCCGGCAGCCTTCGCAAGACCGCACGTCGCCTTCCTTGTCGGGTGCGGGCGCGCTCGCCCACAATGCGGGCCATGGACACCGTCTCCGCCTCCACCACGCTGCTGGGCGACTCGCCCGTGGCGAGCCTGCGCCGCGATGCCGTGCCGACGCTGTGCGAGCCCGGCACCGTCCTGCGGGCGCTGCTGGCCGTGGAGGTGATCCTCACGGTCGGCTCGGCCTTCGGCAGCGCCTCGCTGGCGACGTGGATGGGGCACGCGCTGGTGGGCGCGGGCGTCGCGGTGCCGGCCACGCTCGCCTGGCTGCTGGCGTGCTGCGGGCTCGAGCGCCCGCTGGCGCGCCTGCCCGCGCCGGGACGCCTGGCGGCCACCGCCGCGGTCGGCGCCCTCTCGTCGTGGCTGGCCTGCCTGCCCCTGCGCATCATGGGCCTCGACGCGGGCGACTCCACCAACGTCGCGGCCATCGTCGGCGCCGGCGCATTGCTGGGCGCCGTCGTCTACCACTGGCTGGAGCTGCGCGTGCGCGCCACGCTGCCGGCCGCCACCGAGGCCGGCCTGATCGAGCTGCAGTCGCGCGTGCAGCCGCATTTCCTGTTCAACACGCTCAACACCGCCATCGCGCTGGTGCGGGTGGATCCGACGCGCGCCGAGGAGGTGCTGGAAGACCTGGCGGAGCTGTTCCGCGCGGCGCTCGGGGCGCTCGACGGCGATTCCACGCTGGGCGAGGAGATCCGGCTGGCGCGCCTGTACCTGGTCATCGAGGGCATGCGCTTCGGCAAGCGGCTGGAGGTGGAATGGGACGTGGAGGACGCCGTCGCCGACGCGCGCGTGCCCTCGCTGCTGCTGCAGCCGCTGGTGGAGAACGCGGTGCGCCACGGCGTGGAGCCCAACGATGCGGGCGGCCGCGTGCAGATCCGAGCTCGGGTGCGCAACGGGCGCGCGTGGGTGCAGGTGATCAACACCGTGGGCAACGCATCGCCGCCGGGCCACGGCATCGGCCTGGTGAGCTCGCGCGAACGCCTGCGCCTGATGCATGATCTCAAGTCCGAATTCCAGGCCGGCCTGATAGCCGACGGGCGTTTCCGCGTCCGCCTGGCCGTTCCGCTGTGAGAATCGGGGCATGACAGGGAGACCGCGGCTATGAACCGCCTGAAGGTGCTGATCGTCGACGACGAGGAGCTGGCGCGCCTGCGCATGCGCAGCCTGCTGGCCGACTGCGCCGCGCCCGCCGCCGAAGTGACCGGCGAGGCGGGCAGCACCGCCGAGGCCCTGCACTGGCTGGCCTCCAACGACGCCGACCTGGTGCTGCTGGACATCAACATGCCCGGCCTGGACGGCCTGCAGCTGGCCGAGCGCCTGCGCGCGTCGGCCCGGCCGCCGCGCATCGTGTTCGTCACGGCCCATGCCACCCACGCGCTGAAGGCCTTCGAGATCGACGCCGTCGACTACCTCACCAAGCCGGTTCGCCGCGCCCGCCTGCAGGAGGCGCTGGTGCGCGTCGCGCAACGCCTCGATCGCCCGGCGCCGGTGGCGCCCCCGGTGGCGCCGGCCGTCCCGGCGGAGCAGCCGGTGCTGGTGGTGAGCGACCGCGGCCGCGTCCAGCGCGTGCCGGTGGCCGACATCCTGTACCTGAAGGCCGAGCTGAAGTACGTCACGCTGCGCACCCTGGCGCATGCCTACGTGCTGGACGACTCGCTGTCCGACCTCGAACAGCGACTGGGCGAGTCCATGCTTCGCATCCATCGCAACGCGCTGGTGTCCCGCACGGCCGTCACCAAGCTGGAGCGGCGCGCGCCCCTGGAAGGCGAGGGCGACGGCGAGGGCTGGGCCGTGCAGGTGGGCGCGACCCAGGAGTGGCTGGCGGTGTCGCGGCGGCAGTTGACCCAGGTGCGGGAGCTGTTGGCGGAAGACGGCGTCTGAGCCGCGCCGCGCCGGCCTCTTGATCCATGCCCGCGGCGCATCGTCGCCATGCGTGAATTTCAATCCGCGCATCTTCCCGGCGGGCCCGCGACGGCTTATCGTGGCGGGCTGCCGGCGCCGCGCCGGCCCAGCCCAAGGAACTGAAAAGATGCGCCTCATCGGCATGCTCGACTCCCCGTTCGTCCGCCGCGTGGCGGTCGCCCTGCAACTGCTGGAGATCCCGTTCGAGCACGACCCGCTGTCGGTCTTCAGCACCTTCGAGCAGTTCGGCCGCATCAACCCGGTGGTGAAGGCGCCCAGCTTCGTGTGCGACGACGGCACGGTGCTGATGGACTCGGCGCTCATCATCGAGCACCTGGAGGCCGTGGCCGGCCGCAGGCTGTGGCCCGAGGCCCTCGCGGAACGCACGCGCGCGCTGCGCGTGACGGGCCTGGCCCTGGCGGCCTGCGAGAAGGTGATGCAGATCGTCTACGAGCACCACCTGCGGCCGGCCGACAAGCTGCATGCGCCGTGGCTGGAGCGCGTGACCGGGCAGATGATGGCGGCGCTGACGGGGCTCGACGCGGAGATCGCGCGCCATCCGCCGGCCGCCACGCAGGCGGCGATGACGCAGGACGGCCTGTGCGCGGCCATCGCGTGGCGCTTCATGCAGATCAAGCTGGAGGTGCCCGTGCCCGATGCGACCTGCCCGGCGCTCGCCGCGCACTCGGCGCGTTGCGAGGCCCTGCCGGCGTTCAGGTCGACGCCGGCCGACGACACGGTCAACGTGTCGACGCCGGGCTACCGCGCCAGGCCCTAAGCCGGCTGCAGCGCGTCCAGCCTGTCCTTTTCCAGCTGCCCCGTCGCCGTGGCCGCGGGGGCGGGGCGGAAGCGCAGGAAGCCCTGGATCACGTCGCAGCCCCAGCGCTGCAGCACGGACTCCTGCTCGATCGTCTCCACGCCCTCGGCCGTGACGGACAGCCCCAACGAGTGCGCCAGCTCGATGACGGTGCGCACGATGGTGTCGTCCTGCTCGCTGGCGTTGAGCTGCTTGATGAACGAGCGGTCGATCTTCAGGCGGTCCAGCGGGAAGCGGCGGAGGTACGAGAGGCTGGCGTAGCCGGTGCCGAAGTCGTCGATGGCCAGGTGCAGGCCCAGGTCGCGCAGCGCGTGCAGCTGCGCGATGGAGGCCTCGGTGTCGTTCATCACGCTGCCCTCCGTGATCTCCAGCTCGATCTGGCGCGGGTCGACGCCCGTTCGCGCCAGCGTGTCGCGCACGGTGGCGAGGAAGTCGGGATGGTTGAACTGGCGCGGCGCGATGTTGATGGCCACCAGCGGCTTGCCGGCGCCGGAGTCGGCCCACGCCTTGGCCTGGCGGCAGGCCTGTTCCATCACCCAGGCGCCGATGCGCACGATCAGGCCGGTCTCCTCGGCCAGCGGGATGAACTCCGCCGGCGAGATCATCTTGTCGCCGTCGCGCCAGCGCAGCAGCGCCTCGAAGCCGCAGATCCGGCCGTCGGGCAGCCCGCGCTGGCCCTGGTAGAACAGCTCGAAGTCGCCGTGCTCCAGCGCCTTGAGCATGCGGCTTTCCATGCGCAGCTTGTCGCGCTGGTGCTCGCCGATGCGGGTGTCGTAGACCAGGAAGCTGTTGCCCGGGTCGGCGTGCGCCTGCAGCTTGGCGAGCTCGGCCAGGCGAGCCACTTCCTCGGCCGAGCCGGCGTCCCTGGGGTACTCGGAGGCGCCCACGCCGATCGACACGATCAGGTCCTGGTTGCCGATCTCGAAGGGCGTGTCCATCGTGGCCGTGAGCGCCTCGAGGATGCCCTGCAGCCGTCCCGGGTCGCGGCCGAAGTGGAACAGCGCGCCGAAGGTGACGCCGTCGACGCGGTAGAGGCGGCCCTCGAGGCGGCGCGTGACCTGGTCCAGGCGGGCGGCGATCTGGCACAGCAGCGCGTCGCCCAGCTGGTGGCCGACGCTGCCCACGATCAGGCCGAACTGCTTCACCGAGATCGACACGTTGCAGTAGCTGGCGGTGCCGGCGAGCTCGATGGCGCGGGTGTCGGCCTCCATCGCCCGGCGGTTCAGCAGGCCGGTGACCTTGTCGTGCAGGCTGGCGTGCGCCAGCTTCTGGTTGGTGACGGCCAGCTCGCGGTTGGACCGGCGCGCGCGCAGGTACAGGCGCCACGCGGCGGCCACGCCGGTCGCGAGCACCGCGGCCAGCGCGAGCATCAGCGCGCGCTCGGTCGAGCGCCGCGACAGCTCCACCGACTGCAGCGCGTTCTCGTGCTCGAGCTGCTCCATCTGGCGCTGGTGCTGTTCGAAGCTCGACTGGCGCTGCAGGGCGACGACGGTGTTCTTGCGATCACGACGCCCCAGCTCGTTCTCGAGCAGCAGCGATTGGCGCAGGCGCAGCAATGCCTCGTGCGACTCGCCGGCACGCTCCAGCGCGGCGACGTAGCGGTTGATCTGGCTCAGGAGCTCGGGGTCGCGCCCGACGCGCTCCATGGCGCGCAGGCCGGTGTCGACCTCGTCCTTGCCGACCTGCACGCGGCCCAGGCCGATGTCCGCCATGCCCAGGTTGATCAGCGCGTGGGCGGCGGTGTCGCCGTCGCGCTGCGACTCGGCTTCCTTCTTCGCGCGGGCGGCGGCGTCGGCGGCCTTGGCCCATTCGTGCACGTCCAGGTACAGGCCGGCGAGCGACATCAGCGCGTCCTGCTCGCTGCTGAGGAACTCGGCCTGGCCGGCCAGCGAGTTGATGGCCTGCGCGGCGCTCGCGGCGGCGCCGGGCGATGCGGCGTCGAGCGTGCGGATGATCTCCTTCTGCACCCGCACGGCCTCCTCGCGCGCGAGCGCGGCGCGCGCGGGCTGGCCGGCCGCGGCGGCGGCCAGCGATTCCATCACCCAGCCGGCGACGACGAGGCCGCGATCCGTGGAGCGCGCGGCAAGCTCCCGCACCATCGACGATTCCTTCAGCGCCGCGGCGGTATCGCCCTTGACGATGCGCATCGGCACGAGCGACACCCAGGCCTGGGCCTCGCGCCGCGGGTTGTCGATCTCGCGGCCCGACCTGGCGGCGGCCTCGAACAGCCGGATGCCTTCGTCGAGCTGGCCGTTCTGCATCGCCAGGTCGCCGCCGGTCATCTCGACCCAGTAGTGCAGGTCGGGACTGGGATCCTTGCGCGCGTACGGCAGCGCTTCCTCGATCCAGCCGTAGGCGGCGTGCTCCAGGCCCGCGAACGACAGCTGCGAGGCCTTGAGCGTGTAGGCCGACGCCAGCGCGGCCGGGTCGCGGGTGCGTTCGCCGATGTCGGAGAGTTCATCCACCGCGGCGTCGGCGACGGCCGGCTTGTCGGTGGCGGCGTGCGCGTAGCCCCAGGCGGCCAGGAAGGCGCGCAGGTCGTCGCCGCCGCTGGCGCGCGCCGGCGCCTCGAGCGGCGCCAGGTGCACGATGGTCTGGTTCGGGTCGTTGCCGTAGCGGGCCTCGACGTCGTAGACCTGCCGCATGATCGACTCCGCGGGCGCGGCGGGGACGGCCGCGACGGCTCCCAGCAGCGCGAGCGCCGCCGCGGCGCCGCGCAGGCGGCTGCGGATTGCCGTGTGCCGGCCCGCCGACGGACGGCGGTGCGGCTCGACGAGAGAGGCAGGTTTCGGGAAGGCCACATCGGCTTATCGACCTGAAACCGGGCGAATTGAAGCTCGGCCGATACCGTCCCGCGTGACAAATGTCCGCTCGCCCGGCGGACTAGCCCGTGTTGCGCAGCCCGGCGGCGATCCCGTTGATGGACAGGTGGATGCCGCGCTGCACGCGCTCGGTGGCCGGGTCGTCCTCGCGCCGCATGCGGTAGCGCCGCATCAGTTCCACCTGGAGGTGGTTCAGCGGATCCAGGTACGGGAAGCGGTGCTCGATGGAGCGCGCCAACGACGGGTTGGCCTGCAGGCGGCCGGTCTCGCCGGTGATCTCGCCCAGCATGGCGGCCGTGCGTTCCCACTCGGCCTTGATGGCGCCGAAGATGCGCTTGCCCAGCTTCTTGTCGTCCACCAGGTCGACGTAGCGCGAAGCGATGCGCAAGTCGCTCTTGGCCAGCACCATGTCGAGATTGGACAGCAGGGTGCGGAAGAACGGCCACTGCTTGTACATCTTGCGCAGCAGCTCCAGCCGCTTCTCGTGCTCGTCGCCGGGCGCGCCGAGGAACGACTGCACGGCCGAGCCGAAGCCGGCCCAGCCCGGCAGCGCCACGCGGCACTGGCCCCACGAAAAGCCCCAGGGAATGGCGCGCAAGTCCTCGATGCGGCGCGTGGACTTGCGCGAGGCCGGGCGCGAGCCGATGTTCAACTCGGCGATCTCGCGGATGGGCGTGGCCGAGAAGAAGTAGTCGGTGAAGCCCGGCGTCTCGTAGACCAGGCCGCGGAAGGCCTGGAAGCTGGCCTCGCTGAGCGCCTCGGCCGCCTCCAGGAACGCCTTGGGCGGCGTCTTGGTGGTGTGCAGCAGCGTGGCCTCCAGCGTGGCGGCCACCAGCGTCTCGAGGTTGCGCAGCCCGATCTCGGGGTTGGCGTACTTCGACGCGATGACCTCGCCCTGCTCGGTGAGGCGGATCTGGCCGTTCACGGTGCCCGGGGGCTGCGCGATGATGGCCTGGTAGCTGGGGCCGCCGCCGCGGCCCACCGTGCCGCCGCGGCCGTGGAACAGGCGCAGGCGGATGCCGTGGTCGGCCTCCAGCTGCGAGAACAGCATGACCAGCGCGACCTCGGTGCGGTAAAGCTCCCAGTTGCTGGTGAAGAAGCCGCCGTCCTTGTTGCTGTCGCTGTAGCCCAGCATGACGTCCTGCTCGCCGCCGCTGCGCTTGACCAGCTCGGTGATGCCCGGCAGCGCGTAGAACTGCGCCATGATGGGCGCGCCGTTGCGCAGGTCGGCGATGGTCTCGAACAGCGGCGAGACGATCAGGTCGGCCTTGGCGGCCGACGCCCCCGTGCCGTCGAGCGTGCCGCGCATCAGGCCGCATTCCTTCTGCAGCAGCAGCACCTCCAGCAGGTCGCTGACGTCCTCGGTGTGCGAGATGATGTAGTGGCGGATGGCCTCGTGGCCGAACTGCGCGCGCATCGTCAGCGCGGCCTCGAAGATGGCCAGCTCGCCTTGCGCGAGCGCCGAGTACTCGGCCCCGTGCACCCGCAGCGGGCGGGCGTCGTTGAGCAGCTTCAGCAGCAGCTCGCGGCGCGCCGGCTCGTCGAGTGCGCTGTAGTCGTCCTCCAGGCGCGCGGCGCGCAGCAGCTCCACGATCACCGCCTCGTGCTGGTCGGAACTCTGGCGCAGGTCGACGGTGGCCAGGTGGAAGCCGAACACCCGCGCGGCGCGTTGCAGCGGGGCCAGGCGAGGGGCCACCAGCGCGCCGGCGTGGTGCGCATGCAGCGAGCGCTCGATGACGTCGAGGTCGGCCACGAACTCGGCCGCCGAGGCGTACGCATCCTGCGGCACCACCGCGTGGCGCAGCGCCTCGGTGCCGGTGAGCTGGTGCAGCGTGGCGGCCAGGCGCGCGTAGACGCCCACCAGCGCGCGGCGGTAGGGCTCGTCCTCGCGGTGCGCGTTGTGGTCGGGCGAGCGGTCGGCCAGCGCCGTCATCTCGGGCGTGACCGGGGCCAGCATCTGCGAGATCGACAGCTCGGCACCGAGGGCGTGCACCTCGTACAGGTAGTGGCGCAGCGCGGTCTCGCTCTGGCGCGCGAGCGCGGTGCGCAGCGTGTCGGCCGTGACGTTGGGGTTGCCGTCGCGGTCGCCGCCGATCCAGTTGCCCATGCGGAAGAACGTGGCCACGTCCTGGCCCGGCAGCGCGTCTTCGATCGCCTTGTACATCTTCGGGATCTGGCGCAGGAAGGTGGCGTGGTAGTACGACAGCGCGTTCTCGATCTCGTCGGACACCGTCAGCTTGGTGTAGCGCAGCATGCGCGTCTGCCACAGCTGCGTGATGCGGGCGCGCATCAGCTCGGTGTTCTCGTTGAGCGTGCGCTCGGAGACCAGGTCGCCGCGCTCGGCCAGCAGTTCGGCGATGGCGCGCTCGGCGTCGAGGATGCTCTTGCGCTGCACCTCGGTGGGGTGGGCCGTGAGCACCGGCGAGATGAAGGCCTTGTTCAGCGCGGCGGCGATGTCGGTGGCGCGGTGGTCGGCGTTGTGCAGGCGCTCGAACGCCATCGCCAGCGAGCCGTCCTGCAGGTTGCCCTCGCGCTCGTGGTGCGCGCGGCGGCGCACGTGCTGGCGATCCTCGGCGATGTTGGCCAGGTGCGAGAAGTACGAGAACGCGCGGATGACGCTCACCGTCTGGTCGGCCGAGAGGTTCTTCAGGAGGCGGTCGAGCACCCGGCCGGCGCTGGCGTCCTTGTGGATGCGGTAGGCCACGGACAGCTGTCGCACGCGCTCGATCAGCTCGAAGGCGGCCAGTCCTTCCTGTTCCCGGATCACCTCGCCCAGCAGGCGCCCGAGCAGGCGGATGTCCTCCACCAACGGCCGTTCCTTGTCGGCTGCCGAGGTGACGGGCTTGGCCGGCGCACTCTTTCGAGGCGTCTTCACGGTCTTGCGGGCGGAGTCGGTGCGCGGCATCGTGGATGTTCCGATTGATGTAACCAAATTACCAATCACCGAAATGTAGCATCGGGCCGCACGGGGCGGAAGCGAAACCTTCCCCCATCGGGCGACTCTCTGCGCATGCGTGCCGCGGCCGGCGCGAAGTCGCCGCCGGGTCGCCGCGATCCGGCGTCCCGCCGTCGACGGCCTGCCCGCGTTCGCGATCATCCTCATGTGCGCGCGGCGCGCTTCTTCGCGCGCCGCCTCGCCGTGGAGGCCTCCCGTTCGCGCCGCAATTCGTGCGCGCGGCGCTCTGAGAATGCCAGCGCGTTGATCGCGGGCACGAGCACCGACCGTACCGCGCCGACGACGTCGGCGTCGTCCTCGCCGCGCTGGCGGCTCTCGGTCATGGCCTGCAGGAGGGAGTCGAGCGCCGCCAGCTGGCACCAGGCCCAGCTGACCAGCGCGCCTGGCGGCGCCTGGTCATTGAAGACGAGGGCGGGCGGCTCGTCTTCGTCGATGCGGACGCGGATCGCGTCATGGCCCTCCGGCATGGCCCCGGTGCCGCGCCGGCCGCTCATGCGATCCCTCGCGCGGCGGCATGGCGCGGCGCACCGGCCGCGGGGCGGCGGGCGCCATCGCCACCAGGCGGCGTGCCCGAGGAAGACGAATGCCGCGCGCTTCGCGGGGGCGCGGACGCGACGATGGTTCCAGCCATGGCGGCTCCTTGTGTGTGGGGCCCGGGGGCCTCGAGTCTGCGACGGGTCGACGACCGCCGCCGACCCCATTTCCGGCGAGATTGACGCGGGCGTCCTTCGACAAAAGGCGGGATATTTGATCCAGCCGTCCCGACGGCGTGCGGTCGATCCGGCTTCCGACATCGAGTGAACCCCGATGCGTGAGCGCGAGCGACCGCCGCCGTCAAAGGGATATGCGAAGCGCGGCCCGTTCGCAGACATCGCGGCAAGCATGTCTGCGTCCGGGCGCCGTTTCGCACAGTAGAGACATCAGATCCATCGTTCTCCGTGCCGGAGTCCCCGTGACCAGTCGTCCGCCCAAACCATCCGCCGCGACCCTCGAAGAGCTCGGCGAGGCCGTCCAGAAACTCGCCGGGGGCGAGCTTCGCCGTCTCGCGCGCCACGGCGACCAGCTCGTCTTCGGCACGCGCTACACCGGCGGCCTCGAGCTGCTGTGCGAGTCGATCGCGCGAGCCCTGGTCGGCGCTTCGGGGTCGCCGCGAGAGCGCTTGAAAGGGCGCGTGTGGCGACAGGAGGTGAACTTCGTGGCGTTCCTGATGATGACCATGAAAGGGCTCGCCAGCGACTCCCGGGGCAGCCTTCCGGTTCGCGTCGAACGCCAGATGGAGGCGCTGACGGGCGACGATGGCGAGGAGTCCGGCGCGATGCGCCGGGCCGGCCTCTGCAGCGCCTCCGTGGAAGACGAACTCGTCGAACGCGAGGAATCCGAAGCCCACCTGCGCCAGGTCGACGCGGATGCGCGGCTCATCGAGCGGCACTTCGCTGACGACGACGAGGTGCGCGCGATCCTCGAGGGCGAGAAGGCCGGTTGGCCGGCCGAGCGGGTTCGCGCGGAGCACGGCATGACCAGGCGCGCCTACGACACCGCCCGGACCCGGATGCGCCGCGGCGTCGACAAGCTCATGCCGGGAAGGAGACTCAAATGACGAACGCAAGCCACAGGGCCATCGAGGCCATGCAGGCGTTGGCCGGCCAGGATCTCGAGCAGGCCGACGACGAACAGATCCGCCGGGAGTTCATCGAGGACGGGCTCGACCCGGACGTCGAGGCCCGGCGCGTGGCGGAGAAGCTGGATGCGGTGGTCGCGCAATTCATGCGCGATCGCGCGTCCGCGGCAAAGGCCTTGCGTGCCGCGACGGCGCACCGCGGCCCGCGGCCTCGGCCGACGCTCGCGCGAATGGCGGCGTTGATCCAGGTGGCCTTCGACCGCGAACCCCAGCTTGCCGCCGCCTTCCGCGACGGAGAGCGACAGACCGACCAGGACATCCGGTCTCTCTACGACGACCTGGTTTCCATGGGCAAGATCAGGAGCCGGCGGAAATGACCACGCTGCCCGACCTCTTGTCACCCCCGGAGAGACTGCTCTGGATCCATGGCTGTCGACGACCCGAGCACATCGATCTCGAGGGCATCGCGTGCGATCGCGGCGCGCGCGTGGTCTATCGGCGCCTGGACGGCTGCGCGGCCAGGCTGCTGACGGATGGCGAGCAGGCCATCATCAGCATCCAGGCGAGCGACAGCAAGGGACGCCAGCGCTTCTCCCTGGCACACGAGCTGGCGCACTGGATCAACGACGTGCGGCGCGGCTTCAGCTGCTTCGGCGACGACATCGGGCCGCAGAACGCCGAGGCCGCGTCCGTCGAGGCCGCGGCCAACGAGTTCTCGAGCCAGCTGATCCTGCCCGACTACATGGTGGCGCCCTGGATGCGGGGCCGGCACGTGAGCCTCGGGCTGGCCGTGGAGATGTCCGCGGCCTTCCGCACCAGCGTCACGGCCGCGGCCATCAAGCTGGCCAGGCGAGCCGCCTCGGGGGCCTGCCTGGTCTGCCACTCGACGCAAGGCAGGCGCTGGTTCGTCAGGAGCAGCACGTGGCCGCGCGGACTCTACCCGCGCATGCGCCTGCATCCGGACACCGCGGCGTTCCACCTGGCCGTCAAGGGCGCGGGGTCGATGTCGAACGCCCGGTCGTCGCCCGGTGCGCATTGGCTCAGCGGGGCGGGATTCCCGGCGATGACGGTCGAATCCCAGTCGATGCGCCTGCCGGACGGGGCGGTGCTGACGATGCTGGCGCAGCCGGTCGCGGCGCGGGCGCCGACGCCGCGCCGGCACGGCGAATGCGCGATCGGCGCCTGGGCCGCCTCGCCTTGGCCGTCGCACGCACCGGCCCGCTGATGCGCCATGACCGCTCGCCGAGTTCGGATGCCAGGCGCCCCGGGGCCTGGCGCCGCGTCAAGCCGGGGTCGTCGGGCGGGCAACGATAATCGGGCGATGGACAACATCGTGATCGCCACCCGCGAAAGCCGCCTCGCGCTGTGGCAGGCGCAGCACGTGCAGGCGCTGCTGGGGAGCCGGCTGGGCCTGGGCGCGAGCCTGCTGGGCATGACCACGCGGGGCGACCAGATCGTCGACCGCACGTTGTCGAAGGTGGGCGGCAAGGGCCTGTTCGTCAAGGAACTCGAGACGGCGCTGGCCTCGGGCGAGGCGCACCTGGCGGTGCACTCGCTCAAGGACGTGCCGATGGAGCTGCCGGACGGCTTCGAGCTGGTGGCGGTGCTGGAGCGCGAGGATCCGCGCGACGCCTTCGTCTCCAACAAGTTCGCGTCGCTCGCCGAGTTGCCGCAGGGCGCGCTGGTGGGCACGTCCAGCCTGCGCCGCGTGGCGCAGCTGCTGGCGCTGCGCCCCGACCTGCGCGTGGCGCCGCTGCGCGGCAACCTCGACACGCGCCTGCGCAAGCTCGACGAGGGCGGTTACGACGCGATCGTGCTCGCCGCGGCCGGCCTGGTGCGCCTGGGCCTGGGCGACCGCATCCGCGCGCGCTTTGCCGTCGCCGAGATGATCCCGGCGGCCGGGCAGGGCGCGCTTGGCCTGGAGATCCGCTCGGGCAATGCCGGCCTGCACGAACGCCTCGCGTCGCTGGTCGATGTCGACGCCTGGCTCGCGGTGCACGCGGAACGCGCCGTGGCCCGCGTGCTGGGCGGCAGCTGCAGCATGCCGCTGGCGGCGTTCGCCACGCGCGACGCCGATGGCCGCTTCACGCTGCGTGCCGCGCTCGGCGACGCCGCCGTGGGCGCCGCGCTGGAGGTGGCGATCGGCCACGAAGGCCCGCGCGTCGCGGCGCGTCCGCTGATCAAGGCCGGCGAGACGGCCGCGCTGGCCGACGTGGCCGCGGCCGAGGCGATGGGCGCCCGCGTGGCGGCCGCGCTGCTGGCCGCGGGCGGACAGGCCTACCTGCCGCCGGCCGCGGTCGAAGGCGATCCGGCAAGGCCCGCGTGACGCACGCGCCCACCACCGTGCTGGTCGTGCGCCCGCGCGCGCAGGCGCTGGCGTGGGTGGACGAGCTCGCCGCGCTGGGCGTGGCGGCGCGGGCGCTGCCGCTGATCGAGATCCTGCCGGCGCCCGAGCCCGCGCGGGTGGCCGGCGTGCTGGACGCGGTCGAGACCTCGGGCGCCGAGCCGGTGCTGGTGTTCGTGAGTCCCAACGCGGTGCTGGGCTTCTTCCAGGCTGCGGCGGCGTCGCGCGGCGTGCCGGCGCGTGCGCTCGCGTGGCCCGTGCACGCGTGGGCCGCGGCCACCGGGCCCGGCACGGTCGCCGCGTTGCGCGAATGCGGCGTGCCGGATTCGCGCATCGTCGCGCCGGCCGCCGATGCCGCGCAGTTCGACTCCGAGGCCTTGTGGGCGGTGATCTCGACCTGGCCCTGGGCCGGCCGGCCCGTGTGGCTGGTGCGGGGCAACGGCGGGCGCGACTGGCTGGGGCAGCAGTTGCGCGGGGCGGGCGCCGACGTGCGCGTGCTGCAGTCCTACGGCCGCGCGGCGCCGGAACTGGACGACGGCGAGCGCGCCCTGCTGGCCGAGGCCGTGGCCGCGCCCGCGCGCTGCATCTGGATGTTCAGCAGCTCGGAGGCGATCGGCCATCTGCAGCAGATCGCGCCGCACGCCCGCTGGGCCGGCGGATACGCGCTGGCCTCGCATCCCCGCATCGCCGAACGCGCCATCGCGGCCGGCTTCGGCAGCGTGACGATCGTGTCGCCGTCGCCCGCGGCGGTGGCCCGCGCGCTGGCGGAAATGCCCGCGCCCTGATCTCCCTCGGATGGTGTGGCGGGCGCGCATCGCCGGGCGCGCTTCCTGCCCGGTAGCCGCCTGTGACGATGTGGTGTCGTCGCTACAATGAAACGCGTGACTGACGACCCCAACGCTTCGACGAACACGCCGCCGCCGATGGCCGTGTTGCCGCCAACGACCCCCCAGCTCCCCGCGGTCGCGCACGTGGCGCCGCCCGTGCCGCGCTCCTGGCTGCTGCTGGCCTGGATCGCGGCGGTCGCGTTCGGCGTGATGTCCGTGGCCGCCTTCGTGTCGGCCTGGCACACGCAGCAGCGCGTGAAGTCGCTGGAGCAGGAACTGGTCAAGCGCCAGCAGACCAGCCAGGACGACGCCACCGAGGCCAAGCTGCTTTCCAAGCAGGCGCTCGACAGCGTGCGCGACGCCAACGGCAAGCTGGGCGTGCTCGACGAGCGGGTGGCCGAGTCGCAGCTGCAGCGCTCGCAGGTGGAGGACCTGATCCAGTCGCTGTCGCGCTCGCGCGACGAGAACGTGCTGGCCGACGTCGAGGCCGGGCTGCGCGTGGCGATGCAGCAGGCCGCGCTCACCGGCAGCACCGATCCGATCGTCACCATCCTCAAGCAGTCGGACGAGCGCCTCGCCCGCTACAACAACCCGCGCCTGGATCGCGTGCGGCGCGCCGTGGCGCGCGACCTGGATCGCGTGCGCACCGCGTCGGCGGTGGACGTCCCCTCGCTCACGATCCGCCTCGACGAGGCCGTTCGCATGGTCGACGAGCTGCCCCTGGTGTCCACGCCGGAGCGCGCCACCGTCGCCGGCCGCGCCGCGGCCGCGGCCGCGCTGGCGGCGTCGAGTTCGTCGCGCGGCGCCGCCCGCGCGGGCAGCGCGGCGTCGGCCGCCGCGACGCCGCTGCCGGCCTGGTTGGTGACGCTGCAGCGCGGCTGGGAAGGCTTCAGCGGCCCGTTCTTCAGCGAGCTCAGGCAGGCGGTTCGCGTCACGTCCATCGAGCATCCCGAGGCGGCGCTGATGACGCCCGACCAGTCGTTCTTCCTGCGCGAGAACGTCAAGCTGCGGCTGCTCAACGCGCGCCTGTCCATCCTGTCGCGCCAGTTCGACCTCGCCCAGGCCGACCTGCAGCAGGCGCAGACGGGGCTCGATCGCTACTTCGACCACAGCTCGCGCCGCGTCGTCGCCATGTCCGACCTGCTGCGCCAGGTGAGCGCGCAGGCGAAGCAGGTCAGCTTCCCGCGGCCCGACGACACGCTCGCGGCCATCGCCGCCGCCGTGGCCGGCCACTGAGATGCGTACCGTCATCTGGGTGATCCTGCTGTTCGTGGCCGCGGTGGTGTCGGCCGCGGTGCTGAACCAGAACGACGGCCTCGTGTCGATCTTCTGGGCGGGCTATCGCATCGACACGTCGCTGAACGTGGCGATCATCGCGCTCGTGCTGTCCGTCATCGTGCTGTATGTGGCGCTGAAGGCGGTCAACGGCTTGCTGAGCATGCCGCGTCGCGCCCACGAGTGGCGCGAACTGAAGCGCGAACGCGCCGCGCATGCCGCGCTGCGCGACGCGCACGCCGAGTACCTGGCCGCGCGCTTCAACCGCGCGAGCAAGTCGGCCCGCCAGGCGCTGGAGCTGCAACAGGACGTGGACGTGCTGCGCAACGACAAGGAGTTCGCCGGTCTCGCGCACCTGATCGCCGCCGCGTCGCTGCACCGCATCCAGGACCGCCGCGGCCGCGACGAGCGTGCCCGCCGCGTGGTGGAACTGACGTCGGGCGTGCTCTCCGGCTCGGTGGTGCTCGATGGCGCATACCTGCTGATGGCCGAATGGGCGCTGGACGACCGCGACGCCGAGCGCGGGCTGGAGGCCCTGCGCGCGCTGCCGCCGGGCGTCGCGCGGCGCACCCAGGCGCTGCGCCTGCGCCTGCAGGCCGCGCGCATGGCGCAGAAGCCCGTCGAGGCGCTGCAGACCGCGCGGCTGCTCGCCAAGCACCAGGGCTTTTCGCAGGTGGCCGCTCAGTCGCTGCTGCGTTCGCTGGCCACCGACGTGGTCTGCGCCGCGCACGACGAGGAGCAGCTGCTGCGCGCCTGGCAGTCGCTCGACGCGGCCGACCGGCGCGACGTGATGGTGGGCTCGCGCGCCGCCGTGCGCGCGCGCGATCTTGGCCGGGCAGACCTGGGCCGCGACTACCTGCAGCCGCACTGGAGCGAACTGGCGCGCATGGATGCCGACGAGCGCGGCGCGCTGGCCATCGCGCTGATCGATTGCATCTCCGGCCTCGGAAACGAATGGCTGCCGCGCGTGGAGGCCGCCGTCGCGGCGCACGGCAACGAGGCGCCCATCGTGGCGGCCGCCGGCATGGTGTTCGCCGAACGCCAGCTGTGGGGCAAGGCGCGCCGTCCGCTCGAGCAGACAGCGCACACCGCCACGCTGCCCGGGCGCGTGCGGCGCCACGCGCTGCGCCGCCTCGCGTTCATCGCGCGCCTCGAGGGCGACGAGGTGCGCGGCGGCGAGTACGAACGCCAGGCGGCGATGATCGATTGACCTTCAACTTCGCTCAGGGATTGTTGATCAACAACTGATCCGCACGCCATAATGCAAGGCTTCGCGGCTGTAGCTCAGCTGGATAGAGTACTTGGCTACGAACCAAGGGGTCGTGGGTTCGATTCCTGCCAGCCGCACCAGAATTTCGGTTCTAGACGAACGGGTCATCTCGCAAGAGGTGGCCCGTTTTTCTTTGTGCGCACGAGCGCGGCTGTGATGC
>Ga0210384_10002475_pt1 | contig 22519 bp, 19 predicted proteins | sample IncBWH2MmetaG_FD_160574 | JGI IMG/M metagenome (GOLD analysis project Ga0210384, IMG submission 160574) | Forest soil microbial communities from Barre Woods Harvard Forest LTER site, Petersham, Massachusetts, United States - Inc-BW-H-2-M | ecosystem: Environmental > Terrestrial > Soil >...
TGGCGCGAAGTAAACGGTGTGTGTACAAACGTTGCAGCTCAGCACGCGAAGCTTTACCTCATAGGCGTTGATGCCCAGTTCATTTGAGAGAACCTGACGTAGTATGTGGCCCGGGGGCGTTCGCTCCTGATAGCGTCCCGTGGCGCAAATCCGGCAAGGCAACAGTAATTTCCCCCACTCGTATGGGCCGGGGACACCACGTTCTATATTGCGAAAGCGCAATAGGAGCACCGCCTACCGCGGATACGGTATTCACCCTATTCACAAAGTAGTTGGTGATACATAGCCTTGGTTGCCTGCTTCTGTAGGGCGAACTACAAAGCAGTTTCCCGGCCACAAAAATTCGGAAGGAGGGCGGCCTTTTGTGTCCAACTATTTTAGCGCTGTTGCTTAACAGCGCTATCACCTCGAACTTGAAACTGAAAGTGACATTTTTCCTGGCTATGTGTTGTGCCCTCGTCTTTCCTGCCTTCGCTTCGACTCCCTCTTCCGGCACCCTAACCCCCGTCAATGGCTCGTCGACAACTTGGGCGGGCAGCGGCATTGCTGGAGCTACTACAGATGAAACGACCTGCGTCGACGGGACTGATTGCGACGTATTTACCATCACTCTTACAGGCTCTCCTAGCAACTACCAAGGTTTGATCCTGGCCATCAACATTAGTCATTCCGTTACTCTCAATGACTACGATCTCTACGTTCATAAAGGCAGCTTGAGTGGTCCTGTGATCGCCAGCTCCACAAACGGCATACCCGAAACCGGTGAGTCCGTGGTGATCGACCCGACCGTCTCCGGAACTGGCGTGTACATCGTGCATGTCGTCGACTCCAACGTAACTCCTGGCGACCCCTACAGCGGCGTAGCCTCCATCACCACTCCCCCTACCGACTCACCGGCACACGGCACGGCACCCACCTACTCGAACTACCAATCACCGCCGGGCCTCGGAGACAGCTCCGGCGAGCCCTCCATTGGTGCCAACTTTAATTCCGGCCGCATCATGACCCAGGCCGTTTTTGATACCTTGCAAGTTACGTTTAACCCCAGCACTTCGCCTGCCTCCGCAACTTGGCTACTGAAAGATGGTCCGAACACCAATATCACGACTCTAGACCCCATCCTGTTTACCGATTCTCAGACCGGTCGTACGGTCGTCTCACAACTGTTTGGCACTACCAGTCTGTCCGCATTCACGGATAACGACGGCGCGACTTACACCTTAAGTCAGGGTGGCGGTATCGCCTCAGGAGTCGACCACCAGACGGTTGGCGGTGGGCCGTTCCGTCTATGTACCGCGGACCAGTTGCTTGCCACTCCGGCGCCCTGCGCGCAGTTAGCGGCGCGCGGCCCGCTTACACAATATCCACACGCGGTCTACTACGCCTCCCAGGATATTGGCGATGCGGAAATGGCGCTGAGTCAGGACGGCGGTCTGACCTACGAAGCCGCGCACCCCATGTACACGTTGGTGGAGTGCGGCGGCTTGCACGGCCACATCAAAGTCTCAAAAAGCGGCATCGTTTACGTTCCTAATAAAAGTTGCGGGAGTACTCAAGGACTGATCGTTTCCATGGACAACGGAATCACATTCACTGTGGAGCCTGTGACCGGCAGCACTTCGGGCACGAGCGACCCGTCTGTAGGAGTTGGCGCCAAGGGACGGGTTTACTTTGGCTACATTGGCGGCGACGGCCATCCGCACATTTCCGTTTCTGACGACCAGGGCCGCTCTTGGCATAACGATCTGGATGTCGGTGTGCCCTTCGCCATTCGCAATGCAGCGTTTCCAGAAGTTGTCGCTGGCGATAACGACCGCGCCTCCTTCTTCTTCCTCGCGACGCCCTCCGCGGGGGACGCCACCGGCGCGGATACCGGCACTCCGTTTAATGGCGTGTGGCATGGTTACATCGCTACCACATATAACGGCGGCCGCAGTTGGTTCACTGTGGATGCTACGCCCACCGATCCCGTACAACTCGGCGTGATCTGTACACAAGGAACTACTTGCCCGAGCGGAACGCGAAACCTTCTCGACTTCAATGACATCACCGTGGACAGGGTCGGCCGCGTTTTTACGGCGTACACCGACGGCTGTATCACTGCTGCCTGCATCGCGAAGGGCAACAATGCCTCCGCGCCTCACACGCGTCTGGATAACGATCAGGCCACCAAGGCCACCATCATTCGCCAGTCAACTGGCAAAGGCCTCTTCAAGAGCTATGATTCGACTCCGTTGCGGCCTTAACGATGCACCCTTATGAGGACGGCGCATCAAAGGAATTGCGCCGTCCTCATAAGCACAGAGCACCATCGTCGGAAAAAATGAAAAGAGCCGCATTTCTTGCATTTTTAGTCCTCAGCCTGACCGCCTCGGCTGTCGGCAAACAACCAGCTCCCGAAATTCTCGGCTTACGACTGGGTATGTCATACAACCAGGCCCACGCGCGTCTCAACGAAATTGGCCAATTCAAATCAGAAGATGAGGGCCAACAGGTTTGGACGCTGAGCCACGACAAGCATTACCAATACCTGATCATTGGATTCGATCGCGATCGCCACGTGCGCTACGTCACCGTTCTTGCCCGTCCTGATGGCCAGCCGGTCAACTACGCGGATGTGGGAAATCTTGCCTACGCAGCGCGCTCCGGCGGAGAAGGCAATCTACGTTACACCTGGAAAGCAAACGACAAGAAAGGCCGCTTCGAATATCTAGCCATAGCGAAGGGCAAAGACCCGCGCCACCTGAATCGCTATGCTGTCAAACGCCTCGGAGTCGCCGCCGCTGACGACGACAGGGACTGACACAAGAACGGTTTGGCAACCAGCGTTCAGCGCCTTGCCAAAACCATATAGTAGGGGAAAGCTGGGCGCAGGATAAACCTCACCGATCCCCGGGCGATTCCGGTAGCACGCTCCAACCATCGAACGGTCAGAAATGGAGGTCTTCCAGTGATGTCTTACTGTGTATTGCTCAATTAGTGCCGCTATCTACCACGCCGTTCGCGTTACTCGGGGGACGCGTATCAAGATATGGCTAGGGGAATAATTAAGCGGCGGAAAGCCCATCTGGGACGTGAGTTCAATGGCAAAAGACTACAAGATTTCTATTTCTTCAGACGGAAACACCTTATTGATTTCCATTCCGATTGAGCGCGTTTATGAAATGGTGCAGCCGCACGCCATAGCTATAGATGAAAATGGCAACGTAGATACTGTGCAACTCACTAAGCGACAGCGAGAAGTATTCGACCTTCTTCGTAAAGGGCTACCGTCCAAAGAGATTGGAGCAAGGTTGAATATTTCTACGCGCACAGTTAAATTTCATTTGGAACAACTCTATTTACGCCTGAATATGCAGCGTGACGCTATTCTCCGGAATTTCGGAGTAATCAATGAGATGGCCGAGGTTCATTGATGCGTCACCGGAACTCTCGTCGCTGCGGCCGGGATGATCGCAACCTCCTCGTTCACTAGCTTGCTTTCTGCATCCTATTTCTTTGGAATGACGATCCCATCTTCGGGCAATTTGCTCCTTCAACTTGCAAGGCTGAATAAAGAATCGCTGGGATCAAACTCGGCAAGCCCCCACTGAAACAGTTATCGGTTCTAATCTGGCCAACGATATGATTTTGTTACGGTCTCGCCCGTGCAGCTCGTATAGGTGGGGAAAAACTGAGATGATCCAGAACGTCAAGGGGTACGCTGAGCGCCGGGCCAGCATCCAATTCATATGAGCCATTTGCTCAATATTTGCTGTGGTGGCATCGTGCTCGTCGCGTTTGTTGTGGTTGGTTGTAATGGAAGCAGCTATGGCATATTCCAGCCAACGCCGGAGGACCTCTGCAAGTGCCTGCCCCTCGAACCGGACATCGCGGACTACCGCCACCTAGCGAAACATGTCCCGATTTCTAACATCTCCGCCCAAGAAATCGATGTGGATACTATTCTTAGTTGGACGCAAGATCCCTTCATGGCTCCCGACGCGCCGCGGACTGGTCGGGAAGATGAGGTTTTTCACCTGGCCACCGCGTATCTTCAGGCAGCAAGTGTCAATGGCGCAGATTGCGATGTGACGATGGAAATCTCTTCAACGCCAAACAAAAACGCTGCCCGGGTGGTCGTGGAAACGCCTGTAGACGCCGAATATTGCAACGCCCGTCAGAATATTCAGGCGCAATTAAAACCACATAATTTTCGACTCGATTCACAGCACGGTGGCGAACTTCCCCAAGCCTTGCCCGCGCAAATTCTTGGCATGGCCTTTGAAGATTTCGAGCACAATCGAGGCTCGGCTCAGGTGGCGACGGTATGGGAGCTGCATCCCGCAATCGTCACCTTGCAATAGTCCAGCCGATCCCGCCTGCACTACGGAACTTCTCGCCATTTCCGTCAGCGATGACTTCCAGTCGGATGCGTACTGCGCTTCCATGCGGCGTTGGAAAGCATCGCGGTGCGAGCCGCGGAGCATTTCGACTCCGGGTGGCGAAGGGGGTCGAGATCCTTTCTTTTCCATTCGGAAGTGTCGCTCTTCGGAACTTCGCGATGTTCTTCCGTCAATTCGGCCATCCAGTAATGAAATAACTGGACGCCAGTGCGGTCTGCCAGGACGACTCCGCAGTGGCGGTGTTCTTCCATGAACCAGAGCAATTGGTTGACGGAGAGCAGACCCCAGAAGAGCTCATCCATAGTGTCCACACGCAGCGAAATGACTTGCCAGGTTTTGGGGCTTGCAAAGAACACCAGACCACAAGTTGCAGACGGACTCTGCGTCAAATACTCCTCAACGCGCCGGACTTGGTCGTGGAAGGCTTTCCGTTCGGGTTTTTCCATGTTTGCTTCGCAGTCAAGACCGGTGGTGCGGCTTGCGATAAGGATTCGACGAGTTTGGCATCAAGCGTGAGCGAGGTCCCCGATGATCCCGTCAGACACGGCGTGCGCAGATGCAAATCTACGGGCACTAAGCTCAAGGGCCGTAATGCAGGCCGGAGCCCCGGATAGATTTGAGCAATGTCTCGAGAATATTCGTCGCCACACATCTGCCAAGACGTACCTGAGACGCAGCGGTCCCAAAGGTGGCAGCACATCAGCTTCCGTGCTGGGTACTACTCGGGAGCTCGTGCACAATATTCTGAGTCTAAATGGCTTGGCGCTGCAGGACACGGGTTACGGGTGATTGGCCTCCGTTGCAGAAATGCCCCAACCGTCAGTGTGCCGACAGGGAATCGGCATCTGCCGGGAAGAATCGGCTTTTGGCGGGCCGGTTAGAGCAAGTGAGGATAAAAACCCGCGAGAAGAGTTAAGAAAGCGTAGGGTAATTGAAATGACCTCTGTTGATGTCATCGATCTATACACCAGTCTTGAGAATTTGGGCGTCGAAATCTGGATTGATGGCGGATGGGGTGTCGACGCACTTCTTGGTGAGCAGACCCGTGCTCACAAAGACTTGGATATTACTATTCAGCAGAATAATATCCCGATGATTCGTGAATTCCTTCAAGCGCTAGGGTTCAGGGACTTAAACCGGGACGATACTACCAGTTGGAATTTTGTTTTAGGCGATGAAAACGGTAGAGAGGTCGATGTACACGTCATTGTTTTTGATGAACGAGGAAATGGAATGTACGGCCCGCCAGAAAAAGGAGAGATGTATCCCGCCGCCTCACTAACCGGAACGGGCAACATCCAAGGCCAAAGGGTGAGATGCATTTCACCAGAATGGATGGTGAAATTTCATTCAGGCTATCAACTCAAGGAAAAAGATTTTCGGGATGTCTCTGCTTTGTGCAGGAAATTTGATATCGCCTTACCCTTAGCGTACCAACATTTGAAGGAACGCTTGGAGCCATCCTGAGCGACGAAGCATTTCGCGTGGTGCCACGCGCTGTGTATTGCTCAATTCGCGCCGTCATCTACCGTGTTGTTCGCATTGCTCGGGGATGCGCCTCAAGATATGCGTTAGGGAGTAACTGGCGGCGGAACCCAATCTAGGACGGTCAAGGAACCAAGAGATAAACTACCCCATGGATCGCGCGAAGAATGCCGTCCTCGTCCTCTACTGGGGAAACGGAAACGAGCAAAACTTATTTCATTAAGAAAACCTCAACCCATAGTGGAACAACGAAGAGAGTTGGAGGTAAGAAGGTTTCCGAGTTTCGCCCCGGTTCCTCGGACTGGGTCTTTGTCACAACGTCATTTCAAGACTAAGCGAGGCGTCAAAAACCAAGATCGTGCCACCTCTTGCCCATGATTGGTCAAACCATCTCGCACTACCGCATCATCGAGAAGCTCGGTGGCGGAGGCATGGGCGTGGTGTACAAGGCCGAGGATGTAAAACTCAATCGCTTTGTCGCCCTTAAGTTTCTTCCCGATGATGTAGCCAGAGACGCTCAAGTCCTCGCCCGCTTTCAACGTGAAGCGAAGGCCGCGTCGGCGCTAAACCACGCGAACATTTGCACCATCCATGAGATTGACGAAGTACGCGGGCAGGCATTCATCGTCATGGAGTATCTGGATGGTACGACGCTAAAGCACCGTATCGAAGGAGAGCCGCTCGCGTTTGAACGAGTGATTGAGTGGGGAGTTGAAATTGCGGAGGCCCTCGAAGCCGCCCACGCCGAAGGCATCGTGCACCGCGATACAAAGCCGGCGAACATTTTTATCACCAAGCGGGGTCACGCCAAGATTCTCGATTTCGGTCTGGCAAAGGTAAGTCCCGTTGGCCGGGAAGCCGGCATTTCGGCCGCGCAGACTGCTGCCACGGAAGAGTTTCTGACCAGCCCCGGCACGACCATGGGCACCGTGGCGTATATGTCGCCGGAACAGGCGCGCGGCGAAGAGCTCGATGCACGAACCGACCTCTTCTCGTTCGGTGCGGTTCTCTATGAGATGGCCACCGGACGAATGGCATTCTCCGGAAACACCGCTGCTCTCATCCATGATGGGATTCTGAATCGAACATCGGCCCCACTGACGCAAGTGAATCCTAACTTGCCGCAGGAACTGGAGCGCATCGTCAGCAAGGCGCTGGAAAAAGACCGAAAGTTGCGGTATCAAAATGCTGCCGATATTCGCACCGACCTCCAACGATTGAAACGCGACACCGAATCGGCGAAGGTGCCATCAGCAACTAGCGCAGTAGTTCATGCGCGCGAACGCCAAGGGACCCGGTGGGCGGGGGTTATTCCCATTGCCATCGCACTTGTGACACTCACTGCGGGCAGTGACTTTTATTTCCACCGCACCGGAAAGCCTGCTCCGACAGAGAATCGCGCCGAGGTGCTTCCCATTCAATCGGAGAGACCACCAGTCCACAACAAAGACCAAAACGCTCAGGTTGAGCAGCCAGTTGAGCGGCCGAAGAATTCTGAGTTAGCTATCCGCACCCTGTTAAGCGCGTGGACGGAGTCTTTCAAAGAGAAGGACTTAGCCCGCCAAGTTGATTGCTACGCGCCAGTCATGGAAACATACTTCTTGCGACATCGAGTCTCGCGCGATTTCGTTCTGTCCAACAAATCTAAAGCATTCGCTGCGATCCGGGACGTGCGTACATTCAAAATCAGTGACATCACCATTGGGTTCACTTCAAGCTCGACTGCCACCGTTAAATTTAGGAAGAAATGGGACACCGGTCTTCAATCTGGCAAGACGTATGCGGGCGAGGAAATCGAGCAGCTTCAAGTCGCAAATCTAGACGATGGTTGGAAGATTGTGTCTGAAAAGGAAGTGCAAGTCTTGTGGGTCGCGAGGCATCCTTCGTAGGCGGCAGCGAACAATACAGCACCTATCGTGTAATTCGAGCGGTACACATCGCATTTGGGCACGCACCATACAATCGCTCGGACAGGAGTTCTCAATGAATCGGAAAACCCGTCGCAGTCCACGATTCGCATGCATTGCCGTTGCGGAAATCGCTCACCGGGGATCGGGGGGACAATTTAGTTGTCGCGTCTCCGAACTTAGTCTTCATGGCTGCTACGTAGATATGCTGCATACTCTTCCTATTAGTAGCGAAGTGGTGATTAAAATCTTCGCCGAGTCAGAATGCTTCGAGGCTAATGCCACGGTCATATATGCCCATCCAAATCTGGGGATGGGACTTGCGTTCAAGGAAGTATCGATAAAAAGTGGAGCGCTTTTGCGTCAGTGGCTACTCAAAGCCGGCGAAACGCTAAAACGATTCTGATCCTTCGCACCGGAATTAGAATCGAAGTCGCCGGCTGAAATGTTCCTATGCCGTGTGACCCATGCGTGACGTAATTCTGCCACAGTGCCCAAACTGACGCGAGAATATCCCCACCCGACGCTTTACCGTTTGCAAGTCGTCCCTTCTACGTTGTAGCTAGCTGCGGCGATAACCTGATTCGTGGCACGTTGTCGCTGCTCCCATCAACCCTACCTATCTGGGGGATGGGAGTATCGTTAGGGAATTTGTGTTTCATACAACAACATTCATACAAACGTTCGGTCCCCGACAACGGCCTCCAATGAGTTGCCACCGTCCGGCATTTTGCGCAGGGAAAGAAATTTCTTAATTTCATCGCTACCTCTATTGAATAATCCGCCTGATTCTTAGATGAATCGAGGTTCTGGAACGCCACAAATAAGCGGTCTGCTTTCGGGGGACTTCTCAGAAGACCTGCAAACAGGAGTATACACTTTCGGACCGCGTACTTGTGGATGGTTAACGGAATACTGGAGTCCCAGCCCCACGGGGATGCGCCGTGTCGGTCGACAGGGAGCGGAGCATTGTTCGAGTGTCCAGGTCGCCGTGGCGCCTCTCGACAGTTTCAATGGTGTTACAAGTTTTCCCGCGAGCATTATGACCGGTACGCTTTAATTTATTCCATTCCAAACGGGAATTTTGTGATACAGCATTGACGAATAAAGACGTAACTATCCTCCCGAAAGAACGTCGACAATTTAATGGAAAACAAACGCGGCACTCTTGTCTCAGTTGTGGCCGGCGTACTGCTGATCCTCATGGCGGTGCTGGCCGGCGGCGCGGCCTTGCGTGAGTCGATCACGGTCGATGAAGTGGCGCACATCGCTGCCGGGTTGAGTTATCTGCAAAAGCGAGATTTGCGGTTTAATGAAGAACACCCTCCGCTGCCCAAGGTGCTGGCAGCGCTGCCACTGGTCTTGCGCGGAACGCATGCGGATTATTCCAACATCTCTTGGACTCTCAGCGAGGCGTTTTTTCCTGCGTACCTGGGGCAATGGGTCTTCGGTGAATGGATTCTCACAAAATGGAATAACCCAGTAAGCACACTGGCGTGGGCGCGTGCGCCGATGCTGGTTGTAGCGCTGAGCCTGGGTTGGGTTTTGTTCGTTTATGCGCGAAGGCTTGGCGGTGATTGGGCCGGGCTGCTTTGTCTGAGCGTCTATGTCAGCATGCCTGCCTTCATCGCTTTTGCGCCTCTCGTCCATACCGATTTGGCGGTCACACTATTTTCCTTGCTGACGTTGTGGCGTTTTGCTGAGATATGGCAAAACCCTAGCCGAAAGAACGCCGTCCTCTTTTCTTTATCTCTTGCCGCTGCACTTCTTTCGAAGTTCACCGCGATTATTTTGTTTTTTGCGTTCGTGGCCTTTGCTCTGAGCACACGTTGGCGCGCTGTCGCTGGCCAGCCCGTTACCAAGCCTGAGCTGCGCGCGTGGCGGCGGCTTCGCTGGCGCGTCACTCTTCAGGGCATTCTGTGGGCTGCGATTTTCGTTTACCTTTTCTATTTCATATTTTCCAGCAATCAGCCAACGAGTGCACTTGACCGTCTTGGCCACGGAGCAGCGACGGAACCTTTACGCAGAATACTCATGCCACCCTGGTTGTATCTGCGAGGTATGTTGGTGGTTATGTTCACCGCAAGCCGACCCACCTACATCCTCGGACACCCATATCCCCACGGTGTCTGGTTCTACTTTCCGGTCTTGTTCGTGTTGAAATCGACGCTGGGCTTTCTCGGACTGTTGGCACTCGAGCTTGGTTTCGCCCTGACGCAGAAGCGCCGCGACGAGGAGAAGACACCAGTATTTCCCAACGAATTCGCGATTCATTGGCGCGTTTTGTGGGTATCTCTAATGGTTTTTACCGGCTTCTGTTTGTTGAGCCGGCTCGACATCAGTATTCGCCATCTCAGCATTCCGCTGATGCTCCTCATCCTTCTGCTGGCTCCCCTGCCGCGAATGGTAGAACGGCTTCGTGATTCCACTCCTAACGCTGCACGATTTGTAGGCGCGCTCACTGTAATTCTGACTTTAAGTTGCCTTTTCACGGCGGTGCGCACGTACCCATACTTTTTCCCCTACCTCAACGCCTTAAGTTTCGGGCGACCGGGGTATATGTTGGTCAACGATTCCAATCTCGATTGGAATCAGTCGCTCCCGGAAGTGAAAGCTTTTGCTGAACAGCACGGTCTGCAGAGCATTGATCTGGATCAGTATGGATTTACCGATCCTAGCGTCGATGTGCCGCAGGCAACGATCTGGGATTGCCAGCGGCCCGCGGCCGCGGATGGTGGACACTGGGCGGTGGTCTCCGCAAACATGATCATGGATGGCCACAACTGCCCGTGGCTGACGCAGTATGCGCTTCAGCCACTAGCTGGCGGCAGCATGTATGCAGTTCACTTGCCCGATCACATTTCCGAGGCTGGCAGCCCGGGCGGCCCGCCGCTTCCTTCCGAGTTTCGCGAATTTGGCGGGGCGCCCTTCGATATACGGAGTTTCTTCCTGAACGTCATCCACGATCCTGAAACACTTCCGCAAGCCTTGAAGGAGATACAAGCCAGGTTTAAGTCCGGGTTCAAACCACAATCGAGCCCCTCGAAGCCCTAATTTAGAGCGGTTCTCAGAATTCCGACCACACCGCCAGCTCGTTGCCGTTTGGGTCGATGAAATGAAAGCGGCGACCTCCTGGAAATGAGAAGGTCTCTTTGGAAATTTTGCCGCCGGCACTACGAACTGTTGATTCCATGGTGGCCAGGTCGTGGGCGTAAATCACAATTAGAGGCCCTCCCGGTGTCGCGTGACGTTCTTTGCTAAAACCGCCGGCAAGACGACCGTCCTCGAAACTCGTATAATCCGGACCGTAGTCTGTGAACTTCCAACCGAACACTTCTCCATAAAACGGCTTTGTCTTGGCTATATCCGTAGCTGGAAATTCGATGTAATCGATCCGTCCATCATTCGATTTTGCCTGTACCATATTTTCTCCCTTCGCAAATTCACGCGGTTCGTATGCAAATCAAAACCCACGCAATCTGGCAACAGAATTGTTCGCGTACTCCTAGTGAGACGGAGAAATCCGATGATCGGCTCGGGGGTGCCTTCAAAAGAAAAGCCGCGTGAGAGTAAGTTCACGCGGCCTCGGGTTGCATTTCGTTTCGGTTTATGGATACGGCAGATATCTCCATAGGTCGTTTAGCAAGCTGTAGAACTTTCCGGTTGAGCCCGCTGAATCGAAGCCTTCGCCGCCGAACATCCAGAATTCCTGGTCGCCCGTTTGTGCAGGAGTCGTGGTCCAGTAGGCTGGGGCCCAGCGGGTTCCTGGGTCGTTTGTCACGTGCGGCCAGACTGTGGGATTGGGCGCCACACCGTAATTGCCCGACTGGCTGTTCGCGTTGGGTCCCTTGATCCATGTCCACTGATTCAACGCAATGGCCGATGGGTTTCCCGGGTCCGTTGTTGTATCGATGGTGTATTCCCAGAGATCGCCAAGTGAGCCAAATCCTGTGGCGTCGAAACCTTCTCCACCGAAGACCCAGAGATTCCCGTGGGTGTCGCTCCAGGCAGCAGAAAGCCAGCGGGCTCCCGGGACATTGGTGGAAGCCGCAAGTCCCTGAATTCCGTAGTTTCCGGGAGTACTGGTTGCCCCCTTGGACCCATTCATCCAGGTCCATTCCTTGACCACTGTGTCAAACTTCCATAGGTCGTTAAATCCATTCGTGCCACCTGTGAACCCACCGAACATCCAGAAGTTGCCATTGTTATCGACCCAGCCAGCGGATGCCTGACGCGCGGGTGGCTCATTGACGGCTGAGGCTGTGCCTTGCGTGCCGTAGGTGCCGGCTTGACCTCCGGTAACAGCGCCGCTGACCCAGGTCCATTGACCTCCAAGGTAGGCCCACAGGTCATTCAGCAGCAAATTGGAACAGTGGTCCATTGGATTAGGTGCAACTGTTGAATCGCAGCCAAAACCTCCAAACAACCATACGGTTCCGGAGACAGGATCAGTTCTGGCGCTGGCTCCCCAACGTCCACCAGGCCAGTTGCTTGCTGAGGCTACGCCCTGCGTGCCATATACGCCCGGAAGGTTGGCACCGCCGGCGTGATACGTCCAGCTGTTCCCGGCAATGTTGTATTCCCACAGATCGTTCAGGAACTCCAAGCCACCGTCCTGTCCTCCGAAGAGCCATAGGTTGCCAGTTCCGGGATCGGTCCAAGTGATTGCTCCCCAACGTCCCGACGGCATGGGCCCCGCAGGAGTGGGAGGTCTTACCAACGTCCAGACGTTGTTGCAACTACCACTGTAGTTTGCGGTTCCGGTATATTCCCACAACTCGCCGAAGAAACCCGGCTGGGCTAATGGCGGAGTCGCACTCGTGAAACCATAGCCAGTCAAGAGCCACAGGTTGCCACTCAGATCGGTCCAAGTTGACGAATAACTGCTTCCGCCGGGAGTTCTATTACTAACCGGTGGGCAGGCTGGTGGAGGGGTAGGCGGTGTCGGAGGTACCGTAGGTGCCGGAGGCGGTGGGAGAGCTGTGCCAAATTGATCGGCCGTAGTCGAGCCCGCCATCCATGTCCAATCGTTGTGTCCGCAATCAATGAGCGGGATGGGGTTCACGGGGGTCGAGAGAGCGGTGCCGCTCCAACCCCAGAGGTAGCAACCTTCCACTTGGGTGCCCGAGGCCACAAATACACTAACATCATAAAAACTGCCGTGGGCAATGGGCGTGGCGAAAACGTAGTCGCCATTTTTGGGGGTCATCAGATTGTCGCCGCCATTGTCCTGCAACTGCATGGAGCCACTGGTGCCCAAGACTCCCACGACGCTGACGTTGATAGGATGGAAGACAGCCGGGCAAATCACGGAAACGTTAGTAACGTTTGCTTTAGCCGTCCCGGTGCCGAAGGTCACAGTGCAGGTTTGGTTGGGACCGGCGGGCTGCCCAGAAACTGTAACCTTATAGGCTCCGTTAAGAGGGACAAGTGTCGGAAACGTGAACGCGCCATTTTTCGTAATCGTGAGCGTGTCGCCACCGTTGTTTTGCAAAGCAAAACCGGTGCCTCCGGCATATCCGGAAACCGACCCTCCGATGGAGAGCGTTCCAAGAGAACAGGTGATCTGAACGTTGACGGCGACACCAGCGGTGGATATGCCGCTGCCGTTGGCGACCGTGCAGGTTTGCGCCGGACCGGACGGCTGGGTTGAAACCGTAACACTATACGGTTGACCATACGGGACGGCCGTTTTGAATGTCGTAGTAGTAGTCACCCCGGTAATCGTAAGGAACTCGGTGCCATTTTGCAGGATCAAGCCGGTGCCCGAAAGCCCGGCAACCGTTACGCCGATGGCCTGAGTGCCGGTGGTGCACGTTACTACGACGGTGGTGACATTGGCGGTCGCAGCTCCACTGCCAGCAGACACTGTACACGTCTGAGGTGGTGTGATGGGGGACTGAGAAACCGTAACTAAGTAAGGCTTGGTAGCGGCAATCGCGGTCTTGAATGCAAAAGTCCCATTGGCGGAAACGATGAGTGTCTCGGTTCCGTTATTTTGCAGCGTCACAGACGCGCCCGCCGCCAATCCGCTTACAGTTCCACCAATGGAGTATGGACCGACGCCGCCTCCGCTACCCCCTGTGCCACCACTGCCAGGAACGGCGCGAACACCGCTGCAAGCGGCAAGTGCGAGTGAACTCAGGATTACTGGGGTGAAAAGGGAGAATTTTAGGAAGGACTTCATAGCGATCGATTGCTCCTTTGACACACCTTGCTCCGAAAAGCGGCGGCGGATTTTTCACGCGCTCGCGTTCCCAGCGTTACTTGAGAAGGATTTTGTTCCTTCCAAGCCTGGGGTTGAGCCTTGGCTGTTTAATGAACGCCGCCCAGCGATAGCCTTGCGGCATCTACTTGCAGAGTACTGGGACTAATTCAGCAAAGGCAATTAACATGGGCAAGGGGTGTGCCTACATAGGCATTATTTGTAACGTTTAACGGGGCTTGCTGGCGTTGGGAAAGGGAGGTGTTCTCACTTCGCTTTTATCGAGTGTATTCGTTGGACGGAGTGTCGGCGGCCCGCTGGTCTCAAGCGGGAGGCGTAAAGGTAAAGAACTCCCACATCACCGCGGCTTTGGCTGTCGCGGGAATTGCCTTAACGCCTAAACCTTCCATCATCAACCTCAACACGCTCTGATGCTGATACACATGACTGGACTTAAATCCAAGCTTCGAAAAGGGGCTCACCAAGATTGCGGGGATGCGGCCTCCGCCATGGGTACTATCGCTGCCTGATTCGTCGAACAGAATAATTAAGAGGCCATTCTTCTGAAATGATGCGGTGCTAATCAGCGGATCGATATTCTTCTTAAGCCACGTGTCCGCCACTGTCAGGCTGCAGTCGTGCGCGTCGTTGCAACCATTGGGAGTCACGAAGGAATAATCCGGAAGTGCATTGGCGCTCAAGTCTGCCGCGAATTGCGTGAAGGGCACAATGTTCTGGCGTTGCGTGGCATCGTTCTGAACATCAGTCATAAACGGCAGTGGCACATGGCGTGTATAAAAGCGTCCGCCGTCCGGGCCGGTCGCGTCTCCGCCCACATAACCCACCGAAGGGATGGATTCCGCGTAAGCTTTCCAGCTTTTGCCGGCAGCTAATAGTTCGCGCACCACGTTGTCCACCGATATCGGAAAACTCTGCGGCGTTTGGCCATCATCGTTCGTCAAAGTTTGTCCGGTGGTCAGTACAAAGTAATTTCCAATCGATGGATGGGTGTTCGCATAGTATTGGGTGGCCATCCCGTATTTATTGGCCAGGCTGTTCATATACGGGGCCGAGGAACTGCCGACAACACTTGAATAATCGGCATTTTCTTCCATCACAATAATTACGTGTCCAAAAGGTGCGCCGGACGGCTTAGGGGTAACGGCGGTGATGGTGAGGCTGAGTGTCGTGGATACGGCCGATCGGGTGCTATGGGTGACTCTGTCGCAACCTGAACAAGCCAGCGTAAAAATTATCAATACCCAAATTACGTCGATGCCATGACCGGAGACATAACTCCACGGGAGGCTCGTGCGTCGATCTTGTGCCGATTCATTAATTTCCATCAGTGCCAGTGGCGACAGATGTTCTCGTGCTCGAGTCCTTAAATCTCACTCAGATTTGGATTCACAAACGCTGAGTGTCGTTGGACGAAAAATTTGCTCCCCTGCAACGAAAAATTTAGGGCTTGTTTTGGCTGGCTGCGGAGTGCGGGCTGCCGAATCCAATTTCGAGCGGCGTATCTTTGGGGAAGATCACTTCGTGTCCGCGCGAAAGGAAATTCGTGTACACCGAAGAGGACGCGCCGTACACACCCAAGGCGATCGAAACTGGTTGAGATTTTGCTCCCAAACTAATTATCGCCCCTACCAGCCGGAAGCCAGAGCCACCCGCTGCAGTGCGCACGCCAGGATCGCCTGCGTTGTCCACCGTTCCGTGCTCGGAATCCGTATGCGATGCAGCAGCGGCCAACAGAATGGCCACGCCTGTGGAAAGATAGCGCGTCTTGCTGTCAGTAGTGCGCGCGCCGCCCTCTTCGTCCAAAACCATATGGTCTCGGCGATCGACTTCTACGCCTTCGAGGTTGCCAGTCATGCGCAAATTGCCGCGGTGCGTTAGTTCTGGCCGCGAATCATTGGCGCTATTCTGCGCCACGAGCTTTGGAGCGGTCTCGGAAGCCGCGCGTTCCGCTTCGGCAGGAATTTCAATGCGCTCGAAGATCAGCCGCAGCTCACCGTTGCGATGAAATTTGTGGGCTGCCTTGGCTTGCACAACTTGACCGAGGATTCGACTGTTTACCGGCAAAATTAGTTGGTGCGCAGGCGAATACAACGGTTCTGTCAAAACCGCTTCAACACGAGTGCCACGCGTCGCGGTCGCGGAATTGACTTCGCCAAGCAGGCGCGCCTTCAACGTAGTGTCTGGAGGTAAAGCGCTAGCCAGGGCGGTAAAATCGTCGGAGGTTCGCTGAATTTCTCCAAACCAAATAGGGTTGTCGAGGTCGGCATTAAATCGAGTGCCGGGCTCGATGTACTGCCGGCGGTATGGCGATTGCGCCACAAGATAGCGCTTCAACCGCTGCATTCGGCCGGGCGCGGAGACCTCTTCCCAGGATTTGTGGACTTCGTCTTTGGCTTCGTGAATTTTGCCTTGGACCTCCTGCTTTCCGGCATCGGTGGCGCGTTGCGAAGCGCTTTTCTGTTTTTGCGCGGAAGCGCTCACCAGATGCACGAGCTCTGCTGTACCGACGGAAACGGTGGTCGCCACCGCAAGTTGCCGGCCGTCCGGGAGGGTGAGGGTGTCAAAGGTAACTTCATAGTTGTGAAAAGGGGTAAGGTCGCCGTTGGCGTACGCCATAGTGCGTCGTACTCCGCTCACGGCGTCGACTTTTATGACGTGACCGGTAGCAATGCTGCCTGCCGGAATGACCGGCTGATCGAAAGCATAAACGGTCTCGACGACTTTCCCATGCACCGCATCTCCGGGATGTGAAACGCGAGTGCGCTGATCGAGCGCGATGCGCAGCGTCGACCCTTGCGGAACGACCAGATCAATTTTCGCGGTGGGTTTTGCCGCCGCCTCCACACCGACATCATTTTCATTCTTAGCCAACGCAGGAACGCACATGGAAGGTGGCGCATCCGGCGCGGGCGCTTCGAGGCAACCACCATATTTTTGCTCTTGAGTAGCCGGTTGCGATTCGATGGGGTCTGTTTGCGCCGAAGCAATGGCCGCCAGTGACGACAAAAAGAACATGGAATACACCACACGACAGGGCCAAGCCATCACTGTTCCTTAAAGCATCTTCGGGGGGAGAAAATGCAATTGCATTTTTACAGAAATAACAACATAACCCGATGCGAATGCTTTGTCTACCTACACGCACCGGTGGAAACTGAACCGATGGATGCGCTTTGTTAGACAAAGAGTTGCCGAGGATCGGAGAAGTTTTTGAGAATTTAATAGCGGGCGGCTGTTTATGCCGGACCCACAAGCGTTTCGGGCATCAAATATTAACTTTATTTATTCGGCTTTCTCGCGGCATTCTGCGATTTTTGATGTGCGAACTCGGATGCCTTATGAGCCCTCAAAGACATCGCGAAGGCCTGCTTGGATAGTTCGTGTCCGGTCAAGTGATCCTCTTTATCATGATGCACCGCGGCAACGCGATGTGCGTGCGCGGCCAGTTCGTGAAACTCGGCGGCGCGTTGATGAGAATCGTTTGGCATGGTGATCCTTTTTAGCACAGGCTAAGCGATGTGCCCGTAAATTTTAGAAGTTCGGAGTGCCGTGCGGCTGTACTGTATTGAACGCGGTCTGATACGCGCATCCATGAATGCGTAACGCGCTTGTGACTTACCTTGGTGACTTACAAATGGTCATTTTAGTGATGGGCATCGAAGGATCGGGCAAGACCACCGTGGGCAAGCTCTTGGCTGAGCGCCTGCACTGGGAGTTTGCCGATGCTGACGATTTTCATTCGGCCGCCAATAAAGAAAAAATGAAGCAGGGGATTGCGCTCACCGATGCGGATCGCGCACCCTGGCTCGCAGCCATCCAGGCGCAGATCTGGCGCTGGATCGCAGAGAAGAAAAATGGAGTGATCACTTGCTCCGCGCTGAAACAAAGTTATCGCGATGTGTTGTTGTCTCCGCCATCCGGCGTAGATGGAAGTGCGGATGAAATCAAAACGGTATACCTGCACGGGACGTACGCGTTAATCGCCGAGCGTTTGCACCAGCGTCAAGGACACTTCGCGGGCGAAACTCTGCTGGCCAGCCAGTTCGCAACTCTGGAAGAACCGCGTGACGCGATTAGCCTCGACGTCAGCGAGACGCCAGATCAAATCGTCGAAGAAATCCTGCGACGCCTGAATCTCGCATAACACATTCCCTTCAATCGTTTAGAATTCGCGATGGTCCTCCCCGTAAGACGCTCGAAATTTTTGTGGTTGTGGCACAGTAAGCTGTAATGCCCTCGACAGAGAACCCAGGGTCCGCTGGCCTCGCGGTATTCAGCTTCCACAATTTTCGACTTTTCCAGGTTGCGCGCTTCTGCATGGTTCTCGCGCTCGAAATGCAATCGGTGGCGGTGGGCTGGCAGATTTACGAAATAACGCATCGGGCTTTAGATCTCGGCTACGTAGGACTGGCGCAGTTTTTACCGGGGATTTTGCTTTTCCTGGTTTCCGGCCACGTGGTCGATCGATTTGATCGACGCGGCATCCTGGTGCTGTGTTATTGCGGTTACGTGCTGTGCTCCACTCTGTTGCTGATACTGGCGCTGCAGGCCGACAAATCGGTCGGACTGATTTACGGCATTTTGATTCTTATCGGCGTGGTGCGATCGTTCAACGGCCCGGTCAGTCGCGCCATTCTTCCGCAACTTGTGCCGGAGCATCATTTTCCCAGCGCCGTAGCGTGGGCCTCCAGCGTTTACCAGGCCGCCACGATTTTGGGTCCCGCGGTTGGCGGCGTCGCCTACGCCGCATTTCATGGTCCGGCCTTCGTATACGCTGCGTCCGCAGCAGCATCGAGCGTCGCCGTGCTGGCCACGTTGCAGATCAGAACCACTCCAAAAACACGAAATCGCGAGCCCGTCAACGTGGACTCGATACTTGCAGGATTCAGATATATCTGGCAGGAAAAATTAATTTTCGGATCCATTTCGTTGGATCTTTTTGCCGTGCTGCTTGGCGGAGCGGTGGCGCTACTCCCGGTTTACGCGCGCGAAATACTCAGGACCGGACCGTGGGGGCTTGGCCTGCTGCGCAGCGCGCCGGCATTGGGAGCAGCCTCGATGGCGTTAACTCTAGCCTACCGCCCCATGCGGCGGAATGCGGGACGCACGATGCTTTGGTGTGTCGCGGGATTTGGCCTGTTCACGGTATTGTTCGGAATCTCGCACAACCTGGTGCTGTCGCTGATCGCTTTGATTTTCGTTGGCGCCACGGACATGGTGAGCGTCATCGTGCGCGGCACGTTGATTCAAGTAGCGACGCCTGACGAGATGCGCGGGCGAGTGAACGCCGTAGACATGATTTTCATCGGCGCGTCCAACGAGTTTGGGCAGTTTGAATCAGGATTAACCGCGCACTGGTTTGGCACCGTGCCCGCCGTGGTGTTGGGCGGAATCGGCACATTGGTGGTTACCGCATTGTGGGCCTGGCGGTTCCCCGAATTGCGAAACGCCGACCGCTTAACAGACATACGACGCGATCCGGCCAACGCTCGCGCAGGTTAGCGCGTCATCGGCTGCGCCGCAGTGGGGTTCGCAGGAATCACCGGCGTCGCGCATGACTGGCAGCTCAGCAACGCGGTTTTCACCGCGGGCGAAATTTTATCGGCGTTTTTCACCAGCACGCTCACTTGCCAGATTTGTGGCTCGGTCAGCTTTCCTTTGAATCCGGGCATGCCGGTCATGCGGATGCCACTTTCCACTTTCCAATAAGATTCCCAGGCTTCGTCATCGGTGACGCCCTTACCTTTAAAAAGCTGCGGCGGCGCAGGGGACATGCCTTCCGCGATGTTGGTTTTGGGTTGGTTGGGCAAGCCATGGCATACCGCGCAATTCTGTTTGTACACATCCGCGCCCGCCATGTAACTCGCTTCGTTCTCGGGGGCCTGCGGCTCCGGGTGAGGCAATTTCTTCAGGTACGCGTTCAGAGCCATGTGCGCGAAGGTTCTTTCAAAAGGCATGAGCGGGTCGGTAACCGCCACGGGCGCGCGGCCAGTTGAAAAGTACAGATATACGCCGACCATGACGAGCACCACGCCCAGCAAAATCCCTACGATGAGGCCTCTAAACATTTCATCTCCAGTGGTTTATTTTCTTAATTCCAAACGCTTACTTCGGACGGAATCGGCGTGCTGGGTTAAAAATATCGATTCACTTTCGCGCGTTAGTCTACGATTTCCGCTTCAATTCTGCACCTTCGAAATTAGGAATTAGGGAAAAAATGGGAAAGTGATGCTTTAAGGACCGCGCCAAAGCTCAAGTGTTTTTAGTAACCTTTTCAGGTTAACAACCGTCATATCTAGTGGTGGAGCATTCTTTTGCGATACCCTACGTATCGCCCCCCGGAAGTCTGCGGTTACGTTAAATTTATCTACGGATACTTTCCAAATTTTGGGAAGTTGAGTTCTTCAGGAGTGCGTGAATGGCCCATCTGAAATCCATGGACCTGCCCGAGCCGGTTGCCGGTGAACCCGTTCCAGGGGAAGACGCGGCACTTCGACCCGTACTTCGGCCGGTGAAAAGCCGCTGGTGGATTTGGCTTTTGGTTCTGGGAGTTTTGGTCGTGGGCATCTGGTATTACCGCGGTGAGCGTTCCAAGACCCAGGCAGAAAATTCAGGCGCAAATGCGCCCGCCGGTGGCGGAGGATACGGTCAGAATGGCGCCCCCGGCTTCAACCCCATTGTCCCGGTAGTGGTGGCTAGTGCGCAGCATGGAGACGTGCCGATTTACTTCACAGGATTGGGCACCGTGACGGCCTTCAACACCGTAACCGTGCATAGCCGTGTGGATGGTCAATTAGTCAGCGTGGCTTTCAAGGAGGGGCAATTTGTACATCAAGGGGATGTGCTGGCCCAGATTGATCCGCGACCCTTCCAGGTAATCCTGGAGCAGGCGGAGGGCGCGTTGGCAAAAGACCAGGCGCAGCGCAAAGATGCCGAAGCCAATTTTGAGCGTTTCAAACTGTTGTATGCCGAAGGCGTAATTCCCAAACAGCAAATGGATACGCAGCAAGCGCAAGTGGGTCAGTTTGACGGAGCTATCAAGACCGATCAGGCCATGATCGACAGCGCGAAATTACAATTGTCGTTCACCCATATTACTGCCCCCATCAGCGGCCGGATCGGGCTGCGTTTGGTGGACGCTGGAAACATGGTGCACGCCTCGGACACCGGCGGATTGCTGGTGATTACGCAATTGCAGCCCATCTCTGTGGTTTTCAGTTTGCCGCAGGATCAATTGCCACAGGTAGTCGCGAAGTTGCGCACCGGAGGGCAGCTTCCCGTGATGGCTTTCGACCGCGATGATACCGCCAAAATCGCATCGGGTACGCTGGCCAGCATTGACAATCAGATCGACACCACCACCGGAACCTACAAATTGAAAGCTACCTTTTCGAACGACAACAATATTTTATTCCCCAATCAATTCGTGAATGTGCATTTGCTGGTGGATACCAAGCGCAATCTTACCGTGGTACCGGTCACCGCAATCCAGCGCGGCCCGCAGGGCACTTACGTTTATGCCGTGGATCACAATAACGTGGCCAAAATTCGCACGGTGACTGTCGCGCAGTCCACCAATGAAAATGCAGGTTTGAGCAGCGGTGTAGACCCCGGAGACACAGTGGTCATCGATGGCCAGGACAAACTGCAGGATGGAACCCAGGTAAGCCCGAAGTTCGGCACTCCGCGTCGGGCCACAACGCCGAATGCAGGCAACAATCCTGATAATAATCCTGGATCTGGCGCGCCAAACCCTCCATCTAATCCGAACGGGCAGCCTGCGAGAGGTTCCTCGCGATGAATCTTTCGCGGCCGTTTATTTTACGGCCGGTGGCGACCACGCTCCTGATGGTCGGCATCTTGTTGGTGGGATTCGTTGCGTACCGGCAGCTTCCCGTTTCCGCTTTACCGCAAGTCGATTACCCCACGATACAAGTGCAGACGTTTTATCCTGGCGCCAGTCCCGAGGTGATGGCTTCCTCGGTCACTGCGCCGCTGGAGCGTCAATTCGGCCAGATCCCCGGGCTGAACCAGATGACCTCCACAAGTTCATTCGGGAGCTCCATCATCACTTTGCAGTTCGGGTTGGATTTAAACATCGACATTGCCGAACAGGAAGTGCAAGCGGCAATTAATGGCGCGTCGAATTTGTTGCCGACCGGGCTGCCGAATCCGCCGATTTACAGCAAGATCAATCCTGCCGATGCGCCGATTCTTACGCTGGCGCTGACCTCCAATTCGCTGGCGCTGTCGAAGGTCGAAGATCTGGCCGACACCACGCTGGCGCAGAAAATTTCTCAACTGACGGGCGTCGGGCTGGTCAGCATCAGTGGCGGCCAACGTCCCGCGGTGCGTGTGCAAGCAAATCCCACGGCACTGGCGTCGTATGGACTGAGTCTGGAGGATTTGCGCATCGCGTTGAGTCAAGCCAACGTTGATCAGGCCAAAGGAACATTCGACGGAAAGCATCAGGCTTACACCATCGGCGCCAACGACCAGCTCATCGGCAGTGACAG
>Ga0210384_10002476_pt1 | contig 22512 bp, 19 predicted proteins | sample IncBWH2MmetaG_FD_160574 | JGI IMG/M metagenome (GOLD analysis project Ga0210384, IMG submission 160574) | Forest soil microbial communities from Barre Woods Harvard Forest LTER site, Petersham, Massachusetts, United States - Inc-BW-H-2-M | ecosystem: Environmental > Terrestrial > Soil >...
CATATTTACAGACGAATAGAAACGACGTGAGATCAGATGACGCCTGCGAACAAAAGCTTGCGTATAGGCAACTTGCACGATCCAAGAGCGTGCCGAACCCTTTGAATAGTCGAATAACGCGCTTTTCCGATGAATGTAAAGGAAGACCTCTTGGACCAGATCATCTGCCTCGCCATCATCACGAAGGATTCGCTGAGAAACACCCCTCACCAATCGGGCATAACGGCGAAATAGTGTACCGAGAGCATCGGGGTTACCTTCTCGGACGAAGGCCAGAAGGGCTTCGTCTGGAATGTCCGCCAACTCCCCACTGCCCGCCAACTCTGCTTCTGCTGGGTCGCGAGTGATTGGTAGAACCGGGAACCGTGTTGTCGTAATCCAACTCATCGAGTGATCCAATCTCAAAGTCGGCCAATATCGGCCGTTAGTCCCTTAGATTTCCCACGCAACAAGAACTCGATTGGCGTTGCGCTTGGTAGTCTTCAAGACTGTTCGGAACGGTCCCCGGCAGGACGAATCTTGTATTTCAGCAACCGCTCCGTAGAGCCAGCGGCCTTGAGCTGCTCGAACGCCCATTCAAGAAGCACTTCTCCGATGTTCCCGAGCTTTCTTCTCTCGCGAACCGCAAACCTTTCCAGCTCGGTCCTCAAATCTTGGCGGACGCGTATGCTGATTTGTGCTTTCCATTCGCCCATTGACCGCCATATTGATTACGCGGCGTGACATCCTTTCACAATGAAAGGAATGCCCGCCGACAAAGGTTTGTTTGATTTGTTCGCAGTTTTTTACTGCGGCGCATTGCTCTGATTCTGTAGTTCCCAGGTGCTCCTCTGCTGGTTCAGGCGCAGATGATCGCGGCGTTCACGTGCAAACATCGCTTCGGCAAAATCAGCATTCAGACCGGCGCGGATCTCCTCCAACCAGAGTTCGTGCGCTTTCACTGCCTGCTGCGAGAGAACACCCAGCGCTTCCACGCGTTGCAGCACACGAATCAGTGCGTCTACGTTCTTGTTCCAGAGATAGATCTCCGAATAAGCGTCTAATTTCATTTGCCGGGGATTCCTTTCCGGGCCGTTTTCTTGAACCTGATAGACACACCCGTTCTCACTCTGTCGCCGCAATGATCGCGGTGCCGTACAAAGCGAAACTGATACAGCTACGGGGGAGATTCCGCGACGGGCTCAGGAGGGATATATACCCGAATCCTTAGGCGCCTGGAAAGTTGCGCCCTGAAGGGGAAATGGATAACTTCCTTTACAGCCATCGCTGCCTCCCTGTGAGGTGATGGTGGTCAGGGGCGCGTTGGTGTTCAAGCACCGGCGCGTCCCGATTCTTCACTAGCTTCTCATTTTCCTTTTCTTCTTAATACCCTTGCCTCGGTAATGCGCCTTCTTATACTTCCGCACTTCGTCCACTTCCTCCAGAGTCCACAAACGCACCCTGACCCGTCCAACCGACTTGACTGGAGGAACTCGGAACTTTCGCTCACGGATCCAGCGACTGAGAGTGTCCCAGCTAACATCCACCAACTCTGCAACTTCAACGGTAGAGTAGGTTGCCATTTTTATAATCGTATAGGTCTATACGGCATGTCAAGTAAAAAATCACAATGGCCCTGTTTTCATTGGAAACCCTGAACGCGCTGCCCACAAGAGTATCTCAGTTTGATTCCAAATCGAAGAGACTAACCTGGTGACCCACATCAAATCCGTCCAGAAGATCCAAACCTCTGCCCGCCACGCGCCGCAAGCCTAGCAGACAGAACGCTGAAGTCGAGTTGGTCAAGAGTTTCGGATACTGGTGTCCAGCTATTTGTCCGATTACCGCAGCGTTTATCAGGAACTGGCCTTCAAGGAAGCGACAAGCAAATTGCCAGCCACAAAAAAACTGGGGCGTAGTCAGACCCGCCCACTCTACTGCCTTACTTATCTACTTCTTCCGCGATTCACGTAAGCTAGTATCTTTTTAAGATTCACGCGATGGGTCTTGCTAGCGGCCTCGACTATTCATTCCTCCGTCTCATAGCTCTCTTCGAAAGTCTCATCGTTCACCTTAAACTTAGACCAAGCGCGGTAAGCGGCCTCGTACAACGTGACAGCCTCGACTCTGACCGAATGTTGTTTGTTTTGGCGACCACTGAATCGAACCGTGCATGGAACAACGCGCATGTATTCACACTCTTTGATGAAATAGCTTCGGGTAGAGACGGGATCAAGTTTTGGCTCAGGGAGACACCAGTCCGTAATTCCTGACAAGCAATAAGCTACCTGGCTAGAGTCTCTATCGAATGATATTTTGCCTCTGTCTGGGCAATGCAAAGATTCTGGCAGTTCGCGTGTGGAATCCTTGGAAAATTCTCTTGCCTCCATTACGTCAGTCCCCCCCCCCCCCTTGTGGCTGCGCATCAGTTCTCTCTTTGTCCTCGTGCTTGCTGTGACTCTGTTTTTCCTTTCACTACATTCCGACATCTATCGGTCCGGTCTAGCAAAAATTCTTGTGCCGGCTCTCCTAGTCGCCTTAGCCGCCGCTGTGCTCTTGAACATCTATACCCTCTGGCATGCACGCAATGAGCAACGTCAGACCGATCTCGCCTTTCGTGACACAGACTGTGAATTGTCGTCCATCTTTCAAAATGTACTCGACGGCATCCTCATTCTCGACAACAGAGGCCATTGCCTGGACGCAAATCCGGCAGCCGCCTCTATCCTTCAGATTTCTAGGGCGAGCCTCATCGGCCAGAACCTCGCCCATTTCTTCCCAGCTCATCAGTCATTTGTTCACACATGGGAATCCTTCCTTAACAAGCGCTACAAACGAGGACTAGTCGAGTTAATGGCTGAGAACGGCACAACCCTTTTTGTAGATTTCACCGCAGCAGCAAATTACCTCCCCGGTCGACACGTCTTTATTCTCTGTGACGCTACCGAGCGGAGACGAGCAGAGATGTCCTTGCGGCAGAGTGAAGAACGCTTTCAGCAAATGGCCAACAACATCCAGGAAATCTTTTGGATGATGGACGCAGAGACACAGGAAGTGATCTATGTAAACCACGCGTACATCACAATTACTGGGCACAGCATTGGGTCCCTTTACCAGAATCCTTCGTCATATCGTGAACTCATCCACCCCCAAGACCGAATTCGTGTTCTATCTAAACTCCAGGAAATTGTGAATTCGGGATCTTTCGACGAGGAATTTCGGTTCATACGCGCTGACGGCGCCATTCGCTGGATCTGGGCCAAAGGTTTTCCGGTACCAGCCGAGGGAGCTACGCGCTGGCTCGTCGGTACCGCCCAGGACATTACTTCTCGAAAATGCGCCGAGATGCAAGTCAGCGAGCATTTGGACGCTGCGGAGGCGGCTCGGGCCGAAGCAGAGGCTTTGCGGAAATCAACTTTGGCGCTGAGTCAAAACCTGTCAATGGATTCCGTTCTGGATACTCTCCTGCAATGCATTTCGGAGCTTGTTCCGTTCGACAGTGCAACCATACTTTTTGCTGAGGGTGGATCGGACCTCATGATCGCCCGTGAATCGCCTCGTACACCAACTAAGAAGGACGGATTCACCCTTGACGCTTCCAAAACCTCGTTTCTTCAACAAATCCTATTCGCGCACAAAGCCGTTCTCTTGTCAGATACCGCGAACGAGCCGGAGTGGGGGCACATTCCTTTACTCGATCACAGCAAATCCTGGCTCGGGATCCCTCTAGTGGCTGCGGGCCGCGTTCTTGGGATTCTTTCCCTCGGAACGAATGCATCTCGTACTTTTACTCTCGAGCATCTCCGTCTCGCCAAGTCACTTGCCATCCCCGCCGCCGTTGCCATTCAGAACGCCAGGACGCTCGAACGCGCCGAAATCTATGCAACTGAGTTGGAACTCCGACTTCAGGAGTTACGTGAGGCCCAGAAAACAGTGACAAATACAGAACGTAAGCCACTTCGACTTCGCGAGCATTGAGAGTTTGTAACCCTCTCGTGGTCATCTCTCTCTGAGGACGGTGAGGATCGAAAACAAGAACTTAACGAATTTCAAGGACTTACGAGGAATGCGAAGGAACGCCAAGCTATTGAAAAGGAACGAGGGGGCATGCAAAGAAATTCTTATTGCTCCCTCAAAGCTCCCTCGCTTTCTCGATTTTTCCCAAATTTCCTCTGGCGTTGGTTGTTCACCCACTGACCCACGTGGGAAGTCGGCTTCGGAAACAAATCTCGCGGCACGGACTGCAAGCTAACCAGTCGTCCATATGCGCACAAGGATATTCAGACGCATGTGGAAGAGATAATCAGTTGAATCAAGGAATTGGGGTCAGGGGAATACCTGAATCCAGGACGAACAGGACGTTCATGAGGAACTGTGAATGTGCAACTCTTCAGAAATTCTCTGATTTGCGATTCCTTGCCTTCTGTCGGGAATTGTCCGCCCCATATTTAGGGTTAAGACCGGATTGTGAAGGGGTTCGGCATCCGTTACGGTTTCGCACGGGCCAAGTTTTCCCCTCGTCAGTGGAGCTGACAGATGCGTTCGAGGGGACCTAGGCCTTCGCCGATTCCAGGTCCTGAGAATTCTGGGACTCCAACGGCGGTAGCTTCTCTACAGGAGTCACAATGGAAAATGGCAATCAGCAGTGGCCGTGGTTCGCAATCCTGGCTAGGACCGGCAAGGAAAAAAATGCGACATTACTCCTAGAGAACGCAGGTTATGAGTGCTACTTGCCCGTCATCAAATTTACCCGCCAGTGGTCCGACCGTTTGAAAGAGATTGAATTGCCCCTGTTTCCCGGGTATCTCTTCTGCCGAATGAACCCACACAACCGGCTGCCCGTGTTGATAACCCCGGGTGTAATCCAAATCGTTGGAGTCGGCAAGACACCCATTCCGGTTGATGAGCAGGAGATTGCCGCCATCCAGCGCGTTGGAAAGAGCGGCATTTCGACAATGCCCTGGCCGTATCTGCAAGTCGGCCATGTCGCCCAGATAGAAGAAGGGCCTCTGCGGGGTATGACCGGAATCGTGATTAGAATCAAGTCAGGATTGAAGCTCGTCCTGTCTGTCAATTTGTTGCAGCGCTCGATTGCAGTCGAAGTTGATCGTAGCTGGATCGGTGCGGCATATCCCGTCAGACCAGTCGACCACCAGATTGGGTCTAGCTCGATTAACTTCTCGCCCCATCGATCCAATCAGTTAGAAACCGCATAAGGACCTCGGTACGCCGATTCAGCTGCTGAGCCCACGAAGAATTCAGCTTCGCTCAAGCGAATAAAGAGAAAGTAATGCACCTCCTTGTGTTTGTCGCCGCGCTTCTAGCTTCGGTAGCATTTACGCGCTTGGTCCGCGATCTTGCCATCGCTCACGGATGGGTTTCTCTGCCAAGTTCTGACCGTCATGTTCATTCCCGTCCAATACCGCGGCTGGGCGGAGTTGCGATTTTTGTGACGCTCTGTTGCATGGCGCTGCTGGCGCACTGGCTGCCGGAGAATTTCCCTACACGCGAATTTCCTTTGTCGCAGCTCGCTTTGAAAATACTGGGGCCGGCAACCATCATCTTCCTGGTTGGCCTGATCGACGATTTTCGTGGGCTTAGCGCATACGTAAAGATTGCGGCGCAGGCAGGGGCGGCCGTACTTTTGTTTTGGAACGGTATTGGAATCTCGCGGCTGTCGATCCTCGCGGGTCATGCCCATTTGGGATGGCTCGTCGGACTACCGCTCACAATTATTTGGGTTCTGTGGATTACCAATGCATTCAATTTGATTGACGGCCTCGATGGACTGGCGGCAGGATCCGCGCTTTTTTCAACCCTGGTGACGTGTGTTGTGGCGTTTCTAGGCCACAATGAAGTAGTTCTGATTCTGACGCTCGCCTTGGCGGGCGCAATCACCGGATTCCTGCGGTACAACTTCAATCCAGCTTCGATTTTCCTAGGTGACTGCGGAAGTCTCCTGATTGGATTTCTAATCAGCGCGATTGCCATCGCAGGATCACATAAGTCTCCGACCATGGTAGCAGTTGCCATCCCCATCGTTTCTCTTGGGCTGCCGATTTTGGATGTCGCCGTCGCGGTGATCCGGCGGTTCCTAAGCTGCAAACGATTGTTCGATCCTGACCGCGAGCATATTCATCACAAGTTACTCGGTCGAGGTATTCCCCACAGACAAACTGTCTTAGTGCTCTATGGCGTAAGCGCGTGCTTTGGCCTCTTTAGTTTGTTGCTCCTGAATCCCGGCGGCGCGGCGCTGGCAGCAGTCCTGGTGATGGTGGGAATTGGAGTGCTGATTGGAGTGCGGCAGCTGAAGTATCACGAGTTCCTGGAACTCGGACGCGTTGCCAGCCGCACCTTGAATCAACGCCACGCGATCGCCAATGGCATCAGCGTGCGGCGGACGGCAGAGAGTCTTAAGACTTGCATCAGCTTGCCGCAGTTTTGCCAGATTTTGCGGGAGTGCCTGGAACCGATCGGATTCGATGGCTTCGGGCTTTACCTCTCGACTGGATTGCCGTTCGAAACGGATCTCGGTCCGTTCAAGATGGTGAGCAGGTCCAAGGTCCAATACTTCTGGGACCAACTGCCGGAACCGTGCGATGCAAATTGGAGCCTGACCTTCGGCCTGACGAAACGCAACGGAAAATCAATGGGCGGATTCACTCTCTACCGAAAGAACACTGTCTCTCCGCTTTGGATGGATCTCGACGTGTTTACGACGACTGGATTTTCCAATGGGGTCGCGACGTGCGTTGAGAATATTCAAAATGCCTGGCCGGCTCAAAGCGAAGAAGAAAAGAGCCAGAGGCCTATCTACGAACCAACCGGCGTCGCGGTTCGTTCCGGGTTCCGGCAATCCATCCTAGCTCGAAGCTCGGGTTAGAGCTCGACATGGAAGTACATCGCGGCAAAGACAGGACCGCCCAAATGACCATGGAGCACAAAATGCGGACACTAGTAAACCGGCAAGAGGGCACTCAACAAACGGGCATTTCTGGTTTGTCCACCACTGCTTTCTCGTGGCGCGCGGCCTGCCTGATTTTCAACCTCAGAAGATTTGTGACGCTTGGTTTGGCCGGCGCCTTATTGATCGGGAGCGCAGCTGCACAAAATCCTGCGGCAACCGTGTCCAACGAGCAGAAGGCCAAATGCGATAACCAGATTCGTTCAACGTACCTGCTGGGACCTGACGACCAATTGGAGATTTCCGGACCGGAGCTGACGGATACGTCCAACAAGCCGGTTCGCATTGATGGCGAGGGCGACATTGCGGTGCCTCTGGCCGGAGCAGTCCATGTGGCTGGAATGACCGTGCAGCAGACCGAGCAAGAACTCGACAAAGCTCTGAGCAAATACATTCGCCACCCGCAAGTTGTTGTGAATGTCGCGGAGGTTCGCAGCCAGCCGGTCTCTGTGCTGGGCGCGGTGAATTCTCCAGGCGTTCACCAGGTGCATGGGCACAAGACGGTGCTGGAGATGCTGGCACTGGCGGGCGGAATTCGACAGGATGCCGGGTACAGCATTCGAATCACCCGGCAAGTGGAGTGGGGCTGTATCCCCTTGCCCGGCGCGCAGCTTGATGCTTCCGGCATGTACAGCGTGGCGGAGGTGAACCTGCGAAAAATCATGGACGCCAAGACACCGGAAGAAAATATTCAGATTTTTCCGCACGACGTTATTTCCGTTCCGAAGGCAGAAATGGTCTACGTGATTGGTGAAGTCCGGCGTTCAGGTGGATTCGTTCTTGGCGAGCACCAGTCCATCTCCGTGCTGCAGGCGCTTTCGATGGCTGAGGGACTGAATACGGGAGCTGACCCGCGCCACGCCAAGATTCTGAGGCTGAAGCCCGACGCCGATCAACGAGTAGAGGTAGCCGTAGACGTGAAGGATGCGCTGAACGGAAAAAAGCCGGACATGCCCCTGCAGGGTGAAGACATTTTGTTTATACCGGGCAGCACGGGCAAGAAAGCGGCGCTGCGCGGGCTGGAAGCAGCGATTCAGACAGGAACTGGCCTGGCCATCTGGCGCATACCTTGAGGTCAAGTTTAAGGGGCTGAAATGAGAGCTTCGGAATTTCCAATTCGGAGAAAAAATCGCCGCTCGATGGAGATTGATCTGTGGAGTGAGCAGCGTCCCACCCCGTACAAGCCTGCGGAATCGCCCTCGCCGGAGGTGGGCGGGTCTGCGGGCTACGATAGCCTTCTGGATCACTGGCAGATTCTGTTCCGCCATCGAAAGACGCTGCTCAGTTTTGTCACTGCGGGTTTGGTTGCTGCAATTTTGATCAGCCTAATCCAGACACCGATCTATCGGGTGCGCACTTCCCTGGAAATTCAAGGCACCAGTTTTCTGGAGCCGAAGGGCCCGAACGACACCGGCGGAAACAACGCTTCCCCGGAGTCGTACGTAGAGACGCAGGTCAAACTGCTGCAAAGCGAATCGCTGCTGGAGCACGTGATTGACAAACTGAAGCTGCAGAATGAGCAGCCAAAATCCGGATTGCAGGCGTTTACGTGGCGGGTCCACCGCACGTTTCAATTCTCCGACCCCTCGGGTATTCCGGAACGCGAAAAATTGATGCGGGAGATCGAGCGCAATTTGACGGTGCGCACATCCGGCAACTCGCGCTTGCTGGAGGTGACCTACGAATCGCCTGATCCGAGGGGTGCGGCCGACTTCGCGAATACGCTGGTCAGCCAATTCATCGAATTGAGCCAGGAAGAAAGATGGAAGTCCGCGCAGGGCACCGCCGAATGGCTGACGAGCCACCTGGACAAAATGAAGGCGCAGCTGGAAAAGTCAGAGACGGAGATGCAGGAGTATGCGCGCATCTCCGGGTTGTCGTTCACCTCGGAAAAAGAAAATCTTGCGGAGAGCCGACTGAAAGAGTTGCAGGACGATCTTTCGAAGGCTCAGGCGGACCGTATCGCCAACCAGGCGAAACTGGAGGGGGCGAAGAGCAAGCCGGTGGATACCTTGCCGGAAGTTCTGGACGATACGACGATGCGCGAGTATCGCCAGCGGCTGACCGATTTGCAGCGGCAGTACGCCGAGCTTAGCGCCACACTGACTCCGGAACACTACAAAGTTCAACGCGTGCAGGCGCAGATTGATGAACTGAAGTCGGCGATGCAGAGCGAACGCTCGAACGTGGTTCGCCGCGTCGGCAACGAATATTCGGCCGCGCTTCGCCGGGAGACTCTTTTGACTAAAGCGCGCGACGAGCAGGCGAAGGTGGTGGCGGATCAATCCGAGAAGGCAATCCACTACGACACGCTGAAGCGTGACGTGGATTCGAACCGGCACCTCTATGAAGTGATGCTGCAACGAGTGAAGGAAGCCAGCCTGGTTTCGGCCATGCGTGACAGCAACGTGATGGTTGTTGACCGCGCGAGGCCGCCGCTGCTGCCCTACCGCCCGAGCCTGCCGATGAACTCGGCGATCGGCTTGTGCAGCGGCGCACTTTTCGGATTTGGATTTGTGCTGCTGCGAGAGCGGGTTAACCGCAGGATCAGCGCTCCGGGCGACGCGCAGGTCTATTTGGATTTACCCGAACTGGGGGTCATTCCGTTGGACGAAACTGCCGCACCCCGTCACATCCCCAACGGTCTGCGTCCACGACGCCCTGCTCCGGTTCTCCCTGCCTGGAAATCGGACGGTCCGGAGCTTGCCACCTGGAAACGCAAGCCATCGATGATGGCGGAATGCGCACGGACTACGCTGACTTCGATTCTGTTGCCCAACGAAAATGGAGAAGGCCCGCAGGTGATCGTGATTACCAGTCCTTGCCCAGGTGATGGCAAAACCACAGTGGCTTGCAACCTGAGCATCGCGGTGGCGGAGATCGGTCGCAAGGCGCTGCTGATCGAGGGTGATTTACGCCGCCCAAGATTGAACAGCGTATTTGGCATGGGTAACCAGTGGGGCTTAAGCGACGTCCTGCGAGGCGATGGCGCGCTGGAAAATGTTTCCGTGTCACACCTGGTGCGCGAGACGGAAGTGGCAGGGCTTTACCTGCTGCCCGGCGGGAGTTGCGGTGTCACGCCGTCGAATCTTTTCTATTCACCGCGCATGTCCACGCTGTTGAAGAGGCTGCGAGCGGAGTTCGACATGATCTTGATGGACGCACCGCCGATGATCCATCTGGCGGATGCGCGTGTGCTGGGCCACCTCTCGGACGGCGTGGTGCTGGTGATCCGCGCGGGACAAACAACGACGGAGAGCGCGCTCTCCGCGTGCCAGCGATTCGCGGAAGACGGCACGCGGGTGCTCGGCACCATACTGAACAGTTGGGATCCCAAAACGACCGGCGGGTACGGCTATGGAGGGTATGCCGATTATCACGCGACTGCGAAAGGGTAGTTCAACAAAGCGAAATGCGAATCTCTCTCGAAGATTGGCGGCCAGCGCGTGGCAGAAAGACCTCGTTGAAGTTGCCCAGCAAGGAATCCTGCAAATAGGAAAACGCATTTTTCACCATGCTCTTTGACTCCCCAGCTTATTTTGCTTTCTTAATTCCAGTCGCGCTGATTTATTGGCGCCTGAATCACCGCGAGCAGAATATTTTCCTGTTGCTGGCGAGTTATTTTTTTTACGGCTGGTGGGACTGGCGATTTCTTGCACTGATGATCTGCAGCACGACCGCGGATTTCCTGATCGCGCAGAAGATCGATCCCGAACGCGGCGACGCGAACCGCCGAAAGTGGTTTATTTTTTCGCTGGTGTTGAATTTTTCCATTCTGGGCACGTTCAAGTATTTCAATTTCTTTGTAGATTCGTTCTCGGCGACGCTGGAAACGCTGGGCTTCCACAATATCCCGATGCCGCTGATCCGCATCCTGCTTCCGCCGGGGATTTCCTTCTACACGTTCCAGGAAGTGGCCTACATCGTGGATGTTTATAAGGGGCGGCTGCAGCCGGCGAAGTCGTTTGTTGAGTACGGACTCTTCGTAAGTCTATTTCCCCACTTGATCGCCGGGCCGATCCAAAGGCCGGGGCACTTGCTGCCGCAAGTGCAGCGAGAGCGTTCGTTCGACGCGGACCGGATTTTTGACGGCATCATGCTGATTTTCTCGGGCCTCATCCGCAAGTGCGTGGTTGCGGACAATTGCGCGGTGCTGGCGAACGCGGCGTTTGGCGGACAATTGGGGAAACCGACGTTGTGGGTTGTTCTGCTGGGGACTTACGCGTTCGCATGGCAGGTGTATGGAGATTTCAGCGGCTACAGCGACATCGCGCGGGGCAGCGCCCAATTGATGGGCTTCCATTTCATGGTCAACTTCCGGCAGCCGTATCTTTCGCAGCGGCTGCAGGAGTTCTGGCGGCGCTGGCACATCAGCTTGAGCACATGGCTGCGCGATTATCTCTACATTCCGTTGGGCGGCAGCACCGGCGACAAATGGAAAACTTCCATGAACCTGATTACGACGATGGTCCTGGCCGGTCTCTGGCACGGAGCAAACTGGACCTTCGTCATTTTTGGCGCGATTCACGGTGTCGTTCTGTCCCTTGAGCGGCTAATTTTTCCGGCCGCAAAGGAGTCCCCCGATACCATCGAATCGCGCGGATTTGCCCAATTCCTGTCCACCTGGGGGCAACGCATTTTGACGTTCAACGTGTTTTGCCTGAGCCTGGCTTTTTTCCGCGCGCCGTCGCTCGTGGCGGCGACACAGTTTTTGGGCGGACTTTCTGATCTTGCCTGGCGGAGCGAATACACAACGGCGTTCCTGATGCTGAGTCTCTTCTCCATACCCTTGTTCATCGTGGACCTATTGATGGAAGCCGGAAATCAGGAGTATCCATTTGCAAATACTTCTTACGCATTTCGAACAGCGCTAGCCACTACCGCGTTCGTTGTGTTGGCACTTTTTTCAGGGAGCAATCTGAATGCCTTCGTCTATTTCCGATTCTAAGTCCAAGGCTATTGCGAATGTGAAGGCACTCGCGGTGATCTGCGTGCTGCTCATACTCGTGTTCGAAATTGCTTCGGTTTATCTGCTGAACCACCAGTCGGCGACTTATGTGCGGATTTCAAGCCAGTACAACGAGGCGCTGAAGATGCGCCCCGCCGGGGCTGGTGAGCCGCCGAGCGTGCTGATGGTCGGCAATTCGCTGCTGCTGCACGGAGTGCAAGTGAACCGCCTGCAGGAGATGACCTCCTCCCGGATGCGGCTCTACCCCATTTTTCTGGAGGCGACGGGCTACTACGACTGGCTTTATACGCTGCACGGGCTGTTTCTGCGCGGAGCCAGGCCGCAGGCTGTGGTCCTCGGTGTTGGCGTGAATTATTTTCTGGAGAACGGCGTGCGCCAGGATTATGTGCCGATGATGTTTTTCAACGCGCGGGATACGTTCGCGGTAACCTCCGACTTGAAACTTGATCGCACGGCGACCAGCAATCTGCTGCTGGCGCACTCGAGCACTTTCTGGGATACGCGAAGCGCGATTCGAATGCAGGTCCTGAATCACCTGGTTCCGCATCTGGAAGATCTTTTTTCGCTGGTGAATCAGAAGCCCGCCGTTCCGGAGGGAAGGGAATTCGCGAAGATATCGATTCCGCGCCTCCAGAGGCTGCGGGAATTGTGCGAAGCAAACGGAGCCAGGTTGATTCTGCTTGTGCCGCCGACTTTGGATTCCGAAAACGCAGTCAACCAGATGGCAGCCGCTTCACAGGACGCGGGCGTGGATGTTTCGGTCCCGATCGATCCTGTGACACTCTCAGCGAAGTTCTACCAGCCGGATGGAATGCACCTCAATCGGGATGGGGCCGTGATTTTTACATCGGCGCTGGCAGAGGATCTTTCTGAAAAGGTGAGGGCGCTCGAAACAGTGGCAGCACAAAAGTAGGGCTTGCCAAGACAGGCGAATTTGCGCAGAGGGTGAAGATGAATTCGGTGGCAAACACAAAAAGAATAACGAGTCAGACCCGTGAGCACTGAAGCTTCCAACGTGTTCGCCCTGGAGCAAGGCGAGCGCTCCTCGCTGTGCGCGGATTTCAGCTGGACATTCGTGGGGAACGCCATCTATGCCGCCGGCCAATTCGCGATTCTGATACTTCTGACGAAACTGGTGCGGCCGGAACTCGTCGGGCAGTATGCACTAGGACTCGCCCTGGTTTATCCCGTGATGATGCTGGCGAATATGCAGTTGCGGTCGGTGATGAATTCGACCGCGCGCGACCGCGCGCAGTTTGGACATTACCTGAGCCTTCGCCTGCTCACGACTCTCGTAGCATTCGCGGTTATATTCGGCATCACGCGGCTCCTGCAATATGACTGGGAGCTGACGGAAGTGGTTTTGATGGTGGGGGTCGCGTACGGAATCGAAACGATCAGTGACGTGTACTATGCCAGGCTGCAACTGCACGACCGGATGGCCGAGGTTTCCAAGTCGTTGATGGTCCGGGCGATACTGTCCATGCTCGCGCTGGCGGCGGCAACCTATGTCACCAGGAGTGTGGTCTCGGGAATCGCAGGCGTCGCGGTGGCGCGTGCCATCGTACTCTTTGCGTATGACAGCCGTGAGCGGACGCACATTCTGCGGTCGCGAACCAAATGGTACTTGTTGAACGGGGAGTTGGCGCCGCGATTTGATGCCAGCGAGCAGCGCGAGCTGCTGTGGCGGAGCCTTCCGCTTGGAATCGTCGTGCTCTTGACCACGCTGAGTTCCAGCATTCCCATCTTTTTCATCAAGCAGTGGATTGGTGAACGCGACCTTGGAATTTTTTCCGCGCTTGGAGTGACGATCTCCGTAGGCAACATGGCCGTCGTGTCGCTCGGGCAGTCTGCGTTCACCCGCTTGTCAAGGGCATGCGCTAGCAGAAATATCACGGTCTTCGGCTCGCTGCTCGTTGTGCTCCTAACTTGTGGTGCAGGCCTTGGTGTTTGCGGCATTCTCATTTCGAAATTCGCAGGACGCGAGATTCTCACTCTCCTCTTCCGGCCCGAATATGTCGAACGGGCGGACCTTCTCCCGTGGATCATGGCGGCCGGCGCTGTTCTGTTCATGGCGCAATTTTTGGGATTTGGGATGACAGCGGCGGGTTTTTACCACTCGCAGGTGTATCTCAACATTTTGGCCAACGTCACCCTGGTGGCCGCGTGCTACTGGCTTGTGGCCGGCAAGGGTTTGCTCGGCGCGATCCTCGCGATGCTGATTGCAGCAATCGTGCAGCTTGTGGCGAGTGCGGTGATTCTCGCCGCCGGCATGCGAACGAAAGCGACTGTGCGCACGGAAACGCTTGAAGCGGCATGACACAATCGATGCAAATCCGTTCGAAATTCGGAGAGAGTGAAGCGTGACGGAGCAGGGACAATTCAGCGCATTCCCGGAACATCAGGGCGCAATCGTTCCGGAAACAATGCGCTGGTTTGTGGCGGGGCAGAGACGAGCGCAAGGAAGGAGTCTGCGCCGCCCAGAAACTTCGCAGCGTTCCATTGGCGGTCGATTGGCCCGCCTCCTTGCAGGGACCGAACAACTTTCTACGCTTGGCAAAATTGCCTTTGGCTCGTTGTGGCTGCTGGTGTTCGCAATGCCGTGGGAAGACGCCATCACGATTTCCGGGTTTGGCACCAGCGTGCGACTGATCGGGATAGTGACCCTGGGGTTGGGAGTGCTGGCTGTGGTCGAACGCGGAAGAGTCAGGCGGCCCGCGCTCGGTCACATCGTCATGGCGTTGTTTGTTTCGCTGGCGGTGCTGAGCTACTTGTGGAGCCTGTACCCCGAAGGAACGCTGATCGAAGCATTCTCCTACGTCCAACTGTTCATCATGGTGTGGCTCATCTGGGAGCTCGCCCCTGGCGTGCAGGAGCAGATGCATCTGATGCGTGCCTACGTATTCGGAACCTTTGTGTCCGGGATAGACACCTTTTACCTTTTTCTTTCTCACCAGGAATCGGTCTACCAACGTTATGCCGGCGCCAAACTGGATGCCAATGACTTGGGGCTGATCATGGCCCTGAGCATTCCGATGTCGTACTACCTGCTGATTCAGAATCACGGGCGGATGGTGTGGCTCTACAGGATGCACCTAATTCTCGCGGGAACGACGATTCTGCTTACGGCGTCGAGAGGGGCCACGCTGGCTACGGTCGTGGCGCTCGCGATTGTTCCGCTGACGCAAGCGCGCCTGGGTGGGCGGCAAAGAGTTGCACTTCTGCTGACAGTAATTCTGCTCATCGGGGGTATTCTTTTCTTTGTCCCCGAGACGTCGTGGGAACGCCTGGCAACGGTACCCACTGAATTCGAGCAGGGGACGTTCACCGGCCGCACGATCATCTGGAAAGCGGGCTGGGAGATTTTTCGCGTGCATCCTTTCGTGGGCATTGGGGCGAACGCGTTTCGCGTCATTGTCAGCCGCGAACTGGCGGAACCGATTCGCATGGGGGAAGCGGATCCAGCGCCACCCGCTCACAACACGTTTTTGTCGGTGCTTGTCGAGCAAGGCGTGCTTGGCTTCGCGGTGTTTTGCGGCATGCTAGGCGCCCTGGCGGTATCGCTGAGGGGCATGCCGCCTTTTCCTCAGCGGCTCTGGATTGTGTCTCTCGCGGTTTGGGTGGTCGGCGTCTCCAGTTTGACCTGGGAAATGCGCAAACCAACTTGGTTTTTCTTCGGACTTTTGATGGCGCAATGCGGAAGCATTCTTCAGATGCAACGCGACGTGAAAGCCTTCGCTCGCCCGCGCCACAATGCCGCTCCCAATTCCGCCTGCATTATGGGGCTTGGAATTTCCGGACGGAAACAGGGATGGTCGCTTCTCTCCTGAACATTAGTCCTGGTCCAGACTGGCGCACTGAAATCATGAACAAAATCAAAGTAGTCCACATCGTTCCGCTGCTGAGCCCCGGCGGCGCCGAACGCGTTGCTGTCCACCTCGCAAGGGGATTGAACCGCCGGCGCTATGAAACGCTGGTGATTTCGTTCTCGGGACGCGTTGGGTGCGACCTCGACCACATACTGGAAGAAGCGGGAATCGAGGCACGTTATCTTGGCAAGCATCCGGGATTCGATTACCGCGTCTATAGCCGGCTGCACAGCGTTCTCAAGGAGTACGATCCGGATGTAGTCCACACACACCTGCACGTGCTTCGCTACGCGTTGCCTTCCATGTTGCTGATGAGATGCGTAGCCATGGTGCACACGGTCCACAATCTTGCGGAACGCGAGATTGAACCGCGCGCGCGCCTGATTCAGCGTTACGCGCTCACTCACGGAGTGAAGCCGATCGCCGTGGCGGAAGAAGTGGCGGCCAGCCTGGAGAGCCTATATGGAATCCGTCGCTGCGGTGTGATTTCGAATTGCATTCCAACGGACATTTATGCGCATCCCCAGATTCCGCGCAAGGAGTGGCGGGCAAAAGAGGGATTCAAAGACAGCGATATTCTTTTTGTCTGCGTGGCGCGATTCGCTCCGCAGAAAAACCATGCGTTGTTGCTGAAATCGTTCGCCGCGGGCCCGGCGTCCGATCCGCGTGCGCATCTGGTGCTGGTGGGAGAGGGAGAGTTGCGGGCGGATCTGGAGGAGCAGGCGCGGAAGCTCAACCTGGTAGGAAAAGTTCATTTTCTTGGGTTGCGCAGCGATATTCCTGACGTCCTAGGCGCAACGGATGTGTTTGTGCTGAGTTCAGACTATGAAGGTAACCCGCTCTCGGCCCTGGAAGCCATGGCCTCCGGGCTGCCGATCGTCAGCACCGCGGCCGGCGGTGTGCCGAATCTCTTTGAAGCGGGGAAAGAAGGATTCCTGGTGGCGGTGGGAGATCTTCACGGGCTCGCCAAGTCGATGAACTCTCTCCTCAAATATCAAGCGGAGCGGGAGTCGATGGGAGCCGCCGCCGCGAGCCGTGCCAGAAAAAACTTCGACGTGTCGAATATGGTCCGGGCCTACGAGGAAGTGTACGAAAATCTGTTGGCTCAGTCACAGGTCCGACATATACGGAGCATGTTCCGAGGACCTGCGATTCCAGCCGAAGAAGGATTGGGAACCCACCAGCGCTGAGTTTTCTGAGAGAAGAATGAAAACGAACATGATCAAGGTGATGCACATCATTACGACGCTGGGTCCGGCAGGGGCTGAAAACATGTTGTGCCGGATCGCGGCTGGAATGGACGGGACGCGGTTTGAAAATGAAATCGTTTCGCTGACCGGGATCCTGGACCTAGCGGAGAGAATGGATTCCATCGGGGTGCGCGTGCGCACTCTCGGCATGAAGAAGGCCATTCCCAATCCGCTGCTGGTGCGGCGCCTGGCCCAGTGGATTCGCGAATCGAAGCCCGACGTTATTCATACATGGATGTATCACGCGAACCTGATTGGCACCCTCGCGGCGCGCCTGGCGGGGAATGTACCGGTGGTGTGGGCCATTCACCATAATGCGTATGACCCTCGTGTGGATAAGCGCCGCACCATGCTGGTCAATCGCGCTTGCGCTATTTTGTCGCGAAAATTCGCCGCCCGAATCGTGTTTTGCTCGGAAGCGTCGCTGCGTACCCACAAGAAGCTCAGTTACGCCGCCGAAAAATTGGAAGTAATTCCCAACGGCTTCGATCTGGAACAAGTGAAGCTCGACCCCACGGCCCGCGAATCGTTGCGCGAGGAGCTGGGAATCCCCGCGGATGCGATAGTGATCGGGCTCGCGGCTCGCTTTCATCCGCACAAGGATCACCGGAATTTTATTCAAGCCGCCGAGCGTTTGCACAGACTGATGCCCGAGGTGCACTTCCTGCTCTTTGGGATGGGAATTACCTGGGAAAACAAGCAGCTGGCGGGATGGATCGATTCGGCCGGAATTCGCGAGCGTTGTCATCTGTTGGGATTGCGCCAGGACATTTCCCGCCTCTTCTCTGGAATGGATATCGCCACCACGGCGTCGCGCAGCGAAGCGTTTCCGATTGTGGTCGGCGAGGCCATGGCCTGCGGAACGCCTTGCGTCGTTACCGATGTAGGAGACTCGGCATTAATTGTGGAAAACACGGGCAGCGTCGTTGCACCCGAGGACCCGCGCGCACTGGCCGAGGCATGGCGGGCGTTGATTGACGCGGGGCCTGCCGTTCGGCGACGCCTCGGAATCGCGGCCAGGGACCGGGTGCAACGGCATTTCGCGTTGCCCGCGATCGTGGAAAGTTATCAGAAAATTTACGCCAAAGCCGCAGCTGATACACAGCGAGAAGCGCCTTCGTCCGGCCTTTCGCAGTTTGCTCGGTAAATTCAGTGCTCGCAGTGAAATCATGAAAACAAATTCAAATCGGCCACGGCTGGTCATTGCTGTGAATTCTTCCATCGCCGTCGGATTTCTGCAGGGCCAGCCGGAATATTTCCAGAATTCGGGGTTTGACGTGACCGTCCTCTGCCCCGAAAAGCGTTCCGGTGAGTGGGAAGTGGCGCGTCCCGAGAACGTTCGGGTCCTGGAAGTTCCCATGGAGCGCAAAATTTCTCCCGTGCGGGACATTCATTCCGCCTGGCATTTGTGGGGCATCCTGCGAGCGCTGCGTCCCACGGTCACCAATGTGGGCACACCCAAGGCAGGGCTTCTCGGCGGATTTGCGGCGTGGCTGACTCGTGTTCCTTGCCGCTTCTACACACTTCACGGACTGCGCTTTGAGACCACCACGGGATTGAGGCGTAAATTGTTGATATTTGCCGAGCGCCTTGCATGCCGTTTTGCTCATCGCGTTGTGTGCGTCAGCCACAGCGTGCGAGAGAAGGCGATTGCGTGCGGCCTCCTTGATCGAGAGAGAGCTGTGGTTTTCGGTGCTGGGAGCTGCAATGGCGTGGATGTCTCGCGGTTCGCTCCCACCCCGGAAAGGATGAAGCGTGCGGCCGAGTTGCGAGGGGAGTTCGGCATTCCCGCGGATGCGCCAGTGGCGTTGTTCGTCGGGCGGCTGACCTGCGACAAAGGCATTTGCGAACTGCTGGGAGCCTTTTTGCAACTTGAGAATCGAGTGCCACAGCTTCGCCTCCTTCTGGTGGGGAGTTTTGAGGACGGCGACCCTCTCCCAGAGGACGTCCGCAAGCGCCTCGAAACGCATGCGCGGGTGATTTTGGCAGGACCCGTATACGACCCGGCGCCTTACTACGCGATGGCAGACGTTCTGATCCTGCCGAGCCACCGCGAAGGACTGCCCACGGTGATTTTGGAAGGGCACGCGGCGGGCAAGCCGGTGGTCGGCGCGTCGGCGACTGGAATTGTGGACCTGCTGGTGGAGGGTCAGACCGGGTTGCTTTTTCCAGTGGGCGACGTTTCCGCGCTCGCTGAAGCGATTGGCAGGATGATCGAAGACAAAGCGTTGGCGAGCAAACTCGCGCTCGCGGGTCAGGAACAAGTAAAACGCAAATTTCGACAAGAGATGATCTGGGCGGCGCTGCACCGGGAATATCTCAGAGTCTTGGAAGGTGAAGAGATGCCGCAGTCCTCCGTTCTTCCCCAGCACGAAAATTAGGTGCCTGAAAAATGATGCTCATGAACACCAACTTTAACTTTCTCCAACGGAGAAGGGGTTATGGAAAGTGGATATTTCAAACCGGGAAGGTGCCGCTGTTGGTGGCAGTAGCGTTAGTGGTCGTTGTGATTTTTATAAAAGCAAATAAGTCATCCGCCGCGGCGTTTCCTGTTTGGGTGGCCTCAGGTCTGGACCGAGTAGGAAAGGCGGAAGCGCCGGGGATGGTATCTGCTATTGACCTCTCAGGAGCGCGGGGAGAGACCGTGGATGTTCAGATCATCGTGCATGCGCCGGCCAGCGGGTTGACCAACGTGAACATAAGCGCCACGGATCTCACCGCTCCCGGCGGGGAGACGATTCCGGCGTCAAACATAACGTTGTACCGAGAATACTATGTGACCGTCACAGGCTCGGCCAATTACGGCGGTGGCAGCAATCCACCGCTTGGTTCGGGAACTTATGCGGAGCCGCTGATCCCCTTCAGTGATCCGGAGACCGGCGCGCCCTTGTGCAGAACTTCAGCTACGCTCAAAGCCTGCAACGCGAGGATCACTGCGGGGGAAAATCAGCCCTACTGGATCGATCTCGCAATACCGCACGGAATCGCGACCAGTCCTTCGGGAAGCTATACCGGCAACATCTTCATCACTTCCACTCAGGGCACGGTAACGATCTCGGTCGCGCTTATGGTCTGGAATTTCGAACTTCCCACGCAGCCTTCGGAACTTTCTCTTTGGACGCTCTGGCCGCCCTCAGCGGGGAATACGACTTCCAGCGTCGCTCGAGCGCTGATGCGCAACAAAGTGATGAGCTGGTACGACGAAGCCGCGAACGCATCGTCGGACAAATCCAGTTCGGGGTTGAACCGCTCTGGCCTGGACGGCTATTTCCATTTCCAGGTGAAGTGCAACGGCTCGCATAGCAACTTTCCATCCGCCGTTGAGATCGATTCCGCGGCCGCAGAGTTTCCAGAAACCCTGCCGCTTGATCTTTATGTCGGAGATGAGCTGAACGACTGTCCCGAGGGCTATGCAGCTCTGAAAACCATTGCTTCCCATGTGCATGCAGCCAACCGCACTGTGAAAACCATACTGACCGTCAACGCGCCCGACGCGAAACTATTCGATGATGGCCACGGGCGCAGCGTCATCGACCACTGGGTGCTGCTCGATTCGGTAGAAAAGTGGCCCATGTTGCCCTTTACCGGCAGAGGCGACCTCTGGAGCTACACGAGTTGCAATACCGGGTACGGCAGTACTCCGGAATGGCTGGTGGATTATCCCCCGATCAATGAGCGCATTCAGGCCGGATTTCTGAACTGGACGCAAGGCGCCACCGGGATTCTTTATTATCGCGCCGACGGCTGGACAGCCGGGAACACCATCGGCAGTTGGAACAATCTGGATACGTATGCTTGTGGTTCAGGCATCAGCAGGTCGGGCGATGGGATTTTCCTCTACCCGCCGGGTCCGATTGCGTCCAGCGAACCGGCCCCGGGGATACGGTTGAAGGCTATCCGTGATGGTATTCAGGACTACGAATACGCGCAGATGCTCAAGAATCAGGGGCAAGCCTCCTACGTAGAGTTCGTTCTTAAGCCGATTGCCGCGGGTTGGACCAAGTGGAGCCACGCCCCGGGCGACCTGGAAGGTGTCCGGCAGAAATTCGGGCAGCAACTCCAACAGCTTGCAAATCCCTAGCGTTTTTTTTCCGGCCAATTACAGATTTTTCGAAAAGTTTCCTCAAGACCGCAAAGATCGTTGCAGGAATTACCAAACTTCATTTCTGACAGGAGCGAACAATGACAGGGTGTGACATTGCGATTATCGGTGCGGGGCCATACGGCATTTCCGCCTCGGCTCACTTGCACGCGATCAAAGGCCTGGATGTGCACACGTTCGGCGAACCCATGGTTTTTTGGCAACGCAACATGCCAAAGGGCATGCTGCTGCGTTCGGGTTGGGAGGCCAGCCATATTGCCGACCCGAACCAGTCGCTGACGCTGGATATATTTCGAAAGGAAAGCCGCAATCACTTTTCAAGCCCGGTCCCGCTCGACCGATTCGTGAATTACGGACTGTGGCATCAGCAACACTCCGTTCCGGCTCTCGACCGGCGGAAGATTGTGTGTGTAGAACCGGGCGCGCGCGGATTCCGGCTCATTCTCGAAGATGGCGAGTCGGTGCTTGCCAACCGCGTGGTGATTGCCGCCGGCATTTCTTCGTTCACCTGGCGTCCGCCGGAATTTGACAATTTGCCGGCTTCGTTGGCGACACACACTTCGGAGCACGTCGACTTCGAAAGGTTCAAAGGAAGAGAAGTGCTGGTGATCGGTGGCGGCCAGAGCGCGCTGGAATCCGCGGCTCTGCTGCACGAGAACGGCGCCGACGTCGAAGTAGTCGCTCGCGCTCGCCAAATTCGTTGGCTGGGCGGAGTGGTGTCGCGGACGATTCACCGCGGCTTCGGGCCTACAATTTCAAAACTTCTCTACGCACCGACGGACGTGGGTCCCGCAGGCATCAGCCAAATTGTGGCGCGGCCGGACCTGGTGCGACGCTTCTCGCGGCCGATCCAGGACTGGCTGAGAAAGAGATCGATCCGACCGGCTGGGGCGCGATGGCTGGTGAACCGGCTTAATGACGTGCCGATGCACCTTGGGCGCACGGTGATTTCCGCCACTGTGAAGGGCGAGCGCATTAAAGTGCGACTGGATAATGGAAACGAGAGAGAGTTCAGCCACGTTTTCCTGGGAACCGGGTATCGCGTGGACGTATCCAAGTATGATTTCCTCGCTCCCAAACTTGCGGGTTCCATCCGGCGCCACCAGGGATATCCGCGGCTCACCGATGGGTTCGAAACATCCGTCCCGGGATTGCACATTCTGGGAGCGCCGGCCGTTTGGAGTTTCGGCCCGTTGATGCAGTTCGTCGTCGGCACGCACTATTCTTCGCGCGCGCTGATGCAATTCGTCACCCGTAAGGCGGCGGGCAATCGCGTGCGAGCCGCCGAACCGATGGTCGCTGGGCTGGAATTGTCGCGCCCGCATGATTAACACACTTGAGCTCAGAGCCGTCCGGCGAAAAGAGATTCGAAAGAAATT
>Ga0210384_10002477_pt1 | contig 22504 bp, 13 predicted proteins | sample IncBWH2MmetaG_FD_160574 | JGI IMG/M metagenome (GOLD analysis project Ga0210384, IMG submission 160574) | Forest soil microbial communities from Barre Woods Harvard Forest LTER site, Petersham, Massachusetts, United States - Inc-BW-H-2-M | ecosystem: Environmental > Terrestrial > Soil >...
AACAATGCTCAACTACTTCCGCTCACTTCCATGTCAGACGATGAATTTCGCGATGTTGCGCGCCAACTCGAAGAAACGGGTTGTTCAGTGCATTCATAATTCACTCGCTACAGCCCAGGAGTGGAGACGCAAAGGAGTTACTCAAATGTGGAAGAACCAGGTCGATGCGGCAAGCATGCCCCGTGAGTTTGGCTCAAAGCAGATGTCGGAGGGGCCCTCAAAAATGGAAGGCGAGGCGGTTTATCTCGATAACCTGTCGGAACAAGTCGGTCCGCAGAGGGCTGTTACCGAAGCCCAACCATCGACGCCAGTAAGCATGGCGGCATACACGGAAGCGGTAACCGAGTTTACCCGGAACGCCACCGCTTTCATTGAACACGTTCCCCTTCTTACCAAAGCTCGGGATGAGTATGACAATGCGATGAAGGCCAGCGCGGAAGTGCGCAAGGTCCTGGACAAGGGCGAGGATGACCTTCGAGCACTCATGCACCACTTGATACAAGTGCTCAACAGCAACGTGACCATGGTCGCTCCCGACAAAAGGAGACTAGAGCTGACGCAACTCGAAATGGTAAAAGGGGCTGCCGACAAAGGCACCAGTGGTCTGAAAGCAATTCTATGAGAAGGTCCTGACTAGCTGTCGCGAACAGACCATTCGAAACCCCATGCAGAGTCTCCGATACGCAAAAGCTCACACGCGCGACGCACACGGCTAGTCCGGCCTTCAGAGTTCACGCTTAGTTCGGCAGATACGAACGCGGCCACATCGGGAAAAACCTTTGGGTCGCTCCGGAGCTGCTCGAAAAATGGCAACGAAAATGAGCACGCTCCAGCGTCCAAAGGCACATCGGAAATGATGTCTCTCTCTTCCGCAGCGGGTCCGCTGCCCGGCTGGCAGTTCGCATAGCTGGAAGAACCCTTCGTTTTGGGTATGTTCTTGGCCTTCCATTTCAGTAAGACTAAACGCCCTGGATCTCTGACTGGCAGCGTACGGAGCATAACCGCATTAATCACGCTGAAGATGGCTGTGTTTCCGCCAAACGGCGAGTGTAAGCGTAACCACGATAGCGGCCGTAAATCCAGGGCTCTTGCGCAACTGCCGCAGCGCGTAGCGAAGATCCTGAACTAATCCAGTCATAATTTGTGTGCACCTCACTCGTACCGCAGCGCCACCATGGGATCGACCCTCGCCGCCTTCCAAGCTGGTTTTAGTCCAGCAGCTGCAGCAGCGATTATGAGCACGCCTCCAGCGCCGGCCATGGTTGCCGGGTCATAAGGGCTCAGGCCGAAGAGCAGACTGCGGAGCGCGTGAACGCTGAGAAGCGCGATTGCATAACCGGCAGATAGTCCGGCACACACTAAAACCAGCACATGACGCATGACTAGCCAAAGCACCGCTCGCCTCGGAGCGCCGAGCGCCAGCCGAATTCCGAGCTCAGCCGTCCTCCGCGACACGTTATACGACATCACTCCATACAAGCCGATGCTTGCGAGCGCGAGCGCCAGCAGACCGAACATGGTGGTCAACCTTGCTATGAGCCGGTAGCCCCAAAGGCTTTCGCTCACAACCTCGGCGACTGTGCTCGAATTGCCAATCGGTAACCTCGGATCTACGCTGCGCACAGCCTCGCGAATGTCACGCGCCAGTTGCGCGGGGTTGCCAAAGGTGCGAACGTTCAGGCTGCCCACATCCTGTACATCTTGTGAAAGGGAATGGTAGACCGTGGGTGGAACGTCTTCGCGGACATCGTTTACGCGAGAATCCTTCACGACGCCCACAATCTCGAACAGACGTGGATTCAGTGCATCGTAACCATAGTATTGCCCGATCGGATTTTTCCCGGGCAGGAACTCCCGCACGAAGGCTTGATTGACGACAACAACCTTAGGGCTGTTTTCTGTATCTGAGTCAGCAAAGATCCTTCCTTGGAGCAGAGGAATTCCGGTGCTGGCAAAAAATTCTTGGCTGACCCGCCGTTCCTGCGCGTCCGTTTCCCCATTGGTGTGGGGAACGTTTGGAAGAAAGATATCGCTGGCGTCGCCGCATCCAGCAGCGATCTCGCAACTCAACAACGATGCCGAGCGGACGCCCGAAGAAGCTTCGACTCGGTCGATCAATCTCCGATACAGCGAAGTCAATTGCCCATGCGAATAGCCGGCGAGGTGAGTATCCAGATCTACGGTAACGAGGTGGTCGCGGTCGAACCCGGCGTCCATCGCGTTAAAGTTCTCTAACGTGCGGACAAACAGCCCAGCACCTATTACAAGAACCAAAGAGAGAGCGACTTGGAATGGCACGAGGGCCTGTTTGAGCGACCAGCGACCCTCGGCCCTTCCACCCAGGCGGCCTGTACTTTTCAAGGCTCCAATGGGTTGCACTCGTGTCCCATACAGAGCTGGGGCAAGCCCGAAGGCAATTCCGGTCAGAACTCCGATGGCTGCGCTAAAGAAGAGAACACGCTCATCCGGAGCGAGGTTCAGCACAATGGATCTGTCTTCGCCGGAGACCCACTTAGGCAATACCTCGCTCAACCAATATGCGATCGCGCTTCCAAGCAGAGTCCCACTCGCTGAAAGCATGAAACACTCCACGAACATCTGGCGCACGAGACGAGCACGGCCTGCCCCTATTGATAGCCGTACGGCAATCTCATGCTCGCGCGCCGCCGCACGCGCCAAAAGCAGGTTGGCAAGATTGGCGCAAGCAATGAGAAGGATGATCCCGACCATCGCCATGAGTGCAAGCAACGGGCGCGAAAAATCGGTACGAAGACTCGATAAGCCGCGTGCTCCGGGCGTAAGATTCAAGTGCCGGCGCAAAATTGCCTGGCGCTCTGATGGGTCTTTTTCCTGTTCCGCGCCTAACGCCAAATGAAAGACTTGATTCAGCGCAGCCGATGTCTGGCTAACCAGCTTCGGACTTTTCACCCGAATCACGAATTGCAGCCAGCGGATGTCGGGCTGCAATACCCAAGGCGCCTCGGTTTTAGCGTTCGTATTCTCGCTATAGTGCTGCTGATAGCGGACTGCTGACTGCATCGCTGTCGGCAACCAGAATTCTGGCGCAGTGCCAACCTGCGCGCCGAAAAAGCCCTGCGCCGTGACGCCAACTATTTGCGCGGGCATTCCGTTCACCGTGATCTTGTGTCCTACGACGTTCGGATCTAGTCCGAAGTGTCGCTCCCAGGATCCGTAGCTAATCACCGCAACGAGACTCGTATCTAAGCGATCGTCGTTCTCACCTAGAAGGCGTCCCTTCGCTGGGGGCGTCTTAAGTGTCGCGAAGTAATTCCCCGAGACCAGCTGTCCCGTGACCATCTCCGGCTCGGCACCGCCAAATGATGCATAAAACTGTCCCGGAAACGATGCGGCAGTGAGCTCAGAACCTCGGGGCATGGCGGCACGCGCATTTTGAAACATCGGATATGCGAATCGTGCATTGTGCGGCGCAAAATCGCCTTGGTTAACCAGATAAAGCTGCTCCGCATTCGGCACCGGCAGCGATTTGAGCAGCACAGCGTTCACCAAAGTGAAAATTCCGGTATTTGCGCCAATGCCGAGAGCCAAGGTGATCACGGCTACGGCGGTGAACCCCGGGCTCCTGCGCAATTGTCGTAAGGCGTAGCGAGCATCTTGTAGTAGACCAGTCATAATCGTTACTCACTTGGATCTGAATGAGCGATTACTCGTACCGCAGCGCCGCCATCGGATCGACCTCGGCCGCGCGGCGTGCCGGAACGAAGCTGGCGACCAGTGCCATTGCGATCAGCGCCACTGGAACGGCAAGGAATGTTGCAGGGTCCCAAGGGCTCACGCCATACAGGAGACTAGCTAAAAATCGCGTGAGAAGAAGGGCCATCATCAGCCCGATGCTGATGCCCATTCCCGAAAGCAGAAGTCCGCGCCCGATGACCATTCTGAGGATCTTGTCGCGGCCTGCGCCGAGTGCAAGACGAATGCCCATTTCCCGGGTCTGCTGAACTACCGTGTAAGAAATCACTCCATAGAGACCGACACAAGTCAAGACAAATGCCAAGGCGCCGAAGATGCTGAGCAGAAAAGTTTCGAAACGTGTATCCGCGACGGAGTCTGCCACATAGTCGTCAAGCGTCTTGGTGTGAAGAAGCGGCAGGTCGTTGTCGAGGGATTGAACCACTTTCGTCAGAGTCGCCACCATGCTTTCAGGACCTACCGCCGTGCGCACGAGAACCGACATGGGCGCGAAGGCAAGTTGTGCATATGGCACATACGACTCAGCAATGGGAGGAGCCGCCAATCCTTCCCCTCTTACGTCGCCTACGACTCCCACTATCAGGCGCATGGGAGCGTCGTTCTTGCCGCTCGAAATATCTAATTTGATTCGCTTGCCGACTGGATTTTCGCCGGGAAAAGTTTGCTTAGCCAGAGTCTGGCTGATCACCACAACGGGGAGCGCACTGGAACTATCGTCTTGATCGTCGAATTCGCGGCCGCTCAGCAACGGAATCCAGAGAACGTGGAAGTAATCATTATCTACCAGATGCAGAGTTGTGACGGAACGCTCCGCATGTTCCACTGACCGACCTTCCACATGATAGGTGGTTTTGACTCCGCCGGCCGATAGAGGAAGAGGAAAAGAGGCGCTAGCGGAGTGCACGCCAGGGAGGCTTCGAATCTGAGACAACAACTGTTTGTAAAACTGCACTCGCTCGAAATGTCCATAACGTCCGGGCAGATCAAGCCCGAACGTGATCACATGGTCCTTCGCGAATCCCGGATCAACCCTTCCCAGTCCCAGCAGGCTTCGCAGTAGAAGTCCCGCTCCCGCAAGCAGGACGACCGCAAGAGCAGTCTCGACCACAACAAAGGTGTCTCGCAGATGTCTTCGACCGCGAGGGTCGGTACCGCTTCGGCCCCCCTCATTTAGCGAGGTCGCAACTTCGCGTGTACACGCATGGAGTGCCGGGACCAGTCCAAACAGAAGACTCGTCAAGAGCGCAATGACCGCCGTAAAGGTTAGTACCTGTAGGTTAAGTCCGCTTTGAGCTAACCTGGGCAGATCGACCGGCGTCATCCTGATGAGCAGACGAAGGGCACCAACGGCCAATACAAGACCTGTCGCTGCACCGCCAGTGGCCAGCAACAGCCCTTCAGCCAGTAATTGGCGGAGAATAAGCCGACGCGTCGCTCCTAGTGCTGTGCGGACAGTGAATTCTTTGTGTCGTGCCGTGGCTCTGGCCAACAAGAGGTTCGATAGATTCGCGCAGGCGATCAGAAGGATCAATCCGACGGCTCCAAACAGAACGAAAAGTCCGAAACGCATCTGCCCGATGACGTCATCGAGTTCAGGAACAATCGCGATCCCCCGGTTCTCCTGATACTCGTGGTTTAGACTCCCCTGAATGGAGGCCATCTCAGTCTGTGCTTGCGCAATTTTCACTTCGCCTTTCAGTCGCGCAATTACGTCCAGGTAGGAGAGACCGCGTTGCGCCGTCATGGGCGGATTTCCATTGCTTGATTGCCCGTCCAGAGCAATCGTCGTCCAGAAATCGACCGCGGTGGTTTGGACTGGAAACTGAAAACCGGCGGGCATCACTCCGACGACGGCGAACACCTGGCTGCTCAAAGTGACACGTTGGCCTGAAATGTTCGGATCGGACCCAAAGCGCTCTCGCCAAAGATTGTGGCTCAGGATGACTGGTGACCCAGCACTTGTCGGAGTGTCCTCAGCCTGCGTGAAATCCCGTCCAATCACGGGGACAACTCCAAGTAAGGAGAACGTGTTCGCAGAAACAACGGCGCCAGTCACATGAACCGGCACTCCTCTCCCCGTCAATGTGAAATCGTCCGTATGAAATGCGGACAGGCCTTCAAAGACATGGTTTCGCGATCGCCAATCCATAAAAGCCGGATAGGACACTCCGATATCATCACGCCGGTTCGGTTCCGTAGGCTTTATCGCCACTATCCGCGCGGGATCGTGAAATGGAAGCGGCTGTAGCAGAACGGTATAAATAATGCTAAATACTGCCGTATTTGCTCCAATACCGAGTGCCAGTGTAATCAGCGCTACAGCAGTGAAGCCGGGATTCTTGCGCAGTTGGCGCAGGCCGTAACGAACATCTTGCAGCAGACCAGTCATAATCGTTCCCCACTTGGATCTGAATGAGCGATTACTCGTACCGCAGCGCCGCCATTGGATCGACCTTGGCCGCGCGGCGCGCGGGGATGTACGTGGCCAGCATGGTCGCAAGCAATAGCAACAGCGTCACGCTGACGAGCGTCAGTGGATCGTTCGGTTCAATTTCGAACAACAGCGAGCGCATCGTTCGCGTGAGCAGGAGCGATCCGACGAAACCCATCGCCACTCCCGCAACGGACGTTATCAATCCTCGCGACAAGACCATTTTCAGAACCTTGGTTGTGCTCGCCCCAAGCGCCATGCGCACGCCGATCTCGCGTGTTCTCTGAGCGACAGAGTAGGCGAGTACACCACAGATCCCGGCAAGGGCCAATAGCAATGCCGTGACGGCAAATACGCCCACCAGCAACGAAGTGAACCGGCGACTGTTCAATGACTCGGAAAATATTTCGTCCAGAGTGTTGAATCTTGGAGGAACACTCGGATCGAGCTGCGTTAACACGCTTCGCGCTGCTGCGAAGATGGCAGCCGGATCGGAACTGTTCCGCAAGACGATGCTGAAATCAGAAGTGGCCCGCGGACGTTGACGATAGTTCACATATATCGTAGGACGTGGCGTACTCTCCAGGTTTCGCATGCGCACTTCTCCTACGACTCCGACGATTGTGATCGGACGCAGATCGCCATCCATGTTGCCGAATTCCACGGTTTGGCCGATCGGGTCCTCGTTCGGCCACTTCAGCCTCGCTACCGACTCGCTGATCACCGCGACATGCGGAGCAGTTGGCCGGTCGGCGTTGTTAAACAATCTGCCGCGCAGCAGCGGAATTCCCAGACTTTGGAAATAGCCTTCGCTAGCAACTGCATAATCAGCGTTTCCGGTGTGTTCAGGGTCATGAAACAGTTGGCTGAACACTTTGCTGAATTCATTCAAATAAGCTGGGTCGGCCTTCTCGATCGTTATGCGCGAACTGCGGTCAATAAAATTACGCTGCTCAGGCGAAAACTGTTGTGGATTCACGATTGCGAAGTCGCCGTCGTCAGGTGGAGATGCAAGAGGAAGCGAATTAGTGCCGCCGACCTCCTGGACTCCCGGCAAACTTCGCAATCGCGAAATCAACTGGTCGAGGAATTGCGCGCGTTGGGTTTGTGTCGAGGCATCAACATCGGGCAGCTTTAGATCCATCGTTAGAACGTGCTCCGTTTCGAATCCGGGTTGCACTGAGAGCACCCGAAGCATGCTGCGACCGAGCAATCCCGCGCCGACCAGCAACGTCAGTGTTATTGCGATTTGTCCAGCAGCGATGGCGTTGCCCACCTTTTGGCTTTGAGCGGTCGAGCCTTGTGCCTGTCCACTTCCTGCTAAAACGCGTCGTAGGTCTTTTGAGGCCGCCCGCAACGCAGTCAGTATTCCCAAGCTGGCCGCCACGGCAACACAAAGCGCCAGAGCAAATGCGAGCACAGGACGGTTCAATGAGACCTCGCTGACTCGAGGAATATTGCCCGGCGCCAATGCTCGTAAGGTGCGTATTCCTAAAGATGCGGAGGCGATGCCAAGACAGCTAGCCAGAAATGAGAGCAAGAGAGCCTCAGCTAGAAACTGTCTGACGAGGCGCCACCGCGAGACTCCCAGCGCTGACCGGATTGCCAACTCCCCACCGCGTGCCGAGGCTTGTGCCAGCGACAGATTCGTCACGTTCGCGCAAGCAATCAGCAACAGCAGGCCAACTACGCCTAACAAGACCAACAACGCCGGTTTAACCGCAGCCGTTAATGCATCCCGCAAGGGCAGCACGGCGGCGTCAACCATGTTCATGTCCTCGGAGCCATATTTCCGGAACAGTCGGTGAGCGATTGCGGAAGCATCTGCTCGGGCCTGATTAACAGAAGCACCATCTCGTAGACGCGCGATTACTTGCCAATCGTGTGCACTACGGCTTGGCAATCGAGGATTCGCATTTTCTCTGGACATCCAGATTTGGCTACTGTTAGGGAAAGCAAATTCCGGGGGCAGAACCCCAATCAGTGCGACCGGAATGTCTGAAACCAGGATCTTCGCGGTGCTGAGATCGCGAGCTTCGTGCAAGCGAGATTTCCAGAATGAATAACTGACCACTGCGGTCGCAGCAGCGCCAAACTGCCGTTCTTCTGGCGCGAACGATCTTCCTATCAGCGGTTGTACTTCCATTACCGAGAAGAAATCTTTTGAGACATGCGCGACGTTGATTCGAACTGGCTCGTGTCCAACCGAAACGGCATCTTCGATCGAATACATTTGGGCCATGCACTCGAAGGAGTGCGTTTGATCGCGCATGTCTTCAAAATTGGGATCATCGAAGCGCATTTGGCTACCGCTTGAATTCACCTCCCAAATCTGGACAATTCGATCAGGCTTGTAATATGGCAATGAGCGCAGAAGAACGCCGTAAACCACGCTAAAGATAGCCGTGCTCGCGCCTATTCCCAATGCGAGCGTTCCGATAGCAACTGCCGAGAATGCTGGATTCTTCTTCAATTGCCGTAGCGCGTACTGAAAATCTCGAAATAGCCCAGTCATCTCATTCACTCGTACCGCAGCGCCACCATCGGATCGACTTGCGCAGCGCGGCGTGCGGGGATGTAGCTGGCAAGCGAAGCAACAGTTGCTATAAGCGCTGATACCGAAGTCAAGGTTATAAGATCATGAGACGACACTCGATAGAGCAGACTGGACATTAGTCGCGCTGTTCCGAAAGACGCTACCAGCCCTGCCGCTATGCCCAGAGCAAGAACCTGCATTCCTTGACCAAGAACGAGACTCACGATTTGGTGCCGGTCAGCGCCCAAAGCCATACGAACGCCCATCTCCTGAGTCCGGCGGGCCACGGCGTAAGAGACGATGGCGTAAAGGCCGATACACGCGATGGCAAGCGCGGTGCCCGCAAACGATACCAAGATCGTGAGGCAGAGCCGGGCAGGACCGAGAGCTTCTTCCGTGATTGCCTTCAGGGTCTGGACATGGAATACAGGCTGGCCTGGCTCGAGGGTTTGGATCTGGCGCCGGATTGCAGAGGTGAGTATTGCAGCTTCGCCCTGAGTTCTCACGAGAACAGCTAAGTCGCGCGCGGACTCGGGATTTTGAACCAACGGCAAAAAAATCTCGGGTGGGGCTGGCTCGTATAGTACATCGTGCACGTCCCAGGCAAATGGCCGCGAATCGGCAATAATACCGACGATTTGTGCGAGCTTCACGTGGCCGGGGTCAGCCGGAACGCGCAACCGGACCTGCTCACCGAGAGCGTTTTCTCCGGGCATGAACGTACGGGCGAAGCTCTGGTTGACTATGATCACCGGTGGAGAGTCCGGGCCATCTTGCTCCGTGAATAACCGTCCACCGCGCAAGGGATTCCGAATCAAGGGGAAGTAGGAAGGAGTGACCACCCGGTAAGCTGCCGTTGCAAGCCCCGTAGTGGAGTTCAAAGGCCGTGTAGGAATAGAGAAGTCAAGAAGGGCTACGACGCCCTCCATCGGGCGCTTCGAAGACATGGCCACATCAACCACGCCAGGCAGAGCGCGCACATTGCCGATCAATTCGCGAGAGAAATTAAGTACGGCCGAGCTTTCTGGATATCGCAGCGAAGGTAAAGCGACGCGCATGGTCAGCACATGGTCGGGCACGAATCCGAGATCCATCGAACTGATTTGACGATACGTGCGGAGCATCAGTCCCGCGGCAGTGAGTACCACAAAAGCAAGCGTGATCTGAGCCAGCACCAGCAAACTGCGAGCGCGACTGCCTCGGTCCGCGGCCAACGCCGTTCGGTTTTGGCCAAGATTTGCCGTGATCTTGCGGCCGGAAATCAAGATCGCGGGCATCATCCCAAAGAAAATGCCGAGGATCAGCGCGACCAGAACACTTACGAGGACGACCACTGCACTGGCGTGAACGTCAGTTTCCTCGCCGATATAGTGTTCGGGAATCAGCGCCATAACAGGTTTCAGCGCCAGAATTCCGAGTGCTACGCCCAACCCCGCGGAAAAAAGCGACAGGAGAGTGCTCTCGGCAAGAAACTGTCGCACCAGGCGAGCCCGGGTGGCGCCAATGGCGAGGCGGGTTGCGATTTCGCGAGCCCGGGACAGAGCCCGTGCCAGCAGAAAGCTGGCCACGTTCGTGGCAGCAATGAGCAGCAACAGGCCGACTGCACCCATGAGCAGATAAATTGCGATTCGCAAATCCCCGATAACTCCAGCGCGCACATCGAAAGGTTCGTAAATGAGTCCAGCGTACTCGGGATTTGCCGCCGAATATCGAGCTTCCACCCGCCGGCCCAAGTCTTGCAGGAAGGGCCTGGTCTGATCCGCGGTGATGCCGTTTTTTCGTACGCCCGATACAGTCAGGTCGCGGATGGAGCGATTGGTTGACGCTCGATCAAGGCCAAGCGGAAGAAAGAGATCCGCTCCCCATGCCTGGAATCTTCGGGGTGTCACACCGAGTACGGTGTAAGGAATTCCATCGAGCCGTATGGTCTTCCCAACTATAGATCGATCATTAGCAAACCGGCGGTTCCATAACCGGTATGTGAGTATGGCTACATTCGGACCACCGGGCCGGTCCTCCTCTTCCGTGAACACTCGCCCAATCAGTGGCGATATGCCGTTCAACGGAAAAATGTTGGCCGTCACCATCACAATCGGTACCTGCTCACTGTTTTCACCTTGCTCCGAGGCGTCCGTCAATGCAGCTCCGGAATGCCGTAGCGCGAGGAACCCCTCAAAGGGTCCGCGGAATCCCTGAATGTCGAAATATTCAGCCGCCGAAAAGCGCCCCGTTTGCGTTCCATTCTTTGTGAATTTCTGGGTGATCAGCGTATTGCGGTTGCCCTGCTCGGTCGGTGCAAAATGGATATAAGCGCCATCGAAGATGCTGTATAGAACTGTTGTGGCAGCGATGCCGAAAGCCAAAGTAAGGACCGCCGCAGCGGTAAATCCTGGAGTCCTGCGCAACTGACGGACAGAGTAATGAAGGTCGTGGGCTAGCCCGGTCATGTCATTCGCACCTTTGACGTCACTCCTGGTTCGACCCTAGGGGCGAGGTTGTAGTAGGCGAGCAGCGCGACACAAATTCAGCGACTGGGCGCCGGAAGCGAATACTGCTTGACGTTTAGCATCTGACACCATACAAACGACTGCACGTTATTTTCCAATCTTCCGCTCGGACAATTTCATGTTTTTGTGATACTTAACCTTCGCCGTAAGGCTTCCATTGTCCGATATCGACTGGAAACGTCCGATAGCGGACAGGTATATCCAAATGACGAATCGAGTATGAACCCGACCACGTCAGAAACGAACATCTTTACCGAACCCGATGTTTCCCCCGATCCGACAGAATCATCGCGGAACAATTGCTTAGCCTGACTCGTATTCGGCAAGAGGGCCATTGCCCGGTCGCCTGCCCATTCGGTTGAGGACCTGACGCATATGTTTCTGCATGAATTACGAATTCCTCTTCGTTATTTGCAGAAGTCTCCCGGCTTCACGACCGCAGTCGTGCTGATGCTCGCACTGGGAATCGGAGCCACGACCGCCATATTCTCTATCGTAGAAGGCGTGTTGCTGCGTCCATTGCCATTCCCGCATCCCGAAAGGCTGGTAGTGCTCTCTGACATCTTGCAAGGAGGCAACGGCGAGGCGGGCGTCACGGCCCCAGATATTCGCGCATACACGCGGGACACGCACAGCTTCGAGGCTCTTGGGGGATATCAATCGGTGGGTTACGAACTCTCCGGCATTGGAGAGCCAGCGCAGGTGAATGCGGCTCGAATGTCAGCCGAGCTGTTTCCAGCCCTTGGGATCGCGCCCCTGATGGGTCGATTCTTTACGCAGCAGGAGGATGACCGACACGAGCAGGTTACAGTCGTCAGTTACACGCTCTGGCGGAACCGACTGCATGGCGATGCGCACGTATTGGGAACTAAGATTTTGCTCGATCGCCAACCCTACATTGTGACCGGCGTAATGCCGCGCGGTTTCGAATTCCCCCTGGTGCCCGGACACCTGAACAACAGTGAGCTGTGGGTTCCTATGGGCTTCACGGAACAGGAACTCACGACTGGAGCGGCATCCTGGAATTTCGCCATGGTGGGACGGCTCAAGGCAGGAATCACTGCAGCGCAGGCGCAGAGTGATGCGGAGCGCGTTGCCCAGGAGACGATGCGCAGCTATGCGCCGTTCATGTCGAGTCTGCGCATTCAGGCAGTGGTGCGCTCTCTGCATGAACAGACCATTGGGCAGGCTCGCCGACTCGTACGGACGCTGTTCCTAGCCACCATGGTTGTGTTGCTGATCGCCTGCGCAAACCTTGCTGGGCTACTGCTGGTCCGCAGCATCCGTCGCAGGCGGCAGATCACGCTACAGATGGCCCTGGGAGCACCCGCAGTTACGCTGCTGAGCGAGGCGGTACTTGAAAGCCTCTTACTGAGTCTTACCGGAGGCTTGTTCGGTCTAGGTCTGGCGGCTATCGCGCTGCGAGTGGGGGTTAGCCTGTTGCCTGAAACGCTGCCTCGTATTCAGGAAATCAGACTCGACGGGCGGGTAGTGCTGTTCGCAATCGTGATCTCCGTGCTGACCGGCATAGTTTGCGGACTGGCTCCGGCCTTCGCCGCCTTGCGAACGAGCGTCAACCAGGCCCTTAAGGGAGGAGGGCGTACGGGCACGGTGGGCGGAGGGCATGTGTGGCTTCGCACTGCGTTGGTGGCTGGTGAAATCGCCATCGCGCTGGTGCTCTTGGCGGCTTCCGGCTTGTTGCTGCGGAGCTTCCAGAGGATGCTCGCCGTCGATCTCGGCTTCCGGCCGGATCATGTGCTTACGGCTTCCTACTCGCTGCCACAAAAACAATACGCAACCCAACCAGCGGTAGATGAGTTTAATCACGAACTGATTCGCCGTCTTCGGCAGCTCCCCGGCGTGAAGTTTGTTGGACTGACCTCGTTTCTGCCTGCTTCGGGGGGCAACAGCAATACGACAATCGACGCGGAAGGCTGTGTCGCACCTCAGAGCGCCGGCATGAATCTAGCGACGCAGGTGTCGGTGGAGGGTGACTATCTGCGGGCGATTGATGTTCCGCTCCTGTCCGGGCGTTATTTCACCCCGGCGGACACAGCGGATACGCAACTGGTCGCGATCGTTAATCACAAGCTCGCCGAGCATTGCTGGCCCGGTTCAGACCCGGTCGGCAAGCGTCTGCGCCTGGGGTTGCAAGAACCGAAGATCCCGTGGCTGACCGTTGTGGGTGAAGTGGCGGACGTAAAGGAGGCGTCGCCAGACATACCTAACAAGCAACAGTATTACTCGCCGCTCGAACAGTATGAGAAGTCCATAGGACCCTTCGCCTCTCCCTTAGACCTGAACGGAAATTCAGGCTCTGTCGTGGTGCGGACGGCGATGGAGCCCGAGCGGATGGCGAATGTTGTGCGTGCGACAGTCCGCTCGATTGACCCTCAGTTACCGCTCGCTCAGGTCCAAAGCATGGAACGCGCTGTTTCCGACAGCGAAGCTCCACGCCGCTTTAACACCGTACTCATATCTGCGTTTGCGACGGCGGCGACACTACTGGCGACGCTCGGCATGTACAGCGTCATCGCCTTCTCGGCAGCTCTGCGCACACAAGAGATGGCCATCCGTATGGCTTTAGGATCGCAACGAGCCGGCATTCTGCGCCTCGTCTTTGCATCTGCAACGAAAGTGGCGATGCTCGGGTGTGCGATAGGACTGTTGGGCGTGGCTGCGGCTTCCCGGCTGCTGGGCTCTTTCCTCTTTGGTGTCAGTCCTTTCGATCCACTGGTGCTGAGTTTGGCAGCGCTTTTCGTACTGCTCCTGGCATGGCTCGCTTCATTGCTGCCCGCACGGCGCGCAGCTTCCATGGATCTCATGAGCGTTCTGCGCGCGGAGTGATGTTGAACACCCGGTGCCTTCTTGATGGTTCTCGGGTCCATGCGAATAGCCCGCCTGACAAAGCCCGCGTTTTCACCGGTCAACATAGAAGGGAAGTTGCCGGGCTGGTTCTAATTGATCCAGCTCATGAAGGCAGAATGGCGCGAATTGTCAATCGAGGTTAGCGAGTTCAAGGACGCGGGTCTGCATCAGTTATATGTCGCTAGAGTGATGGCGCGTCTTGGTCTTCTGCATCTCCTGAACCTGCCCAATCCTCAAGTGGACCGAGTTGCGCCAGCTTTGCAACCGGCATATCGAGCCATTTTAGCCCAGGCTAAGGTCAATGATGCGTGGCAATCCGAGATGCAGTCTGTCGATAAGAGCGCAGAACAAGTAGATGCAACGCGATCAATTGACAACTTGCCCCTAGTAGTCGTGTCAGCCGGGCACGGCTTCGACGCGTTCAGAGCAGTCACTCATCGCTTACCATTTGATAAGGCCAACAAGACATGGTTGGAGTTGCAGGGCCAGTTGACGCGCCTGTCCTCCGATTCAGCACAACTGGTAGATCCCACTGCCACACACGACATCAATTTTGATGATCCGGATCTGATCGTCAAAGGAATTCCCATTGCGCTCTCGAAGGTCCGTGACCACGACGCACAAGAGAAACAGGTGCAACGGGGCAATTAACATTTCTCTAACCCGCTGAGGAATGTAGAACGCCGCCTCTCTGACCGAGGGTGAGTCCGGAGGGTAATCTCCCCGGATTGGCACCGAGAAGCGCACTTGTGCTGACCTAGGTTGACGACGAGGGACTACGACAATTTCCCGGCGTGATCTCCGCGAGGCGATTTGATTGCGTTCGTTCGCAAGATTGGTGTCGACTTCGAAGTGTTCACGATTCGTCCAGACGAAACGTCTATCCTCGCCGCATTTCGCTGAACCAGACGGAGAGTGTTTGGAGCTGCAGCCATCGCACGACGAAATCGAATTCTCTGCAGAAAACGCAGCCCCCTTAGGCTCCCATTTAATCGTTTCCAGCCGTGTTTGTGGATGCCTGAGAACTAGCCTACGATCCAACCATGATTGGCGTTGAAGTCGGCGCGGCAGAGCCGGCCGCTGGTTCGACTGTGATGGCGAAGGTCTTGGCCTCAACGCCGGTTGGCAGTAGCGGCTTGATCAGGGCGGCGCTGCCATGAGTATCGGGCCTGAAGAGACCAGCCGGAATCGGTGCGCCACTTGTCGGAATCAACCACAATTCATAAGCCTTCTGCGGCGGTAGCTCGGGCATATTGCTGGCGAGAAACACAAGAGTACCGGTGCTACGCAAGTAGATCGCTTTGCCTTGCGGCTGAGGAGGAGTCTTAGCTGCAACCAGCGTGAAATGCACCGCGTCGGGAGAGGTCAATGTGGCGATGAGTTCCTTGGCCTCATGCAACCGCTTCTGCTGTTCTGAGGAATTAGCACCGAGGGCAGCGACACGCCGCTGCAGATCGGTGTTCTGATGCAGCAGCAGCACTATCATCACAACCGCTGCAGCCGCAGCGGCCCATTCTAATACAGTCCACCAGGGTCTTCGCTTCAAGCCGCGACTCGGGATCCGGCGAGGTTCCCTTGCGATCGCGGCCATGAGGCGCTCGCGGGAGCGCAATGGAGGCTTTGGGCCACTGGCCGAAAGTGCTAGCATCCCCAAATCTCTCTGCAGCTGCGCAAGCTCATGCTGACAGTCCGGACAGTCTTGCAGGTGCTTCACCACAGCCAGACGCTCCTCACCTTGTAGCACTCCCAGCGCATACAGCGAGAGATCATAAGCGAATTGTTCGTGCATGCTCATGGGTTGAAGGCTTTGCGCAAGGTCAGCAAACCGGCGCGAATGCGGGTCTTGATCGTTCCAAGAGGTTCGCCGGTCTTTTCCGCAATCTCGGTATGAGTGAGCCCATCGAAGAAGGCCATTTCCAAGGCCGAGCGTTGTGGCGCAGGCATGCCGCCCAGAGCACTTCGAATTTTCTCGAGCGCGCGGGTTGATTGCGCAGAGCCGGCGAGGTCGGGCTCGATGGATACGATCACATCGGTAATTTCCGTCTCTGGCCGTCGCTTGCGGAGTGAGTCGATTGCCCGGTTCCGCGTGACTACGGCCAGCCATCCCGGCAGACTGCCACGGGTCGCTTCGAACATATCTGGACTGCGCCAAAGTTGCATGAAAACTTCCTGCAGAATGTCCTCCGCCGCTCCAGTATCGCCCAGAATTCGGAGCGCCACCGAATAAACGATCCCTGAGTAGCGCTCATATAGCTGGGCCATGGCTTGCTCATCGCCGGAGCGAATCGCCGACACCAACATGGCGTCCGGCGAGACCATGTTGGAGGCGGCGCGAGACAAGTCGATTAACTCTTCCTTTCTAGTACGTTGGGTCTTCAGCAGTGGATTGGGTCTCTCGAGACTCCGAGGTACTGTTCGCTGCACTCAATCTCTTTGCGGGCGCGAGGCCGGCTGGTGCGCAATGCTTGGCCACGGCGCAGATCATGGTATCAGAACATACCAATGCTCCAATCGCTACATCGGAGCAACCCAAAAAAATCATTCTTGCCAACTGTTGTGAGTCCCTGGATGCGAGAAAAGGCGCCCCTGGTCCGGAGCGCCCGCGGGCCAGATCGGCGAAGGGCTGTGAATTGATTTTGCGGATATACGAGACAAACTGACAATCGGATTGCTGCAGCCGAGAAAACAATTAAAACATGAATTCTTCGTGAAAATTTGGCCCGTCCACAAATCCGACTCCAGCCTTGCCGCGTACTTGAGTTTGTAGACGGATCCAATCGTACCCGCTGAGGCGTCGGCGCCGCGCAGCAGCGGCTATCGCGATGGGTTGACGTCCACGAAAACTCGATCTCCCAAGAGGACAATTCCATGAAGCTACTGAAATCGGTAGTGGCGCTCGCCGTGGCGCTGCTCATGCTGGTCCCGGCTAGCCTATTTGCATCCAGCCATCGCGAGGCGCCAATCTCCGCACTCGACCACAGCGCGGACGTGACTGACTGGTACGCCTTTGTCAGTTACGATCACCCTGACCGCGTCACAATGATCCTCAACGTCGACGGGTTCCTCGAACCCTCCAACGGACCCAACTACTTTCCCTTTGATCCGAACGTTCGCTATGTAATGAACGTCGACAACAACCAGGATGGAAAAACCGACATCAGTTTCCAAATTCGCTTCAACACCGAGATCCGCCAGCCGGGAGTCTTTACCGGCTTCGTGGGCGGAATCGCGGGAATCTCGCAAATTACCGCGCTGGATGGTCCGGGTTCAGAAGGCTTGAGCCTGCGGCAGACCTACACCATAACCATGATCAAGAACGGCGTTGCTACGGATCTTACCAACGGGAGAACACTCTTTGCTGTGCCATCCAATGTCGGCCCCCTCACCATGCCCAAGTATTGCGAGCTGTTCAACCAGGGGATTTACGATCTGGGTAACGGAGTCCGGGTATTTGCAGGAACGGTGGACGATCCTTTCTACATCGACCTTGGCGCTGCTTTTGACTCGTTCAACTTTCGCATGGGCGTGGGAGGAATTCTAAGCCCGGCGGTGGACGGGGACGACACTCACAACTACGCACCCGACGCAGTAGCTGGCTTTAACGTCAACTCTATTGTGCTGGAAGTTCCTATCAGTATGCTGACCGTTGACGGCAAACTTCATGACGCCGGAGAGAAGCAAGCAGTGATCGGCACATACGGAGAAACCGACCGGCAGCGGATCATCATTCACCGCCTCAATAGCCATATCGACGGCGAAGGCGCCTGGCGTCAGGTGAACCGCGAAGGCAACTCCCTGATTAACGAGTTGATCATAGGAACCGGATCAAAGGACTTATTCAGTGTCTCTGATCCCGACAAAGACGCGCAGTTCGCCAGTTTCTTGCTCGATCCGTTGCTGGCGCATCTCTACTCTTCGATTCTTAATATTCCCATTCCACCGGCGCCTCGCACCGACCTGCTTCCGCTGGTTCAGTACATGGCACCGATTTGCCCAGGATGCGGTCCGAACGACGCTGGCCCAATCGCGGACCTGCTACGGCTGAATACTGGAATTCCTCCGACTCCAGTGGGCAGCCAGAAGCGTCTTGGCTTCCTGGCAGGCGATCTTGCCGGGTTCCCGCAAGGGCGGCGTCCTATCGATGATGTCGTCGACATCGCCTCACGGGCCGTCGCCGGCATCCTCGTCGATCCGGTGAAGTACGGTGCGCGCATTGGTGATGGTGTGAACACCAACGAAGGCGGCTATCGCACGACGTTCCCATACGTCCTTCCTGCCCATAGCGGTCGCGACAGTCATCACACAGGTCCTGGGCAGAAAGGCTGTAGCGGTCAACCCAATGGCATCTGTCCTGTGAAGTGACCATCAATCGTGGCCGCCAACCGACAGGCGGCCACGAATTCTTATCCCAACAAGTGAGGAATGATATGAAGAAGTTAACTGCTCTCCTGCTGATGCACATGGCCGCCGTGGCTGCAGTTGCACAAACCACAACCCTCCCGCCCGATGCGAAACTCTCTCCCGCCGAGCGGAGCATGGCTCAAGCCAATCGGCTGATTGAGAAGAATCCCAAGAACTTCGAAGCCTACAACGCTCTCGCGCTGGCGCTCTCGCGCCGCGCGCGCGAGTCATCCAATGTCAAGTTTTACGCGCAGGCCGAAGAGACTCTGAAGAAATCCTTCGAACTCTCCCCAGGCAACTTCGATGGAGAAAGAATCCACGTGTGGCTGCTGCTGGGAGAACACGAATTCGCGTCTGCTCGCGAAGGGGCGCGCAAGCTCAACCAGAAAATGCCCGACGACGTGATGGTTTACGGATTTCTCACCGACGCCAACATCGAATTGGGGAACTACAAGGAAGCAGAAGACGCAGCCCAGTTAATGCTCGATCTTCGCCCTGGCAACCTGCCGGGACTCACGCGCGCCGCTTATCTCCGCGAACTCTTTGGCGACCTTGATGGCTCTGTCGAACTTATGAACATGGCCTATCAGTCCACGCCACCGAGCGAAACTGAAGACCGCGCTTGGATTCTTAGCCAGATCGCCCACTTGCAGCTCATGTCCGGAAAAATCACTGAGGCGGATAACACATTGCAGCAAGCCCTGGCACTCTTTCCTGGATACCACTACGCGCTGGGCAATCTCGCCAAGGTCCGCCTCGAGCAGAAGAGATATGAAGACGCGATCAATCTTCTGCAGCAGCGTTATGACGCGGCCCAGCACGCCGAGAATCTCTACGACCTAGCCGAAGCTTTGGACCTTGCTGGCCAGCAAGAGCAAGCCCAGAAAGACTTCGCAGAATTTGAGACTAAGTCAATACTCGAAAGCGCTCGCGCCGACAACTCCAACCGCGAACTGATCTTCTACTACGCCGACCATGCCCATCAGCCTGCCAAGGCCTTGCAGGTTGCCCAAGCGGAGCGCGCCCGGAGGCACGATGTGTTCACCCTCGACGCATATGCCTGGGCGCTTCACGTCAACGGACGCGACACCGAAGCCCGCACCCAAATCGCTGCAGCGCTGGCGGTGGGTATTCGCGATCCTAAAATGCTCCGCCACGCCGGAGAGATTGCTTTGAGCACCGGAGACCGGGCCGCGGCGGAACACTATTTGCTCGATTCCATGAAAATGAATGCTCCTGGTTCAAGCCAGGCGCGGGAACTGCTGGCGAGCCTTTCTGCGGCCGAGAAGAACTGACCATGCGGAAAGCGCTCATCATCGCGGTGGCGATAAGTGTTCTTATCGTTTGCTTGCTGGCGGAAGATGCCGTGGCCGGATCGGATACGGCCACGGCACGGCAACCGGACGCAGCCCCAGGCGCGCTCATTGGGCGATTCGTTTTGAGTGGCCATGTGGTTGCTGCGGACGGAACGCCCATCCCGAAGGCTCAGGTTCTACTCGGGACCACGAGGGCGAGCACGGATGCCCAAGGCAGCTTTCAGTTGCTCGCCCTGCCAGGAGAGAGCAAGATCTCGATTGCAGCGGGCGGTTACACGCCTTTGGCCATTCCGGTTTCAATCTCTGCCGATACCGACTTGAAGATCGAACTGCAGCTATCCGCCACGACAACTGTCAGCGCGCAAGGGGACAGTCCAGCTTCTTCCGGCTCGGTGCAGATCCACGCGTCCGATGAGTTGCTGCAAGCCCACCCCGGTCAGCCAGGTGTCCCCGTGGCTTTACCGGGTTACCCCTCAGAAACTGCATCCGGAGGTGTGAAAGCGCCGCAATATTTCGCGCCTGGTGTTGCGGGAGATCACGGCGAGCCGATTGCCCAATACATTCGCATCGGAGACTTCTTGTTTCCCAACAATCTGCCGGCCAACGCACACGGCAACGGCTATGCCGATCCCAATCTGCTGATAGCAAGTACGATCGGTTTTGTGGAAACGGATGCAGGAGCATTCGATGTTCGGCACGGGAATAACGCGGTTGATCTTGCCGTGGCCTACGGACTGGTCCCGAGGCTTGAACCTTTTATTCAGATTTCGACGGACTCGCACGACTACGATTTTGTTTCCGGATGGAGTCCTGGCAATCCGCAAGCGGGTGCATGGCTGGGAATGGAAGTCGCTGGGGGCGACGGATTTCTCGCGCTTCCCGAGCGTCGCCATCAGTACAAAATCAATGGCGAGCGCTCCTGCGTTATCGGTCATCACCTCTTGACGCTGTTCGGAGCCGGTTATTACGGCGAGTCTCGCATCCCCGGCCTCGTGCCCATTGCTGCGCAGTTCCCGCAAGACACAATTGATCCTCGCCAGTCCGATCGTACGCACACGGCTTTGTTCGTAGTTTCCGATACGTGGCAGATCACGGATCGGCAACAGCTTCAGTTCTCGGAATATTTCCGCACCTACAGCCTGGATCTTAGGTCAGATTTCGGAGACGGCTTGATTCGGCAATCCGAGTTCCGCTCAGTCACCGGGGGCAACACTGCTTACACTCGACGCGTCAACTCCGCATTCTCATTCGCGGCGGGCATGGACTTCCGTCGCGATTCGCCGCGGAACGCCGAGCTCGCTCATGCCAATGCGAATGGCGTCTTTCAGCCAGCTACGCGCAACGACTTCACGATCAGTGATCTTGCTCCGTACGCCTCCGTGGATGGATCGATTTCGCGATTCTTTACCTATAGCGCCGGCGTCCGCCACGACGCACCTTCTTTCAGCCTCCGGGATCGCCTCACTCCGGCTGACTCCTACGAAACTCGTACCGGGCTGACTTCACCCCGAGGCACACTTTCATTTCGGGTTCCGGGTAGGCCTCACTTTCCCGAATTAGCCTTCAGCTCCGGCGAGGCGTTTCACACCAATGACCCCCGCATCGGTTTGGGTACGAGCCACGGCCAGCTCGTTGCAATCTCGCGCGCGAATCAACTCGTGGCGACGGAATCAGTCTCTTGCACACAGCTTCGATTGTCGCTGCTCCGCGTAAGCAACTCACAGGAACTGGCAAAAATTGACCCGGATACCGGCCTGCAGCAGAGTGTCGGGCCGTCCTTGGTGCGAGCCCTCACCGTGTCCGCTCGGCGGCGTTTCTCTTTCGGCTCACTGCAAGCCACATTTGCCCGAGCGCAAGCGCGGAACCGGCTCACCGGTCGGGACATTCCTGAGGCGCCCCGGCTGATCTGGGATGTTTCCGCTTCGACATTCCGTTTGCCAGCGCGATTGCGGGCTGCCGGCGAATTCGAGTACATCGGCCGCAAGCCGCTGGGAGATGGATTCACTGCCGTTCCTGTGCGCGAAATTCGGGGCTCTTTGACCCGCAGCTTCCACAGCGAATCGCTCGAAGCGGGAGTCCATTTCCTCCTCGCGAGCGGCTACACCGGACAGACTCTAGAGACCCTCCAGTTGGCGAACGAAACCATACCGACCGAGCGAGTCGTAGGCGTGCGAAACCCATCCTATGCCGGAGTGAGCCTCGCTTACCACTTCAAACCCGCCCGCTAATAGGATCAGAGATCTCTCCAGGAACTCCCGTCAGAAACTCGTAGTTGTGGTTTTAAGCCGCGGCAGCAACTTCGATGATTTCCAAGCCTAGCTGGGCGGCTTTGCGCTTGAGATGGATGACCTGCTGTTTGCGGGGTTGGGCCTCATAGAACTCGGCTCCTTGGTTCACATATTTCATTCCGTAGCGTAGCATGCGGTAGAAGAGCCGGGCGAGTTTGGCGGCCATCGCCTTGGTCGCCACCGGAGGCCCCAGCCGGGTCCGAAATCGGCGGAACTGCGCCCCTAAATAGCTGTCGCTCTCCCGTAAAGTAGTGGCCGCCATCCTTAAGACAGTGGTCGCGCGGTTGTTGGTGGGCATGCGACCTTTCCCAATGACTTTGCCCCCACTGATTTTGTTGTCCGGAGACAGCTTCAGCCAGGAAACAAAATGGTTCTCGGTCTTCCACTTGCTCATATCCCATCCTACTTCGCTGACCACCGTCATC
>Ga0210384_10002480_pt1 | contig 22490 bp, 18 predicted proteins | sample IncBWH2MmetaG_FD_160574 | JGI IMG/M metagenome (GOLD analysis project Ga0210384, IMG submission 160574) | Forest soil microbial communities from Barre Woods Harvard Forest LTER site, Petersham, Massachusetts, United States - Inc-BW-H-2-M | ecosystem: Environmental > Terrestrial > Soil >...
CGAGGGCCATGCCGGCGAGGCGCGGGAACTCGCGGGCGAGCTCCGGAGTGCCGAGAGCAACGGTGCGCCAGGTATCTTCGGGAATGATGCCTTTAAGGAAAAAGGCGGCGGCCACGGCTCCGGCAAGTTGCGCGGCCCAGTACAGCAGGGTGTCGACGGTGTTGACGCGCTTGGTGACCCAGAAGCCGATGGTGATGGCGGGATTGAAATGGCCGCCGGAGATGTGGGCGAGCGCGGTGAACATAATGGCCATCGCGAGGCCGTGGGCGGCGGCGACGGCGAAGAGGCCGAGTCCGCCGGAGGCCTGGAGGTAGCGGTCCACGCAAAGGGCGCCTTCGCCAAAGAAGACGAGCGCGAAAGTGCCGAGGAATTCGGCGGTGAGCTTTTGCGTGAGGGTGTACATGCGTGCGGCCTCCGGATTGGAACGAAGGGGGATTGTAGTGGAAGAGCGAGGGAAGACGCTAGGGTGAGGAGCGGAGGAGTTTCGGAAAAGAGAAAAGCTAGCGCATAGACGCAGAGGATCCTGAGGAACGCAGAGAGGAAAAAGAAAAGAGAAAAGATTTAACAGAGAGCACATAGGACACGGAGTTCACAGAGGAGAAAAAATCTGGCGGGGCTGGAGAGAGGCGAGGCGCTGCCTTACTGGCGCAGCAAGCTGCGCCACTACAACGGAGTGAGCGGTTAGCGGGAGGCGGCGGAGACTGGCGCGTTTACCGCAGTGAGCCAGTTGTGGCGGTCGGGTTTGCTGCCGCTGGTGATGGCGAAGAATTCTTCCTGGAGTTGGCGGGTGATGGGACCGGCGACGCCTTTGCCGACTTGGATGCGGTCGACGGAGCGGATGGGGGTGACTTCGACGGCGGTGCCGCAGAAGAAGACTTCGTCGGCGATGTAGGCGACTTCCCGGGGGAGCACTTGTTCCTTGACCGGGATGCCAAGATCTTCGGCGAGGGAGACGATGGCGTCGCGAGTGATCCCGGGGAGAATGCTGGCGGCCAGCGGCGGGGTGTATAGCGTGCCTTGCAAGACCACGAAGAGATTCATGCCGGAGCCTTCGCTGAGATGGCCGGAGTCGTCGAGCGCGATGCCTTCGGAGTAGCCGTTGAAGGTGGCTTCCATGCGGATGAGTTGAGAGTTCATGTAATTGGCGGCCGCTTTGGACATAGCGGGAAGCGTGTTGGGAGCGATGCGCGTCCAGGAACTGACGCCAACGTCGACGCCTTTGGTGAGCGCGTCGGGACCGAGATAGGCGCCCCAGGGCCAGCAGGCCATGTACACCTCGATCGGAGAATTGAGAGGATTGACGCCGGCCTCGCCGTAGCCGCGCAGGACGATGGGTTTGATGTAGCAGGAATTCATTTTGTTGGTGCGGACGAGTTCGGTGGCTACGTTGCAGAAGTCGTCGATGGAATAGGGAAGCTCCATGCGGTAGATGCGGCCGGAGTTGATGAGGCGCTGCATGTGTTCCCGCAGACGGAAGATGGCCGGGCCTTGCTTGGTTTCGTAGCAGCGAATGCCTTCGAAAACGGCGGAGCCGTAGCCGACGACGTGGGACAGGACGTGGAGAGTGGCGTCGTCCCAATTGATCCATTTTCCGTTGTGCCAGATTTTCTCGGTCTTCTGAATGGGCATGATGGCTCCTAGAAGGTCGGTTGGTGCGCTCGAAAAGGCAGAATACGGCACCAGCGGAGGAAGAAGCAATGCGTGTTGCGCACGAGTCAGGTCGGCGGCTGAACCAAATTGGATTCGCGCGACGGAACGACGCGGATCAGCGATGGTTCGAGAGTGCGACGGTTTGGCCGGGAGCGGCCGGCTTGCTTAGGTTCGAGTGCTGCTCCGATTTGGATGCGCCGGTCAGGTTGTCGAAGGCGCTTTTCGCTTCGTTCAAGATGCGATCGGTGCGATTTTCCCAGACGCCGAGAAGCAAAAAGGGAATGGCAGTGGCGGCGACGAGAAGCTTGGCGCGGCGGGGAATCTTGGATTCGGGTTCCCAGCGGAAGAGCTGGGCGGAGAGAAAAAATGTGAGAGCGGCCCAGCACGTGAGCGAGATGAACTCGGTGTGGCGGCTCCAGACGGAAACGCCGTTGACGATACTTTGCTGCAGGCTGTTAACGAGATAAGTGGCGGGGAGAAACAGCCCGGCGCGCTGGGCGACGGCGGGCATGTAACCGAGCGGGATCGTGGCGCCGGAGAGAAAGATCAAAGGGAGCCACAGGAGCTGATTGAGAACTTGCGTCTCCTGCATGGTGTTGGTGACGCTGGCAACGACGAGGCCGAGTGAGGCGAACGAAACCGTTCCGACGGTGATGAGAATGAAGACGCCGGCGAGATTCCCCAGGTTGGTCACGTGAAAGAAAATACGCGCGAAGAGAATTTCGATCAGGACGGTCGGGAGCGTCAGGAAGTAGTTGGCCACGACGCTGGAGGCGAGCATATCGCTGGCGGTGACCGGAGCGATATGAAAGCGGCGCAGAATGCCTTGCTCGCGGAACATGACCAGGGTGGCGCTGAGTCCCCAGAAACTGCCCATAACGTTGAGCGCAAGGACGGGGCCGAGATAGAAAGCCACAGCTCGGGGCAACCCTTTGGCGAAGACGCCGCAATAGAGAAAGAAGAAGCCGAGCGGCATGACCACGCTGAAGAAGATAAACATCTTGTTGCGTAGCGCGAGGCTGACGCGCATGCGGGTAAGAACCAGAAAATTTCTCAATCGCGTAGCCTCCTGCCGGTGAGTTCGATGAAGACGTCTTCGAGCGAGGGCGTGGCAATTTCCAGGCTGACCAGCTCATTGCCGTGGGCTTCGAGGTGTTTCACGATGGAGACGATGGCTTGCGGCGGACGGTGCGAGTGGATGACATAAGCGTCGCCCACTTCGCGGGCGTCCGCTACGCCGTCAAGATTTTTCAGCGTGCCATTGGTCTCGGGTTTCGACAGGCGCACTTCGATGCGCGTGGCGCCTCCCGAGCGGGCCTTGAGTTCGCGCGGAGAACCGATGGCGATCAGTTGACCGTGATCGATGATGGCTACGCGGTCGCAGAGCCGCTCGGCTTCTTCGATGTAGTGCGTGGTAAGGAGAATGGTCTTTTTTTCGCGGCGGAGTTCTTCGACGATGTCGTAGATTTCGCGGCGGACCTGCGGATCGAGGCCGGCAGTGGGCTCGTCGAGAAAAAGGACTTTGGGATCGTTGACCAGAGCCATGGCCAGAGCGAGGCGCTGCTTCTGTCCGCCGGAGAGCTGGCTGTAGAAAGCGTTGCGCTTTTCCTCGAGGCCGAAGCGTTTGAGGAGTTCCTCGGGATTGCGGCGGCGCTTGTAAAAACTGGCGAAAAGGCGCAGCGCTTCCATGACCCGCAGCTTATCGGGAAGGGAAGTAGATTGCAGGGTGGCGCCGATTTCGTGCTTGAGTTCGTTGGGGCTGAGTTGCGGATCGAAACCGCAAACGCTGACGCGGCCGCCGTCGGCATGGCGCAAGCCTTCGAGCACTTCGATCGTGCTGGTCTTGCCCGCGCCATTGGGGCCGAGCAAGCCGAAGACTTCGCCTTCTTCGACGTTGAAGCTCACGCCACGGACGGCTTGGACTTCGCCGTAGCGCTTGACGAGATTTTCCACCTGCAAAATTGAATTGGTCATGGCAACCGGTGGTTAAGGATACCGTAGATTTGCCCCGGCGCTGAAATGGGCGTCCTGACGGCGGAGTCCGGGTTTCCCCGCTGCTATCAGTACGCAAGGAACGCCCAGGAGATTACGGCACTTGGCGGAATTCCACCGGAACGGAACTTTGTTGCTGACCGGGACGCAGGCTCTTGTACACTGCGCAGACTAAAAGTGAGCTTGCGGCGGGTGCGAGAAATTGCGCGCGTTGGCCGGCCGGAAGGTTGCAGAGAGGCGAATGGGGAATCGGGTGATGCGGTGGATTAAGAGCGAAGTCGGAGTGTTGGTGGTTCTGGCGCTGGCGCGGGTGGCGCTGCATACGCTTACGAACGGGCAGTATGGGTTTCATCGGGATGAGTTGCAGACGTTGGATGATGCGCGGCATCTGGATTGGGGGTTTGTGGCGTATCCGCCGATTACGCCGTTGATTGGGCGGCTGGAATTGATTCTTTTTGGGACTTCGCTGGTGGGCTTTCGATTTTTTGCGGCGGTGGCGGTGAGCGCAGTGATGGTGCTCGCGGGATTGCTCACGCGGGAGCTGGGCGGCGGGCGGCGCGAGCAGGTGCTCACGGCGATAGCGGTGGCGATAGCGCCGGTTTCGCTGGTGCAGGGTGCGGTTTTTCAATATGTGTCGTTCGATTATTTGTGGGGCGTGCTGGCGACGTATTTTCTGGTGCGGCTGCTGAAGTCTGAAGATGCGCGGTGGTGGGTGGCCATTGGCGCGGTGCTTGGCTTAGGGATGGAGACGCGCTACACCATGGGATTTTTGGCGCTGGGAATTGTGGGCGGAGTTTTGCTCACGCCGACGCGGCGGTATTTGTCGAGCAGGTGGCTTTGGTTGGGCGCGAGCGTTTCCGTGCTGGTATTTTTGCCGAACCTGATTTGGCAAGCGCAGCACCATTTTATCTCGCTGGATTTTTTGGCGCACATCCATAAACGCGACGTAGGACAAGGGCGGGGGCAAGGATTTCTCCTGCAGCAGGCGTGGATCTGCGTGAACGTCTGCACCGTTCCGCTGACAGTACTCGGTCTGTGGTTTTATCTGCTTCGGGAAGAAGGCAAGAAATACCGGCTGCTGGGATGGACGTTTGTGGTGGCGTTTGCGTTGTTCTACCTGGCGCAGGCGCGATCTTATTACACGGCGCCGTTGTATCCGATGCTAATCGCGGCGGGCAGCGTGGTGTTCGGGAACTGGGTGCACGGGCTGCGGCCAGGGTGGGCCGGGCTCGCGGCAGGAGCGCAATGGGCGGGTTTAGTGCTGGGCGGCGTGATGTTCGCGCTGCTGGTGGTGCCGGTGGCGCCGATTGGAACGCGGCTGTGGATGGTTACGAGCAAGATCCACGATCAGTTCCGGGAAGAGATTGGCTGGCAAGAACTGGCGCAGGGTGTGGCGCGAGTGTACAACGCGCTGCCGGCGGAGGAACGCGCGCGAACTGGGATTCTTACCGGCAACTATGGCGAAGGCGGGGCGCTGAATCTCTACGGGCCGCAATACGGATTGCCGCACGCCATGAGCGGAACGAACTCGTTCTGGTATCGCGGGTACGACCCGCGGCAGCCGCAGACGGTGATCCTGGCGGGATTCGATCTCGACCAGGGGCAGGAGCTCTTCGCGAGCTGCAGCGTTGCAGAGAAAAATGCGAACCGGTACGGCGTGGTCAACGAGGAGTCGCGGGAGCACCCGGACATTTTACTGTGCCGGAATTTGAAGAAAACGTGGCCGGAGTTCTGGCAGAGTTTCCGGCGCTTTGGCTGAGTTATTGACGCCGATACGGCGCGTGCCAGCGTCAGGATCGGCGCTTGGACCGCACCCAAGTTTTGACCTTCCGAGAAGTCTTCCTCGGAGGAACCTTCCAGTGGTGCAGCTTCATATTGACGCGGCGTTCGGTCATGGCGACCTGTTCGGATTCCAGTAGCTTGCGCTGCAGGCTGGCGTAGGGTTCGCGGATCAGAAGTTTGCCGCCGGCGCCGACCACGCGGTGCCAGGGAATGCCTTTGCCGGAGGGTGAGGCGGCCATGGCGCGGCCGGCAGTACGCGCGCCGCCGGGGAGGCGCAAGGCTCGAGCGACATCCCCATAAGTAAGAACCCGGGCGCGCGGAATTCGTTGCACCAGGCGGTAAACGGCATCCCAGGACATCTTTGAAATTTTTCTCCAGCACGCCCGGTCTAGAAAGCGAGAGCCGAGAAGCGGCGGGCACATGCTAGCCGGGCACAGCGGAGCGAAACAAGAGAAAACCGCCGGGGCGGGGTTCTATAAGTGCGGCTGAAAATCCCGCGCAGGAGAAACAAATGGAACGCAGCAAAAAAAGTGATGATGGCGCAGGAACGAAAAGCACTAGATTTGCGCTGCGTTACCAATTGGATGCAACTAAAAGGAAATTGTGGCGTCTAATCTTGTAGGCGTAGTGGAAGGCAGTTACACTACGCAGTAGATGACCAGAGCTTGAGGTGACGCGATGGCCTTTATCCGCCAGAAAGGGAATTCGTTCTACCTGGTGCACAATGTGCGCCGCGGTGGAAAGGTACGCCAACTGCACCTGGCTCGGCTGGGAGACCGGGCGCTGATTACTGATAAGGTGGTGCGCGAAGTTTCGCGGAAGCATCCGTTCGTCGAACTGAACTGGAAGGCCTTACGGGAGCAGTTGAACGGGCAGGTGAATCTGGCGGATGCCGATTCGCCGGCGGTACAAAAGCTGGTGTCTACGTTGCGTACGCTGAACATCGATTTGGCGGATTTCTTTCCGCCCGAACTGCAAATTTCCGGATCGCCTATCGTGGCCCGGGAGCTGCTGGTACAGATGCGGCTGCTGCAGTCCACCATCCAGATCAAACTCGGTGAGTTTGGCCGCGGAGCACGGCGGTTCGGCGGTGTGGCCCCGCTTCGGCAGGGCCGCTAGGAGGCGGTTATGGGTGAAACGATTCTTCCTCTAGATCCAACCAAGCGCAGCAGCGGCACGATGGATTTTCAATCGGCGTTGCGCGCCAAGATCGTGGGACAAGAAGAAGCAGTGCAGGCGCTGGTGGACATGTTCCAGGTGTTCAGCGCCGGCCTGAGTTCGCCAGGCCGTCCGGTAGGGAACCTGCTCTTTCTCGGGCCGACGGGGTCGGGAAAGACGCGCATCGTCGAAGCCGCTGCCGAAATTTTGTTCGGCGATCCACGGGCGGTAATTAAGGTGGATTGCGCGGAATTCCAGCATTCGCATGAGATTGCGAAATTGATCGGCTCGCCGCCAGGGTACCTGGGGCACCGGGAGACCCATCCGCTGATTACCCAGGAAACGCTGTCCGCTTCGCATACGGACCATCTCAAGCTGAGCTTCCTGCTGTTCGACGAAATCGAGAAAGCGTCCGACGCGCTCTGGCAACTGCTTCTCGGCATGCTGGATAAAGCGACCTTGACGCTGGGCGATAACCGCAAAGTGGATCTTTCACATACGGTGATTTTTCTGACCTCCAACCTGGGCGGCGGCGAAATTATGGAGTTGATGACCGGTGGCATCGGCTTCATTCAGCCGAAGGACATTCCTGCGGCCGGGCTGGACGAGAAAGTGGAGCGCACCGCCATGGAAGCGGCGCGCCGGAAGTTTTCGCCGGAGTTCATGAACCGGCTCGATAAGATGGTCGTGTTCCACCCGCTCGGGCGCGATCAACTCCAGGAAGTGCTGGCGATCGAGTTGGGCGAGGTGCAGGAGCGCGTGCTGGAGACGGCCAAGGGACAGTTCTTGTTCCGCGTAACGGACGCCGGGCGCGACTTCTTGCTGCAGGAAGGCACGGACCAGCGTTACGGCGCACGGCACCTGAAGCGCGCCATTGAGCGGCACGTGGTCTATCCGCTGGCGAATCTCCTGGCTACGGATCAAGTGAACCTCGGCGATCTGGTGCGCATCGATTGGGATGGCCAGCACACCGGGCTTACCTTCGTCCGCGAAGGCGAAGGCGCGCTGGTGACCCCTGCGGCGGAAATGGTAGAAGCGAAAGCGGTGGCCGCCGAAGTGAGCGGCGGAAAGACCATCGACGTGGAGACCGAAGCGGTGGCCAAGGCAGGGAAGAGCCAGCCCGCGCTGCCGGCGGCGGCGCCCGCAGCGGCACCGCAAGCGAGGAAGAAGACGGATCGCTAGGCATCGTTCAACGGTTAAAGAGTTACTTGAGCATGGGAGCGGGCGCGGCGCGGGCTGCGCCCGTTTTTGTCGCTTAGTGGGTGACGGAAACTGTTTCGTTCCTCTCAATTTGGTTGCGAATGAAACACTGTCTCACGCGATGAGACAGTTTCCAGGACCGCAACATTGGTATGTCGTTGAACTGCTAGCGTTTGCGGATTCTCGCACGCGCGGTGGGAGTGGCCCTCTCCATGCATTAAAGCGATTGGTGCGCCGCTGAGACGCACAGCGTCTAGGGGGCTGGACGCGGAGGAAGACCGATGAAACCCGCCGTTCGTCAACAACTGGATCCAAGCATTCGCAGTACGGACACCCGCGATTTTGAGAGTTCGCTGCGGGCCAAGATCGTTGGGCAGGCCGAGGGTGTGCAGGCGCTGGTGGACATGTACCAGGTGTTCTGCGCTGGGCTGAATTCGCCGGGGCGCCCGGTGGGGAACCTGCTGTTCCTTGGGCCGACCGGGTCGGGCAAGACGCGCATCGTGGAAGCGGCGGCGGAGATTCTGTTCGGCGATCCGCGGGCGGTCATCAAGGTGGATTGCGCCGAGTTTCAGCATTCGCACGAGATTGCCAAGTTGATCGGTTCGCCGCCGGGATATCTGGGGCACCGCGAGACCCATCCGCTGATCACCCAAGAAGCGCTTTCCGCCAGCCACACGGACAAGCTGAAACTCAGCTTCCTGCTCTTCGACGAAATTGAAAAGGCTTCCGACGCCCTCTGGCAATTGCTGCTCGGGATGCTGGACAAGGCGACACTCACGCTGGGAGACAACCGGCGCGTGGACCTTTCGCAGACGATTATTTTTCTGACCTCGAACCTGGGCGGCGGAGAAATCACCGAATTGATGAACGGCGGCATGGGCTTCATTCAGCCGAAAGACAAGCCCGCAGCCGGCCTGGACGAAAAAGTGGAGCGCACGGCGAAGGAAGCAGCGCGCCGGAAGTTTTCCCCGGAATTCATGAATCGCCTCGACAAAGTGGTGGTTTTTCATCCGCTGCGCCGGGAACAACTGGAAGAAGTGCTCAACATTGAATTGCGCCAGGTGCAGCAGCGCGTGCTGGAAACGGCCAAGGGCCAGTTCCTGTTTCGCGTGACGGAACCTGGACGGGAATTCCTGCTGCAGGAAGGTACGGACCAGCGCTACGGAGCGCGGCACTTAAAGCGCGCGATTGAGCGGCACGTGGTCTATCCTCTGGCGAATCTGCTGGCCACGGAGCAAGTGCACCTCGGTGACATGGTGTGCATCGATTGGGGCAAGGAGCAGGATCGCCTGACGTTTGTGCGCGAAGGCGAAAACCTGGCGCTGCCGGCGCGCAAGGTGGAACCGGTTCTGCAAGCGAGGGCGGCACAGGCGCGGAGCGGCAAAGCCATCGAAGCGCCGACAGCGGCGAGTTCGCCAGAGCCCACGCCGCGCGTGTCGCGTTAGTTTCCAATATTATTTACAGGACTAGCCCGGGTGCGGCATCGCCCGGGCTTTTTTCCTTTCCGGCACGCTCCGGTATAAACTGCTTTTGCAAAACTTCGGGTGCGTACTGACGGGCACGGAGGCTGTTATGCGAAACAGCGCCAGGGCGGCGATGGTGTTGGCCGCTTGCTGGTGCGTGCTGGCGCCGGGAGCCAGCGCGCAGCGGAGTCAGTTCAAACCCGGCTGGAATATGTTTTCTCCACAGCAGGATATCGAGGTCGGCAAGCGCGCGGCGGCGGACGCGCAGAAACAACTGGTGCTCTGCAATGACCCCAAGATTGACGCGTACCTCAACCAACTCGGCGCCCGTCTGGCGTCCAAGCTCCCGACTGGCGGCGTTCAGTATCCCTGGGAATTTCATTGCGTGAACGACAAAGCCATCAACGCGTTCGCTTTGCCGGGCGGGTATGTGTTCGTGAACCGCGGCGCCATGGAAGCCGTGGACAACGAATCACAGTTGGCGGGAGTTATGGCGCATGAGCTTTCCCACGTCGCGCTGCGCCATGGCACCAACCAGGCCACCAAGGCACATCTGCTCCAGGGCATCCTCGGGTTTGCCGGAGGAATTTTCGGCGACTCCACCAGCGGCACATTGCTGACCGGACTGGGAGTTTTCGCCGCCGGTGGCGTGCTGCTGCGCTATTCCAGGACCGCGGAATCTGAGGCCGACGTGCTCGGAACGCAAGTGCTCTACGATTCCGGCTACGATCCGCGAGCGCTTGCGCAGTTTTTTGAGAAGTTGGAGGCCGAGTCCAAAGGGAAGAATCCGCCGGAATTCTTTTCCGACCACCCGAACCCGGAACATCGCGCCGAGCGGGTCGATGAAGAAATCCGCAAGCTGGGTGGCGTGCCTCCCAACGCCAAGCGTGACTCTACAGAATTCGAGGCCATCAAGCGCGAAGTGCTAGCATTACCGGTAATCAAAAAGGGCGCGGCGCCGGGGGCCGGAGTCGCTGCGGCGCCGGTCGGACCCGTCCCGCCGCCTTCCGGCCATTTCATTGCGTATCAGGGGAAGAATTACACCCTGCAGCATCCGGACAACTGGAAGGCGTATCCCGATCAGAGCGGCGGCGCTTCCTTCGCTCCCGAGGGTGGGGTGATTGGTACCGGCGGGCAAGGCGGCGTGGCTTACGGGTTGATCGTTGGCGTGGCGAAAACGGAAGCAAGCTCGAGCGATGCGGACGCGCTCGCCAACGGGACGCAAAAACTGATCAGCGGACTGCGGCAATCGAATCCCAATATGAAGGTGACGCGGCAGGCGTCTCGAGTACGCCTGAACAGTCAACTGGGCCTCTCGACCTATCTGAGCAACGATTCGCCGGCCGGCGGACAGGAAACCGATTGGTTGATCACCATTCAGCGTCCGGAAGGGCTGCAGTATTTTGTTTGTGTGGCGCCGCAATCGGCCTACGCCGATTACGACAAGACTTTCTCTGCCATTCTGGACACCGTGCGGTTTTCAAAATAGCCCTTTGTCCTGCCGGTCCAGCTCACACTGGATTCCCCGTCGAGAGCATTTCCAAGAATGAAAGGGCGTTCCGGTTCAACGGAACGCCCTTTCGCATTAACCGCTGCAATCAGCGGAGTGCAACTATCTGTCGTCGTCGCCGCCGCTGCTGAACAGGAACGGCAGAACGGTTGTGCCTTCGCGCCGCACCGCCCCGAGCTCACTGGGATCGATGCCGAGGGCTCTCAGGATCGAGGCAGCAACCTGCGAGGTGGCCACCGGCGTCTTGACGATCTTGGCTTGGATGTCTGGGTTGGAAACGATGAGGCCGACGTTGGTGTCACCGAAGCTGAAGCCGCCATGCTCGGCGTTCTTCTTATTCGACCCGGTGTAGACCGTGCCGTAGATAGGCTGCACGATGATATCGGGAGTGCGGCTGTCGTGCAGCGGGCTGCGGAACTTGAGAGTGAGTTCGGCTCCAGACATTACGTCGTCGATGAACAAAGCGTTGGCATTGGCGTTCAGGTAGTCGGCCGCCGCTTGCGTCTGGCTTTGGTCCTGCAGCCAGATCAACGCGATATCGTCATCCTGAACGAAGCCGCAACCCTGAGAGGGCGGCGTGCACGCATTGGCGCCGGCGATCGCCAGTGCTCCGGGATTTGTGCCGGCGTCCGGCAGAGCCGCCACCAGGTCGGCAAAATGACCGGGTTTGTTGATCTTGACGGGGTTGATCGGCGACTGGCCGTGTTTGGCGGTGACGATAAAGAGCGTCGAATCGTAAATGTGCTCCTGTTTGAGCGCCTTAATCATGTCCCCCAGCGCTTCATCCGTCTTTCGTAATCCGTAAGCTAGAACCGCAGTAGGAGTGCCTGAGCCGTCCAGGTATCCGCCGGGCTGCCCGGCAATGGTTGGATCAGTGTCGGTAGGGCACTGATTGAGCGGAGGATGGTCGACCTTATTGTCGAGTTCCAGCTTCTGGCCCACGCTGACGGCCTGAAAGTTCATCCCGAAGACCGCTGGAGTTCCCCGGCCGGGAGTCCCGTCATGTCTCAAGCCGTGAATCTCGTTGATGATTGCTTTAACCTTCAGCTCGTCGTTCTGGGCGGTGCAAACCACGCTCACTGTGTTATCAAATCCGCCGGTGTTGGTGAGTTCCGGCGTAAAGAGATCATCCACGCCTTTGCCAGAAGGACCGTTCACCAGGTCGTAAGCCGGATGTTTGTCAGCCCAGGCGGTATGCCCGCCCTCGGACTTCACTACTTCGAAGATGGTGTTGCTTCTCATGGCGTTGTGGGGAAACATGCGCACACAGTTGCCGTTTTCGTCCCGGCGATTGGGGAGCATGGTGGGATCGATGACGTTCGCCGAGACGCGTTGCGCGTTGTACTTGTCGATGGATTCATCAAAAATCATTTGGATGCCCGGCTGACCCGAGCAGGTCGGATTCGTGGGATCGAAAATACTGCGATCGTAGCTCACATCGTAAAAGAGCCCGTGGCTGAGAGGTGAGCCGCCGGTCACCAGAGCCAGAAGGCCGGGGAAAGAGTCCGAATTTGCAGGGGTGCGTGCGTTCGAGTAAGTGATACCGTGGCGGCTGAGTTCGGCAAGCGCCGACCCTGGATGCGCCGCAACGTAGTTGGCAACATCCAAAGCGTGCAGGCCGTCCACGCTGATCAGCAGGACGTGCTTGATCTTGCGTCCTTCGCCCAGATTATCGTCGTTGGCTCGCGTCGCGGAAGGCAGCGTGCCTCCCAGCAGCAACAAGCCCAAAGCCAAAGCAATCGTGCGTTGTTTCACTTAGATTTCTCCTTTGTCGGATACCAGATGGGACACCGTCACCGAGGCTAGGACGTTAGGCGCAGCGTGTTACGAGAAGGAAAACGGCAGATGTATTGGCTGTGAAACCCTAGCGGGCTAGCGAACCTCAAATAGCTCTCAGCTTCGCGTCATGCTCAGCGAGAGTGTACGGTTTCCGGAGGCGACGCCTGCGACGCGCTCTCCGATTCTGCTTGCGCGCGCTGCCGGTAGACCGCTTCGGCGCGCCGCAGGCCTTCGGCGATGCTTCCACAAATGTTTTCGGCGCCCACATGCCGCTCGAACTCCGCCTGCTTCATGAGTCCGGAGGGTTGCTGGCGCGCTCCGCACAACAACAGTGAACGTCCGGAATCGTGCAAGGTGTCGGCCAGGTCGCGGATGGCGCCGAGCCCGGTAGCATCGATCGCCGTCATGTTGCGCAGCCGCAGAATCACGATAGGCGGCAAAGTGTCAATTTGACGCAGGATTTCCGCGAACTTATCGGTGGCGCCGAATAGAAAGGGCCCGTGAATGCGGAACACCGCCGCATAGTCCGGAATGTCTTTGCCTTGCAAGATGTGCACGCGGCCGTCCTCGACGTAGTCGCGGGTCACTCGCGTGACCGTGGTGGTGTTCGACACCTTGCGGATGAACATCAGCGCCGCCAGCACCATGCCGACTTCCACGGCGAACGTCAGATCGGTGACCACCGTCAGCGTCATGGTAATCAGCCAGACCGCGATATCCGCCTTGGACAGCTTCAGAATCTCCGGGATTTCGCGCCATTCCCCCATGTTGTACGCCACGATCACCAGGATGGCCGCCAGCGCCGCCAGCGGCACATTCTTAACCAGCGGCGCCGCGAACAGCACAATCGCCAGCAGCGTGAGCGCGTGAATGATTCCCGCGACCGGCGTTTTGGCACCGGCGCGAACGTTGGTGGCCGTGCGGGCGATCGCACCCGTCGCCGGCAACCCGCCAAAGAGTGGCGACACGATATTGGCAATTCCTTGCGCCACCAGTTCGACGTTGGGATTGTGCTTGTCTTTGCTCATGCGATCGGCAACCACCGCGGACATCAGAGACTCGATCGCACCGAGCATGGCGATGGTGAAGGCGGGAGAGAAGAGTTGGCGCAGAACCTCGTAGCGCAACGTCGGCACCGCGACGTGTGGAAATCCTACCGGTATTCCGCCAAAACGCGTTCCGATCGTTTCTAGAGACAGATGGAAGAGCGCGACCGCTGCCGTAGCTCCAAACGTCACGAGGATGGCGCCCGGAATTTTCTTCGCGTACTTCAAGCAGAAGACCATCACCGCCAGCGCGGTCAGCGAAAGCAGCGTCGCGGGAATCGAAATGCTATGCCACGCCTCCGCGTAAGCCTTCATGCGATGAAAGAAATCGCCGGGCACGTGATCCATGCGCAACCCGAAGAAGTCGCGAATTTGCGTGCTGACGATCAGGATGGCAATTCCGTTGGTAAAGCCGATAACCACCGGCCGCGGAAAATATTTGACCGCGCCGCCCAATCCGGTCACGCCAAGCAATACCAGGAGCACGCCCGCCATCATCGTGCACGTCAGCAGACCGTCGATGCCGTACTTCGCGATGATGCCCGCCACCACCACCACGAATGCTCCGGTCGGCCCGCCAATCTGCGTTTTCGAGCCGCCCAGCGCGGAGATGATGAAGCCTGTGACGATCGCGCAGTACAATCCCGCCTGCGGCGGCACACCCGACGAAATGGCAAAGGCCATGGCCAGCGGAAGCGCCACTAGCCCAACGGTAACTCCGGCAATCAGATCGGAAATGAATTTGTGGCGGTCATAGTCGCGCATGAGCAGAACTGACTTCGGCATCCATGCGGCGAAGGCGGGTGTCATGTGGTTTCAGCCACTTCCAGAGTAGCAGGGCACGCGCGGCGCGGTTTCCGGCAACGCGGGCCGTGTGCCCGGAAAAGAATCAGATAGCAGCAGTGTGATTCGCGGCGCTTCGTTCAGTCGGCCGCTTCGCTGCGCGAGGCAGACGGCTTCCAGCGCAGCACCGGCTTGCGCGCTGCGCCAACTTCGTCCAGTCGGCGCACCCGCGTGGTGTGCGGCGCGGTTTTGACGATCTCGGGTGTCTTCGCTGCCTCATCCGCAATCGCGCGCATCGCGTCGATAAAGAGGTCGCACTCTTCTTTGGACTCCGACTCCGTAGGCTCGATCATCAGCGCCCCCGCAACGATCAGCGGAAACGCCGTCGTGTACGGATGAAAGCCGTAGTCGATCAGCCGCTTAGCGATGTCCATCGTGCTGACGCCGTTTTTCTTCTGCAGTGCATCACTGAACACCACTTCATGCATCGAAGGCAGCGAATACGGCAAATCGTAGACGCCCTCCAGATGCTTGCGAATATAATTCGCGTTCAGTACCGCGTCTTCGGTCGCCTGCCGCACGCCCGGTCCGTATGCCAGGATATACGCGAGCGCGCGAACCAGCACACCGAAGTTGCCGCTGAACGCTTTCACTCTGCCAATCGAATCCGGCCGCACTGATTCCAGCGCCAGCCGCCCGCCTTCTCTCTCCACCAGAATCGGCACCGGGCGATACGGCTCCAACAATTTCTTCATCGCCACCGGGCCCGCGCCGGGCCCGCCGCCGCCGTGTGGCGTCGAGAAAGTCTTGTGCAGGTTCAGGTGCATCACGTCCACGCCCAAATCGCCGGGCCGCGTGATGCCGGTCAGCGCATTCATGTTCGCGCCGTCCATATACAGCAAAGCGCCCTTGGCATGCAGAATTGCTGCGATTTCCGGAATGCGCTGCTCGAAGATGCCCAGCGTCGAAGGATTCGTGATCATCAGCGCGGCGACGTCTTCCGTCACCAGGTCGCGCAACTTGTCCACATCGATCTGCCCGTGCGACTCGGACTTGATGTTTTCCACGTCGTATCCCGCAATCACCGCCGTCGCCGGATTCGTGCCATGAGCGGAATCCGGAATCAGCACTTTCTTGCGCGGATTTCCTTGCTTTTCGAGATACGCGCGAATCAGCAGCAGACCCGTCAATTCGCCTTGCGCGCCCGCCGCCGGTTGCAGCGTGATCGCATCCATGCCGGTAATTTCGAGCAGGCATTGCTCCAGCAAGCGCAGAATCTTGAAGCAGCCTTGCGAGAGCTCCTGCGGCTGGTATGGATGTTCGGTGGCGATGCCTTCAAGCCGCGCCACAAATTCATTTACGCGCGGATTGTATTTCATGGTGCACGATCCCAGTGGGTACATGCCCAGGTCAATCGCGTAATTCCAGGTGGAAAGCCGCGTGAAATGCCGGATCACTTCGATTTCGCTGACTTCTGGAAAGCCCTCGACGCCTTCGCGCCGGTAGCTCGCTCCCAGCGCCTTCGCGGGATCGACCGCCGGCACGTCCAGCGGCGGCAATTCGAACGCACGCTTTCCCGCCGACGATTTCTCGAAGATTAGCCCTTCGTTCTGACTGGTGTTGCGCGTTGCTTTCTTAATGCGCGAGTTCATCAGTGTCCCGAAATCTCTTTCCTGAAATCCTTCTTAAACTGGCTGTTCCAATACCCTGCGAAGCGCCCCGGCAAATCGGTCGATTTCCGTCCGGCTCGTGGTTTCCGTCACGCACACCAGCGCATGCTTGGTCAACTCCGGATACGGCGTGCCAAGCGCCAACGGCCCGATAATCTTCTCCCGCAAAAGCGCCGCGTTCACCATCTTCACCGAGCGCGGAAATTCTACGGTGAACTCATTGAAAAACGGCGCCGCAAACTTTCTCCGCACACCCGGAATCTGCTCCAACTGCCCCAGCGCGTACTGCGCCTTGGCAACATTCTGCTGCGCCATCTCCCGCAAGCCTTCTTTTCCGAGCAGTGTCAGATGCACCGTCGCCGCCAGCGCGCAAAGCGCCTGGTTGGTGCAAATATTCGAAGTAGCCTTCTCGCGCCGAATGTGTTGCTCGCGCGTCGCCAGCGTCAGCACGAATCCCCGCTTGCCTTCAGAATCCGTGGTCTGCCCCGTCAAACGCCCCGGCATCTGCCGCACAAACTTATCCTTCGACGCGATGACGCCCGCGAACGGCCCGCCGTAGCTCGGCGCCAATCCAAAACTTTGCGCTTCCATCGCCACAATGTCTGCTTCCGCCGGCGCCTTGACCATTCCCAGCGAAACGCCTTCCGCAATGGCCACCACCAGCATCGCCCCTGCGGCGTGCGCCGGACCCGCCAATTCGGAAACCTGCTCCAACACGCCAAAAAAGTTCGGCGATTGCACCACTACCGCAGCAACGTCGTCCTTCAAGCTCGCCTGGAGCGCTTTGCGATCGATCGTTCCATCCGCCGCATAGCCAATCTCTTCCACACGCAGTCCCGAATTCTTCGCGTACGTTTTCAGTACGTCCCGGTATTCCGGATGCACCGAACGCGCCACCAGCACGCCGCGCCGCCCGGTGAGCCGCTCCGCCATCAGTACTGCCTCGGTCGTTGCCGTCGAGCCGTCGTACATCGACGCATTCGCAACTTCCTGCCCGGTAAGCTGGCACATCAACGTCTGAAACTCGAAAATGGCTTGCAGCGTGCCCTGCGTAATCTCTGCCTGATACGGCGTATACGAGGTAAGAAACTCGCCGCGCTGAATGATCGCGTCGGTAACCACCGACCGCAGGTGATTGTAAATTCCCGCGCCAAGAAAGCTGGTATACCCGTTGGAATTCTCGCCCGCGCGATCCTTGAAATATTGAATGACTTCCGTTTCGGAAAAAGGCCCGGGAAGTTTCAGCGCCTGCTTCAGCCGGTAGCGCTCCGGAATGCTCGAAAAAAGTTCCTCGATGGACTTCGCGCCGATCGCCGTAAGCATTTCCTGCCGCTCCGCCGGACTCTTCGGGAGATAGCGCATCAGGCGGAAGCTTCCTTGCGTTTGTCGGCGATGTACGCGTCGTAGGCCGCAGCATCCATCAGGCTCTTCACGTCCGCAGGATTCGCCAGGCGTATTTTGATCAGCCACGCCGCTCCATGCGGGTCCGTGTTGATTTTCTCCGGCGTATTGTGCAGATCGCCGTTCACTTCCACCACTTCACCCGAAGCAGGCGCGTAAATCTCGCTCACCGCCTTCACCGATTCCACCGTGCCAAAAGATTTTCCCGCTTCGATCTTCGCGCCAGCCTTCGGCAGCTCCACGAACACCACGTCGCCCAGCTCATGCTGCGCGTAATCGGTAATGCCGATCGTGGCCACGTCGCCCTTCACGTCCACCCACTCATGTTCTTTCGTGTAACGATACTGCGCCGGATACGCCATCGAACCACCTCTCTCGATTTGCGCTAATGCGCGGAAATATTCAGTGCTGTCGCTTTGCGAGCGCGCTTGTAAAACGGCGTCGCCACCACTTGCGCTTTGTACCGTTGCCCGCGAATCTCCACGTAAACCACCGTGCCGATCGCCGCCATCGCCGGCGGAACATACGCCAAAGCAATATTCTTCCCCAAAGTCGGCGACGGCGACCCGCTGGTGATCGCCCCGACGCGCGCCCCGGCTTCATTGCAGCAGCAATATTCATCGCGCGCGATCCCGCGGTCGATCATTTCCAGGCCGACCAGTGTCCGCGTGAGTCCCGTGGCTTTCGCTCGCTCCAACCCCGCGCGTCCCACAAAATCGCCCTTGTCCATCTTGCAGTAGCGCTCCAGCCCCGCTTCCCACACATTGATCTTCTCGCTGATTTCGTGCCCGTAAAGCGCCATCTTCGATTCCAGCCGCAGCGTGTTCCGCGCGCCCAGCCCGCAGGGAACAATCCCAAACTCCCATCCCGCTTCCATCACTTTATTCCAAACTATTTCGCCCGTCTTCACGTCCGACGGCACATAAATCTCAAATCCATCTTCGCCCGTATATCCGGTTCGCGCGATCAGCGTATTCTTCAGCCCGCAAACCGTCCCGTGCGTAAACCAGTAGTTCTTAATCCCGCTCAAATCCGCATCCGTCAGCTTTTGCAGCACCTCCACAGCTTTCGGCCCTTGAATCGCCAACTGCGTGTAAGCGTCGCTCAACTCGTCGACCTGGCAATCGAACCCTTCCGTGTTCTTGCGCACCCACGCAATATCTTTCTCCCGCGTTCCCGCATTGATCACCAGCAGAAAATCATCCTCGCCCATCCGGTGCACGATCACGTCATCCACAAACGTACCTTCCGGATACAGCATCGCCGAATAGTGCGCCTGCCCAATCGCCAGCTTTGCGGCGTCGTTCATGCTTAGGTGCTGCACCGCGGCCAGCGCTCCGCCCGGTGCACGCCCGGTATGGATGCGAATATCCCCCATGTGGCTCACGTCGAAGACGCCCACCGTGGACCGCACCGCTTTGTGCTCCGCCACCAGCCCGCCGCTTTTCGGATACTCGACCGGCATATCCCATCCGCCGAAGTTCACCATCTTCGCACCCAGCCGGCGGTGCATGGCGTTCAACGCGGTCTTTCGCAACACAGGTGTGGCAGGAGTTGTGACGGATTCCATTTCCGTTTTCTCAGCGCGGAAAGTCATACTAGCACGCGCTCCAGAACCCGTCAAAGAAGCGCAAGAAGCGCGTCGCACGGTGCCCGGTCACTTTGCAAGGCCACCGCAGCCGTTTGTCATACCTTTCACCCGCAAAGAAAAGTGATACTTTCCGGCCTCAGTCGTCGTATATCTCCATAGAATCGCTGACCCTGTGGCTCCTCGTGATAGGCGTGAACGTTCAACGCTGGAAGAGCGGGCCACAGCCGCGCGCAGGAATGCCCATGAAAGCCGCCGTCTTTACCAGATACGGCCCTCCGGACGTGGTCCAAATCACCGACGTCGAAAAGCCGCTTCCCAAAGACAACGACGTTTTGATAAAAGTCCGCGCGGCTTCCGTCAATCCCCTGGACTGGCACTTCGTGCGAGGCCAGCCGCACGTCCTTCGCCTGGCGGTCGGCCTGCGCAAGCCAAAGGTCACCCGCCTCGGCGTGGATCTGGCCGGCGAGGTCGCAGCCGTCGGCAGCAACGTAACGCATTTCAAGCCCGCCGACGAGGTCTTCGGCTGTGCCCGTGGGGCCATTGCCGAGTATGTCTGCGCAATGGAAGAAAAATTGGCGCTGAAGCCAGCCAACCTGTCGTTCGAGGAAGCAGCATCTGTACCAGTGGCGGCCCTGTCCGCCCTTCAGGGTCTTCGCGATAAGGGACGCATCCAGCGCGACCGCAACGTGCTACCCAAGGTTCTGATCGATGGCGCCTCCGGCGGTGTCGGCACCTTTGCCGTCCAGATCGCCAAATCCTTCGGAGCCGAAGTCACCGCCGTATGCAGCACCAGAAACGTGGACCAGGCGCGATCCATCGGCGCAACCGCCGTCATCGACTACACCCGGCAAGATTTCACGCACAGTGCCCAGCGCTACGACCTGATTCTCGCCGCCAACGCCTATCATTCCATTTTCGATTACCGCCGCGCCCTGGCTCCGGATGGAATCTACGTCATGGTCGGCGGCGGCGCGGTTCAGATGCTCCAAGGCATCTTACTGGGGCCATTACTCTCGCTGCTCGGCAACAAAAAGCTCTGTTTCGTCTCTGCGAAAGTAACCAACAAGGATTTGCTTATTCTCAAAGATCTTCTCGAGGCCGGCAGAGTCGTCCCCATCATCGATAAACGCTACCCGTTAAGCGCCACAGCCGAAGCCCTCCGTTACCTCGAACAAGGCCACGCTCAAGGCAAAGTCGTAATCACCGTCGACCCTGCCAGTCCTTCCCGCCGCTAATTCCGCCAAGTCGCCCTCCCGGACATGCGATTCCTCAAATTGTGCACATCTTGGGTTTCCCCGTGCATCTGGCGTTACTGAGTAGCCGCGGAAGGCAACCCCTGGCCCTCCGGGTTAGGATTCATCTTGCTATAGTTGGTTATGCCTTTCCGCAGATTTCGCATCGACACGCTTGCGACACCGAACACTATCATTGAGCGTCTTCGTCCAGAAGTGCGCCCGGAACCAGGTTTCGAGGAATATTTGCGAAATATGTGGAAATCGAAGAAGCCGGAAGGCCCGGTTTTCATTGGCAAAATCGACGGCAACACGTTCCGCATTCGACAGGTTGTTCGTGGTCGCAATTCATTCATACCTTTAATTAAGGGGTGCATAGAGCCAACCCAGACGTCTTTGGCAGCGGCTGCGCCTTTACATCATTACGTCGTTACCTCCTTATTTCACGCTCCTCGCTCCTTGCCGCCGCCGCATTTCCTCAGGTACATTCTTCCCGGAGGCGCCTCATGCAAGGTCCCACCGTCTGCCAGCAGTGCGACAAAACCGAGCAATACTGCAACTGCGACAAATACTGCACCATCTGCCAGGGGCAGAGCGACGTGCACCTATGCACCGACGGCCTCTACTATTGTCCCGATTGCCGCGAGGCTTGCGACGTAGCTCTCGCCGAGAGCCGTGGCCACTGAACCTCATACCATCGAACTCACGGTTGATTCAGACGCGCGCCTGGCCGCCGGAGCGGGCGGCGCTGCGCGCTATCTCGCCGATGCCGCCGGTTTGCCTCGCGAAGCCACCGCGCAATGGCAAGAAGCCGCCGTCGCCGCATGCCTCGAAGCCTTCGAGTGCCTCACTCCCGAGCATCCGCACCTTCGTGTCGTTTGCGCGCGCTTCGCGGATCGCCTCGAGGTCGCTCTCACTCACAACGGAAACTGTGCCCCTGCCGTAGGTCTCGATTCCATCGCCGGTTTCCGCGTTGCGCCTGTGGAAGGTGGCACGCCGCGAAGCATCCTCGCGGGCGTCGACCGCGTTCAGTACCACGCGCGCGGCGGAGAAGCCGTCACCCGGCTGACAAAATACCTCGGCCATCGCTCCGGGAATGCCTAGAATTGGGTCTAAGCGCGTCCCATTTGCGCGGGGCATAGCTGCAGCTCTGCCGCAACTCCAACTATAGAGGCCGTCCTTTTAGGGCGGCCGGTTTTAAAGTGCGTCGCTACGAAGCTACATCTTCACGGCGAATGTGTTGCTCTGGATGAGCTTGGCGATCTGTTCGTCGCTCACGTTCATGCGCACGCTCAGCCGGTCGCCTGCCGGCGAGACTTTCGCCGAGTCCAGCATCGTCGCCATGTCCGGATTCTCTTTGCCCGCTTGATAGCGCTTGTACAGCAAGCCTGCTTGCAGGAGTTGCCCCATGGTGTTGGCGTCCTCTGTCGAGCCGCAGACAATCTGCACCTTGGCCTCGACGCCGTTGCTCACCTCCACGTTGATGATTCCGTTCTTCAGCCGCGTCACCAGTTTGGCCGCCTCCGGAAACTGCTCCATTTCCGGCGCCAGTTGTCGCACCGCCAGCCGCGTGTACGCCGCGTTCAGCACCAGCCACACCGTGCTTCCAGTGTTGGCTTCATTGATCAACGGGAAAACCGTTTCGTTGTACAGCAATCCCTGCTCCCCGCCAAAGCGAATCTCGATCATCTTGTCGATTTTCGAGCGGCTTCCAAACGCCGCCTTGTTGGAATCGAAGAAAACAAAAAACAAATCATTCGCTCCCGAACCAGAGCCAAAAGGGAACAGCGTGTAGCCCCGGGTCTTAAAGGTCGGCAGCTTCTGTTGCTTGAAGTAGCGTTCCACTGCGTCTGGATTGAAGCTCCCCAGCGCCACGCCGATGATTTCCTCTCCCGTTGGCACCGCGGAAGAGCCTGCGGCGGATTGCTTAGCGTCCATGTCGTCCGCTACCAGGCCCCAGGCGAGTTCTTCCACTTGCGAGTTCGGGTCCAGTCCCGCGGCAGCCAGAAACTTCTCGAATTCCTTGAAGCGCTGTGGCAACACTTGCTGCTGCAGTTGCCCAAACCATTTCAGCGAGCGCGCCTTCTTCATGTCCGCGTAGCCGAATTCGCCGACTTCTTTGGGGAACAACGCGATGGTGTCCGGTCCCAGGCGGGCACTGGCGGGCTTCGGCAGCGCCAGCGTCACGGTTACCAGCAGTGCCGCCGTCGCAATCCCGCGCAGGGCTCTCCAC